>Ga0268255_10000236_pt1 | contig 43846 bp, 37 predicted proteins | sample AgamicOrMarz_FD_200256 | JGI IMG/M metagenome (GOLD analysis project Ga0268255, IMG submission 200256) | Agave microbial communities from Guanajuato, Mexico - Or.Ma.rz (v2) (version 3) | ecosystem: Host-associated > Plants > Phyllosphere > Phylloplane/Leaf | place: Guanajuato, Mexico...
TCCGTTCCCACTGCCACCGTTTGCCGAAGACGCCGGCGAAGAGCCGGAAATCAGCGGCCTGTATGTCATCGGCTTCGACGGCAAGCCGTATCGCCTGGGCTTCGCCGTGGGCAACGAGTTCTCCGATCACGTAATGGAACGCAAGAATTATCTGTACCTCGCCCACTCGAAATTGCGCAGTTGCAGTTTTGGTCCGGAACTTCGCGTCGGTGAATTGCCTCAACATCTGTCTGGGACCAGTCGTATCCTGCGCAATGGCGAAGTGCTTTGGCAGAACGAATTCCTCAGCGGTGAGGCGAACATGTGCCACAGCCTCGAAAACCTGGAATTCCACCATTTCAAGTACAGTCAGTTCCTGCGCCCGGGGGACGTCCACGTGCACTTCTTCGGCACCGCGACCCTGTCGTTCGCCGACGGCATCCGCACCCAGCCGGGCGATGTGTTCGAGATCAGCCAGGCCGAATTCGGTGCGCCGCTGGTCAATGGTATTGCCCCGGTAGACGCGGTGTTCAACCCGGGTACTATCGGCACACTTTAAGAGGAGACTTGCGATGAACCAGATCCTTGGCCACAACTACATTGGTGGTGCGCGCAGCGCAGCCGGCCAGACCCGCCTGCAGAGCGTCGATGCGAGCACCGGCGAAAACCTGCCCGGCGACTTCATCCAGGCCACGGCAGAAGAAGTCGACGCCGCCGCCAAGGCCGCTGCCGCCGCGTACCCGGCCTACCGCAGCCTGAGCGCGGTGCGCCGGGCCGAGTTTCTCGAAGCCATTGCCGATGAGCTGGACGCCCTGGGCGATGAATTCGTGGCCGTGGTCTGCCGTGAAACCGCATTGCCGGCGGCACGTATCCAGGGCGAGCGCGGGCGCACCAGCGGTCAGATGCGCCTGTTCGCCAAGGTCTTGCGGCGCGGTGACTTCTACGGCGCGCGCATCGACCGGGCCCTGCCGGAGCGCACACCGCTGCCACGTCCGGACCTGCGTCAGTACCGCATCGGCCTGGGGCCGGTGGCGGTGTTCGGCGCCAGCAATTTCCCATTGGCATTCTCCACCGCCGGTGGCGACACCGCGTCGGCCCTGGCCGCCGGCTGCCCGGTGGTGTTCAAGGCCCACAGCGGCCACATGGCGACCGCCGAGTGGGTGGCCGATGCGATCATCCGCGCCGCCGAGAAAACTGCGATGCCAGCCGGTGTGTTCAACATGATCTATGGCGGTGGCGTCGGTGAATGGCTGGTCAAGCACCCGGCGATCCAGGCCGTGGGCTTCACCGGTTCCCTGCGCGGCGGTCGCGCCCTGTGCGACATGGCCGCGGCACGGCCGCAGCCGATCCCGGTGTTCGCCGAGATGTCGAGCATCAACCCGGTGATCGTCTTGCCCAAGGCCTTGGAGACCCGCGCCGAAACCGTCGCCCGCGACTTGACCGCCTCGGTGGTGCAGGGCTGCGGTCAGTTCTGCACCAATCCTGGCCTGGTGATCGGCATCCGCTCGCCGCAATTCACTGCCTTCACCCAGCAAGTGGCCGCGTTGATCGGCGACCAGGCCCCGCAAACCATGCTCAACGCCGGCACGCTGCAAAGCTACGGCAAAGGCCTGCAAAAACTCCTGGCCCATCCGGGCATCGAGCATCTGGCCGGGCGCGAGCAGCAGGGCAACCAGGCCCAGCCGCAGCTGTTCAAGGCTGACGCCAGCCTGTTGATCAACGGCGACGAGGCGCTGCAGGAAGAAGTGTTCGGCCCGACCACCGTGTTCGTCGAAGTGGCCGACCAGGCGCAACTCACCGCTGCGCTGAACGGCCTGCACGGCCAACTGACGGCGACGATCATTGGCGAGCCAGCGGACTTCGAACAGTTCGGCGAGTTGACCCCGCTGCTGGAACAAAAAGTCGGCCGCATCCTGCTCAACGGTTATCCGACCGGAGTGGAAGTGTGCGATTCGATGGTGCATGGCGGGCCTTATCCGGCGACGTCCGATGCCCGTGGCACGTCGGTCGGGACACTGGCGATCGATCGCTTCCTGCGGCCGGTGTGCTTCCAGAACTATCCGGACAGCCTGTTGCCGGAGCCGCTGAAGAATGCCAATCCGCTGGGAATCCTGCGGTTGGTGGATGGGGTGATGGGGCGCGAGGCGCTCTGAGGTTGGCGGTAGGGCAGCTCCATTGAGGTTGATGGGCTGCCCTCATCGTCGGATCGCCGCCCGGAGCAGGCTCGCTCCCACAGTTGAGTTTTCGTCGAATGCAAAATTTGTATTCACATAGTCCACTGTGGGAGCGAGCCTGCTCGCGATGGCGATGGCCCAGGCAACATCGCATCTGGATCATGGCCCAAGCCCCACCCCCACATTGGGTTATCATGCCGGCTTTCCCAAAAAACGACCGACCGCCATGACCGCCGTAACCAACCCCTTGCTGCAAGCCCTCGAAACCTGCGACATGCTGATCATCGACGGGCTGCACGCATTCGATTTTTCCCTCGACGAGCAGGACCAACTGCACGTCGAATGCATGAACGGTCGCACCCTCGAGCATTGGCGTTTCACCTTGACGCAAATGCAGGCCGCGACGTTCGACCAGGCCCGTAACAGCTGGATCATCACCAGCGATTCGGGTGATCACCACCTGGAGTGCGTGGCAGCCACCAGCGGCCACGACGATGAGGACGACGAAGATGAAAATGCGTAGTCTCTGGCCGCTATTGATGGCCGGCAGCGTGGGCGCCATGGGCGTCCAGGCGAGCACCGAGGAGCGCCATCAACTGCTGGTCGGTTCCTACACCGCCGGCCAGAGCCAGGGCATCTATCGCCTGCAATTCGACAGCGCCACCGGGCAGCTCGATGCCAAGCCGCTGCAAGTGATCAAGACCGAAAACCCATCGTGGCTGACCCTTTCGCCGGACATGAGCCGGCTGTTCGTGGTCAACGAAAACGGGCCGGGACAGAAAGACCCGGTGGGCAAGGTCAGCAGCTACGCCATCGACCCCAAGACCCATGAATTGAGCCTGATCAACCAGGTGCAGTCCCTGGGCAACGAGCCGACCCACTCCAGCCTCAGCGGCGACGGTCGGCATCTGCTGGTCAGTAATTACTCGGTGGTCGAAGACCCGGGCGGCACCCTGGCGGTGTTGCCGGTCGCGGCTGACGGCAAGCTGTCGCCGCCGGTACAGTTGAGCAGTCACCAGCCGAGCCGGGTCAATCCCGAGCGACAGATGTCGGCGCATGTGCATGCGGCGGTGTCCTCGCCCGATGGCAAGTATGTATTCGCCAACGACCTGGGGGCGGACAAGGTGTTCGTCTACCGCTACGACCCCAAGACCAACCCCGAGCTGCCGTTGACCGCTGCCGACCCGGCATTCGTGCAATTGCCGCCCGGCAGCGGGCCGCGCCATCTGCTGTTCAGCGCCGACGGCAAGCACGCCTGGCTGACCATGGAAATGAGCGCGCAGGTGGCGGTGTTCGATTACCAGGATGGACGCCTGACCCAGCGCCAGTTGGTGGATCTGGCGTCTGGCAAGCCTCAACCGGGCAGGGCCGCTGCGGCACTGCATGCTTCGAAGGATGGCAAGTTCCTGTACGTCAGCAACCGGGGCACCACCAACGAGGTGCTGGTGTTTGCCATCGACCCGGCGGCGGGCACGCTGAAAGAACTGCAACGGCGCTCCGTCGAGGGCGATCATCCCCGTGAATTCAGCCTCGACCCGAGTGGCAGATTCCTGTTGATCGCCAACCAGAAGAGCAACCAGATCGTGGTGATCGAGCGTGATCCGAAGACCGGTCTGCTGGGCAAAACCGTGCAGAAGCTGCCGATGGATGCGCCGAGCGATTTGAAATTCATGGTGCGTCAATAGACCGCAGGCCCCGTTTTCCGGGGCCTGCGCCGTTGTATCAATGAGGCTGATATTCGCTAGCAGTGCAAAGCATTTCAAGACGAGACGCCTCGGCGCGTAAGTTTGCTTCACGGCCCAACCGGGCATGACCGCCAACTGAATCCGAGGACTACCGCCATGAATCTGAATCTCTTCTCCGTAATCGCCGCTTCCGCTATCTCCGCCACCGTGGCCCTGCCAGCCAGCGCCAGCATCGAGATCAGCAACCGGAAAAACCACACCCAGAGCTACACCGAGAAATACCTGCAACAGAGCGCCAACTTCTACGCCGCGCTGGATCACAAGACCCAACACTGAGCGACACGCTGCATCTGAAGCCTGCGATCTTTTCATCTTTCAAAATAGAGAAAAGATCGCAGGCTTCGTCGTTTCAAGCGCTTGTAAAATTGCTGCTGTAATATCACATGGCCATGTGTTTAAATTTGACGCTGATAAATTGACTCCTTGCCGATAAGGATCGACCCCATGGTGATGCGTCTGGCCGTGATGCTGTTATTTCTCTACTCCACCCCGATTGTTTCTGCCGCCCAACCGGTGCCCGGTGAACTGGAAGTGGCGCGGGAGCGATTACTCAGTTTGCTCGAAGACTGACTGGGTGTGAGGTTGCTTTTTGTGGCGAGGGGATTTATCCCCGCTCGGTTGCGCAGCGACCGCAAAAGGGGACCGCTTCGCGCTCCAGCGGGGATAAATCCCCTCGCCACAGGGTAATGTATGGGCGGTTAGTTACTTCGCCATGATCGCCACAAACAGCTCGGACGCGAGAAGCCGCTGCAACCAGCGCTGTAGATTCGGGTAGGGCGCCTGGGCGAACCACTCACGGTCGACGTGGGCGAACTGGCGCACGAAGGGCATCAGCGCCACGTCCGCCAGGCTGTGGTGTGGCGCCGCCAGGAACGACCGGGTTTCAAGCAGTGCTTCCAATCTGCGCAGAAAACCTTCGCCCTCGGCCCGATAGTGTTCCGCCGGATGCTCCGGATGACGCTCGGGGTATTTGTAGCGATTGAGGTGAAGCTTGAATACCTGGTCGTTTTCCTCGATCAGCGTCGCCGTCAGCGCTTGGCCGGCGGGATCGTCCAGCAATCGCCAATCCTGGGGATCATGCCGGGCCAAGGCCCAGTTCATGATCTCCAGGCTTTCATCGATCACCCGGCCATCGGCCCACAGCACCGGCACCGTGCCTTTGCTGGAAAGCGCGAGCATCTCGGCCGGCTTGGCCTTCAGGCTGACTTCGACAATCTCCAGGTCCACCGCGCTGTAGCGCAGCGCCATGCGTGCGCGCATTGCGTAGGGGCAGCGGCGAAAGGAATAGAGCACGGGGCGGCTCATTTCACTTCCACCGTGCTCAAGCCGTTGCCTTGGCGCCGCACCTGGATCTGCACCGGGATCCGCTCGTGCATTTCCTGCACATGGGAAATCACCGCGACCTTGCGGCCCTGGGCCTGCAATCCATCGAGGGCGTCCATCGCCAGTTGCAGCGACTCCGGATCGAGGCTGCCGAAGCCTTCGTCGATGAACAGCGATTCGATTCTTAATGTGCTCGACGCCATCGAGGCCAACCCCAGCGCGAGAGCCAGGGACACCAAAAAGGTTTCACCGCCGGACAACGAATGCACCGAGCGCAGTTCATCGCCCATCTCGGTGTCCAGCACCAACAGCCCGAGCATGCTGCCGCCACGCTTGAGGCGGTAGCGGCGTACCAATTGCCGCAACTGGGCGTTGGCGTGGTGCACCAGCAGGTCGAGGTTGTAGGCCTGGGCGAGTTTGCGGAAACGGTCGCCGGTGGCCGAGCCGATCAGGGCGTCCAGGCGCGCCCAGCGTTGATACTCGGCGTAGGCCTGTTCGATCTGCTGGGCCAGGGCCTGGTTGGCGTTCTGCCGGCGCTGGTCTTCCGCTTGTTGGGCGCGCAACTCGGCGCACTGTTGTTCGCTGGCGGCGAATTGGTTTTGCAGCTCGGTGAGGGCTTCGGCCAGTTGTTCGGGCGCCAGGTTGCCATTGTGCTGGGCCTGGTGATTGTGCAGGCGTTGTTCGCGTTCAGTCAGCAGCACGCGGGCCTGCTCGATGGCTTTCTCGCTGTTGAGCAGGCGCTGGCGCAACTGACCGACGTGTTGCTCGTCGAGGCCGAGCAAGGCGTCGAGGGCGGCGTCGTCCAGTTCGGGATGAGTGCTGCGCCACTGAGCTATGCCGGTCGCCAGGCTCTGGAGTTCGGCGTCGAGGGCTTGAGCTTGTTCCTGGCGTGCCTTGAGTTCGGCGACCCGTTGCACCAGCGCATTGCGTAGTTCTTGCAACTGTCGGGCGGCCGTCGCTTCTGCGGAGCGCGCCTGTTCCAAGGCGTAGTCGAGCTGCTGCTGCCACTGCTCGGCGCTGCTGTGTTCGCCCAGCAATTGCGCGAGGGTTTGCTGGCAGGCCTGCTGTTGCTCGGTCAGGGCCTGGAATTGTTGCTGGGCTGCTTCCAACTGCTGCACGCGAATCTGCTGGCGGTCCTGTTCCTTCTCCAGAGTCTGCTGGCGCTGGAGCTGTTCGCCAAGCTCGTCGCGCTGTTGCTCCAGCTGTTCGAGGCGTCGGCCGATCTGCTGGTCGAGCTGCATGAAGCTCGCTGCGGGCTCGCTGCGCAGCGCTTGCAAGGTGTCCGCCGGTAACAAACTACTGAAATGACCCAGCTCGTCTTCCAGGCGCTGGCGGTCGCGGGCCAGTTCCTGTTGCTGATTGCTCAGGTGCTGGGCGGCCTGCTGGCTGGCCGTTTCGGCGTTGCGCAATTGCTGCGCAAGGCGTGCCGCGTCCTGCTGCAAGGTGAGCAGGGCGGTTTGTCGCTGCTCGTCCTGATCGATGCGCTGGTGCAACTGGCTGTTCTGTTGCGCCAGCCAGGCATCGCGTTTTTTGGGATCCTGGGCCAGCAACTGCGCCGACAGCGGATGGGCTTCCAGGCTGGGCGCCAGACTCTGTTGCTGCTGGGTGAGTTGTTCTTGCTGCTGCTTGAGTTCTTTCAGTTGGGCGATGACGCCACTGTACTGCGCACGCAATTCGATGACTTTTTCGTTGAGCAGGTCCACGGCCTTACGGGCATTGGCCTCTTCGGTTTCATCGTGGCGCCCCAGGCTTTGCAGCAGCGCTTCGGGCTGATGATAAGGGTGCTCGACGCTGCCGCACACCGGGCAGGGTTGCTCGTCCTGCAACTGGGCGCGCAGTTGCTCGACGCTTTCGCTGCGGGCCAGGCGCTGGCGCTCCAGCAGTTCCCGAGTAACGGCCAAGGTCTGTTCGGCGACCGTCAGTTCGGCCTTGGCTTCGCCGCCTTCGCGCACCAGTCGGTCACGTTCCTGCAAGGCCTGTTGCTGGCGTCGTCCGAGTTCGGTGGCGCGTTTGTCCAGCTCCTGCTGGCTGGCCCAGAGCCGAGTCAGCTCTTCGAAGGCCCGCTGTTGCTTGCGGTTGTCCTGCAGCAGGTTGCCCAGCAACTGGATCTGTTCAGCCACCGCTTCGGGTTCGGCACCGGCTTCCTTATAGAGCACTTCAAGATTCTGGCGCTGGCTCGCAAGATCCTCGGCAGTGCGCTTGGCATTGTGTTCCAGCGAGGCGAGTTCGGCCTGGCCCTGGTTCAGCCGGTTGCTGATCAGCACCAATTGCTGAAGGCGGTCACGATAGGCATTCCAGGCCTCGCTCAGCGGTGCCAGAGGCGTGCTTTGCTCAAGCTCGGCGGCGATTCGCTGCAAGCGCTCGGCCACCTGTCTTTGCTGTTCGAGCAAGGTCTCGATCGTGCGCTGGCCGTCGGTGCAGGCCTGTTGCGCCTGTTCCTGGCGCTGGGCACTTTGGCTGGCGTCGGCAGTGAGACGGGTCAGCGTGCTTTGTTCTTCAAAGGCCTGGCGCAGCAGCGGCGCGCTGTCGGTGCTTTGCTGTTGCGCTGTCGTCGTCGCCTGCTGCGCGACGCCGAGGGCTTTTTCCAGTTCGGCCTGTTGAGCCTGCAAGTCGATCTGCTGTTGGGTGAGCTGCTGGATCTGCGCCGCCAGCGGTTCAAGCTGATGGCTCAACTGCGCCTGACGAATGAACTGATGGCGCTGGGGCGCGAGTTGTTCCAGACGCGTCAGTTTCACGCGTTCATCGGCCAGGGCGTTCCAATCGGCCTGGGCCTGTTGCAATTGTTCTGCCGCGCTGGCTTGTTCGTCCTGCAATTGACGCAGGTCTTTAAGCCAACTGTGCTGTTGCTCCAACTGCTTGAGTTGCGCCTGCTGGGCCTTGAGCTGCTGCTGGGCTTCGTTGAAGCGCTGGTCCAGCTCGGCCCGGGCTTCGACGGACAACGGCGTGATGCCGCTGGCCTGGTCCTGCAACTGTTTGTGGGCTTCCTTGGCTTGCTTGGCCTTGTCGAAGGCGCGCCGGCCGAGACGGGTGTACAGGGCGGTGTCGGTGAGCTTTTCCAGCAGTTCGCTGCGGTCGTTGTCGTCGGCCTTGAGGAACGCACTGAATTCGCTCTGGGCCAGCAGCACGGCGCGGGTGAACTGCTCGAAATTCAGGCCCAGGGCCGCTTCGAGCTGGGTCTTGTATTCGCCTTTCTGGCTAGCCAGCAGTTGGTCGTTGTCCAGGTCCCGCAGGCTCTGGCGGCTGGCTTGCAACTTCCCGCCGGCCTTTTCCCGGGCGCGATTGGCTTCCCAGCGCGCTCGGTAACGCCGCCCGTCGACACCGCGGAAATCCACTTCCGCGTAGCCATCGCCGGTGCCTCGGCGCAACAGCGTGCGCGGATCGCCCGTGGCAATTTCACCGTCGGCGTCCGGGACCTTGGCATCGCGCCCGGTGTTGCTCAGGCGTGGCACGGCGCCGAACAGCGCCAGGCACAAGGCATCGAGCAGGGTGCTCTTGCCGGCGCCGGTCGGACCGGTGATGGCAAACAGGCCGGCGCTGGCCAAGGGTTCGGCCGTGAAATCGATCTCGAACGGCCCGGCCAGGGATGCGAGATTCTTGAGACGGATCGCGAGGATTTTCATGCCTGCTCGTCCTCCATCTGCACGTCTTGCAACAGGACGGCGAAATCCTTGAGGGTCTGTTCGTCCACTTCGTTGCCGTAGGTGTCCTGCCAGGCGCGGCTGAACAGTTCCTGTGGGCTGAGTTGATCGAGCTCGATCAGGCTGGCGGCGTCATCAGCGCTGGCGTTGCCGTTGCCGGCGTATTCGGCGGCGATCCGCACCAGTCGCACGGCCTTGCCTTGCAGCGCGGTTTCCACCTGGTGACGCAGGTCCGGTTGTGGTTCGTCGAGACGCACCCGCACTTCCAACCAGGGCTGGCGCTGGATGTCGGCCAGCAGGTCGATGTCGGGCAGATCCTTGAGCTGCACCAGGATCTCGGCCAGGGGCGCCGGGCCCAGGCGTTGCAGGTTGACGGCCCGGGGAATCAGCCGTGGCTCGACCTTGACCAGGGTTTCACCGTCCAGGGTGATGTCGAGGATCTGGTGTTGATAGCCGATCTCCGAGAATGACAGCGGAATCGGCGAGCCGCTGTAGCGGATGCGCTCTTCACCGTTGACCTTCTGCGGTTTATGCAAATGGCCGAGGGCGACATAGCTGATGCTCGGGCCGAACAGGCTGGCGGGCAGGGCTTCGGCATTGCCGATGATCAGGCTGCGTTCGGAGTCCTCGGAGACCGAGCCGCCAGCCATGTGTGCGTGGCTGACGGCAATCAGCGCCTGGCCTTTCTTGCGCTTGCTGTTGGCGGCGGCGATCAGCCACTCATGCACTTGACCGATGCCCCGCAGGTAATCGTCGCCCAGTTGCGCGCCGGTGACTTCGGCCGGGCGCAGGAACGGCAGGGCCAGGCACCAGGCCTTGACCTTGCCCTTGGCGTCGGGCAACGGCAGCAGCAGGCGCTCGACGTCCAGTTGCCCGTCGTCCAGCCACAACACCCGGCCCAGGGCATGGGTGCGCAAGCGCCGCATCAATGGCGCCGGCAGCTCGATGCGCGAGCCGGAGTCGTGGTTGCCGGCGATCATCACGATGGTCAGGTTGGCATTCTGTTCGTGGGCACTGACGATGAAATCGTACAGCCGCTCCTGGGCTTTGACCGGCGGATTGACAGTGTCGAAGATATCGCCGGCGATCAGCAGCACGTCAGGCTTTTCGCTGGCCAACTGGCGCAACAGCCATTCGAGGAAACACCCGTGCTCGAAATCGCGCTCCTGGCCGTGCAGGTTTTGCCCCAGGTGCCAGTCGGAGGTGTGAAACAGACGCAAGGCAAACTCCAGAAAACAGGTAATGGCCGCGAGAAGAAAAAAGCGGCTGAAAAAAGCGGAGTTTACTGGGAAACAGCGCAGAGGACCCGCGCAACTTCGCAGTACTCGCCATAGCACCGATCCTGTGGCGAGGGAGCTTGCTCCCGCTGGGGCGCGAAGCGGCCCTGAAATCTAGCAACGCGCTGCATCAGGTTGACTGAAGGCTTGTTGGGGCTGCTTCGCAGCCCAGCGGGAGCAAGCTCCCTCGCCACAAGAGCGAAGAGCGTGCATACAAATTCTGTACCCGCCACAAAACCCCTGTGGGAGCGGGTTTACCCGCGAAGGCGGCGGTCCATTCAGTATCTGTTTGGCTGACCCACCGCTATCGCGAGCAAGCCTAGTTTCCACTCAGCGGGGATAAATCCCCTCGCCACAAAGGTTTCGCCAGATTCCGCCCGGTGGGTTATTCGGGATAAAGCGGCGGCAACCCACTCTCGCCCAGCGGATCCCTGGAGTGGTCGGCTTTCGGAATGGTACGAATCGCCCGCCATAGATCTTCGCCTTGCCAGTTTTGGCCGGTGTCGCTGCAGGGCGCGCCGTTTATCAGTCCCATCATCTACGGAAACTCCCTACATCACTCAAGGAAAGGTCCGATTTACCTCCCTCTACTTCCTTCATAGCGTGCATGTTCCTTCGAATAACAAGGAAACATATTCCATGAAACGCCATCACCTCTCCATCAAGAAGCCATACCTCTCGAAAGTCATGACCTCTCGCCAGCATATGAGCCTTGGAAAACAGGCGTAGCGGCATCGGATCGCCCAACCCACGCCTCTTTCAAATGCACAGCATAAGTGCAAGACATCAAGGATCGACATGAACGACTACCTACACCGCACGGACACGCTCAACCCCTACAAAACCATCGTGGTCGGGGAGCAGAAAAAATATTGGATCGAGTTCCAACTGCTCGACGAGCAGGGCGAGCCTTTGGCGAACGTGCCCTATCGGGCGCTGAACGAAGCCACACGCACGGACTATGTTCCCGAATATACGGGCCATAGCGATGCCCAAGGGGTGATTCGCATCGATGGCCTGCACCCGCTGCCCATCACTTTGCTGCTGGCCGTCGACCCGCTGGCCGAGCAGTTGCAAACCCGCCGCTTGCGTGCTGAACGACCTGAGCCGCCTCGTCCGACTATCTGTAATCGCTTTCCCTTGCATCAGCCGCAGCGTGCGGGTTTTTCGCCCATCGAGCAGCAGGCCTTGGCGGCCGGTCACGGCTATCAGCATCTGCGCATTGGACAGCTCTGCGATCGGTTGCCGACTCTCGATCCGCCGTTGGACGATCCTCAGAATCCTCCGGCCTTTCACTTTCCGGATCCGACCTTCAGCGGTACTACTTTCGAATACGAGCAATTGGAGCGCCGGCATGTATTGGAAGTCTGCCCATTTCGGGCTTGGGCTTTGGTGCTGCATCACCAGTCGGGGTACAGCCAGGCCAATGCCTATAACCTTGGGTTGATGAGTATCTTGGCCTATAGCAAGAAGTCAGATAACGATCACGGCTCCATCAAGGAATTCTTTTCCCAGCAGTGTCTGGACCTCTCTCGTGCACCTCGGATATGGGACGACGGCGACAACTGGCTCTGCCTGGTCACTGATGTACCGTTCGATGCCCGCTATACGAGTTTCGATCTGCTTGACACCAGCAAGGCTGAGCCACCGGAGGGGGACACCCAGCTGTTTTATGCCATTAGCGCTTCCCAGGTGTTGGTGGCTTGGCGCGGCACCGAAACGGATGGCTTTGATGACCTGCTCACCGATGTAACCTTCCGTCCGGTCCCGCCCGAAGTGGCGGCTCTCTGCAAGCCCATGGTGCCCTGCGACGGTCTGGCGCCGGAAGGAAGTATGCATCTGGGCTTTCGTGCTGCTTTCGACATGGCCCAGAGGATTTTTGGAAAGGAACTGGGCAAGTTGATTCCCAAAGATGCTGAGGGCAAGCAACTCTTTATCTGCGGACATAGCCTGGGCGGCGCTCTCGGATTAGTCCATGCCGCCGCGCTGAAAGATCTGAATCCACTACTCTACACCTACGGCATGCCCCGCACCTTCAGCCTCAAGGCGGTGCAAAGCCTCAGCGAGCTGGTGCACTTTCGCCACGTCAACGACACCGACCTGATCCCCAGCGTTCCGCCTGAGGCGGCTCTGGATAACTATTTGTACGACCTGTATGGGCCATTGGGCACCACGCTGGGGTTCACCTGGTCATTGGCCCAACTGGCCGCCAGTGCCGTGGTCAAGCACGGCGATCCTTACTGTCACCACGGCGAAATCGCCATGTTCTTTCGCGCCGAGCAGCATATACAGCGGCGAGGTTCGTCGTACCCGGCCTATCGCAACAAAGACGGGCTCGGTGCGCCGTATTACAGCACCATTTCCCGGCAGCTGTCGCATAAGGCCAAGTTCTACCTGGTGCCCAGCTTGAGCCCGACGCAGGAGCAACAGGCCGGGGAGGCGCAAAAAAAACTGATCGGCTCCCTCCAGCCCGATGACCGCGCCGCATTCTTCCCACGGTACCGGAATGCCAAGACCGGTCGGATATCCGGTATTCGCCATCATTTCATGCGCAAGTATCAACCCTATCTGCACAACCATCTGGTGGAGTCGATCAACCCCGAGCGCGACCCGGTGATGAGGGAGAGGAAGGAGCGGCAGGCGTTTGTCGAACAGATGCGCGAACACTATGCGGATATACACGAGCATGAACGGCTTCGTAACCGGGTGTTCCTCGACCTGCAGGGCCTGTTGAGCGAGTCCCTGGGCAGCACTTGGGAAGCCGAAGGCGGTGCCGAAGCACTGCAGCGCTTCGATGGGGTGGCCGATCCTGAGATGTACCACACCGACACGTACATTTAAGGGGCTCAGCCATGATCAAGAAGATGCCCGTTGCACTGGTGTCCCTGCTTGTTAGCTTGAGCGGCTGCGCCAAGGATTACAGCCTGGCACCTCCGCCCGACAGCGAGCAGATTACTGTAACGGTGAAAGTGCCCGAAGAGCTCGAAGCAGAAGTGATGCAAGTCATGTATCGCTCGGCGACTTGCAAACGTGTTACTCACGGTGCGAGTGGTCAGCGGATCGAGCTAGAGGGTTATCACGGCATTGATGTGTATCCGCAACGACAAGGGCAGAGCAATCTTTATCAGGCGAGTCTGCCAATGGATGGCGGCGGGCCCTGTCAGTGGCGGTTGAGCAATGTAACGTTTGGCGTCGCTTACAAGGACCCTTCACGTTTTGGTGAAAATGTGACTTACGGCGCAGGTGGTGGCATCGTGGTGATATTTGATCACAACAACTCGCCGCGCGGAGGGGCCGACCTCAAAGTTGAAGGGGATCCGATAATTAGGAAGGAATACTATCCTTGGCTGTCAGAGACTTTTTTGGGTGGGCACAGCAAGGATATTAATCTCTTGGGTGAGCGCGGAATTTATGTAAAGTATCGGGCGCTACAGGCACGTCAAATCTATTTCGAGCCCGTGCTGCATTCCAATTTCATGCTCTATTCAGTCGGCGTTAAGGAGAAAAAGGAGGGAAACTTCGTTACTTACACCTACCCCGATGGCAGTGTTGTGGCGGATGGGCGACCAAATTCAAAATTCTTGAGGTTACAAGCCATCCGGCTGGCTGCGGAGGGCAAGCGATGAGCCTCGCTCCGCCTATCGCATTGTCCATTCTCTTCGTCAGTTTGAGCGGCTGCGCCAAGGATTACAGCCTGGCACCACCGGCTGACAGTGAACAGATTATCGTGACGGTGAAAGTACCCGAGGAATTGGAGGCGGAAGTGATGCAGCTCAAGTATCGCTCCACGGTCTGCACGTTTACCGACCACACCGCCAGCGGTCGCCCCTATCAGCGGGATGGTTATCAGAGCTTGGATATCCAGCCTGTACGACAAGGGCGAAGTGATCTCTATCAGGCGAGTTTGCCGATGGATGGCGGCGGGCCCTGTCAGTGGCGGTTGAGTAATGTGACGTTTGGCGTCATTTATAAGAATCCCGAACGTTTTGGTAAGGACGTAATCTCCGGGGCAGGCGGGGGCATCGTGGTGATTTTTGATCACAACAACTCGCCACGTGGAGGTGCAGACTTCAAAGTCGATGGAGATTTGATACTAAAGAAAGACTATTACCCTTGGCTGAAAGAAAATTTTTTAGGTGGGTACAGCAAGCGCATCAGTCTTATGGGCGCAGGCGATATCTATGTTAAATATCAGGCAGTGCAGGCACGCCAAGTCTATTTCGAGCCGCTCCTGCATTCCAATTTCATGCTCTATTCAGTCGGCGTTAAGGAGAAAAAGGAGGGCAACTTCGTTACTTACACCTACCCCGACGGCAGTGTTGTGGCGGATGGGCGACCAAATTCAAAGTTCTTGAGGTTACAAGCCATCCGGCTTGCTGCCGAGGGCAAGCAATGATCTTCGCCCTACCAACCGACTCGACCGCCAGCGGCAGCCAGCGCCGTAATGGCAATAGATCTGTTGGAGTCGGTCCCCCGGTCTATTTGGGATAAAGCGGCGGCAACCCACTCTCGCCCAGCGGATCCCTGGAATGGTCGGCGGTGGGGATGGTACGAATCGCCCGCCACAAATCTTCGCCTTGCCAGTGCTGGCCGGTCTCGCTGTAGAGCGCCCCGTTGAGGCCGTCGAGGGCGTCGGACAGGGGGACGAAGCGTGCCGCCATGTCGGCCAGGGTTTCCGGTTGCTGGCGGGCCCAGGCGTCCAGGGCCTGGCGGGTAGCGTGGGGGTCGTTGGCCAGGCAGGCGCGCTTGAGGTCATCGAGGAGGGTGCGCGGGCTCGGTCCGGCCTGGGTTGCGCGTAGCACGGCGGGTTGCGAGCGCGCTCGCCACCACAGGCCGAGGCCGAGCAGGGTGGTGCAGAACAGGATGAAGCTGGTCAGTTGCCAGTACCACAAGGCATCGCTGTCGACGGTGGTGACGATCTGCGCCGTGCCCGCTGGCGTATCCACCATCAGGCTCGGATTGTTCGCCACTTGCAGGGTTCGCGCCGGCAGGCTGGTGCGGTCCAGGTGATCTTCCAGGGTGTTCCACCAGACCACCTCTACCGGCGGCAACTCGATGGTGCCGCTGCGGTTCGGCACCAGGGCTTCACGGTCTTCGCGGCTGCCCACCAGCCCGCGCTCGCTGCTGCGGCTGCTCAGGACCGGTTGGTCCGGGTAACGCCGCAGGCCGTTGATTTCGGTGGCGGGCAAGGGCGGTAGCTGGGCACTGGCCAGGCCTTCGGCTTCCAGGGTCAGGCTGCGGGTCAGGGAGTCGCCAACCTGGCTGTGGGTCGGTTCCGGGCTCCAGCTTTCGCTCAACGAAAGGCTACGCGCCGGCAGCCAGGGCACATCGGCTGGGTATCCGGCAGGCTTGGGCTTGACGGTCAGGTGCAGTGGCTCCGAGCTGACATGCATCAATTGACCGGGCTTCGGACCAGAAGGCACCGCACCCTGGGCGACCGGTTCCACCAGCGTGGCACTGAAGGTCTGGGCCGCAATGGTCAGCTCGCCGCTGCGCTGGGGATAGATGCCATAGCGCAACTCGATCACACCGTGGCGCACATCGTTGATGACTTTCTCGTAGGTGCGCGATTCGCCCAGCTGTTCGGTGCGTGCATCGGGGATGTGCAGCGGTGTCAGGCTGCTGTCGTCGTACAGCGACACCGAATGGTAGATGCGCAGGGTCAGGATCGCCTGGGCCTGCACATACACCTGGTTCTGGTCGAGGCTGGCTTCGATGAATACTGGCGCCAGGGTCCCGGACGTATTGCGGGTTTCGCTTTCGATCACTTGCAGGGCGATCGGCTGGCTGGTGGCTTCGCCCAGTTGCAGCGCGGGGATGGTCACGGTGCCGCTTTGGCGCGGCAGCAGTGTCACGATCCAGCGCGTAGTGGCGCGATTTTCGCCGTCAAGGGTGGTCAATTGGTTGACCTGACGGGTGCCGCGCACCTCGAACACCGCCTGGAGCGGGCTCAGGTCGGGTTTGCCAAACAGCGTGGCGTCGTTGGATTCCAGGGTCAGCTCCACCGTTTCCCCGGAATTCACGCGGCCGCGGTCCACACTGGCAGTCAGCTGTGCGGCCTGGGTTCCAGAGGCCCAGAGCAGCAATGCGAGGAGAGAGACGGTGAAGCGGGTCATTGGGTTTTTCCCTGGGCCTGATGGCTTTGCTGTTCGTACCAGAATTTACGTCTGAGCAATTCGCCCGGATTATCCGGGATCTGGCGCAGCCATTGTTCCAGTGCCTGGCGTTGTTCTTCTTCGTTGCGCTGGCCGGCAGCAGGGCGCAGCGGCGGGGTGGTGGTCTGCTCATCCGGCAGTTCACTGCCCGGCACATCCTGGGCGCCGGGTGGCGCGGCATGGGACGGCGGGTGTTCTTCCGGTGCTGTCGGCGTTTCGGCGGACGGCTGGCCCTGCTCTGAAGATTGCGCTTGAGCGTCGGTGTTCGGCGCCTGTTCAGCGGGCCCCGCTTCCTGGCTGTCGGCAGGCTTGGGTTCATCCGCCGGCGGCTTCTGTTCCTTCAACAGGCTCTCCACCAGCGCTTTGTTAGTCTGGGCTGGACGCAGGTCGGGTTGCAATTCCAGGGCCTGTTCATAGGCGTCCAGCGCAGCCTCCAATTCGCCACTGCGGGCCAGGGCATTACCGCGATTGTAGTGGGCGCGGGCATCACTGCCTTCGGCAAAGCGCCGAGCGGCTGCGCTGTAGTCGCCGGCTTCATAAAGGGCCACGCCTTGCCATTGGTTGTCCTCGAAGTGCTTGGCAGCCTCGGCCGGACGTTTCTGCTTGAGCAGGTGTTGGCCTTGCTGGTCGGGGCGCAGCCACAAATCCTCGAAATCAAAGGCATGGCCGGTCTGTGGCAGTGCCATCAGCAGCGGCAGGCAGAACAGCCAGCCGCGACGCCCGGCGCAGGCGGCCAGCAGCAACAGTGGCAGGAGCAACCAGTAACCCTGGTCGGCCCACGTGTCCAGGCGCAGGGTCTGGCCGTCGCTGCGCAGATGGCGCGGACCGTCCAGCAACCCCAGGCCCCGCAGGTCGCTGTCGTCCAGGCGCGCCGGACGATAACGGCCGTCCAGTTCGCTGGCGAAGGATTTCAGGCCCGGGTTGTCCAGGCGCGGCACCAGAATCGCCCCTTGGGCATCCTTGAGGTAACTGCCATCCTCCTGGGTGACCGGTGCGCCTTCACGGGTGCCGATGCCGAGCATCAACCATTGGGTCGCAGAGCCTTCCAGGGACTGGCGGATGCCCTGGCGTTCCTGTTCGTTCAATGACGAACCGATCAGCAGGATCCGTCCGTGGCCCAGTTCGCCCTGGTCCAGCAGGGCCAAGGCCTTGTTGACTGCCAGGTCGGCTCGATGACCACTTTGCGGCATGATCGACGGCTTGAGGGCTTCCAGCAGGTTGGCGCTGGTGGACAGGTCGTCGGACAGCGGCACCAGCGTGTGGGCACTGCCGGCGTAGACGATGATTGCGGTCTGGGCGTCGCTGCGATTGTGCAGCAGGTCCAGCACTTTGCGCCGGGCCTGTTCCAGGCGCGTGGGCGCAACGTCGGCGGCGAGCATTTCCGGGGTCAGCTCCAGCACCACCACCAGCGGGTCGGCAGGGCGCTGGCTGGTCTGTTCGACGCGAGACCAACTCGGCCCCAGCAAGGCCAGCACCATTAATATCCAGGCCAGTCCCAAGGCAATCCACGGCAGCCGGCTTTCACGGCCACTGCCGCCGCTGAGCAACACGCTATGGAACGCCGGGGGCAGGATCATCTGCCAGCGGCCCACGCGTTTCTGCCGGTGCCACAGTTGCCAGAGCAGCCAGCACAGCAGGGGCAGCAGCAACACGAACCAAGGGCGTAGCCAATGCGGCCAGAGCGCGATCATCGGCGCCTCCGCAAACGCAGCCGCTTGAGGCGCTGGCGCCACTCGGTATGTTGGGTCGGCTGGAACAGCGGCTGGGTGAACAGGCGCTGCAACGGATTGTCCGGCCAGCGCACCCGGGCCACCAGCAAGACGCTAAACAGTAGCGCTACGGCGAGGGGCCATTGGTAAAGCGCTACGGCAGGGCGGGCCTGGGTCGGTTGCTGGGCCACGGGTTCGAGTTGGTCGAGGGTGGTCTTGATCGCCAGCAACTGTTCGCCATCCTGGGCGCGGAAATACCGGCCGCCGGTGACCTGGGCGATGTCTTTCAAGGTCGGCTCGTCGAGGTCCAGGCTCGGGTTGACCCCGAGAAAACCGGTGGTGCCGCTTTGCTCCGGATCGGCGCCAATGCCGATCGGATAGATTTTTACGCCTTCGTCGGCGGCCAGGCGGGCGGCGGTCAGCGGGTCGATTTCCCCACCGTTGTTGGCGCCGTCGGTGACCAGGATCAGCACCCGGCTATGGGCCGGACGCTGACGCAGGCGCTTGAGGGCCAGGCCGATGGCATCGCCAATGGCGGTGTTCTTGCCGGCGATGCCAATGCGCGCTTCGTCGAGCCAGCGCCTGACGGTGCGACGGTCGAAGGTCAGCGGAGCTTGCAGATAAGCCTGGCTACCGAACAGGATCAAACCGACCCGGTCGCCTTCGCGGCCTTCGAGAAAGTCTCCGAGCATGTGCTGGACCAGCGACAGGCGACTGACTTCCTCGTCCTTCCACTGCATGTCGGGGAAGTCCATCGACCCCGAGACATCCACCGCCACCAACAGATCGCGACCGCTGGCAGCGATGGGCAGCGGCTCACCCAGCCATTGTGGGCGGGCGGCGGCAATCAGCAGCAACAGCCAGATCAGAATGAACGGCGCCTGCTGGCGCCAGGTCGGCAGGTTGGCTCGGGCCCGGCGCCCGACGAGGCCTTCGAGGTCCCCCAGGAAGCTGACCTTGAGCGCCGGCTCGCCACTGTCCGCCGGCGGCAGCACCAGACGCATCAGCCACGGCAGTGGCAACAGGGCGAAGACCCACGGCCAGGCGAATTCAAACATGTTTGCGGATCCAGATTTCGATCGCTTGGGTCAGCCCGGCGATGGCTTTGTCGTCCAGTTTGCACTCGGGCTTGTAGGCGCCTTCCACCAGCACCATCCAGCGCGTAAGGCCGGCGGCCGGGCAACGGTTATCGAGAAATGCCAGCCATTTACGGCCGTTGAGGGTGTGGCTCTGGCTATAGGGGTAATGGTTGCGGCACAGGCGCTTGAGCAGTCCATTGAGTTGCTGCAACCAGGCGCCGGCCGGCGCGCCGTCGTAGGGCTTGGGCAACAGGGCGAGTTCGGCCAGGGCGGCCAGGCGCACCGGATCCAGCGGTTGTTCAGCACGGGTTTCGGGGCGCTTGGCGGGGATGAACCGACGCAGTTGCCACAGGCCCAGGCCCAGCAAGGGGATTAATACCAGCAGCAACCACCAGCCCGGCGCAGGCGGCCAGAAGCCAATGGGCGGCGGGGCCATCAGCGGCTGCAATTGATCGAGGCTGCTCATCGGCTGTTCCCGGCCCGCTTGGGGTTCAGGTATTCACGCAGCTGTTCGACCATATCGCCCTGGGTGCTCAAGGGCATCATCAGGATCCGCAGCTTTTGCGCGAGCATTTCCCAACGTTCCAGGCGCGCTTCGGCCTGGGCGCGATAAGCCTGGCGCAGTTCGAAGTTCAGGGTGTCGAGCTCCAGTTGCGCGCCGCGTTGGGCAAAGCGCAGCAGGCCGGCGGCGGGCAGGGCGTGGTCGAGCGGATCGGACAGTGGCAGCAGCAACAGGTCGCAGTGACGTGACAGCAGGCTCAGCTGCTGTTCGGCGCTGTCGGACAGCGCGCGCTCATCACAGATAATGATCGCCAGGCTGCCGGGGCGCAGCACTTCACGGGCCCGGCGCAGGGCGATGCCGAAGGAGTCGCGGTCCGGTTCGCCTTCGGGATGCAGCGATTGATTGACCCGTACCAGCCGGTTGAGCAACTGCAACAGACTCTGCTTGCTGCGTCGGGGCTTGACCTCGTAGTGGGTGTTGTTGCCGAACACCAGTCCGCCAACCCGGTCGTTGTGCCCCAGGGCGGCCCAGCCGATCAGGCTGGCGGCCTGGGCTGCCAACACGGACTTGAACATCAGGCCGGAGCCGAAGAACAACCGGTGGCTCTGTTCGATCATGATGAAGATCGGTCGCTCGCGCTCCTCATGAAACAACTTGGTGTGAGGTTCCTGGGTGCGGGCGGTGACGCGCCAGTCAATGGTGCGCACGTCGTCGCCGGCCTGATAGACCCGCACCTGATCGAAATCCACACCGCGCCCGCGCAGCTTGGAATGGTGCAGGCCGATCAACGGGCTGCGCTGGCCGGGTGTCGAGAACAACTGCACCTCGCGCACGCGATGCCGCATCTCGATCAGCTCCGACAGGCTGACGCGGATGCCCGGTGCGGGCGCCAGTGGGTTATCCATGGTTCATGCTCAAGCGACAGCGACGACGTCGAGAATCCGCTGCACGACCCGATCCTGATCGATGCCCGCGGCTTCGGCCTCGAACGACAGGATGATGCGGTGGCGCAACACGTCGAACAGCACAGCCTGGATGTCTTCCGGGCTGACGAAATCACGCCCGGCCAGCCAAGCGTGGGCCCGGGCACAGCGGTCCAGGGCGATGGAGCCGCGAGGGCTGGCGCCGTAGGCGATCCACTCGGCCAGCTCCGGATCGAACTTGGCCGGGTTGCGGGTCGCCATGATCAACTGCACCAAGTACTCCTCCACGGCATCGGCCATGTACAAGCCGAGGATCTCCTTGCGCGCGGAAAAAATCGCCTGCTGACTCACCCGGCGCTCGGGCTTGGCTTCGCCGTTCAGCGCTTCGCCCCGGGCTTGCTGCAGGATCCGGCGTTCAACCGCAGCGTCCGGGAAGCCGATCTTGACGTGCATCAGGAACCGATCGAGCTGGGCTTCCGGCAGCGGGTAGGTGCCTTCCTGCTCGATCGGGTTCTGCGTCGCCATCACCAGGAACAGCGGCGACAGCTCATAGGTGCTGCGCCCCACGCTGACCTGCCGCTCGGCCATCGCCTCAAGCAAGGCCGACTGGACTTTGGCCGGGGCGCGGTTGATCTCATCCGCCAACACCAGGTTGTGGAAGATGGGCCCTTGCTGGAACACGAAACTGCCGGTTTCCGGGCGATAGATCTCCGTACCGGTGATGTCGGCGGGCAATAGGTCGGGGGTGAACTGGATGCGATGGAACTGCGCTTCGATCCCTTCGGCCAACTCCTTGATGGCCTTGGTCTTGGCCAGCCCTGGCGCGCCTTCCACCAACATGTGGCCGTCGGCGAGCAAAGCGATGAGCAGGCGCTCGATGAGCTTTTCCTGGCCGAGAATCTGCGAAGAAAGAAAGGTTCGCAGCGCCAGCAGCGCTTCACGATGTTCCATCGATGACTGTTCCTGGAAAGGGTGGCCCCAGGCGTTCGGATAACGTCGGGGCTGGGGGCGTTACTTTAATGCATGGCGGGGGTTGGCGACTAACGGGATTTTGATCGGGCGTGCGCAATTGTGATCGGCTTGGAAACATCGAAGGGGGAGCTTGCTTGCGATGAATAGCACCTGGGCAACCGCACTTACCCCGTGGCGAGGGGCCTTGCTTGCGTTTGACCGGGCTGGCGCTCCAGCGCGAAGCACTCACAAAGTGAAGGGGTGTTTATCCGGATGTAGGAGTGTTCTGTATCGGGCTACGTTGCCTTGCGCCATTGCCTACGACTGCGCCAGAATCCGCCGGCTTGTGCGTCTGGGAGGCAGGTTCTATCGTTTTCGGGTCGCTGAGGAATCAGCGATCGGGTTTGGTAGCCCGGCTCTCTACATGACGCAAGCGTCACTTTGTACAGGTGCATCTGAGCATTTGTATTAATGGTGGCCATGCGTAGGGCGCTTTCGAGCGCGCCGGAGTTCATGTGGGCCGGTCTACCAACCTTCGTATGGCCGCCACCCTCGTTTGGTAGCGAGGTGGTGGTTCCTCCGTCCCACATGAGGTTCCATTTATGTTCAAAGCTACCCCCAATCCCCCGGATACCGATCCGGCCTCACCCCGCCCAAAAACCAAGCCTCAAAAACACGACGAAGTCACTGACCGCGTCCTCGACCACTACCTGAACCCCAAACCGGACAAATCCGAAGCGGGTCCTGCCCCCGGCCAGCTCTTCACCGTCAACAAGGACATCGACACCGAAAGCCTGCTCGCCAACCTCAGCGAAACCCTAGCCTCGGCCAACGCCATGGTTGAGGACCTGGCCTTCGACCTGGACGGCTCACGCCGGCATTTCCTCCTGGGTATCCAACAACTGATCGAACTGGGCAGCCTGCTGGCCAACCGCGCACTGGACATCATCGAAACTCGCCAACCGACATAACCCCGTGGCGAGGGAGCTTGCTCCCGCTGGGCTGCGTAGCAGCCCCAAATAGGCTGATGCGGTCTCTTGGACAGACCGCATCAGCCGGTTTTACGACTGCTGCGCAGCCGAGCGGGAGCAAGCTCCCTCGCCACAGGAATCAGTGACACCCTCGGAATCGTGGGTACACCGCAGAATCTGTGGGAGCGAGCCTGCTCGCGATAGACAGCAGATCCACTACCCGATTTCGCTAGTTCTGCATCCGAATCTCCTCCACCAGCAGCCTGACCGCTGGCCTGTCAACCAGCTCTCGCCACGTACCATCGTCCACGATTGTTCCTCCATGCATCACGATGACCCGGTCAAACCGATGCAAGTGGTCAATGTCATGGGTGACACATATCAACCCCTTTCCGGCAAACACTTCGAACAACAGGTCCCAAAGAGGCGCGGTCAGCCTGGGTTCAATGGATGCACTTGGCTCGTCGAACAGATTGAATTTTCCCGGCTTGTTGATCAGGCGCAGCAGCGACAGGCGTTTGGCTTCGCCTCCGGAAATATTCGAGGCATTTTCGCTGATCTGCCGTGTTGCCACGATCTCATCCAGTTCCAGTTGCCGTATGGCTCTGGACAAGATGGGCGATGCGTTGCCGCCGAACAGAACCGATTGTTCGAAGCGGCCTTCCAGAAACCGCGGTTGTTGGGGGCAGTATCTCAAGGCGTCCAAGTGAGCTTGAGCAGTCAACAGTGAGACCGATATCGAGTCGATACTCAGTTGATCTCGCGTCGATACATCAAGCCCGGCGAGGACTTCCAGGAAGGTGGATTTGCCGGCGCCGCTAGGGCCCGTAACGGCCACTGACTGCCCTTGAGTAAATGTCAGGGGGCGCTTGATTGACAGGCGAGGCGCTGCCGTTGCTGTTACTTCACAGGGTATGAGTGCCAGTTCGGAGGGACACTGGAAATCAACCCTTGCCACCCGACTGCTGCAATCGAAATCCGCAAGTGATAGCAGACTCTGAAATTGGCGCTGGTCTGCAAGGAACTGATCAAGCACACGATACCCTTCAGTCAGGGTTGAAATATTGAGCAGATAACTCCCCGCGATTGAAAAAATGGCAACCAGCTGCCCGACACTGATAGTGGGCTGCCCCGATAATTGGTCCACGACGCCCCAGTAGAGCAGTCCCCCAGTGGAGAGGCTTATGAACAGAATCTTGGCGGCACTTAGCACGCCGCCAGACGATGCCGTCGTCACCGCAGCTTTGGCATAGCGTCCGAACGCCGCGTTCAACGGTTGCAGGGCCGTCGGTATGGCACTTTCCAGTTTTATGGCTTTTCCCGCGTTGAGAGTGTTGTAGAGGTGGGCGCTTAATTCATCTTCCTGTTCATTGACAGCATCGATGTGCTTTCTCCGCCATTTGATAATTTTATGGGTGGCAGCCAGGTAGATAATTCCGAGCGCCGTCATGCTCAAGAAAATTTCGCTGCCCCCTATGTAAACAAAAGCAGCCCCAACAACTATGAACTCCAGGAGTACGGGAAGCGCAATGGTCAAAATGAATGTCAGCAGTTGTTCGTGAGCAGTAACTCCGCGTTCTACCGATTTTATGAAGTGGCCGATTCGCCAGGAATTGAACAGCAAAAATTCCTTACGTATGAGTTCGGCAATCCACTCAATGGAAGCGTTCAGGATAATGCGCTGTACCAGCCTGGACAGTGCATGGATTTGCAGTGGGGTGACAATGGCATGAATACATCCCGCGACAATCAGGCCTGTCGTCAATGCGAGCAGTGCGCTGGACGCTGGATGGCTGTCACTTTGCAGGGTATCGATGATGGTTCCTAGTAACAGTGGGGGGGCGAGCGTGATGAGTTTGAGTGCGATGATGGTGACCATGGTCATCGCTAGCAGCTTAGTATGCTTTTTATAGGCGTCTCTTATCATCGTTCGGATGCTGTGCATGTACCCGCTCCTGGTTGCTTCTTGTCTGGATTATTTATCGGCGCAGCACGTACTGAGGCGCCACTAAACTTCCATTCCGAATGATATTGAAACGCTCAAGTCCCGGAATATAAATTTGAGTGACGATGCTGTTGCTTGAAAAACGAGCTACGATTCGGCGGAATATTTTCATATCTGCATTTGATAGGTTGTTTAGCAGAATTTCTAATTGCGCGGAAACTGTGGCGAAGTCGGTATGTGCGGGGGTGTCAATTATGGGGAGTGGCGCTCTTATGACTGGCGCGAAGTCAATAAGATGTTTCAGGTGTTTTGAATTTGATAGTAAGTCAAAGGTTTTTCTGTCTGTAGATTCTTCAATGTCATCATATAGGTCTTCGGACTGAATCTGTTCAGTAACTGCCCTTTGGATTGCAGTTTGGATTTCAAGTGAGCATCCCGAGCCGATGGGTGAAAGATGGTGAGCTCCGGGGCCTGCTTTGGGAAATGCCACTGCAAAATAAACTGATAGTACGTCCTTGATGACAATCACTTGCAGTTTACTCGCTGACGCCAGGGCTGAAGGATGGTTGCTCAACGCTGTTTCAAGCAGCGCGGTGGAAGGTGAGTACAGTTCAATTGCCGGACCGAGGCCGCAGACAGTCATATAGAATAGAGACAGAATATGCCTTTCGATTGTTTCGTGGATGCCATGTAACAGTGCTTCGTTCTCTGTGCAACCAAAAGCAATTCCGGAGTTTGATGAGTAGCGAGAGAGGAAATGCAGTTCGGGATTCGGATCTTCGTGGATGTTTCGCGTCGTTACAGGGCACAGTAGGGCGCACGGGGCGAATAGCTCTTCATTGTCGTGGAGCGATGTAAGTCTAAAGCAATCTATTAATTTTTTGGTGTGGGGTAGGCTGGTAAAAATTCCATCTTCTGTCACAGCTTTTTGAGTGGCGATCTTGTCCGAGTGATACGGTGTGGGAGGAGCAGCAAGAAACTTAAATGTGCTGAAGTGTTCAATGCTTTCTGCCAGTGCGCCTATTAGTGAGTCTGGCCCCTTGCCAGCCCCCGATTCAACGAGATTGTTGTTGTCGTCAAATAGTTCAGCCGTCGCTACTAGCTTGGATGGTGTTGTATACCGTGCTACTGCGCTGAGGCCCAGTGTGTGGAGCGTGGACATGATGTTGAATAGCGCTTCGGTGGGTGAAAGTTCGCGTTCAGACATATGGATCTCCGCTAATGGATGCCGAAAGGAGATCCTTTCGGCATCTGCTGCCGATATTTAATCGGTCACTGGCTTAATTGGTTAGCGATGCAAAAAAATCGGCTTCCGTTGCGAGAAGGCCTTTAGAGAAGCTCAGAGCTTGTGGCATACCATAAAAGGTATGGTTTATTTCAGATCGTTTCCTACCCATGTCGATTTACTCCAATGTAATTAATGAGCGTCGCGATGCGAGCGCCCAACTTGCGTTTGTTCGCAAGTGATTAATTAATAACATTGGGGTGGGGTGAAGGCTATTGCGCAACTTCCGAGGATGACGTAGGTCCGTTCTTGCCGTTGAGTAGGCGACGGATGTAGGAATGCGCTGATTTGTTGAAAGTTTCGTTTTCCTCTACTGTTTTCGTTGTTTGGTATGTTTATATTATTTTAGGAAGGGATCGAAAGGGTAATCTGGCGACGTTACAGAGGTGTTCTAAAGCCGGGGTCGCCTGGAAATTTGTGTTGCTGCACGTCAAATGAACACCTATGCCATCGCGATTCTGCGATGGCATAGGTGGCAATACCTCAGCCTTCCCACGCCCCCACATTCACCAGATTCACCGGCCGTTCCCCAGCCAACGCCGCCAGCAAATTCTCCACCGCACAACGCGCCATCGCTTCCCGTGTCTCATGGGTGGCGGAGCCCATGTGTGGCGTGGCGACCACGTTATCCATTTGCAGCAACGGCGAATCCGCACTCAAAGGCTCGCGCTCGAACACGTCCAGCCCCGCCGCGCGGATCTGGCCGTTGCGCAGGGCATCGATCAGCGCGGCTTCATCCACGACCTTACCGCGGGAAATGTTGATGAAGATGGATTCGGGGCGCATCTGCGCAAAGGCTTGTTCCCCGATCAGCCCTTGGGTCTCGGCGGTCAGGGGTAGAGTCAGGCAGATGAAATCGGCTTGGCGCAGCAGCGTTTCGAGGTCGCAGTAGCGGGCGCCGAAGCGTTGTTCGACTGCCGGCTTCGGTGAGTGGCTGTGGTAGATCACCGGCATGCCGAAGCCGAAGTGCCCGCGCTGGGCCAGGGCTTCGCCGATGCGGCCCATGCCGATGATGCCCAGGGTCTTGCCGTGGACATCGCTGCCGAAATGTTCGGGGCCGATGCTTTTTTGCCATTGGCCGGCGCGGACCAAGTTGGCCAGTTCCACCACGCGTCGGGCGGTGGCGAGGATCAGGGCAAAGCCGGTATCGGCAGTGGTCTCGGTCAGCACGTCTGGCGTGTTGCTGAGCAGGATCCGGCGTTCGGTCAGGTAGTCGATGTCGTAGTTGTCGACACCCACCGAGACGCTGGCGATGGCTTGCAGGTTCGGCGCGAGGTCGAGCAGCGCCGCGTCTAGCTTGAGGCTCGCGCCCAGCAGGCCATGGGCGCCGGGCAGGGCGGCGCGCAGTTGCGCCAGGCCTTGCGCGTCGAGGCGCTCGATCAGGGTGACTTGGTACTGGGCTTGCAAACGGGCCATCAGTGGCGCTGACAGCGCCTTGTACAACACCACGTGCTTTTTCATGGACAGGTCTCGATTCAGGAGTGGGCCGGCGCCGAAGGTGGCGTCGCGGTTTTGGATTCGGTCCGGTCGCTGGCGCCGGGCTTGAGGGCGAGGGTCAGCACCACCGACAGCAGCAGCGCGCCGCTCATCAACAGAAAGGACATGCCAGGGGAGCCGGTGGAGCCGTTGAGGTAACCCACCAGGTACGAGCCGCCGAACGAACCCAGCGCGCCCATGCTGTTGATCAGCGCCATGGCGCCGCCGGCGACGTTGGCGGGGAGGATTTCCGGGACGATGGCGAAGAACGGTCCATAGGGCGCGTACATGCAGGCGCCGGCGATCACCAGCAAACTGTAGGACCACCAGAAATGTTCAGGGCCCAGCAGGTAGGAGGCATAGAAGGCGACGGAAGCGACCAGCAGCGGCGGCCAGACGAAGCGCTTGCGCTTCTGGGCCTTGTCCGAGGCCCAGGACACGGCCAGCATCCCAACCACCGCCGCCAGGTAAGGTAATGACGACAGCCAGCCGGCCTCGACCATGCTCATCTGCAAGCCCGCCTTGAGGATCGACGGCAACCACAGCACGAATCCGTAGACCCCGATGCTCCAGCAGAAAAATTGCAGCGCCAGGATGATGACCATGGGCGAGCGGAAGGCTTCGGCGTAGTTCTTCACGGCCTTGATGCCCACTTGTTCGGCTGCCAGCACACTTTCCAGGTCATGTTTTTCCTGGTCGCTGAGCCACTTGGCCTGGGACGGACGATCATCCGCCAGGCGCCACCAGATAAAGGCCCAGAGCACCGCCGGCAGGCCTTCGATGATGAACATCCAGCGCCAGTCGAACTGCTGCACCAGATAGCCCGAGACCACCGACATCCAGAGCATGGTCACCGGGTTACCGAGGATCAGGAAGGTATTGGCCCGCGAGCGTTCGGCCCGGGTGAACCAGTGGCACAGGTACACCAGCATGGCCGGCATCACGGCGGCTTCGACCACGCCGAGCATGAAGCGGATCACGATCAGCCAGTAGGCGTTGGACACGACGCCGGTCAACGTCGCCAGCGAGCCCCAGAGGATCAGGCTGACGAAGATCAGTTTCTTCACGCTGTGTTTCTGCGCATAGATCGCGCCCGGTACCTGGAAGAAAAAGTAGCCGAGGAAAAACAACGCGCCGAGCAATGACGACAGCCCTGGGGTGATCATCAGGTCCTTGGCCATGCCTGAGGCGGCGGCGAATCCATAGTTGGCCCGGTCCAGGTAGGCCAGGCTGTAGGTGATGAACACGATGGGCATGATGTACCACCAGCGGCGGGTGGCGAGGTTGAGCGTTTGCATGACGTTGTCTCCTGAGCTTTTTGTTTTTGTTGCAGCAGGGTGTGTTTGCGGTGTTTTCGGATTTTTATCGCGAGCAGGCTCGCTCCCACAGGGGGGCGGGGTTTTCGAATTCAGCCAACAGTTCGGCGCGGGTCGGCAAGCCTTCCATGTCGCCCCGGCTCTGCACTGCACGGCTGCCAATCCAGTTGGCGCGCTGCACCGCTTCGGTGATCCCGCAGCTTTCCAGCAGCCCACTGATCAGGCCAACGGCGAAGCCATCCCCGGCGCCCACGGTGTCCACCACCCGGGCGACTGGTACGCCAGCGACGACCCCTTGGTCCAGCTGCGTGCGGTAATAAGCACCTTGCGCACCGAGCTTGATCACCACGGCTTCGGCGCCCTGGTCCAGGTAAAACGCGGCGATGTCGTCCGGGTCCTCGAAACCGGTCAGCAGCCGGCCTTCGCTGAGCCCCGGCAAGACCCAGTGGGCGAGGGCGGCGAGGCGGTTGATTTCGCGGATCATCGTTGACTCGCTGGACCAGAGGCTGGGCCGCAGGTTCGGGTCGAACGACAGGCTGCGCCCGGCCTCGCGCATGCGGATCATCAGTTCAAAAGACATTTCCCGAGCCGTGTCCGACAGCGCCGGCACGATGCCGGTGGCATGCAAGTGCCGGGCGCCGAGCAGCGGCGCGGCGATTGAATCGATCGACAGGCGACTGGCTGCCGAATCACGTCGGAAATATTCGACCTGCGGATCGCTGCCATCGTCATTGCGGGACTTGAACTGAAAGCCGGTAGGGTGGACGGGATCCACCGCAACGTGGCGGCAATCCAGGCCTTCCTTTTCCAGCGTCTGCACCACGAAGCGTCCCAGGGAGTCGGCGCCGACCCGACTCAGCCAGCCGACCTTGAAGCCCAACCGCGACAGGCCGATGGCGACGTTGCTGTCGGCTCCGGCGATGCGTTTGTGAAAGTGCTGGACACTTGCCAGGTCACCGCATTGGTCGGCCACCAACATCGCCATGGTTTCGCCGAACGACAACACATCGAACTCAGACATGGGCAGGCTCCCGGCGTGCTTGCCCGAGACGGGACAAGGTGGCGACGTGTTCAGCGGTCAGTTGCAGCAGGTCGTTGCCTTGCAACGGATACTCGGCTGCGCGCATCACGCCGACCGGCATGTGCTTGAACAACTGTTCCCACAGATGCAGGTCCGCCAGGGCCGGAGGCACGGCAATCAGCTTGCCGTCTTCACGCCGGGCGACCGCCTTGCAATGCACATACCTCACGTACCGTCCCAGCTGCCGTGCCGCTACGCCAGCCGATTGGTCCTGCCATTGCCAGTTGCCGATGTCGAAGGTCATGCCCACGGGCAACGGGTGATGCTCGGCGGCGGTGAAAAAACGCTGTAGGGGTTCGATCCGACCGCCTTGCAACGTCTGGTCGTTTTCCACCAGCAGTTGCACCGGACTGGCGGCGAGGATATCTGCCAGGGCCGAGAGGTCATGGGAATCGGTGAAATAACCGAGAGAGACTTTCAGCCACGTTGAGCCGAAAGCCTCGGCACGTTGCAAGGCCAGGGGCAGGGCAGGATTGGGTCTGGACTGGCCCGCGAGCCACAGCTCAAGGGGCGATGAGAAAATGCTTTGCAGGCCTTGGGTCCGTGCCTCGGCCGCCAGTTTGGCAGGCTGTTCGGTGGTGAGCAGTTCTTCGCGCCATTCGATCCGCGAAGCGCCAGCGGCGGCGAGCAGGGGGACGAAACTGCCTTGGCCGGTCTGCCGCACCAGATCGGCGCCGTAGCTGGAGAGGCTGATGGAAACGGGTGGTTGGGTCATTGTCCTTGTCCTTCTGAAACCGGTTTCAGTTCTGTTCAAAAAAAGGGGGGTGTGCTTTAGGGCCTCATCGCGAGCAGGCTCGCTCCCACACTGGGTCTGCGTCGCACACAAGTCCCTTGTGGGAGCGAGCCTGCTCGCGATAGGGCCATTACGGTCACCGAAGATTCCCCCGCGTCGACCCACGCTCAATCAACCGCGCCGCAAAATCCAGGGTCCGGACCGGTCCGTTATCGCCGCGCAAACGCTTGAGCAGACACTCGAACGCGCTGGCGCCGATTTCGGCGGTCGGTTGCGCCAGGGCGGTGATGCCGCTGCCCACCAAGGGGTACCAGTCCAGGTCGTCGAGAGCGATCAGCCCCACGTCATCGAACAAATGACAGCCCAGCTCCCGCAATACCTGAGTGGCGGCCAGCGCTGCGATGCCGTTGGCGCAGAACAGCGCCTTGGGCCCACGGTCCGGTTGGGCAAGAAAGGCCTTGATATGCGCAGTCAATTGCTCAGAGATTTCCAGTACGGCGCCGCTCAGGGCCGGGCGCTGTCGGAGGCCGGCCTTGAAGCTGTCGACCCGCTCGATCCGCGAGCTGGTGCCGTCGAACGGTTCGGTCACCAGCAGCAAATCGCGGTAGCCCCGTTGTTCCAAGTGATCAAGGGCCATCCCAACGGCTGCGGGATTGTCCAGTCCCACCAGGTCGCTTTCGAGTTGATCGACTTTGCGATCCACCAATACCAAGGGCATTTCACTGCGCAGTTCGAGCAGTTCCTCGCGGTGATGGCCGAGGGTGTTCACGATCAACCCTTCGATGTTGTAGGCACGCAACAGCGCCAGATGCTGGCGTTCCTGCTCGTCATCGCGGTCGGTGTTGCACACCACCAAGCTGTAGCCATGGCGACGGCAGGCGGTTTCCACACCATGCATCACGGCAATCGAATAGGGGTTGCGGATGTCGGCCACCAGCATGCCGATCAGGCGGGTACGCCCACGCTTGAGGCCGCGGGCCATCTGGTTCGGGCGATAACCCAGCTCGCTGATCGCCTGCTCGATGCGCCGGGCAATGGCCTCGGAAAGCAGGGCACGATCCTCGCCGATAAAACGCGAGACGCTGGCCTTGGAGACCCCGGCGCGCTCGGCGACATCGAGCATGGTCACGCGGCTGCGCTGGGCGGCGGAGAAGGAATTCACGGATTGAAACCTGCCTATTGGATTTATTGAGGTTCTGAAACCGGTTTCAGGAAACATCAGAACCGGGTGGGGCGTCAAGAGGCTTGCTTCGAGGGCGTGACCGACGGTTACCTTCGTTGTGAGTGAGATTGGCGATCACGTTCAGCATTGCGCAGGCTGAACCGCCGCCATCGCGAGCAGGCTCGCTCCCACAGGGGATCTGTGGCGCAAGCAGACCTTATGGTCTGTTCAGAAATCCTTGTGGGAGCGAGCCTGCTCGCGATGGCGTCCGTAAGTGCAACGAAATTAGAGCTGGCTTATATAAGTCCCGGTTCCTCGAAGGATGTTCTGCAACGTCAATTCAACCTCCGCCAGATCCGCTGCGTCGGTGTTGTGGCTGATTTCCAGCACATCATCACCCCCGAGTGCATCGGCGTCCGCCGCGGCGATTTCGATTTTCAGCAGGGTCGGTGACAGGGTGACCTTGACCCCCTCCAGCGTGGAAGGCTCGCCATCGAGTGCGATCTCAAGTTCGTCCTCGTCCGGGTAGCGGGTCATCAGGAACATGTCGCCCTGGGTGCTGTGGCAGCAGAGCATGGCCATGTTGTCTTCTTCGTCGTCGCACGGGTTGGCGATCAGAAGGGCGGTGGTCATTTGCATGGTGATGGCTCCTGGCTCGTCGAGCCCTGCGGGATGCGAAAAAGCGGATTTTGCCAGCCTGGAGGAAATTCTGCTGGGTTACTCATATCCGGTGACACATGCCCGGCGTCAAAACCGCCGTGATTTCGCCCGCCAGGATGCCGTTTTTCCTTGGGGCTGCTAGGGTTGTTCGAGGCGTGCGCTTGCCGATGACCGAATATGTCGCAGCGCTGCAAGCAGGCAGGTTGTCGCACTCGTTAAGCTGCGCAACGAATGTGCACCTGCAAAGGCCACCCCCGGGTGTTTTTTGCAGGTGTCCATTACATGGAAATTAGACGAAAAAGGATGTGACCTGCGGGTCTCGTCCAGCTTCACCCACCTGTCATCCTGTTTCCTCTGCCCGAGAACCAGGAACGGGATGGCCGGCAGCCCCGAAAGGGGTTGCACGCGACGCTTTCATCAATAACAAGCCCAAGCGGAGTACCACAGATGGCGTTCTTCACCGCAGCCAGCAAAGCCGACTTCCAGCATCAACTGCAAGCGGCACTGGCGCAGCACATCAGTGAACAGGCACTGCCACAAGTGGCGCTGTTCGCTGAACAATTCTTCGGCATCATTTCCCTCGATGAACTTACCCAGCGCCGGTTGTCCGACCTCGCCGGCTGCACCCTGTCTGCCTGGCGCCTGCTTGAGCATTTCGACCACGCGCAATCGCAAGTGCGTGTCTACAACCCCGATTACGAACGCCATGGCTGGCAGTCGACCCACACGGCCGTGGAAGTGCTGCATCATGACCTGCCGTTCCTGGTGGATTCGGTCCGCACCGAACTGAACCGTCGCGGCTACAGCATCCATACCCTGCAAACCACCGTGCTGAGCGTGCGTCGCGGCAGCAAGGGCGAGTTGCTGGAAATCCTGCCAAAAGGCACCCAGGGCGACGGCATCCTGCAAGAGTCGTTGATGTACCTGGAAATCGACCGCTGCGCCAACGCCGCCGAACTCAATGTCCTGAGCAAGGAACTTGAGCAAGTGCTGGGCGAAGTGCGCGTCGCGGTAGCCGATTTCGAACCAATGAAAGCCAAGGTCCAGGAGATCCTGGTGGGCCTGGACAACAGCGCCTATGCCGTCGATGCCGACGAAAAAAGCGAAATCAAGAGCTTCCTGGAATGGCTGGTGGGTAACCACTTCACCTTCCTGGGCTACGAAGAGTTCGTGGTGCGCGATGAAGCCGATGGCGGTCACATCGAGTACAACCCTGATTCGTTCCTCGGCCTGACCAAGCTGCTGCGCGCCGGCCTCACCGCCGATGACCTGCGCATCGAAGACTACGCCGTCAATTACCTGCGCGAACCGACCCTGCTGTCCTTCGCCAAGGCCGCGCACCCGAGCCGCGTGCACCGTCCGGCCTACCCGGACTACGTGTCGATCCGTGAAATCGACGCCAGCGGCAAGGTCATCAAGGAATGCCGCTTCATGGGCCTGTACACCTCTTCGGTGTATGGCGAGAGCGTGCGGGTCATCCCGTACATCCGCCGCAAGGTCGCCGAGATCGAACGTCGCTCCGGCTTCCAGGCCAAGGCGCACCTGGGCAAGGAACTGGCCCAGGTGGTCGAAGTGCTGCCTCGCGATGACCTGTTCCAGACTCCGGTGGACGAGCTGTTCAGCACCGTGATGTCGATCGTGCAGATCCAGGAACGCAACAAGATCCGCGTATTCCTGCGCAAAGACCCGTACGGCCGTTTCTGCTACTGCCTGGCCTACGTGCCACGGGACATCTATTCCACCGAAGTGCGCCAGAAGATCCAGCAGGTGCTGATGGATCGCCTGAAGGCTTCGGATTGCGAATTCTGGACGTTCTTCTCCGAATCCGTGCTGGCCCGTGTGCAACTGATCCTGCGCGTGGACCCGAAGAACCGCATCGACATCGACCCGCTGATGCTGGAAAAAGAAGTGGTCCAGGCCTGCCGCAGCTGGAAGGACGACTACGCCAGCCTGGTGATCGAGAGCTTCGGCGAAGCCCAGGGCACCAACGTGCTGGCCGACTTCCCGAAAGGCTTCCCGGCCGGCTACCGCGAGCGCTTTGCCGCGCACTCGGCCGTGGTCGACATGCAGCACCTGCTGAACTTGAGCGAAAAAAATCCGCTGGTGATGAGTTTCTACCAGCCGCTGGGCACCGCTACCGGCCAGCGTGAATTGCACTGCAAGCTGTATCACGCCGACACACCCCTGGCGCTGTCCGACGTGCTGCCGATCCTGGAAAACCTCGGCCTGCGCGTGCTGGGTGAGTTCCCGTACCGTCTGCGCCACACCAATGGCCGCGAGTTCTGGATTCACGACTTTGCGTTCACCGCTGCCGAAGGCCTGGACCTGGATATCCAGCAGCTCAACGACACCTTGCAGGACGCCTTCGTCCACATCGTCAGTGGCGATGCCGAGAACGATGCGTTCAACCGCCTGGTACTGACCGCCGGCCTGCCATGGCGTGACGTGGCGCTGCTGCGTGCCTATGCCCGTTACCTGAAGCAGATCCGCCTGGGCTTCGACCTGGGTTACATCGCCAGCACCCTGACCAACCACACCGACATCGCCCGCGAGTTGACCCGGTTGTTCAAGACCCGCTTCTACCTGGCGCGCAAGCTCAGCACCGAGGACCTGGAAGACAAGCAACTGCGCCTGGAACAAGCGATCCTCACGGCGCTGGACGACGTCCAGGTGCTCAACGAAGACCGCATCCTGCGTCGCTACCTGGACCTGATCAAGGCCACCCTGCGGACCAACTTCTACCAGACCGATGCCAACGGTCAGAACAAGTCCTACTTCAGCTTCAAGTTCAACCCGCACCTGATTCCGGAACTGCCGAAGCCGGTGCCCAAGTTCGAAATCTTCGTCTATTCGCCACGGGTCGAAGGCGTGCACCTGCGTTTCGGCAACGTTGCCCGCGGTGGCCTGCGCTGGTCCGACCGTGAAGAAGACTACCGCACCGAAGTGCTCGGCCTGGTAAAAGCCCAGCAAGTGAAGAACTCGGTGATCGTACCGGTGGGCGCCAAGGGCGGCTTCCTGCCGCGTCGCCTGCCGCTGGGCGGCAGCCGGGACGAGATCGCGGCCGAGGGCATCGCCTGCTACCGCATCTTCATCTCGGGTCTGTTGGACATCACCGACAACCTGAAGGACGGCGCGCTGGTGCCACCGGCCAACGTCGTGCGCCATGACGACGATGACCCGTACCTGGTGGTAGCAGCGGACAAAGGCACCGCGACCTTCTCCGACATCGCCAACGGCATCGCCATCGACTACGGCTTCTGGCTGGGCGACGCGTTCGCATCCGGCGGTTCGGCCGGCTACGACCACAAGAAAATGGGCATCACCGCCAAAGGCGCGTGGGTGGGCGTGCAGCGTCACTTCCGTGAGCGCGGCATCAATGTCCAGGAAGACAGCATCACCGTGGTGGGCATCGGCGACATGGCCGGCGACGTGTTCGGCAACGGCCTGTTGATGTCCGACAAGCTGCAACTGGTCGCGGCCTTCAACCACCTGCACATCTTCATCGACCCGAACCCGGAGCCGGCCAGCAGCTTCGCCGAGCGCAAGCGTCTGTTCGACCTGCCGCGCTCGGCCTGGACCGACTACGACACCAGCATCATGTCCGAAGGCGGCGGCATCTTCTCGCGCAGCGCGAAGAGCATCGCCATCTCGCCGCAGATGAAAGAGCGCTTCGACATCCAGGCTGACAAACTGACCCCGACCGAGCTGCTGAACGCCTTGCTCAAGGCGCCTGTAGACCTGTTGTGGAACGGTGGTATCGGTACTTACGTCAAGGCCAGCACCGAAAGCCACGCCGATGTCGGCGACAAGGCCAACGATGCACTGCGGGTCAACGGCAACGAACTGCGCTGCAAAGTGGTGGGCGAGGGCGGTAACCTGGGCATGACTCAACTGGGTCGCGTCGAGTTCGGCCTGCATGGCGGCGCCACCAACACCGACTTCATCGACAACGCCGGTGGTGTGGACTGCTCCGACCACGAAGTGAACATCAAGATCCTGCTCAACGAAGTGGTGCAGGCCGGCGACATGACCGACAAGCAACGCAACCAGTTGCTGGCGAGCATGACCGACGAAGTCGGCGGCCTAGTATTGGGCAACAACTACAAGCAGACCCAGGCGCTGTCCCTGGCGGCACGCCGTGCATTCGTGCGGATCGCCGAATACAAGCGCCTGATGAACGACCTGGAAGCCCGGGGCAAGCTGGACCGCGCCATCGAGTTCCTGCCGACCGAAGAGCAACTGGTCGAGCGTGTCACGGCGGGCCACGGCCTGACCCGTGCCGAGCTGTCGGTGCTGATCTCCTACAGCAAGATCGACCTCAAGGAAGCGCTGCTCAACTCGCTGGTTCCGGATGACGACTACCTGACCCGCGACATGGAGACGGCATTCCCACCGACCCTGGTGAGCAAGTTCTCCGAAGCCATGCGCCGCCATCGCCTGAAGCGCGAGATCGTCAGCACCCAGATCGCCAACGACCTGGTCAACCACATGGGCATTACGTTCGTCCAGCGGTTGAAAGAGTCCACCGGCATGAGCCCGGCGAACGTGGCCGGTGCGTATGTAATTGTTCGGGATATCTTCCATCTCCCGCACTGGTTCCGTCAGATTGAAGCCCTGGATCACCAGGTGCCGGCTGAAGTGCAACTGGAGCTGATGGACGAGCTGATGCGCCTGGGCCGTCGTGCGACCCGCTGGTTCCTGCGCAGCCGCCGCAACGAGCAGAACGCTGCCCGTGACGTGGCTCACTTCGGTCCACACCTGGCCGCACTGGGCCTCAAGCTCGACGAACTGCTGGAAGGTCCGACCCGCGAAGGCTGGCAGACCCGCTACCAGGCCTACGTGGCCGCCGGCGTGCCGGAATTGCTGGCGCGCATGGTTGCAGGTACCACGCACCTGTACACCTTGCTGCCGATCATCGAGGCGTCCGACGTGACCGGCCAGAACGCCGCCGATGTGGCCAAGGCCTACTTCGCCGTGGGCAGCGCCCTGGACATTACCTGGTACCTGCAACAGATCAGCGCATTGCCGGTGGAAAACAACTGGCAGGCACTGGCCCGTGAAGCGTTCCGTGATGACATCGACTGGCAACAACGGGCGATCACCATCTCGGTCCTGCAGGAAGGCGACGGCACCCAGGACGTGGAAACGCGCCTGGCGCTGTGGCTTGAACAGCACCAGGGCATGGTCGAGCGCTGGCGCGCCATGCTGGTGGACATTCGTGCCGCCAGCGGCACCGACTACGCCATGTACGCGGTCGCCAACCGCGAACTGCTGGACCTGGCACTCAGTGGTCAGGCGGTCGTGACGGCCAACTGATCTTGCGTTGAATGAAAAAACCGCATCGAAAGATGCGGTTTTTTTTTGCCTTCCCGTTCAGCCTTAAATGCAGGCTCGCTCCCACAGGGATTGGTGGTGTGTCTGTCAGTTCTTCAGCGGGATCAACACCGCCTCTTTCTCGCCCAACACCATGAACACCAGCAACTTCGCTGGTTCAGTGGTGCTGGCATTCTTCGACACCAGGTGCTCGGAACCCGCCGCTTCATACCAGAACTCGCCCGCCTTGTAAGTGATCGCCGGCTCGCCTTTGACCTGGGAGGTAATAGCCCCTTCGAGCACATAAGCCATCGCCGTACCCTCATGCTTGTGCGCAATAGAGGACTGGCCCGGCGCGTAGTCGACGGTCAGCATCAGGGTTTTCTTGCCGGGGACGTTTTTCAGCATTTTCTCTTGCAATACCTTCACGTTCTCAGGGGCGGCGTCGTGGGCGTAGGACTGGGCAACAGGCAACAAGCTCAGGGCAGCAATCAGGTAGAGGGCTTTCATGGCGATAGGACCTTTTGGTTGAGTGGTTCGCGATGAACTCACCCTAAGCCCCATGCCCCGGCAAACAAACGTCCAATCTTTCGGAAGGTGGGTAGACCAATCGAGATCTACTGACGAGCACCGAACCCTGTGGCGAGGGAGCTTGCTCCCGCTGGGCTGCGCAGCAGCCCCAAATCCAGGCGCCTCGATGCATCAGGGGCAGAGGGCGCGAAACCTGCATGGGGTCGCTGCGCCCGAGGCGTCGGACCGCCCCAGCGGGAGCAAGCTCCCTCGCCACAGGTTCTTGGGCACGACACGGCATCAAACAATCGGAAAACTATTGAAGTCCACACTGCGCGCCAGGCGGTTGTCGATCAGGCCGATGAAACCCTGCACTTCGGGGCAGTTGAAGTGGGCTTGCATGGCGGCTTCCGATTGCCAGCGAGCGCTGACGTTCCAGCGGTCGCCATCGTCCGGGCAACGGTCCACCAGGTAGGCGTCGCAGCCCGGCATTGCGCGCAGGGTCTCGACGATTTGCTGCAACTGCCGGCCCAGTTCCTCCGAGCGTCCGGGGGCGGCTTGTACCTGTACGGTATTGATCACTTGGCGAGACATGGTCCGGGCTCCTGAATCAAGTCGAACGGGGTTTGCTCATTATCCAACGACACCGATGCAGGATAGGCCTGTGGGGACGGCTCTCAAACAGCCAATGGGCAGATAAATGCCCAGGCCAATTCGTCAGCGCCCCAGGTCACGACAGCTGTTGCAGAATATCCCGCACCCGGTCCAGGGCAATGTCGATGTCCAGCGTGTCGATGGCCCCGAAGCCAAAGAACAGGCCTGGTCGCACCGGCGTTTCGTTGAAAAAACCTTCGAGGCTGTACAACGCGACCTCGGCTTTTTTCGCCAGCTCGATCAACAACGCCAGGTCGATGGGGACCTTGCACAGCACCGCCATGTGAAAGCCCGCAGTGGTGGGCACCGCCTCGAACCAGGGCGACAGATCGCCGCCCATACGCGCCAGGATCCGCTCACGCCGACCGGCGTACAGCGCGTGGCAGCGGCGGATGTGCTTGAGCAGGCAACCCTCGGCGATGAACTTGGCGAGCGCCCATTGGGGCAGGGTGGAGGTGTGCTGGTCGGTCAGACGCTTGGCGAGGATCACCGCTTCGAGAATCGCCGGCGGCAGGATCGCATAACCGAGTCGCAGCTCGGGCAACAACGTCTTGGAGAAGGTGCCGACGTACGCCACGATCCCGCGCTCGTCCATGCTCTGCAATGAATCGGTCGGCCTGCCTTCGTAGCGGAATTCGCTGTCGTAATCGTCCTCGATGATGATCGCCCCCAGTTCATAGGCCCGCGCCAGCAACGCCTCGCGACGCGCCTGGCTCATGGGCATGCCCAGGGGAAACTGGTGGGACGGCGTCACGTAGATCAGCCGCGTGCCATCGGGGATCAAGTCCACCCGCATGCCTTGTTCATCCACCGGCACCCCGGCCACCGTGGCGCCCTGGGAGCCGAACAGCAGCCGCGCCGGCGGATAGCCCGGGTCTTCCATGGCCACCAGGCTGCCGGGACGGGTCAGTACCCGGGAAATCAGATCCAGGGCCTGCTGCGCGCCGTTGCACACCACCACATCATCGTCGTGGCAATTGACCCCACGGGAGAACGCGATGTGCCGGGCAATCGCGTTGCGCAACGCCGACAGACCCTCGGGCTGGCTGTAGAAGCCCTTGGCACTGGCAATCTGGCGCAATGCATGGGCGGTGCAGCGTCGCCAGTCGTCCAACGGAAACTGGCCCTTGCCGGTGGCGCCGCCGATGAAGTCGTAACGCAACGCGCCTTCAAGGGTGGGATGACGCATCAGGTCCGGCATGTTGCGCCAAGCCTCGACCACCTCGGCACCAGCCAGCTCCCGGTGGCTTTGCTTGTGCACGATTTTGGCCGGCCGCGCATTGACGTAGGTGCCTTTGCCGATAATACCGGTGAGAAAGTTCTCGTAGGTCAGCTGGGCGTAGGTATCGGAAACGGTCTTGCGCGAGACGCCCAGTTGCTCGGCCAGCAGGCGGCTGGGCGGTAACTGCGTGCCGGCAGCCAGGCGCCCGCTTTCGATGGCGCTGCGCAATTGTTGATACAACTGGCCCGCCAGGTCCTTGCGGCCGTTGATGACGACATGAAGTTCCATACCCTCAGGCTCCCTGGACGATGAGTTGGCGGCAAGCGCCAAAAGCGCAAGGTTACCTGCATTGTGCGCGCGCATAGAAGTTGTGTGGAGTGAATCCCGGTCATTGGTCTTGTGTGAGATGACTCCAGGTTTTTCGGCGAATTGGATCTGTCGCCAAGCGTGCGCAAGGCCTACCGTGCAAGCATCAATCACCACGGAGCCTGCGATGAGCCCGCGTCTGGATTACTACAGTGCGTCCCCCGGGGCGATGAAAGCCATGATCGGCCTGGAAGCCCTGACCAGTCGCCTGAGCATCGAACCGGCGCTGCTGCACCTGATCAAGATCCGCGCCTCGCAGCTCAACGGCTGCGCCTTTTGCACCGATATGCATTCGGTGGATGCCCGGCGTCAGGGCGAGACCGAACGGCGTCTCTATGCGGTGGCGGTCTGGCGCGACAGTGGGTTCTTCACCTCCCGCGAACGCGCCGCGCTGGCCTGGACCGAAGCCGTCACGCTATTGGCGCAAAGCCAGGTGCCCGACGATGTCTACGACCTGGCCCGTGCCAGCTTCAGCGATGAAGAACTGGTGGACCTGACCCTGGCGATCAGCACCATCAACAGCTGGAACCGGCTGGCGGTGAGTTTTCGGCAAAGTCCTGGAGGTTGAGCAGCAAGCTTTAGTGGTGTCTGGCAGGGCGCTATCGCGAGCAGGCTCGCTCCCACAGTGGACGGGTGGTGAGCCAGAGTTTCATGTCTATCCGCAGTCCTTGTGGGAGCGAGCCTGCTCGCGATGAATGATAACGCGGTGTGGTGTCATCGACCATTGAGCAATGGCGAGCTACCAGCCGGCACCGCCGGCCGCTGCGGCTTCACCGAAGTGCCAAACGTATTGCCCATGCGCACGCCCGTGGCCGCCGGGGTCGCCAGGCCGAGGCTGTTCGGCGCGCGTTCATTGACCGGCACGTTCAACGCTTCCTGCGCCCGTTGCGCCGCGGTTGCGGCTTGCGGGTCGTTGCCCATCTGCCGGCTCAGGCAGGCGTAATCCGGGGTCTTGTAGCCGCCGACGGTTACCTCGATACACGCCGGTGCCTCTTCGGCCCAAGCCCAGGGCAGGGACATGGTCAAGGCAAGGCCCGCCGCCGCTCGCATCCACTGTTTCATCACCGACCTCCTGGCCCGTCACAGGGACGGTTCGTTGTCAGGGCTCCAGTCTAGTGTGGCCAGGGCGATTTGTATCAGTTGTCATACGACATTCATAAACACCCCTCAGGATGACGGTTTTCAACGGATACGTCAGTCGTGCAGCAGGGCAAAGCCGGGGGCGGGGGCAGGCGTGGATGGGCCAGGTCGCCCTTGAGGTGGCTGATGGCGGTGTTGTGCCTGTTGGCCGGGCCGGTCTCGGCGGTTGGCCTGGTGGAACTGGACATCGCACCCCAGGAACTGACCACGGCCCTGGAGCAATTCAGCCGGGCGACGGGCATGGCGGTGCTGGTGGATCACGGATTGTCCAGTCAACGCCATACGCTGGGCGTGCAAGGGCGCTTTACCCCCTCTCAAGGATTGAACGTGCTGCTTGACGGCACCGGGCTGGCGGCGCATTACGCCCGGGCGGATGCGTTTACGTTGCAGCCGGTGCAGGTCCGGGAGGTGCCTCTGCCTGCCGGTGTGGCGCCGGGTTTGAGTGACCGCAACTACGCAGCGGCGATCCAGGCCGGCATCCAGCGCAGCTTGTGCCGTTCTGCGTTGACCCGCCCAGGCAGTTATCGGGCGTTGCTGCAAGTGTGGATCGGCCGTGACGGCGTGGTTCAGCATAGCCGTCTGGTCAGTTCCACCGGCGATCCGGTGCGCGACAGGGCCTTGGTCAACAGCTTGCAAAGCCTCAGGATCGACCGCCCGGCGCCCAGTTCATTGCGCCAGCCGGTGACCCTGCTTTTGTTACCCGACTCATCAGGAAGACGCATGGAATGCACAGCAGGGGACGGGGTGCCCGGGCAATGAAAGACACCGGTCGCAGCCCATTGGTGAAGTTGTTCCTGACCTCCTACGAGGATTTCAAGGTGCGCCTGCGCAGGCGCCTGGGCTCCGAGGAACTGGCCAACGACGTGCTGCATGAAACCTACTTGCGGGTCGATCGCATGGTCGACACGCCGGACATTGCCCAGCCCGGCGCCTATCTGTATCGAATGGCGCTGAACATTGCCGCCGACCGCCGGCAAGCCGATGCGCGCCTGCTCACCGGTGAGGAAATCGACGAGTTGCTGCAGGTCTCGGATGAGGCGCTGGATCCGGCCCGGGTGGTGGGCGGGCAGAAGGAGCTGCAGATCCTGCTCAAAGCCTTGTATGAGCTGCCGGCGCGGCGTCGGCGGATCTTCATCGCGGCGCGGTTGGAGGAGGCCCCGCACCTGGAGATCTCCCAGCGCTTTGGCATTTCCACCCGCATGGTGGAGAAGGAAATCAAGGCGGCGCTGGGGCATTGCGCCCTGCGCCTGGAAAGAAAAGTCATTCAGCGGTTCGGTCCCGGCGCGGGAAAACCGTCTTGAATGTAGAGCCCCGACAATTAAGCCCCGACAATTTCACGAGTGTGTGTGCGCTTGAACATCTTCAGCATCGCTTCCCCTGATGCCTCGCCCAAGGCCCGCCTGGCCGATGAGGCCCGAGACTGGCTGATCCTGCTGACCTCGGGACGCGCCACCGTGGCGGATGCCCGGGCCTTGCGTCACTGGTGTGGGCAGAGTCCCGAGCATGCCCAGGCTTTCGAGCAGGCCAAGGTGCTATGGCATCACGTGCAACCGGCCGCGGCGGCGTTGCAGGCGCCGCGGCATGTTGGTCGCCGGGCGCTGCTGGGTGGGGCGATTGCGGCGTCCGTCGGTTTCCTGTTGGTCCGGGCCACGGTGCCTGGAGGCTTTTCCGGGCTGGGGGCCGACTACATCACCGAGGTTGGCGAGCAGCGCCGGGTGGATCTGGCCGAGGGTGTCAGTCTGGAGCTCAATACCCAGACCCGTCTCAGTCGTCGCCCGTTGAGCGATGGCGGTGAGGGGTTGGAATTGCTCAGTGGCGAGATCGAAGTGCAGGGGCGCGGAGCCCAGGCGATCAGCATCCTGGCCGGCAGCGGTTGGATCAGTGCGGCCCAGGCGCGGTTCAACATCCGCTACATCGACCAGAGTGTCTGTGCGACCTGCCTTGAGGGCGTTGTGTTGGTCGACGTGCAAGGCCAGCGCTTTCGCCTGGAACCGGGCATGCAGTTGACTTACGACCCGGGGCGCGTCGGCACGCCGCATTCGGCCGATGTGTCGGCCGCCATCGCCTGGCGCGACCAGGTACTGGTGTTCAACGATGCGACCCTGGCCAGCGTCATCGATGAAATCAACCGCTACCGCCCGGGCATGTTGCTGCTGCTCAACCACGAGCTGGGCCAGCGCAAGGTCCAGGCCCGCTTCCGCCTCGATCAACTGGCAGGCGTGGCGCTGTTGATCCGCGATGCCTACGGCGCCAAATGCACCGAGCTGCCGGGTGGGGTGGTGGTGCTCAGCTGAGCCCGGTGGCGCCTGGACGGCCCTATCGCGAGCAGGCTCGCTCCACAGTGGTCTTCAGGTGTTCACAGATTCGGCGCTCACCGCAATTCCCCTGTGGGAGCGAGTGGCTGTAAATCCTTCCTTCACCACCATTCCTTGTGGGAGATTCTATGGTGCAGGGCTAGCCCCTAAATGCCTTTTGGTAAGTATTCGCTCTGGTTCTTCAACAGAGCGAATACCACTCGGGCAAGCTTACGGGCCAGCGCTACCAATGCCTCGGTTGT
>Ga0268255_10000239_pt1 | contig 43539 bp, 41 predicted proteins | sample AgamicOrMarz_FD_200256 | JGI IMG/M metagenome (GOLD analysis project Ga0268255, IMG submission 200256) | Agave microbial communities from Guanajuato, Mexico - Or.Ma.rz (v2) (version 3) | ecosystem: Host-associated > Plants > Phyllosphere > Phylloplane/Leaf | place: Guanajuato, Mexico...
TGGATCTACGACAAACTGTTCGTCAAGCCATACCTTGCGATCAGCCACATTCTGCGCAAAGACCCGCTCGACCAGACCATTGGCCTGATCCCGCGCATGGCCAAGGGCGGCCACACCGCCCTGAGCCGTACCGAGACCGGTCAACTGCGTTGGTATGCAGCTTCCATGGCGGCTGGCGCCGTGCTGGTTATCGGCGCCATCGTGCTGGTAGCGGTCTGATATGAACCTTGCGAACTTGCGAAAGGAAACGAGCCCGTCATGATTCTGCCCTGGCTAATCCTGATCCCCTTCATCGGCGGCCTGCTGTGCTGGATCGCGGAGCGCTCCAGCTCCACGCTCCCGCGCTGGATTGCGCTGCTGACCATGTCCCTGGAACTCGCGCTCGGCCTCTGGCTGTGGGCGACCGGCGACTATTCATTCGCCCCTGCCCCGGGCGCCAATCCCACCTGGGCGCTTGAATTCAAACACCTGTGGATCGAGCGCTTCGGCATCAGCGTGCACCTGGCCCTCGACGGCCTGTCGCTGTTGATGATCCTGCTGACCGGCCTGCTGGGTATCCTCTCGGTCCTGTGTTCCTGGAAAGAGATCCAGCGCCACGTCGGCTTCTTCCACCTGAACCTGATGTGGATCCTGGGCGGTGTCGTCGGCGTGTTCCTGGCGCTGGACCTGTTCATGTTCTTCTTCTTCTGGGAAATGATGCTGGTGCCGATGTACTTCCTCATCGCGCTCTGGGGTCACAGCTCGGCAGACGGCAAGAAAACCCGGATCTACGCGGCGACCAAGTTCTTCATCTTCACCCAGGCTTCCGGCCTGATCATGTTGGTGGCGATCCTGGGCCTGGTACTGGTGAACTTCAACAACACCGGCGTGATTACCTTCAACTACGCCGACCTGTTGAAAGTGCAGATGTCGCGCACCACCGAGTACGTGCTGATGCTCGGCTTCTTCATCGCCTTCGCGGTGAAGCTGCCGGTGGTGCCGTTCCACTCCTGGCTGCCGGACGCCCACGCCCAGGCACCGACCGCAGGTTCCGTGGACCTGGCCGGTATCCTGCTCAAGACCGCGGCCTATGGCCTGCTGCGCTTCGCCCTGCCGATGTTCCCCAACGCCTCGGCCGAGTTCGCGCCGATTGCCATGACCCTGGGCCTGATCGGGATTTTCTACGGTGCGTTCCTGGCGTTCGCCCAGACCGACATCAAGCGCCTGATCGCGTTCTCCAGCGTCTCGCACATGGGCTTTGTGCTGATCGGCATCTACTCCGGCAGCCAATTGGCCCTGCAAGGCGCGGTGATCCAGATGCTGGCTCACGGTCTGTCGGCGGCGGCGCTTTTTATCCTCAGCGGCCAGCTGTACGAACGCCTGCACACCCGGGACATGCGTGAGATGGGTGGCGTGTGGTCGCGCATCGCTTACCTGCCGGCCATCAGCCTGTTCTTCGCAGCAGCTTCGCTGGGCCTGCCGGGCACCGGCAACTTCGTCGGTGAGTTCCTGATCCTGATCGGCACGTTCGCCAGTTCGCCGTGGATCATCGCCATCGCCACCTCCGGCCTGGTGTTCGGTTCGGTCTACTCGCTGATCATGATCCACCGCGCCTACTTCGGCCCGTCCAAGTCGGACGAAGTGCTGCGTGGCATGGACGGTCGCGAACTGATCATGGTGCTTGGCCTTGCGGTGCTGCTGGTGTACCTCGGCGTGTACCCGCAACCGTTCCTCGACACCTCTGCCGCCACCATGCATGGCGTGCAGCAGTGGCTCGGCACCGCCTTCTCTCAACTCGCTTCGGCCCGGTAAGAGCGCTATGGAATTCACGATTCAACACTTTATCGCGCTTGCGCCGCTGTTGATCACCAGCGCCACGATCATCGTGGTGATGCTGGCGATTGCCTGGCGCCGCAATCACTCCCAGACCTTCCTGCTGTCGGTGGCGGGGCTGAACCTGGCCCTGCTGTCGATCCTGCCGGCCCTGAAAGTCGCACCGTTGGCGGTCACCCCGCTGATCCAGATCGACAGCTTCGCCTGCCTGTACATGGCGCTGATCCTGGTCGCCACCCTCGCCTGCGTCACCCTCGCCCACGCCTACCTGGGCGATGGCGGTTCGGGTTACCCGGGCAACCGCGAAGAACTGTACCTGCTGATCCTGATGGCCGCCGCCGGTGGCCTGGTGCTGGTCGGCGCGCAGCACCTGGCCAGCCTGTTCATCGGCCTGGAACTGCTGTCGGTACCGGTCTATGGCCTGGTGGCGTACGCCTTCTTCAACAAGCGCTCCCTGGAAGCCGGCATCAAGTACATGGTGCTGTCGGCGGCCGGTTCCGCGTTCCTGTTGTTCGGCATGGCGTTGCTGTATGCCGAAGCCGGCACCCTGAACTTCGTCGGCATCGGCCAGGCCCTGGCGGCCACCGGCCTGCCAAGCCCGATCGCGCAACTGGGCCTGGGCATGATGTTGATCGGCTTGGCGTTCAAGCTGTCGCTGGTGCCCTTCCACCTCTGGACCCCGGACGTCTACGAAGGCGCCCCGGCGCCAGTGGCGGCGTTCCTCGCCACCGCTTCGAAAGTGGCAGTGTTCGCGGTCATGGTGCGACTGTTCCAGATGTCGCCAGTGGCCAGCAGTGGCGTGTTGAGCAACGTACTGACCCTCATCGCCATCGCGTCGATCCTGTTCGGTAACCTGCTCGCGCTGACCCAGAGCAACCTCAAGCGTCTGCTGGGTTACTCGTCCATCGCCCACTTCGGCTACCTGCTGATCGCTCTGATCGCCAGCAAAGGCCTGGCGGTGGAAGCCATCGGCGTGTACCTGGTCACCTACGTGATCACCAGCCTCGGCGCGTTCGGCGTAATCACCCTGATGTCCTCGCCGTACAACGGCCGCGACGCCGACGCCCTGTACGAATACCGCGGCCTGTTCTGGCGCCGTCCGTACCTGACCGCCGTGCTGACCGTGATGATGCTGTCCCTGGCCGGCATCCCGCTGACCGCCGGCTTCATCGGCAAGTTCTACATCATCGCCACCGGCGTCGAGGCTCACCAATGGTGGCTGGTCGGCTCCCTGGTGCTGGGCAGTGCCATCGGCGTGTTCTACTACCTGCGCGTCATGGTCACCCTGTACCTGATGGAACCGAACCTGCGTCGCCACGACGCCGAGCTGCACTGGGAACAAAAGGCAGGCGGCGTGATGCTGCTGGCTATCGCCGTCCTGGCGTTCTTCCTCGGTGTGTATCCGCAGCCGTTGCTGACTTTGGTGCAACAGGCTGGCCTGGCGGGTTGATCGTCAGAGCGCTGTAGCCCATGAAAAAGCCCGTATCGTGAGATACGGGTTTTTTTGTTTCTGGCCCCCTGAAGCAAAATAATCCATCCCCTCCCCCGCCGATCCGCCCCTTCCGTAAGAAAAACTACCCCCATAGCGATTAGTCCTAACCGCCCTCGAATCGCGTCTGTAGGACGCCTCCCAAATTTCGCGAATTGGGCTGCAAGTACCCCTGGCGGTATGGAATCGCCCGTTGGATTGATCCACGCTGGCTGCCCTTGAACAGCCAATCCATGCGCAACGCGCAGGTGCCAGGGGAAGTCATGGCTTCAATTCGCTCTGAAAAATGCAAAGCACGGATCAATCAAAACAACGTCGGCAGTGTGGCGGCCTGGTCGTTTTCCGCGCCCGAGCCAGCGGCGCAAATCCTCACCATGGAGGCCGCTCAATGAACACCGCCGTGCACACCTTCTTCGACCACAGCCGCCACACCCTGCGTGTCGGCGACCTCAAGGCCAGGCTCGACGTGCTCGCCTTCGAGGGCGACGAGCACCTGAGCCGGCCATACCACTATCGCATCGAATTCACCTGCACCGAACGCGATCTGGCGGCCGAAGAACTGCTCAACCAGTACGCCCATTTCAGCCTCTACGCCATGCCGCCACCGCCCACGCCGCGGGGTTTCACGCCGCCGGTGATCACACCGTTGCGCACCTTTCATGGCGTGGTGTGCGGCTTCAAGCGACTGTCCGGCTCCAGGGACGAAGCCCGCTACGAAGTCACCTTGCAGCCGCGCCTGGGGTTGCTGGCCCGAGGCAAACAGTTCCGGATCTACCAGCACCAATCGGTGCCGGAGATCGTCGAAAGCATCCTGCGCAGCCGCCACGGCTTCGAAGGCCAGGACTTCTACTTCAAGCTGGCGCGCGATTACCCCCGGCGCCAACAGGTCATGCAGTACGACGAAAGCGACCTGGCCTTCATCGACCGCCTGCTGGCCGAGGTCGGCATCTGGTACCGCTTCACCTGTCACGAACGCCTGAACATCGACGTGGTGGAATTCCACGACGACCAACGCCATTATCAGCGCGGCATCGAACTGGCCTATCACACGCCATCGGGCTTGAGCAGCAGCGGCCAGGACAGTGTCTGGCAGCTGCAAACCGCCCACGAGGTGGTGGAACGCAACATCCACTTCCGCGCTTATCACTACCTCGACGCCCACGCCTTCCTTAAGGGCGAGGTCGACCAGACCCGGCGCGCTCCAGGCACCTACGGCGAGGCCTACCACTACGCCGAACCCTACCGGGAGCTGGGCGACCGTTATGCCCAGGACGAAGACCTGCTCAGCGAAAGCGGCTTCTTCTACGCCCGCCTGCACCACGAGCGCTACCTCAACCAACGGACCCGGCTCAGCGGCACCAGCAGCAGCGCGATCCTGGCGCCGGGCCAGCAGCTGAAAATCACCGGCGGCGCGCCCCAGGCCTTCGCCCCCGGCGCGGTGATCGTCCATCTGCACACCGAAGCCGCCCGCGACCGCAGCTTCGTCGCCACCTTCGAGGCGATCCCCTATTCGGAAACCGTCTGCTTCCGCCCGCCATTGCCGCCCAAGCCACGGATCGCCGGCACCGTGCCGGCCCGCGTCAGCAGCCCGGAGATCAACGACCCGTATGCAGAAATCGATCTGGAAGGACGCTACCGAGTGCGCTTCCTGTTCGACCGCGACACCTGGCAGCCCGGCCGCGAAAGCCTCTGGCTACGCCTGGCCCGCCCCTACGCCGGCGACACCTACGGCCTGCACCTGCCGCTACTGGCCGGCACCGAAGTGGCCGTCGCCTTCGAACAGGGCGACCCCGACCGCCCCTACATCGCCCACGCCCTGCACGACAACGAACACCCCGACCCGGTGACCCTGCGCAACTACAAACGCAACGTCCTGCGCACCCCGGCCAACAACAAACTGCGCATGGACGACCTGCGCGGCCAGGAGCACGTCAAGCTCAGCACTGAGCACAGTGGCAAGAGCCAGTTGAACCTGGGGCATTTGGTGGATGGCGAGAAAAATAAGCGTGGGGAAGGGTTTGAACTGCGCACCGATGGTTGGGGGGCGATTCGAGGGGGTAAGGGGCTGTTCATCAGTGCTGATGAGCAGACCAAGGCCCAGGGGAATCAACTCGATATGAAGGCGGCCATTGATCAGCTGGAAAGCGCGCTGTCCCTGGCCCGTTCCCTGACCAACGCCGCACGCAGCTCTGCAACGGTACCCAGCGACATCGACAGCCAGGAGCGTTTGACCGAGGCGCTCAAGAACCTGGCACAACCAGGCGTACTGGTTCACGCACCGAGCGGAATAGGCGTGGTGAGCCCAGAAGCCGTATGCCTGGCTTCGAGTACCGAAAGCGTGGGCCTCATGGCGGCACACAACGCCGATATCAGCGCCGGGCGCAGCATCACCGCCACGGCGCAAGACGGTGTCAGCGTGCTGGCCCGCAAGGCCGACCTGCAACTTATGGCTGCCGAGGGGCAGGTTCAATTGCATGCCCAGAGCAGCAATCTTCACGCCTTGGCAAAGGCCGACGTCAAGGTCGAAAGTGTCGAGGGTCGTGTTGCAATCAGCGCAGCGCAAGAACTGATCCTGCGCTGTGGCGATGCCTACATTCGGCTGAAGGACGGCGAGATCGAGCTGGGGGCGCCCGGCAATATTTATCTCAAGTCATCTCACGTAGAAAAGCTCGGCGGCGTCTCACTCAATACCCCGACCACCCCATTGCCCGGCGGTTATAGCGCCGGCTACACGCTGAAAGATCAAGCCCAGGCCGCCAAGCCCTTTACCCGTTATCAGGTCACGACCCAACAAGGCGAGGTCTTCACCGGCGTAACCGACAAGGATGGCCGGACCATGAGCGTCAATACCTTGGTGCCGGGGGATTTGAAGATTGAATTTCTCGATGCGGTTTATGACGAACAACTTCGTCTGATCAGCCCCAACGGTGAATTGGTAAGCAGCTTCAAATATGCCGCAACGTTGGCTGACGGCAGCATTCTTGAAGGAGTGACTGATGAGCAGGGTTACACACAGCGCCTCGTGACTAAGAAGCCAGTCTTGATCAATCGTTTGACGTTATTCCCGCCCGAAGGCGTGAGGCCGCTCTGCTGCGCGGCGCAGAACACTCAAGCCCCGCTGCAAATTGATATGAGTGCGATGAACATCAGCACCAACGATATGAACGTGGGTACTTCAATTCAGGATGTGCCGTTGCCCAAAGGTAAGTCTCGTGCATTGACGCCAGGCGAAATCGCCATGGCCAAAGTTATATTCAAAGACTCGATTAATTACAGCAAAATCAAAATTCATCACGGCGGCTGGTGGTTGTTCTTTGGGTTTCAGAACACGGCTGTTACGCCTAATGGGGAGATGTACTTTCCAGAAAGCACCAAATACTATAGAGAAGATTTTTCTACTACTGAGGACGACAGGGATAAAGCGCTGTACATGCACGAATTGACCCATGCTTGGCAATATCAACTTGGTTATCCTGTCAAGAAAGCCGGGCTGACAGTGACCAGTCGCGGAGAGGATGCCTATAAATACACACTGACAGAAAGCAGGAGCTTTTCCGACTACAACATGGAACAGCAAGGTGAAATAATTTCCGATTATTATATGATTTGTATTCTTCGTAACCCTCAAATGGTATGGAATCCAAGTAATATTGGTAAAAGCCCAGAGCTTCTTGCCTTAACGGTTAAGAAGTTTTTAGATGATCCTGCCAATCGTTCTAACCTTCCAAGTTGAGGCGGCGTATGAAATATTCAGTGTTTTTGTTGATTATGCTGTTTTGCGTCGCTTTAAAAGAGGCTAATGCAACATCGTTTGGACACATGGGTGAGGGAAATATCATTTCCATCAATGATAAACCTGCAATTTGCTTACCCGATGATATGGCGCAAGCATTCGCTGTCGGTTGGATATCGCTTTCAGAAAGCTATATGCGGAATCCCGGTTCCTGGGGAGTTTCTTTGAAGTCGGGGTTTAAGCCGTTAGAGTTGAAGCCTGGCGCCTGTGTCATATTTGATGTTGTGCCTGAAGGTTATGAGTTGGATAACTATGAAATAAGAAGTTCTCCATTGACTCTCAAAGTCAATCACACCTACGTATTTGGATTGAATAACGCGTATAGGCCAACAGATACATACCGCGCGGCATTCTGCGTCAGCAAAAGCAGTGATGGTTCTAGAAATTTTATCCAGTACGTCCGTATGCCGAACGGATCTGATTTTATTCCATCATGCGATGGTCGACGTAACGGCAATGCGACACAGGTTTACGCTCCATGATTGACGGTCATGCCTGGAACTGACATGAGAAGTTATTCGCTCACTTTTCTGGTGAATATTTTGGCAAGCTCGGCTAACGCCACACCGTGGGGTATGCCGGGCGAAGCTGTTATCCGCTCGGAGAATGGAAAATTATTGATCTGTACGCCTGTACAGGCGTCTCCATCTGTAAGCGCCAGGAAAGAAGTTCATGTATTTGCAATACCAATAAGAGCAGAGCGATGCGGTTATAAAGCCAAGTTATTAATTATCAAACAGGCGCAAAGACTTTACGGTGTACGGGGGGGGAAAGCACTTCCACGTCCGCAGTGGGCACCAAACCTTCAAGGAATGACAAGGACAGTCACTACACCGCGCCGACACGCTTTCCTAATAAACCCAATGGCATCCGCGGACAGAAAAAGCTCTGGATCGAGGTTGTCCTCCGTGAGAGAGCTCGTAACAGCACCCACAGCCCGGCTATCCTGACCGGGTTGCTGGTCAACAGCGCAAAGAGGCCCCTACACATGCACATCGACTGCGTAATAGCCGGCGCCGGCATCATCGGCCTTGCCATCGCCCGGGAAATGGCGCTGGCCGGTCACGAAGTGCTGCTGATCGAAGCCGCCGGTGCCATCGGCACGGGCATCAGTTCGCGCAATTCCGAAGTCATTCATGCCGGTATCTATTACCCGCCGGGCAGCCTCAAGGCGCAGCTATGTGTCGGGGGTCGGCACCAGTTGTACGCTTATTGCGAAAGTCATGGGATCAGCACCCGCCGGCTCGGCAAGCTGATCGTCGCCACGGACCCGTCCCAGGCGACGGGGCTCGCAACTTTGCTGGAACGCGGTTTGGCCAATGGCGTTGAAGACCTGCGTCTGCTCGATCACCAGCAGGCGCAAGCGCTGGAACCGGAGCTGGCTTGCATCGCGGCGTTGTATTCGCCGTCGACCGGGATTGTCGATTCCCATGCTCTGATGCTGGCCTTGCAGGGCGATGCCGAGGCCGCTGGCGCGACGGTGGCGTTCCACACGCCGCTGTTGAGCGCATGCGTCACCACAGGGGGCTTCAGACTGGAGCTGGGCGGCACGGCGCAGATGAGCTTGTCCTGTCGGCGGCTGATCAATGCTACCGGTCTGCAAGCCCCTGCCCTCGCCCGGCGTATCGAAGGATTGGCGTCGCAGTCAGTGCCGGACGATTTTCTGTGCAAGGGCAACTACTTCAGCCTCAGCGGGCGGGCGCCGTTCCGGCATCTGGTCTATCCCGGTCCGGAAGCCGCCGGCCTGGGTATCCACATGACCCTGGACCTGGCGGGCCAGGCGCGTTTCGGTCCCGATGTCGAATGGGTCGAGGAGCAGGACTACCGCGTCGACCCGGCCCGGGCCGAAGTCTTTTACCCGGCGATTCGCAAATACTGGCCGGGGCTGCCGGACCGCAGTTTGCACGCCGACTACAGCGGTATCCGGCCAAAGATTTCGGCACCCGGCGAACCCGCCCGCGACTTTCTGATCAGCAGCGAGGCAGACCATGGCGTGCCGGGGTTGATCAACCTGTTCGGCATCGAGTCCCCAGGGCTGACCTCTTGCCTGGCGATCGCTGGGCGAGTTCGTCAGCTGATGGACCACGCCTAGCCCTTATCGACAGCGCAAAGTGCATGGCTTTTTCCTCCGGCCTATTGCAGCCTGCACGATGCCAAAAATCGCCATAACCGTAAGTGACTGTTTTTAAATGGATTAAAAAAGCCCTTGGGCTGGCATGGCTCATGCAATTTACCTGTTACGTGGCGTCGGCGCTTGAAGCCGGCCCGCATCCGTGAATTGCCAGGAGCTACAAATGAACGCTATCGACCTGCTGAAAGCCGACCATGAACGCGTCAAAGCCATTCTGACTCAACTGAGCGAATCCACCGAGCGCGCGGTCAAGAAACGCACCGACCTGTTGGCTAAGCTCGAAATGGAAGTTTCCATCCATACCCGCCTGGAAGAAGAGATTCTGTACCCGGCCTTCAAAGAGGCTGGCGGCAAGGAACAGGCCGAAATGTATTACGAAGCCAAGGAAGAGCACCGCACCGTCGATTCCCTGGTGCTGCCGGACCTGAAGACCACCGACCCGACCCAACCCGAGTTCGCCGGTCGTGTGAAAGTGGTCAAGGAGCTGCTGGAGCACCACATCGAGGAAGAAGAAAAGGAAATGTTCCCCGAAGCGAAAAAGCTGCTGGGTAAGGCCAAGCTCGATGCCCTGGGTGAACAGATGGAAGCGATGAAAGCGCAGTACAAGAAAGAGCTGAGCAGCGCCAATATCGCCGCCTGATCCACGCAAGCACCGAAACGCTCCAGCCGTCCCGTGATGGCTGGACGTGTTTTGGCGCTTATTGCATCTGCTCGCGCAAGAACTCCACCAGCGCCTGCACTGGCCGTGAGGCTTGGCGATGTTGCGGGTACACCGCCGACAACGCCAGCGGCTCGGTTTCGAAGCCCACCAATACCTGGATCAACCGACCGTCCTTCAGCGCATCGCCGAGGATGAACGTCGGCAGATAGGTCACGCCCATGCCGGCGATCGCCGCGTCCCTGAGGACATCGCCGTTGTTGGCGCGCATACGTCCTGTGACTTCCAGGGTCAACGACTTGCCAACGCCGCCAAAGCGCCACTGGACCTGACGGCTGTGACCGTAGGGCAGGCAATCATGCTCGCGCAGGTCTTCGGGGCGTGTCGGGGTGCCGCGTTTTGCCAGGTAGGTCGGGCTGGCGCAGTACACTCGTTCGATGGTCGCGATGCGTCGGGCGATCAGGGTCGAGTCTTCCAGCACGCCGATGCGCAGTGCCAGGTCGTAGCCCTCCCCCAGCAGGTCCACCGAGCGATCACTCAGGTCAACCTCGACGCTGACGCCGGGATGGCGTTGCAAAAATACCGGTAACAGGCTGCCCAGGTGCGCCACGGCGAACGACAGCGGCGCGCTGAGGCGTATCGTGCCGCGGGGCTCGCTGGTCTGCCCGCTGATACCCTGCTCTACCTGCTCCAGCTCACCCAACAGGCGCAGCGCCGATTCGTAGTAGCGCTGGCCTAGCGGCGTGACATCCAGGCGTCGCGTCGAGCGATTGAGCAGACGCACGCCCAGGCGCTGCTCCAGCTCCATGAGCCGGCGACTGACGAACTGCTTGGACAGCCCCAGCTTGTCCGCCGCCGCGGTGAAACTGCCCGACTCCATGACCTGGGCAAAGATGCGCATTTCTTCGAAGGGGTTCATTGGGGATCCGAGGGTGAAATCAAGAACTTTATAAAGGTGTTCAGGGTGAACTCAACCCTGTGGCGAGGGGATTCATCCCCGCTGGGCTGCGCAGCAGACCTGATAACTGACTCAGATAAACAGTCTGACACACTAGGTGATCAACTCTGGGGCTGCTGCGCAGCCCAACGGGGATGAATCCCCTCGCCACAGGTTTTCGCCAGGCAAAAAGATGCCCGCACTATGGCGGGCATCCGTTTAGCCTGTGAGTTCAGCTTACTTGGCCGTCAACGCCGAGTAGCTGTTCATCAGGTTGCGGTAGTTCGGAATGCGCTGGGACAGCAGGTTGCCCAGGCCTTCGATGTCGTTGCGCCAGTCGCGGTGCAGCTCACAGGCCACCGAGAACCAGTTCATCATCTGCGCGCCGGCAGCGGTCATGCGTACCCAGGCAGCCTGCTGCACGGTTTCGTTGAAGGTACCCGAAGCATCGGTCACCACGAACACGTCGAAGCCTTCAGCCAATGCCGACAGGGTCGGGAACGCCACGCAGACATCGGTCACCACGCCGGCGATGATCAGTTGCTTGCGGCCAGTGGCCTTGATCGCCTTGACGAAGTCTTCGTTGTCCCAGGCATTGATCTGGCCTGGACGCGGAATGTAGGGCGCGTCCGGGAACATTTCCTTGAGCTCCGGCACGATCGGGCCGTTAGGGCCTTTTTCGAAGCTGGTGGTCAGGATGGTCGGCAGTTCGAAGAACTTCGCCAGGTCAGCCAGGGCCAGCACGTTGTTCTTGAACTCGTTCGGCGAGAAATCCTGGACCAGGGAAATCAGGCCGGTCTGGTGGTCGACCAGCAGGACGACCGCGTCATCTTTGTTCAGACGGTTGTAAACAGGGACGTTGCTCATGGGATGACTCCTCAGTGTGGACGTTGCAAAACCTTGTGGGAGCGAGCCTGCTCGCGATGGCGGAGTGTCAGGCGGCAGCGATGCTGAATGTTCAGCCGCTATCGCGAGCAGGCTCGCTCCCACAGGGGGAAACGGGATAATTTCAGTCAGAAGGCAAAGCACGAACAGCCAAACGCGCCCCAGAAGCCTTGGAAATCGCTGACCGGCACGTTCGACAGGCGTGCGCGCTCATGGCTGTGGGAATGCACTGCGCAAGGGCCGCTGCACTGGTGAACCTGGGCCTGCAACGGCGAGTTCGGGCGCCAGTGGCCTGGGACCTTGACCACCGGCGACCAGTCCGGCAGCACCGGGACGCTGGCCGGGCCGAGTTTTTCGAAATCGCCGGCGGCGTACACCACCTTGCCGTCGACCACGGTCAGCACGGACTCGATCCACTTGATGGCTTCTTCCTCGACGCTGAAAAAGTCCGCGCTCAGGGCGGCCAAGTCTGCCAGTTGGCCGACCTTGATCTGGCCTTTCTTGCCCTGCTCCGAAGAGAACCAGGCGCTGCCATGGGTGAACAGCTCCAGCGCGGTCAGGCGCGGCAGGCCTTCTTCGTGCAGCGACAGGCCGCCGACGGTGCGCCCGCTGACCATCCAGTACAGCGAGGTCCACGGGTTGTAGCTCGACACTCGGGTGGCGTCGGTGCCGGCACCCACTGGCACGCCCTCGGCCAGCATGCGCTTGATCGGCGGCGTGGCTTCGGCGGCCTTGGCGCCGTAGCGGTCGACAAAGTACTCACCCTGGAACGCCATGCGATCCTGGATCGCGATACCGCCGCCCAGGGCCCGGACCCGCTCGATGTTCTTCGGCGTGATGGTCTCGGCATGGTCGAAAAACCATGGCAGGCCGTTGAACGGAATGTCGCGGTTGACCTTCTCGAACACATCGAGCATGCGACTGATGGATTCGTCATAGGTGGCGTGCAGGCGGAACGGCCAGCGCTGCTCGACCAAGTGACGCACGACCGGTTCCAGGTCCTGTTCCATGCCGGGCGGCAGGTCCGGGCGCGGCTCCAGGAAGTCTTCGAAGTCCGCAGCCGAGAACACCAGCATCTCGCCGGCCCCGTTGTGCCGCAGGAAGTCGTCGCCCTGATGCAGCTTGACGCTGCCGGTCCAGTTCTTGAAGTCGCTGAGTTCTTCCTTGGGCTTCTGCGTGAACAGGTTGTAGGCGATGCGCACCGTCAACTGCTGCTCCCGAGCCAACTGCTCGATCACCGCGTAATCGTCCGGGTAGTTCTGGAAACCGCCGCCGGCGTCGATGGCGCTGGTCAGGCCCAGGCGATTGAGTTCACGCATGAATTGGCGGGTGGAGTTGACCTGGTATTCCAGCGGCAGCTTCGGTCCCTTGGCGAGGGTCGAATACAGGATCATCGCGTTAGGCCGCGCCACCAGCATGCCGGTCGGCTCGCCCTTGCTGTCGCGCACGATCTCGCCGCCCGGCGGGTTCGGCGTGTCACGGGTGTAGCCAGCCACGCGCAGCGCGGCGCGGTTGAGCAAGGCGCGGTCATACAGGTGCAACACGAACACCGGGGTATCGGGCGCGGCCTGGTTGAGTTCTTCCAGGGTCGGCATGCGTTTTTCGGCGAACTGGAATTCGTTCCAGCCGCCCACCACGCGCACCCATTGTGGGGTCGGTGTGCGGTCGGCCTGGTCCTTGAGCATGCGCAGGGCATCGGCCAGGGACGGCACGCCTTCCCAGCGCAGTTCCAGGTTGTAGTTCAAGCCACCACGGATCAGGTGCAAGTGCGAGTCGTTGAGCCCGGGGATGACGGTGCGGCCCTTGAGGTCGATGACTTGGGTGCCACTGCCGCGCAAGGCCATGGCCTCGGCATCGGTGCCCACCGCGACGAATTTGCCCTGGCTGATGGCGACGGCACTGGCGCGGGGTTTTTCCCGGTCGACCGTATGAAATTGGCCATTGAACAGAATCAGATCGGCGTTCATCGGATTTCCTTTTGAATGAGTAGAAGCAAGGGACAGCCGCGGCCAGAAAGCCGCCGCGGCACTGAGCAAGGAGCCGGCGGCCAGTAACTGGCGGCGCAGCGGATCAGTCGGATCATCGTTATTGGCCATGGCCGGCCTCCAGATGTTCATGGGCCTTGGACGCTTCCAGCCATGGCGCGAACAACCGGGTCGCCAGCGGCATGCACACGTAACAGACCGAAAGCACGATGGTCACGGTGATCAGGAACGTCGCGACCACGTAGTTGGACAGAAACGCATTGAGTTGCAGGATCGGCCCCCAGATCAGCGGCACCAGCAACGTATGCGGCAGGATCACCAGCAGCGTCACCACGGCCTGCTTCCAGCGCGGCGGTGGCGTGGAAGCATCGGCCAACGGCGAGAACCAGAACTCCTTGTGGGACCCGACTTCAGTCTGGTCACCGTCGGCCAGCAACGGCGCGGCTTCGTCGATCAGTTCCCGGCGCTCAGGCGAATCCAGCCAGCGTTGCATGGCCTCGGTGGAACGGAAACGCAGCACGCAGGTGAACAGCGACAGCCCGCCCTGCTTGCCCCGGACCACATCCACGCCCAGGTGGCCCGGCCAGCCAGCCGCCACGGTCACGGTGTGGCGCAACCAGGCCTCGTAGGCCGCGTCCTGACCGGCCTTGATCCGGTGCTTGACCACCAGGGTGACGATTTCATCGGCACCGGGTCTGGCGGTGGTATCGAGAGTTTGAGATTCAGACATGGCGGAGCACTCCAGCAAAACGCGTGTTGATTGCCAGGCGCCCAGGCCCGGCAATGAAGACGCTGGTAAAGATGATCAGCAGCAGCCAGCCGAACTGCCCTTCTTCCAGGCTCCACTGGGGGTGAACCACCAGCAGCGCAACGGCCAACAGGAACAGGATGGGCAGGCAGGCCAGGCGCACCAGGACGCCGGCCGCGATCAGCAACGGACAGAGCACCTCGGCGAAAATCGCCAGGATCAGGGTCGGTGCAGCACCGAGGTGAAACGGGTCTTCGATCCGGGTCAGCTCGACGCTGTAGTGCAACAACTTCGGCAACCCATGGACCCAGAGCAGGAACAGCGCCCCGCTCAAGCGCAGGAACAGCAAGCCCAGGTCCTGCAACGGGCGTTCATCGGTGAGGTTCATCGGTGGTCTCCGACCGGCGGCGTCGAAGAGGCCGCCGGCAACGGTTGGGACATATGGCTGGCGATGCGCGAGCGCAGCCAGCGTTCGGCAGGGTCGTTGTCGTGCACGCCGCTCCAGACCATCGACAACTCGGCCGCATTGATCTCGAACGGCGGATCTTCGGCGCGCAACCCGCAGCCTTCCACCAGCGCGCAGGCGGCGTAGTCAGGCACGGTGGCGATCAGTTCGGTACCGGCGAGCAAGGCGCGCAGACCGCTGAATTGCGGCACTGCCAGCACCACTTTGCGGGTCCGGCCGATGCGCGCCAGGTCCAGGTCGATGTTGCCGCTCAGATCGCCCGAGAACGACACCATGGCATGCGGTCGCTCGCAGTACTCGTCCAGGGTCAGCGGCCCCGGGCGCTTGTCGCCGCGCAGCACTTTGCAGGGAATGTCCCGCAGTTTCTTGCGCTTGGCATTGGCCGGCAGGTCGGTGGTGTAGCTGACACCGACGCTGATCTCACCGCTGGCCAGCAGCGACGACATCAGCAGGAAATTCGCGCGGCGCACCACCACGATGATGCCCGGCGCTTCTTCACGCAGTTGCATCAACAGCGGTGGAAACAGGCCGAACTCGGCATCGTCGGACAGCCCGATACGAAACACGTCGCAACTGGTGGACGGATCGAACGCCTTGGCCCGGCTGACCGCGCCGGAAATGGTGTCCATCGCCGGTTGCAGTTCCTTGAGAATGGCCAAGGCCCGTGGGGTCGGTTCCATGCCGCGACCGTGGCGGATCAGCAGCGGGTCATCGAACAGATCCCGCAACCGCCCCAACGCCGCGCTCACCGCTGGCTGGCCCATGAACAGCTTTTCGGCGACGCGGGTCAGGTTCTTCTCGAACATCAAGGCCTCGAAAATCACCAGCAGGTTCATGTCGAGACGGCGTAGATCGTTGCGATTCATGGGTTGAGGTCCTATTGAATACCGATCCCTGTGGGAGCGAGCCTGCTCGCGATAGCGGTGGGTCAGCTTGCATCAATGTTGAAATGTGACGACGCCATCGCGAGCAGGCTCGCTCCCACAGGGTTTGTAGCTTGATCAGCCCTGGATAAACGCCAGCAAATCGGCGTTCAGCCGGTCCTTATGGGTATCGGTCAAACCATGGGGCGCGCCTGGGTAGACCAGCAGTTGGGAGTTCTTGAGCAATTTGGCAGCGGCAATGCCGGCGGCTTCGATCGGCACCACCTGGTCATCATCGCCATGCACCACCAGGGTCGGCACGTCGATGTTGCGCAGGTCCTCGGTCAGGTCTGTCTCCGAAAACGCCTTGATGCAGTCATAGGTGTTCTTGTGGCCGGCGAGCATGCCTTGCATCCAGAACCAGTCGATCATGCCTTGGGAAACCTTGGCGCCTGGACGGTTGGCGCCGAAAAACGCGCTGGCCACATCTTTGTATAGCTGAGAACGATCGGCCAGGGAGGCTTGGCGGAAGCCGTCGAACACTTCGATGGGCAAGCCGCCTGGGTTGGAGGCGGTCCGCACCATCAACGGGGTCACCGCCGAAATCAGGCCGAGCTTGGCGACGCGAGCGGCGCCGTGGCGACCGATGTAGCGCGTCACTTCACCACCGCCGGTGGAGAAGCCCAGCAGCACGGCATTCTTCAGATCCAGGCGCTCGATCAGTTCGGCCAGGTCATCGGCGTAGGTGTTCATGTCGTTGCCGTCCCAGGGCTGGCTGGAGCGCCCGTGCCCACGACGGTCATGAGCGATCACCCGGTAGCCGTTGGACGCCAGGAACATCATCTGCGCTTCCCAACTGTCCGAGTTCAACGGCCAGCCGTGGCTGAACACCACCGGCTGCCCACTGCCCCAGTCCTTGTAGTAGATCTCGGTGCCGTCGCGGGTGATGAAGGTGCTCATGACATGACTTCCTTACAGTGGTTGGAGGTCTTCATGGTCCGGTCAGACGCGACAATGGCGTGAGTTAAACGTTGTTAATTTTTTCAGGACCCAAGTGTTAAATGACCACCGCTTTTGTGGCGAGGGGATTTATCCCCGTTGGGCTGCGCAGCAGCCCTAGAAGCTGAGTCCCCCATCAAACTGACACACCCGAGTGTCAGTTTTGGGGCTGCTTCGCAGCCCAGCGGGGATAAATCCCCTCGCCACAGGATATTAGGTACAGAGTAGGCGTCTGGCACGCGGTCGCCAGACGCCTCCACCGTTGCACTCAAAGCAAAACCTGAGGAACATGCTCGGATAAAGCCCATGCACCGGGAAAAGAACCTTGAGAACACCATGAGCCAACCCCTCACCCTACCCGTCGAACAGACGGTGCATTTCGGCCCCTACCGGGTCCATCCGCGCCAGCGCCTGGTGCTGGAGGGCGAGCAGCCGTTGCGCCTGGGGCGGCGGGCGGTGGAGATCCTGCTGGTGCTGCTGGAGCACGCCGGCGAGGTGGTGAGCAAGCAGCAGCTGATCGCCCGCGTCTGGCCCAGGAGTGTGGTTGAAGACACCAACCTGCGGGTCCACGTCGCGGCCCTGCGCAAGGCGTTGGGAGACGGTCAGGCCGGCCAGCGTTACATCGTCACCGTGGCGCAGCGCGGCTACAGCTTTGTCGCGCCGTTGTCAGCCGAGCCTCTGACGCCACTGGCAGATATCCCCCATTCATCAGCGGCCCACAACCTGCCCCCGCGCCGCAACCGAATGATCGGACGCCAGGCGGTGGTGGAAAGCCTAGTAGCCGACTTGCCGCGCAAACGCTTCATCACCCTGGTCGGCACCGGCGGCATCGGCAAGACCACCATCGCCTTGCGGGTCGCCGAACGGCTGATCGATCACTACCGCGACGGCACCTTTCTGCTGGACCTGGCACTGCTCAACGATCCCGCCATGATCGTCCCTGACCTGTGCGCCTTGTTGGATCTGCCGCTACAGAACGGTGAACAGCCGGACGCCATCGCCCGCCAGCTCAAGGAGCGGCATCTGCTGCTGGTGATCGACAACTGCGAACATCTGATCGATGACATCGCTCTGCTCTGCGAAACCCTGCTGCGCGGTGCCCCCCATCTGCATATCCTGGCCACCAGCCGCGAAGGCCTGCGGGCCGAAGGCGAACATGTGCAGCGCGTGGACTCCCTGGCATTTCCACCCCGGGAAATGCCTATCGAGGGCTACCCGGCTCTCGAATATCCGTCGCTGCAACTGTTCGCCGAGCGAGCGATGGCCAGTCAGGACGACTTCGAACTCACCGATCTCGAAGTACCGCTGGTGGCGGACATTTGCCAGCGATTGGACGGGATTCCCCTGGCCATCGAGCTGGCCGCCGCGCAAATGGGCCGCTTCGGGTTGGAGGCGCTACACCGGCAACTGCAAGACAGCGTGGCCCTGCTTCACACCGATACCGACGTCGCACCGCGCCAGCAAACCCTGCGCGCCACGCTGGACTGGAGCTTCGCGTTGCTCACCGTGTGCGAACAGATCTGCCTGCGCCGGCTGGCGGTGTTCATGGGCAGTTTCAACCTGGCGTCGGCCGCAGCAGTCATCGTCGGCCCCCATGTCGCCCCCGACCAGGTGCTGGTGTCCATCAGCCAGTTGGTCGCCAAGTCGTTGCTCAACGTCGATGTCGGCGACGAAGAAGTGCGTTATCGCCTGCTGGACACCACCCGCAGCTACGCTCTGGAAAAACTGGCGGCCGCCGGTGAGATGGCGGCCAGCCAGGAACGCCATGCCGAACGTTGCCTGGCGTTGATGGAACAAGCCGAAAATGACTGGGAGAACACTCCAACGCCGCTGTGGATGGCGCGCTACGCCGCCTATCGTGATGACATCCGTGCCGCCCTGGACCGAGGGCTGGCGCCCGGCGGCTCGCATAACGTGGCCGTGCGTCTTACGGCGAGCACCCTGCCCCTCTGGCAAGAACTGTCACTGGTCAAGGAGCACGGGCTTTACGTCAACAAGGCCCTGCAACTGTTGCGCACCAGCCCGGCGCCATGCCCCAGGCTGAGCCTGGCCCTGGAACTGGCCCACGCCAGTTTCAGCTACCACACCGAAGGGGGTACCCCGGCCACGATTCGTGCTTTTGTCAGCGCCCGACAACTGGCGCAGCAATGCCAGAACCGCGCCGGTGAGCTGCGGGCAGTGTCGGGGCACATGGCGGTCAGTCTCAGTTGCGGGAATTACCAGCAGGCGCTGGAACAGAGCCAGGATTTCGACCGGCTCGGCACCCAAGGCGACCCGGTGCTGTCCCTGAGTGCCCAGCGCTTGCGAGTGCTGGCGCTGCATTTTGCCGGCGACCAGAGTGCAGCTCGGCACGAGGCCGAGCAGGTGATCCAGCGCCTGGCCCAGAACGGCCATCTCAGCCGCTTCACCCACGGTTTCGGCGTGCAGTACGACCAGAGCGTGGCCTCGCTGACGACGCTGGCGCGCATCCTCTGGTTGCAAGGCTTTGCCGAAAAAGCCCGGCGGGCGGCTGACCTTGCGCTGCAAATCGCCTTGCAGATCAACCACGGCACCTCGATCTGCTACACCCTGGCGTTGGCCGGTTGTGTGATTGCCCGCTATAACGGCGATCAAAGCGCTGCTCGGGAAAGGCTTGAGATGTTGCGATACCAGTCCACCAAGCATTCGGTGGTCCTGTTTCATCACTGGGCGCGCCATTACGACAGCGCATTCAATGGCGACACCCTTGAGGTGAATCCGGTCAATGGGCTGATCCGGGACGTCGTCGTGACCCTGCGCACCGATATGGTCAATGACGAGCAAATCGAACGAGCCCGCAACGGCGCTGCAGGCTGGTGCACGGCAGAGATCCTGCGGGCCGGCGCTGAAACCCTGTTGGCGAGCAACGACCGGTCGGTTGAGGACCGTGCGGAACGACAATTGCTGGCGGCGTTGGACGTGGCCCGTGACCAGGGTGCCCTGGCTTGGGAGTTGCGCAGCGCTACCTCCCTGGCGCGGTTATGGCAACGCCAGGGCCGGGAGCGGTCTGCGCGGGAACTGCTCGAGCCAATCTATCGCCGCTTCACTGAGGGTTTCGAGACCCCCGATTTAATGGAGGCCAACGCCCTGCTGCACACCCTGTCTCAGCGGTGCGGGGTTTGAACGAACCGGCGTCCATGCGTCTTGCAGTACACAACGCCGATGATACAAAGGCCACTGCCCGCTGCGCCGCAGTTTTTCCAAGGCATAGGCACGGGTGGTGTGGAGCCAGCGGAAACGAACCCCATTGGCGCACTGTTCGATCATCAACAAGGACTGGTTCGCCAACCGTGACAACAACCAGGGTAGTTGCTCGGCAACCAAGTCCGGGCAACTGACCACCGCTATCGCCGCCTTGACGGTAAAGGGCCGGTCGAAGACGGCCAGGCGCTGGAACGCCGTCTGTTCGCTGACATTCAAACGCTCGAAGCTCCAATCCAGTAGCGCTTCCAGGCTCCGGTGGCGGGGCACCGCTGTGCGCCGCCCCTGACTCAGGAGTGACAGTCCGTAATCCAACTGTTCCAGCACGCCGGCCACGCCCAAGGCACCGACTTGAGCGGCCGCCAATTCCAGGGCCAGCGGCAGGCCGTCCAGACGCTGGCAGATCTGTGCGATTGCCACGAGGTCGCGGTCGCTGGGTTTGAAACCCTGCTGTCGGGCGCCGGCCCGGTCGATCAACAGTTGCACCGCCGGGCATGCCAGCAATTGATGCTCAGGCTCAAGGGGCGATGCCACTGCCAGGCCCGGCAGGTGCACGACACACTCATCAGTGAGCCTCAGCGGCTCGCGGCTGCTCAGCAACAGCGACACACCCGGCGCCGATGCCCGCAGCGCCAGGGCCAGTTCGCGGCAGGCATCGAGCAGATGTTCGCAGCCATCGAGCACCAACAGTATCTGGCGAGGTTGGAGCTGCTGGCTCAAGGCGTCGGGTTCAAGACCCAGTGTGCAAGCGATCCGGGCACGCAGCTGGTAAGGATCGGTGATGGCCGTCAGGTCGACAAACCAGGCGCCGTCATCAAAATGGTCCAGCAACAGCTCCGCCACCCGCAGCGCCACGGTGGATTTGCCGGCACCGCCCGGGCCGGTCACGGTGGTCAGGCCTTGGCGCGGTACTTCGGTCAGCAGCCGGCCCAGCACTTTGTCGCGGCCAATGACCGGGCTCAGGCGTGCGGGCAGGTTGTGCTTTTCGACACACGTTGGCGCAACCAACGGCACGGCGAAGCAATAGCCTCGTCGAGGATCATTGAGGATGTATTGATAGCCGTCCCGCCCGTCACCGAACGCCCGGCGCAGGGCCGAGATGTGCACCCGCAGGTTGATGTCTTCGACGACACTGTCCGGCCAGACCTGGGCGATCAGCGCTTGCTTGCTGACATAACTGCCGGCGTGCTCCACCAGCAGCTGCAAAATGTCCAGCGCCCGCCCGCCCAATGCCAAGGGCTTGCCATCGCGGGTGACCAGCCGCTGTTGACGGTAGAAGGCAAACGGACCGAAGCCCACCGCCTGTTCGGTGTCGGGTTTGACGAAACTGTTCATCAGCGATCCAGTACCGGATAACCGGTTCCGGCATCGCGTCGTGGGTCATCGAACGCGTCTGCCCCGGCTCCTGCACATCCTTTCCAGAGGGTTCGCGGTTATCTTGGCAGCCCACGACCAGAGAACAATGCTGGCACAGGACGCATGACGGACATCTCGGTGCCCTGGACGGACACATCGGGTATTCAACTGAATTGCTGGCGGTACTGCACTGGGGTCAGGCCGAGCTTTTCGCTGAACAGCGAGCGCATGTGTCGCACGCTGCCGAAACCGCTGCGAAACGCCACGGTCTTGAGAGGCAAGTCGGTACCTTCCAGCAACTGCCGGGCCCGGTCGATGCGCGCCCCTTGCAGGAACTCCATCGGCGTCATCTTCACTTCGCGGGTGAACAGCCGGGCGAAATGCCGCGAGCTCATGGACGCCAGTTCAGCCATGCGCTCGATGGTGAACGGCTCTTCCAGATGCTCCATCACGTAATTCTGCACCCGGGTGATGGCCGTCTCCTGCGCACCGACCGCCGCGACCAACGGACTGAACTGCGCCTGTCCGCCCTGGCGTTTCATTACCACCAGCAACACCTTGGCCACATCCAAGGCGACTTTGCGGCCGTAGTCCTGAGCAACGATGGCAAGCGCCAGGTCGATACCGGCGGTGACGCCGCCAGAGGTGAACAGGCGCCGGTCCTGCAGGAAGATCTTGTCGGTTTCCACCAAGGCCTTGGGGAAACGTCGGATCAGCCGCTCGGTGTAATGCCAGTGGGTGGTGACGCGGTAGCCGTCGAGCAAACCGGCCTCCCCCAGCACGAAGGCCCCGGTGCAAACGGAACCGTAACGAGTCGCCCGCTGCGCGGCGGCCCGCAGCCAGGTGTGCAAACCCGGATGCTGGTCGTTATAGGCCCCCGGCCCACCCGGCACCAACAACACATCGTAGGCCGCCCAGGCCTGGTCGATATGGATGTCGGCCTGCACCGTCACGCCGTTGGACGCACGCAGCGGCCCGCGTTCGGTGCCCAGGGTGAGCAATTGGTAACGCTGGTCCGCTTCGAGGTAGCGATTGGCGATGGAAAACACTTCAAGAGGCCCGGCCATGTCGAGCAGCAGGAAATCCGGGAACAGCACCATTGCAACGGTTTTCATGGGTAGAAAAATCCAGGGAATACGGCCTGACGCCGCCTCACTCAAACTTGAAAATAGAACCCTGTGGGAGCGAGCCTGCTCGCTCCCACAGGGGTTCATTGGTGGGCCGGGAGATCAGGCAAACGACCTGCATTATGTCGAAGCGAAGCACCACCGGGTAGACTTCATGCATTGTCCACTCAAAACGGACAGTCTTTCATTTTCAACCCACTTATTGATCAATCCGATAACCATTAACCTTCTTCTGAACCCGGCGAAAGGCTTCGGCCACCGCCCACTGACTTCAGGAGAAATCATCATGCTGACCCTTCGCAAAGCTTCGGACCGCGGCATCGCCCGTCACGGCTGGCTGACCTCGTTCCACACCTTTTCCTTCGCCAGCTATCGCAACGTCAACGAACAGGGCTTCTCCGACCTGCTGGTGATCAACGACGACCGGGTCGCCGCCGCCAAGGGCTTTGGCCAGCATCCTCATCGCGACATGGAGATTTTTTCCTATGTGCTCGAAGGTGCGCTGGAGCACAAGGACACCCTGGGCACCGGCTCGGTCATCCGCCCCGGCGACGTACAGCTGATGAGCGCCGGCAGTGGCGTGGCCCACAGTGAGTTCAACCACAGCGCGGACGAGCCGGTGCATTTCCTGCAAATCTGGATCGTGCCGAATGTGGTGGGTGCTACGCCGCGCTATCAGCAACAGCATTTCAGCGCCGAGCAGAAACGCGGTCGCCTGCAACTGATCATCTCTCCGGACGGCGCTGAGGGTTCGCTGCAGGTTCGCCAGGATGCACGGGTCTATGCCGGGCTGTTCGATGGCGAGGAAAGCGCCACCCTGACCCTGGCGGCAGATCGCTATGCTTATGTGCATGTCGCTCGCGGCAACGTTGAGCTCAACGGCGTGCCGCTCAAGGAAGGCGATGGCGTGCGGGTACGTGCGGAGCAGCTACTGACCTTGGGCAACGGCCAGGACGCCGAGGTGCTGGTGTTCGATCTGCGGCCGCAAGAACTGCCACAGATGCCGTGAGGCCTGATGGAAGCGTCAAGCCTGGTGAACGAGGGAACTCGTTCACCAGGCTTTAGCGCAAGGCCTGCTTACGCGCCGCGGCCGAACGATAACTGCCCGGCGGCACACCGAAAAAATCCCGAAAGCGCCGCTGGAAATGCGGTGAGCTGACAAAACCGGTCGCCACGGCAATTTCCGTGACGGATCGATTGGTTTGCTGGATGAGTTGACGCGCGCGGGTCAGGCGCAGCTCCAGGTAATAGCGGGTCGGCGTCGCCCCGAGAAAACTGCAGAACCGCCGTTCCAGCTGACGCTTGGAAATCTTCACGCACGCCGCCAGTTCATCGATCGTCAACGGCTCCTCGACGTTCTGCCACATCAATTCCAGCGCCAGCTTGAGGCTTTCCGGCAGCGTCGGGTCGGTCTCGACGAAGACCGGCGGCAAGTCCGTCGCGTCATCGCCCGACTCGTCGCAGCGCAGAATTTCCTCGATGGCGCCCACCAGCGCTTGCCCGCCGGTCTTGCTGATCAACTGCAGCATCATGCGCAGCGAGCTGTTTGCGCCGGCGCAGCTGACCCGGTCCCGATCCACTACATAAGCCCGACTGGACACTTTCACATGAGGAAAGACCTCGGCCATCATGGCCCGGCTTTCCGGGTGGACGGCGCATTCGTAGCCGTCGAGCAGATGGGCATCGGCGACAAAGAACACCCCGTTCCACAACCCGCCCAGAATCGCCCCGGACGTCGCGTTGGCGCGCAGCTTGCGGCGCAGCGCGGCAATGCCCTGCAATTTCACCCGAAACCCGCCGGCCACGATCAGCACGTCGAGGTTTTCCGGCAACTGCGCCAGCTCGATGTCGGTGGAAATGACAATGCCCAGGTCACTGGTCACCTGCCCACCGGAAGCGCCTACCGTCAGCACCTCATAGAGAGGCGAGTCGCTCATCAGGTTGGCGGTCACCAGCGCATCCACCGCGCCGGTGAAAGACATCATCGAGAAGTTATCCATCAAGACGAATGCGACACGCGTCGGCGCCTGGTCCGCAAGCGCCGAACCCAGCGGTTGATAAGCCATGTTCTTGTTTTTGAGTACGCTCTCGAATGCGCTTGGCATAGGGCCTCGTTGATCCTTGAAAACGGTCAGGACTCGCCGACCCCGCGCATTCGCGAGAGGTCGGGAAGCCCTCCTACAGATTTGCGACGCTGGCAGTACTGCGTGCGCCACTTGAGCCCGTTCGGCGCTGCTGGGGCGCCGAACGGGCTCAAGTGGGCACCGCGTCAGTCGATATGCTGAGAGTAAGCATGGGCGCGACCTCTCGTTCCAGCATTTGCGACGCTCACCGCTACTGTTTCCGCCGTCCCAACACTAAAAAATACCTGCGGGAGTTTTCATGAACATCAAACAGAAGCTGACATGGGCGTTCGCGACCATCGCCTGCCTCCCGGTCGTCCTGGTAGCAGTGCTCGTCGTGCTGAACCTGCGCGACGCGGCGAAAACCAATTTCCTGGACAGCAGCGGTCGTGAAATCCGGCAGATCGACAATGGCATGAAGACGTTTTTCGACGGCATCAGCCAGAACGTCGAATTCTTCGCCAAGGATCCGCGGATCGTAGGCGCCAAGGACCTGAAGAACTATTCCGGTGCCGACGCCGCGCAAATTCCCCTGACGGAAACCAACAAGCAGTTGCTGGATATCTTCGACAGATTCGCCAAGAGCCATCCGACCACCGCCTATCTTTCCGTGGGCCTGGCCGACGGTGGCTATGCCAGCTGGCCTGATGACCCGAAGATTTCCAATTACGACCCGCGTGTTCGCCCTTGGTACAAAGCCGCCGTCGCTGCGCCGGGTACCACCGTGCGAACGGACGCCTATTACTGGGCACCGGATGACGTTTCGCTGATCGGCATCGTCCATACCATCGCCGATGCCAGCGGCAAGCTGGTGGGAGTTGTCGGCCTGGACGTGTCGCTCAAGCAACTGACCGAACTGGTCAAGAACATCAAACTGGGCGACAGCGGTTACCTGATGCTGGTCGAAGCCAGTGGCAACGTGCTGGTGGACCCCAGCGATGCCAAGCACAATTTCAAGCCCCTGGCCGACCTCGGCCCCAACTATGCCGAGCTGGCCAAGAGCAGTGACGGTGTGACCCAGATCGAGATCGATGGCGTGCCTTACATGGCCAACGTGGTCAGTTCCAAAGGCCTGGGCTGGCGCTTCATCGGCCTGATCAAACGTGACGAAGTGATGGCCGAGGCGTCGAGCCTGACCTGGTTGATCGCCGCCATTGCCGCGGTGCTGGCGGTCGTCTTCGCCATCGTCGGTGCCAGTTTCGCCAGCGTGATCGTGCGCCCGATCCGCGGTGTGGCGAGCGGCCTGCAGGAGATCGCCGAAGGTGAAGGCGACCTGACCCGCCAACTCGCGGTACAGGGCAAGGACGAAACCGCCACCCTGGCCAGCTGGTTCAACCAGTTCCTGGGCATGATCGCGCAACTGGTGCAGCGCATCGGCAGCGCGTCTTCCGACCTGCAAAGCGCCGCCGCCGACACCAGCGAAGTCGCCCAGAACATGAACGAAGCCGCCGGCCGCCAACGTCAGGCGGTGGAGCTGGTGAGCACGGCGTTCAACGAAATGGTGGCGACCGCCAACGAAGTCGCCCGCTCCTGCAGCCAGGCCGCTTCCAGCGCGGACACCGGCTACCGTGACGTGCACGACGGCCAGCATCACATCGGCGAGGCCACCGGCAGCGTGCTGAAACTGAGCGAGGACCTGCAGCAGTCGACCCAGACCATGCAGGCACTCGAGCAGGACAGCAAGAACATCAACACCATCCTCGACACGATTCGCTCGATTGCCGAGCAAACCAACCTGCTGGCCCTCAACGCCGCCATCGAAGCCGCCCGCGCCGGTGACCAAGGGCGCGGCTTTGCGGTAGTTGCCGACGAAGTTCGCGCCCTGGCACGACGCACCGCTGACTCTACCGGTGAGATCGACAGCCTGTTGGGTAACCTCGCCCGCCGCACCCAGGAAGTGACCCAGCAGATGCAAAGCAGCCTGCAAGTGTCACAAACCAGTGTCGAACGCATCCAACAAGCCCGCGACAGCTTCGACAAAATCCGCAACTCGGTGGACTCGATCCGCGACCAGAACACCCAGATCGCCACCGCCGCCGAGGAACAGCATCAAGTGGCCGAGGACATCAACCGGCACATCGCGCAGATCCATGCCGATGCCCAGCTGGTCGAAGAGTTTGCCCATTCGGCACAGAGCGGATCGGGGCGGTTGACCGACATCTCCGGACAGCTCAAGGGCCTGGTGGGACGCTTCAAGTTCTAAGTACCCACCTCTGAGGGAGCAGAGAATCCCTGTGGGAGCGAGCCTGCTCGCGAAGCGGCCGGTCATTCAATACTTGCATTGACTGAACCACCGCCATCGCGAGCAGGCTCGCTCCCACATTTTGGTCTGAGCCAGACGCCGATACTGCGACCACACGCCATCCCTGTGGGAGCGAGCCTGCTCGCGATGTCGGTCTGTCATTCAACATCTGCATCGACTGAACCACCGCCATCGCGAGCAGGCTCGCTCCCACATTTTATCTCGGCCAGGCGGCAATACTGCGTGTACACCCCCATCCAAAGCTCTTACTGACTCGCCGTAGCCGAGCCGGCCTGTGCACCAAACATCGCTTCGAAGCGCGGCTTGTTGGCTGCGTAGTACTCGGCCACGACTTTGTCCGCCGAGCTGTCGCGCGCGGCCGCCATCAGTCTTTCCAGATCCGTCTGGGGAATCTTGAAATTGGCGAAGAACCGCGCGACATCGGGATGCTCAGCGCTGAAGCCTTTACGGGCCATCGCGTGAATCTGCTCGGCGCCGCCGAAGATCTGCTTGGGATCATCCAGGTAACGCAGCGACCATTTGGAGAACATCCAGTGCGGACTCCAGGCGTTGATCAAAGACCATTTGTCCCGCTTCAGGTTACGGTCCAACTCGCTCAACATTCCAGACTCAGAAGACGCGACCATCTTGTAGCCATCGAGCTGGTATTCCTTGATGGCCTTTTCCGTGAGCTTGTACTGGCCGTTGCCGACCTCTGAAGTCAGGATCTTGCCGCCGAGCTTCTCCCGAACCTGCGGCTTGTTGAGGTCTTCGACGCTGGCGATCTCACTGACTGGAATGCTGGTGGGCACCGCCATGCCGATCCGGCCTTCATACAGCGCGCCGAGGTCTTCCAGCTTGTCGCTGTACTTGTCATAGAACGATTTGTGCGTGCTCGGCAGCCAGACCATCGGGATCAGGTCGATGCTGCCATTGGCCAAGGCCTGGAACTGAATACCTATATCGGCCAGGACCAACTTGACCGGCTGCTTGAGATGATCGCGCAGTGCCGTGTCGGCCAGCTTCACCGCGATCTCCGTGTCCGACCAGTTCACCCATCCGATGCGGATCGGCGTGGGCTCGTCGGCGTGGGCCATCAGGCTGCTGATGACCATCGCAAAGCCGGCAAGCCAGCCGAAGGAAGTGCTATTGCTTAACCTCATCATGGTTCATCTCCGCGTACTGTATGAGTTGTTATTGGCAGGGCAGCAGAAAGATCAACGTAGCTGGGGACGCAACAGGACGTCGCATCCACATGGGCTTTTCATGTCGTTCTTGGGCAATTTCTGGCGACGCAAACGGTGACTCGACATTCCCGTTTCGAAGGGATGTTAATCCCGGTTTTTCCGCCACACAAGCAAAATGTACACCTGTGTCACAGAGATTGACATGCATGAACATTGAACATACCGTCGTGTCAAAACCACGCCCGTCGTTCTGTTCCGGAGCACCACCATGTACAGCGATCCACTGCTGCAGCCCTACAAAATCAAGAACCTGACGCTCAGAAACCGGATCATCACCACCGCCCATGAGCCCGCCTATCCCGTCGACGGCATGCCCAAGGATTTATACCGGGCTTATCACGTCGAACGCGCCAAGGCCGGCGTGGCGCTGACCATGACCGCAGGCTCCGCCGCCGTGTCCCGCGACAGCCCGCCAGTGTTCAACAACGTGTTGGCGTACCAGGATGAAGTGGTCAAGTGGCTCAAGGACCTGACGGACGAATGCCACGAACATGGCGCCGCGGTGATGATCCAGCTGACTCACCTGGGCCGGCGTACGCGTTGGGACAAAGCCGACTGGCTGCCGGTCGTCTCGCCCTCCCACCGTCGGGAGGCGTCTCACCGCTCCTTTCCGAAGAAGATGGAAGACTGGGACATCGACCGGATCATCAAGGACTACGTGGATGCCGCCGAACGCATGAAGGCAGCCGGTCTCGACGGCCTGGAATTGCAGGCCTACGGTCATTTGATGGACCAGTTCTGGTCGCCCCTGACCAACGATCTCGACGGCCCATACGGGGGCTCGCTGGAAAACCGCCTGCGCTTCACCTTCGAGATATTGCGCGGCATTCGCCAGCGCTGCGGCGAGGATTTCCTGCTGGGGGTCCGCTACACCGGTGACGAAGACCTTCCGGGCGGTTTCGGTGCAGAGGATGGCCTGCGGATTTCGCACATGCTCAAGGACAGCGGCCTGGTCGACTTCCTCAACGTGGTTCGCGGGCACATCGACACCGATGCCGGCCTTACCGACGTGATTCCGATCCAGGGCATGCGCAACTCACCGCACCTGGATTTTGCCGGCGAGATCCGCTCGGCCACCGGTTTCCCGACCTTCCATGCGGCAAAAATCCCGGACGTTGCCACGGCGCGCCATGCCATCGCCTCGGGCAAAGTGGACATGATCGGCATGACCCGGGCGCACATGACCGACCCGCACATCGTGCGCAAGATTATCGAGAAGCGTGAAGAAGACATCCGCCCCTGCGTGGGCGCCAACTACTGCCTGGACCGCATCTATCAGGGTGGCGCCGCGTATTGCATCCACAACGCCGCCACCGGTCGTGAAACCACCATGCCCCACGACATCGCCAAAGCGCCGCAGCGGCGCAAGGTGGTGGTGATCGGCACCGGCCCGGCGGGCCTGGAGGCGGCGCGGGTAGCCGGTGAGCGCGGCCATGACGTCACGGTATTCGAAGTCGCCGACCGGCCGGGCGGACAGATCCGCTTGACCGCCCAGAGCGAGCGCCGCCGCGAGATGATCAGCATCATTGACTGGCGGATGGCGCAATGCGAACGCCTGGGCGTTGAATTCCACTTCAACACCTGGGCCGAGGCCGAGACGGTGCTGACTGAAAATCCGGACGTGGTCATCGTCGCCACCGGTGGCCTGCCCCACACCGAGGTGCTCAAGCAGGGCAACGAACTGGTGATCTCGACGTGGGACATCATTTCCGGCGACGTGAAGCCGGGCAGGAACGTACTGATCTTCGACGATGCCGGCGATCACGCGGCGCTACAAGCGGCAGAGCTCATTGCCAGCAGCGGTGCAAAACTGGAGATCGTCACGCCGGACAGGTCGTTAGCCCCAGAGGTCATGGCGATGAACCTGGTGCCCTACATGCGCAGCCTGCAAGACCTGGACGTGACCTTTACCGTGACTTACCGGGTCGAATCCGTGGAACGGCACGACGGCCAGTTGCTCGCTCGCTTTGGCAGCGATTATGGACAGGTGCACAAACAGCGCGTGGTCGATCAGGTGGTGATCAACCATGGCACGCTTCCCCTGGATGATCTGTACTTCGAGCTGCGCCCCCATTCGAGCAATGGCGGCGCGGTGGAGCAGCACGCCCTGATCGCCGGAAAGGCCCAGAACATCGTGACCCACCCCGAAGGCCGCTTCCAGCTGTTCCGGATCGGCGACGCGGTGTCGGCGCGCAACACCCACGCCGCCATCTACGATGCGCTGCGGTTGCTCAAAGACATCTGAAACCAGGCCCCTGGATGCTCCGGGGGCCACTTCCATTTTCCCGTCAGGCCTGGAGCCCTTTGCGCGCTACGGCAGCGCCTGCTTGCAGCGCCCTGCCGACCTGCTCCTCTAAGCCTCCCTCGGTCATCACTTGCAAAGCGGCGGCCGTGACACCGCGATAAGCCACCAACGCATCGAGCATCTGCCGGGGATCATGGCTCGCCAGCAACTGGCTGCTGTTCACCACGACGTTCCTTGCCGCGAGCCGGGCAATATCAGCCGGGATACCGGCAGCCACTGCCTGATCGGCCAGCGCCGTCATCAACAACGCCGGAAAGGCCGGACCGGTACCCGAGAGCGCCGAGAGGTAGTCGATAAAGTCTTCTTCCTGGACTTGCGCCGCGGTGCCAACACTTTCAAACAACTGCTGCACCAGGTTACGCGTCGCTGCAGCTGTCTCACCGCAACAATACCAAGGCGTGAAAGATTGGCCGATTTCCACCGCCGCATTGGGCATCGCCCGTATGACGACCGACGCCGAAGTCCGTTCGGCGATAGTTTGCGCCGTGATCCCGGCCATCAACGAGACAACGATTTTGCCGGTCGCGTTGATGTTAAGGCCGGCGAAATGTTCAGGTCGAACCGCAATGACAATCACATCGCTACGATCCACCAACACCTGGTTATCCGCCACCAGACAGGCGCCTTGTTGCGCCAACGGATGCTCACCCGAACGGTTGGAAACGACCAGCTTACCCGCCGGCAGCAAGGCCTGCGCCAACAGTGCCTTGGCGATCGCGCCGCCCAACCAGCCGGTGCCACCTATGATACCGACGGTCTCATCGATCATCGCTGGCCCCCGCGAAAGTCTCCGTCAAAGGCACGAAGACCCCAGGCTCTTTTTCGGCGTAGCCAAACTTCCCGTAGAAACGATCCAACTCACGCTGCTTGGGCACCTTCCCGGTGAAAATGCTCACGTAATGCGGAATACGCTGGAAACGCACGGTGATCAGCTCGCTGGTGTTCATGGTGATATAGCCGATCTGCGTCAGATAAATCGTCCGCGCCCGCGTATCGGCGGCCTGGCTGTCGTAGCCAAAGCGCCTGAACATGTTCGCCAACGCAAGCATCCGCTGCTCATCCACCGCCGAGACCTCTTGGGCCACCTCGGCTGACTGCAAGGCCCAACTGCGTACCGCGAACTCGAACTGCGAATCGAACAACTGAGGATTCAACCAACACTCGAAAACGTTGAGGATCGCTTCGGAAATACTCTCGGCGTAACTTTCACACTGGCGGATCAACCCACCGGTATTGGTATCCCGCCAGCGCGCAAGCAAGGCCGCCAGCAACTGCTCCCGATCCTCGAAGAACCAGTAGAAGCTAGTACGCGACAAGCCCAGGCGCTTGGCCAGCGGCATGACTCGAACCGCATCGATACCCGCCTCCTTCAACGCCTCATACGCCGCCTCCAGCCATCCTTCCGGCGAACCTCGCCAACCCGCGTCCTGAGCCTTGCCACGCGTCTTTCCTACCTGGGACATCTTGGTTGCCTTATCAATGATGCGTGGTCCGAATGTACCGTGATGATCGATTAATGTACACCTGGGTACATTTTATCGACGTCCCGCTGCTTTCCGGGCTGTCGAACCGTCATTAATAAATCTCAAAAACACAAAAGCGCTGCCGATACCCTCGGTAAGAGCAGTGAGCGGATTCAGGATCAAGGCAGGCCAGCAATGACAGAGATTTATCTACTGATAGCGCACGGCACGGACCAGGGCGAACCCTATGTCCTCGGCTGGTTCGACGACAGACAAAAGGCCCGGGAAGTCGCCGAACAGAAAGAATGGGAGGCCTATCGCGCCAGTCTCAAGACTGGGCATCAGTGGTCAACTCACAAGCCACTGGCGCCTGATCAGACGGATTATCGTCGTTATTGGATCAAGACGATTTCGAAGTTTGATCATGTTCCGGTGCCTAGGTCTTGGGCGTTGCATTGAGGTGGTTGGATGAGGCTTTGCGTCAAGTAGATCGGGCACGGGCAGTGTTAGCTAGACGCCTTCTGCGGACTGCATTTAAGTACCTTGATTTCAGCGCCCGGACGCCAGTCACTCACAGCCCTTTTTCAGCTTGAGACGATAGGGGCGGCGTGCTCAAATGCGCAATTGCACTTTGCCATGGAGATCTCAGTTGAAGCAGTACCGCGGACCTATCATATTTTTTTCAGTAATGATTGCCCTCTTTGTCTTGCTTCAACTTTGGCACGCCCGGTCTGCTTCGGAAGATAAAAAGGAAGAGCGAGAACGCAATCTTAAAGGTATTGCGCTCATCATGAATACTCAATCCCAGAAGACGTTCGATGGCAGTCGCATCGATTCGGTAACCTACAAAGACGAGGTCATGCGGATCTCGATCACACTTACAAACATCTCGAAAGATGAAGTCGATCTGGATGCTTTCACCAAGGACAGAAAAGACGTTGCCGCCGCCGCGTCCTGCGATGAGAAGTTTCTAGGCCCATTCGTGAGGTCCGGGCTTCTGGTGAATTACACCCTCAATGACGCAAGCAATGCTCCGCTCACTGAATTTCAGATAGGCAAGTCGGATTGCCTTTGAGGTTCTGTCGTACCCGCTTCTTCGGCGGACTTTTTTAATGCTTGCCGTACCTGCGCGGTCTTACAAACCAAATTGCCAACCCGGTCACTGAGGACGGGTAGGTGCATTGTTGCCCTATGGGTTGACTGGCCTGTCTACACGTTGTCCTGTTTCCATATCCTCAATCTTGAAGTCCCACCAATCTTCGCTTGGCACAGATTTGAGGCCGTACTCTCGACCAGCGATCAGGCTAACATCCCGAAAAATCGGCCGTGTCGCCTGTGTACCTGTCCACTTCTTTACTTCTAACCGGTGGGGTCCCGCTGTCAATCGATACTCCGTCCGCTGCGTATACAGCGCATAAAGAGTATCTGCCCCGTCCACGCTGGCAATCGTGAGCGTCTTCTCAATCGCCCGAATGCCGGCGGTTTGAGAGTTTGGCAGTCCTTCTGCCGCCTTTTCTGTGTACGATTTGCAGCCAGCTGCCACCAGCATTAACGCTGCGATACCGAAAACCCGTAGACCTTGAGCAAACTGCATAACCCGCCTCGTCCATTCGCAAAAATGCGCTATTCAATCCCATCGGCTATCAATTTGCCACCCTACTCAGGAAGGGCTGGCTGGAAGTCGACCATGACCAAGAAGCCAAAAGTCGCTCCAGCGTCACGCAAGGTACTGGCCTACTCCGTCGAGACGTTGGACCTGGTCTAAGAGGGTCCAGTCGTCTACTGCAAAATCCGGCCGCTGCATTTTTTATTGTCAGCTTGAGCGGAATATGAAAACCGCTGCGATTGCAATCACACAGACAATCCCAAACACCATCCGTGCGAGCCAAGGAGCGGTCAGCCAGATGCCAGTGACCCCAGCAATCTGTCCAATGTTTTTCTCGCTGAAATAGCGGCCAGATGGCGGCTCGCGAAAAGGATTGCCGCAATGGGGGCAGGAGTAGGCTTTATCGGAGATCCTGGCATTGCATTCAGGGCAGTCAATCAGGCTCATTATTTTTCTTCCGTTTTCATTAATGGCTGCAAACCAATCTGAAGACTTCATTTTCTGATTTTGGTTCTGCGGGCAGTCATCCAACGCCCTCGCCTAATCAACGAATCACGCCAGCTGGCGAGGCCGGCGGCACACCGACGCTGCGCGGCCTGTCAAACCAACTCACCGAGTAGTTCGTAATTCCGCGCCGCGATTTGATCGTGTCTGAAAACGTGGCGCGCAAATGACGGAAAGTGGGCTTCGCCAAAGCGTTTGAAATGAACGCTGATGACGACGCTTAGAATTAGATCATCATCCCAAAAGCCAAAGTAACCGCGATCATAGCGAGCGACTTTTCAGCGCGACGACTCCGATCTGAGCTTTGAAATCGTATACCAATTTTCATACTCTTGCTCAACCTTTGTGAGCTGGAACTTCTGGACTCCAGCATTCCCACTTACACGTATGTATGTGATTACAACATTTACTTTATCGCTCCACCCATCACCAACTGAAAACGTTGTATATGTATCATCATAAAGCGGCTCCGCCTTCAGACTGAAGCTGGACTCCTCTGATGAAATAGTTATCGACACATTCTCACAATAGGCTCCCTTATTTATTATCTTGAACTGAAAATGAAAATCACCGCCTTCATCATACGTCCCCGGTATAGCTTGCAAAACTAGCAATGGATCAAGTGAGCGCTCGTGGTTATCTAAGGTTATTTTCTGAGATTCAACCATCTTCGTCTGTTGTTCCACTGAAGCCTTGAGCTCATCGGCTTGCAGCCTCAATGCATCAGTGCTTAATTTCAGTTCTCTACCTTGTTGCAAGAAGCCAAGAACTAACCATAGAAATGCAATAGGACCAAAGGCTCCCGCGAGGAAGTCTCCCAGCTCATTAAGCTTTAGGCCTAAGAAGTCATCGAAGTTGTTAGCGACAGTCGCCGCAATAACCGCCAGGTATAAAGTGGTGCCCAATGCCCCCCAAAACTCTAGTTTCTTTGCCAAACTAATCTCCTTAACCGGCATCATGCCGGTCACCCGTAATACCCCAACCCAAACCAAATTGCCACCACCGATCAAGGAAAGTGGCGCCTGCATTGAAGAACACCATGCAAATTGAAAGTGAAGGCTGCGTCACCTTTGGCGAGGCCCGCCAGGCTGTATGGGAAAAGGAATTCCCCGCGAATGGGACGCCAAGGTCATCTGGGAGCGAAAGTTCAAGCGCGAAGTGTTCAAGCGGATTGTCCAGACACTCAATCGTATCGGTTGGACCGTCGGCGAGCAGAGCCATATCTTCACCGACAATAATTCACGTCATTGCGTGAAGGGTGGCCTGCAAACCGACCTCAAGATCAGCAGGCGCAGCATCGAGCTGGAGTTTTTCCAATCCGTCAACACACCGGATCGCGCAGACCATAGCGGCCGGTACCAAAGCGACAAAGAAAAGCACATGCCGTACCTAGCCTGGAATTGCAGCGGACACGCCAGCGAATTCGTGACTACCTTTGCAACGTCTTCACCGGCTACACGTTCGAGGCGTCAGGTCGGAAATGTGGCGTAGGCGGAATGACTAATATCGAGTGGATCAATGCCGACTACGTGAGCAAACGCCGTTTAGGAGCACCCATCATCCTGCTGCCGACTACAACTCGGGGTCAGGCGGCAAGAAAACCTTTGAGCATGGCGCGAAGGTCTGGACGACAGACCGCAAAGGTCGTTGGTACCAAGGCACCGCTTTCATGAACATCAACAACTGTGTTGGGTCGCCTATGGCAAGCACGACTATGACAACAAGCTTGCTTCGAGCTATTTGTTGACCGACCGGCTGACGTAAGAGCCAAGAAAAATGAACGTGCCCGACGCCAGCTCTTGGAAGACCTGATCGCCAAGGCAGTTGCGGCGATGAACTACCGGCGGACCGAGGTGCTGCGCAAGATGCTTTTCCCGGAGCCTGAGCCACTGTCCATGATCCTTAATGTTAACGATGGGGTCTACTTTCGACCCAACTACAGTGGATACACCAGTGACACGATCAGGGCTGGCAAGTACACCCGGGCGGGCCTGAAACCCTACCTGGGTGATGCTGACGAGAAAGACGACTTGAAGGCTGTTTCGATTTCACTGGCCGCCTGACTCGCCCTCACCTACTGCGCTGAACCTCTCAACGCCGCATCCCTTGATGCCGAGACTGATTTGTAAAGCGCCCAAATGTTGCAAAGAAGCCGTTTCAACCCCTCTTCGGAAATATTGCCGGATCGAAGCTGCTTTCTGAACCCTGCAATCTGACCGAAGTTTGACGCCTCAAGGTGTTCTGGAAAGTCCTTAGCCTTGAGCGGCCCAAGCTCGCGCATCGCACTCTCAGCCCTTTCACGCTCTGTTCCTGCATGGGTAACGAATGCCTCGATGGCGTTTTGCAGCAAGTAATGCTTCTCGGAAAGACCGTTCATAACTCTACCTTTTTGTTTTTAAAGCCGAACGCAAATAACTCATATCAACGAATCACGCCAGACTCATGAGAAGGCTGCCAATCATAGAAGTTATCAGGGATCTTAGGGTCAAAATCTTATCTACCCTGCTTTGTTACAACCCATTCAGCCTTGAGTATTTTCTGGGCGCTGCTGACAATTTCGTCACATAAATCGGGCAAATTTTTGGTGCTTTGTCCCTCGCTTTCGTAAGCCACATCCATTGCGCTAAGAAGAATGAGGGTTGCTTCCTCCCCAGGATTTAAAAGCATCTCAACTTTTGCACGATACATTCTCGCTTCATTGATCGCACTTAGTGATAGCTCAACCCAACCAGGATTCTCAGTTTCAAAATACTGAAACGCCCGCCACTCTTCCATGTGGATATTTTTCGCTTTCAACCACCTAGTTCGTTTTCCGCGCAAGTCAGAAATTCGCAATACCGCAGCTACATAGCTAGCACAGCAATCCCTCAACTCATTGATCCAAGCCTGTCTGCTTGCTCGGATCGCCCCAGCGGTAGCAATTTTTTCTTGGCTCCTGACAGTACGTTTGAACGTATAGATAGTGGCCCACGAACCGATTGCTACCGCGAACGCCGTCAAAAAAAAACCCCCAAGCACTTTGTAATCAGTGCCGGTATTCAGAGCGATTTCAGGAACTCTGTTGAGGGTCAGCATTACATTTTCAATCGTCACTTGATTTCCTATCTGGCTGCATTCTAGAGGTTTGAACAAATACCCCATATCAACAAATCACGCCAGCCGGCGAGGATACCCTATGCCCGATATCACCTACGGTTCTGTGTGCAGCGGCATCGAAGCCACGACGCCAGCCTGGCACCCGCTGGGCATGGAGGCCGCTTGGCTCGCTGAGATTGAGCCGTTCCCTTCGGCCGTCCTGCCCACCACTACCCCGACGTGCCCAACCACGGTGACATAACCAAGTTGGCCGCAATGGTGCTGGCCAGCAAGATTCAGGCACCGGACGTGCTGGTCGGCGGCACCCCGTGCCAGGCTTTCTCAGTAGCGGTACGCGGGAAGACCTCACCGACCCACGCGGTGCTCTAACCATCAAATACGTGGAGCTTGCAGATGCAGTTGACTATGTTCGAGCCGGCCAGCGAAAGCCAGACAGCGTTATCGTTTGGGAGAGCGTCCCCGACGTCCTCAGCGACAAAGGGAACGCCTTCGGATGCTTTCTTGGCGCGCTTGCTGGGGAAGACTGCGAGCTGCAGCCTCCAGGGAAAAAAATGGCAGGACGCTGGTTGTGTGTATGGACCCAAAAGAACAATCGCGTGCGGGTCTTGGACGCCCAATATTTCGGCCTGGCCCAACGAGACGTTCTTGGTGGTGCCGCCGATTGGTGCCAGTTATGGTCGACTCCAGGGTTGCAGCCATCAGGACGCCAATCAGGGCCATAGCCACCTGGTTTATGAAGACTCCACCATCCGCCGGCTAACGCCCCGCTAGTGCGACCGCCTTCAGGGCATCCCCAACGATTCCACCGTGCCCCCTGCCGAGGACTGCCGGACAGCCCCCCGCTACAAGGCGATCGGAAACAGCAAGGCCATAACCATGATTCGCTGGATAGGCCGGCGCCTTCTTGAGCAGCTTCATTCATAACCGCCTTTCATGTTGCGGACAATAGGGTGTGTATCACTTCGTTTGTAGACCCGCAGCTTCAATCCGCTGGAGCAGGTAATCACCGAGTATTTTTCGGTGGCTGACTGTTTCTCTGCGATAACTTCTGAGCAGTCCCACCCATAGGTATTTAAAGCATGCCAAGCCAGATCAGCCTTGCTCAGATTCCGGCTGCTGTGAGCGTTGGAGAGGTCGTGATTGAACTTTGAATCTTCTGCTTTCGTAGGCTCGACTGCCTGGCTTAATGGGGCAGACATCGGTACAGCCTTAGTCTCAGCCGGTACATAGGTCGAGCTACTAGCTGGATGGGGATTTTTCTTGCTTTCGAGCGCTCCCTTTCCGACGAGTACAGCCAATCCAGCAGCCAGAATAATCCCTACCGTCCTTTTTTCCATCTCTACGGATCTCGTCCTAAAGATTGGTGATCATCTCAGCTCGCGCGGCTACCAGTCCATAAATTGAAAATCTGACCCTATTCCACCATCCGGACATCGCCCGGCAAAGGACTCCCCATGTCTACAGAAAACAAACCGGTCGAGCCGCTGAAGGTTGAGCGCTCGACAGTCACGAAGCTGGTGGTCACTGGTACGCCGAGCCTTGATCCGATCACCGTTTAAGTATTTCATTCGCCGAAAAGTGGAGGTCAGGCTAATCCTGCTGGCCTCCGGGATTCTCAGGGGGCGCAACGTGCACCGGACTCCCGTGATTTCCCGTCGTGACAACAACGACATATGGGCCATGGCCGAGCAACTCGAAGCCACTGCCAAGCGCATCAGCAAGAACTACCCATAGACCCACCGTTGCACGTCAAATCGTGGCCCATAGGAACCTAACGTTAAGGAAAATCAGGATCAGCGCCGTTAAAAGACCAGGTGAGCGCATCACACCCAGAAAAATGTAGAGGAAGGGGTTCAACATGCCGATCATGAATAGAGCGAACGCTTCTGCTCCTGATTTGGCCGGATCAAACAAGACCCAAATCAGAAGCCCCACCCATATCGCCCAGAAAAAATACATCGTCACGCCATCGACGCGGAAAAAGGCCCGCTTAAACGTGCGTCCGACCGTATCCGTGTCGTTGAGCATCTGAACCACCGCATTAACCGATTCATATCGATAGTAGCCGTATCTGCAAAAAGCTCTGCTCCCTCCCCCTTCAAAGGTCGTTTCACCTGTACCAGAAAGCCGGCAAAGACGGGCAGAAAATCGCCGGCCATGCCAGCGAGACCATGACCAAGAACTACCAAAAGGACCACGCCGACTTCGTCTGGTCGGAGGCGATTCCGGACCTAAATATCAGTGAAATCACCGGGTAGTTTTGCGCCAGTTTTGCGCGGGTTCTGCGCGGGTTTTGCGCAGGCACAAAAAAGCCGATCTAGCTGATCGGCTTAAGTGTCTGATTTTACTCAGGAATAATGGTCGGGACGGAGTGATTCGAACACTCGACCCCTAGCACCCCATGCTAGTGCGCTACCGGACTGCGCTACGCCCCGACTAGGCGTGAATCTTGTTCCGCTTCTCAGCGGAACGCTCAGGAATATATCGCAAGCTTTTGAAAACTGGAAGTATTTAAAAGCAGAAATTTATTTCTTGAGCACCACCAGGACATCTTCAAGCTCGGCGATCATCTGGCGGATCATCTGTTTGTACTGGGTTGTGTCGTCTTTGGCCTCGTCACCGGAGAGGCGCAGGCGTGCGCCGCCGATGGTGAAGCCCTGGTCGTAGAGCAGCGCGCGGATCTGCCGGATCATCAGCACGTCCTGGCGCTGATAATACCGGCGGTTTCCGCGGCGCTTGACCGGGTTGAGTTGAGGAAACTCCTGCTCCCAATAGCGCAGCACGTGCGGTTTTACCGCACACAGCTCGCTGACTTCACCGATGGTGAAGTAGCGTTTGCCCGGGATGACGGGTAGTTCGTCGTTATGACTTGGTTCCAGCATAAGCCTCAACTCGGGCCTTCAACTTCTGCCCTGGACGAAAGGTGACCACACGGCGAGCCGTGATCGGGATTTCTTCTCCCGTTTTCGGATTGCGGCCAGGCCGCTGGCGTTTGTCCCGAAGGTCGAAATTGCCGAAACCGGACAATTTGACCTGTTCGTTGTCCTCGAGAGCGTGCCTGATTTCTTCGAAAAACAGTTCGACCAATTCTTTGGCCTCCCGTTTATTCAGGCCCAGCTCCTCGTACAGACGTTCCGCCATCTCAGCTTTCGTCAGAGCCCCCATACGTCACTTCCTTAACGTGGCGTTCAACCTGGTTTCGAGCGAGGTGAGGATATTTTGCGTTGCGGTATTCACCTCATCGTCATTAAGAGTGCGCGATGGATGCTGCCAGGTCAAGCCAACTGCAAGGCTTTTTCTATGCGGATCAATGCCTTTACCCTGATACACGTCAAAGAGCCTGAGGTCCGTCAGCCATTCACCTGCATTTTCACGAATTACCTCCAGCACCGCGCTGGAAGCCACGTCGCGCTCAGCCAGCAGGGCAAGGTCACGTCGCACTTCAGGAAAGCGCGATAACTCCTGGAATTTCGGCATTTTGCCTTGGGCCACATCGGCCAGAACCAGCTCGAAAACGAATACCGGACGATCCAGGCCCAGGGTTTTCGACAGTTCAGGGTGAATGGCACCGACATAACCGACTTCACGCCCGTCGCGCTCGATGCGTGCAGTCTGGCCCGGGTGCAACGCAGGGTGTTTGCCAGGCACGAAAGTGAACGCGTCGAGGGCACCGGCGAAGCCCAGTACCGCTTCCACGTCCGCCTTGACGTCGAAGAAGTCGACGACCTCGCGACCTTGCGCCCAGCCTTCCGGCAGGCGGCTGCCGCAGACCACACCGGCGAGCATCGGCTCTTGCTTCAAGCCGTCCAGTTGGCCCACGAAACGCAGGCCGCTCTCGAACAGACGCACACGGTCCTGCTGGCGGTTCAGGTTGTGCTGAAGTGCCTTGACCAAGCCTGGCCACAGGGACGAGCGCATGGCCGCCATGTCGTTGGAGATCGGGTTGGCCAGCAACAACGGCTCGACACCCGGGCTGAACAGCTCGAACTGCCGTGGATCGATGAAGCTGTAGGTGATCGCTTCCTGATACCCACGGGCCACCATCAGACGGCGCAGTTCCGGCAGACTGCTCCGGGCTTCGGCCTTGGCCTGCGGGGCCAGGCGCGCTTGCGGGTAGCGAACCGGCAGACGGTTGTAACCGTACAGACGGGCCAGCTCTTCGATCAGGTCGACTTCCAGGCTGATATCGAAGCGATGGCTTGGCACTTCAACGCGCCATTGCCCTGCCCCGTCGGCGCTGATATTCAGGCCCAGGGCACTGAGCAGGCGTTCGACTTCAGCGGCGTCCATGTCCATGCCCAGCATCTGCGAGATGCGCTGGGCACGCAGGGTGACCGGTGCGATCTTCGGCAGGTGTTGTTCGCTGACGGTTTCGATGATCGGGCCGGCTTCGCCGCCAGTAATTTCCAGCAGCAGGCCAGTGGCGCGCTCCATGGCTTCACGGGCCAGTTGCCAGTCCACGCCGCGCTCGTAACGGTGCGAGGCGTCGGTGTGCAGGCCATAGGAACGGGCCTTGCCAGCTACCGCGATCTGGTCGAAGAACGCGCTTTCCAGGAACACGTCACGGGTCGTCGAGGAGACGCCGCTGTGCTCGCCGCCCATCACGCCGGCAATCGCCAGGGCGCGGGCATGATCGGCAATCACCAACGTATCGCTGCGCAGGGTGACTTCCTGACCGTCGAGCAGGACCAGCTTTTCGCCCTCCTCGGCCATGCGCACGCGAATGCCGCCGTTGATTTCGGCGAGATCGAACGCGTGCAGCGGTTGGCCCAGCTCCAGCATCACGTAGTTGGTGATGTCGACAGCGGCGTCGATGCTGCGCACGTCGGCGCGGCGCAGGCGCTCGACCATCCACAGCGGCGTTGGCTTAGACAGGTCGACGTTACGGATCACGCGACCCAGGTAACGTGGGCACGCCGTCGGCGCCAGCACTTCAACCGAACGCACTTCATCATGGGCCGCCGGAACAGGCGCGACGACCGGACGGGATACCGGGGCGTCATACAAGGCACCGACTTCACGAGCCAGACCGGCCAGGGACAGGCAGTCACCGCGGTTCGGCGTCAGGTCGACCTCGATGCTCGCGTCGTCCAGGCTCAGGTATTCACGGATGTCCTGACCCACTGGCGCGTCGGCCGGCAGTTCCATCAGGCCATCGTTGCCTTCGCCGATCTGCAGTTCGGCCTGGGAGCACAGCATGCCGTTGGACTCGACGCCCCGCAGCTTGGCTTTCTTGATCTTGAAGTCGCCCGGCAGCTCGGCGCCGATCATGGCGAACGGGATCTTCAGGCCCGGGCGCACGTTGGGCGCGCCGCACACTACCTGGAAGGTTTCCGCACCATTGCTGACCTGGCAAACCCGCAGTTTGTCAGCGTCCGGGTGCTGCTCGGTGCTCAACACCTCGCCTACCACCACACCGCTGAAGTCACCGGCGGCCGGCGTTACGCTATCGACCTCAAGACCGGCCATCGACAGACGAGCAACCAGCTCGTCCCGGCTTACCTGCGGGCTTACCCAGCCGCGCAGCCATTGTTCACTGAATTTCATCCTGCTCTCCTAATAGATTCGTTTTCGGCTGCGACCTAGCGAAATTGCGCAAGGAACCGCAAGTCGTTGTCGAAGAACAGGCGCAAGTCATTCACACCGTAACGCAGCATGGCCAGACGCTCTACGCCCATGCCGAAAGCGAAGCCCGAGAATTCTTCCGGATCGATCCCGGACATACGCAGCACGTTCGGATGAACCATGCCGCAGCCCATCACTTCCAGCCAGCCGGTCTGCTTGCAGACGCGGCAGCCTTTACCGCTGCACATCACGCATTCCATGTCGACTTCAGCGGACGGCTCGGTGAACGGGAAGTACGAAGGACGGAAACGCACCGCCAGTTCTTTTTCGAAGAACACCCGCAGGAACTCTTCGATAGTCCCTTTCAGGTCGGCGAAATTGATGTCGCGATCGACCAGCAGGCCTTCGACCTGGTGGAACATCGGCGAGTGGGTGATATCGGAGTCGCTACGGTACACACGGCCTGGGCAGACGATGCGGATCGGCGGCTGCTGCGATTCCATGGTGCGGACCTGTACCGGCGAGGTATGGGTGCGCAACAGCATGTTCGCATTGAAATAGAAGGTGTCGTGCATCGACCGGGCCGGGTGATGGCCTGGGATGTTGAGCGCCTCGAAGTTGTGGTAGTCGTCTTCCACCTCAGGGCCTTCGGCGATGCCGTAGCCGATGTGGGTGAAGAACTGCTCGATACGTTCCAGGGTCCGGGTTACCGGATGCAGGCCACCGGAAGTCTGGCCACGGCCAGGCAGGGTCACGTCAATGGATTCGGCGGCGAGCTTGGCAGCCAGATCCGCCTCCTCGAACAACGCCTTGCGCGCATTGAGGACTTCTGTGACACGTTCCTTGGCGACGTTGATCAGCGCACCGACCTGCGGACGCTCTTCGGCCGGCAAATTCCTCAGGGTCTTCATCACCTGAGT
>Ga0268255_10000241_pt1 | contig 43205 bp, 56 predicted proteins | sample AgamicOrMarz_FD_200256 | JGI IMG/M metagenome (GOLD analysis project Ga0268255, IMG submission 200256) | Agave microbial communities from Guanajuato, Mexico - Or.Ma.rz (v2) (version 3) | ecosystem: Host-associated > Plants > Phyllosphere > Phylloplane/Leaf | place: Guanajuato, Mexico...
GAATTCGCCGCATGACAACCGAAGCGTCGCGGCGCGAGGCGCTCGCGGTGCTGGAGCGCGTCGGCATGGCGCATCGCGCGAAACATCGGCCGGGCGAACTGTCGGGCGGCGAGCGTCAGCGCGTGGCCATCGCGCGGGCGCTGGTCACGAAACCGGCGTGCGTTCTCGCCGATGAACCGACGGGCAACCTCGACGGCGGCACCGCGGATACCGTCTTCAACCTGATGCTGGAACTGTCGCGAACGCTCGAAACGAGCTTCGTGATCGTCACGCACGATCCGGAACTCGCGGGCCGGTGCGACCGCATCATGCGGCTGCGCGACGGCGTTCTATACGAAGAGCCGCCCGTGCCGGTGTGACGGGGAGGCGGTGCGGTGCGGTGCGGTGCGGAGTTGGGTTGTGGCGGACGGGTTTGCCAGGTTCGCTTAGTTCCAGTCAGCGCCGCGTTCCGTTTAAAGCGTTCTGTTGCTCTGCGGCTCATTTGCTCACTCAGTTGCTCAGCTAGCGAGGCAAGTCATGTGGATCGATACGCACTGCCATCTCGACGCTTCCGAATTCGACGCCGATCGCGAGCACGTCGCGACGGCGGCGCGAGGCGCGGGCGTCGGGCGTATCGTGATTCCCGCAATCGGCCGGCAGAACTTCGCGACCGTGCGCGAACTGGCGCATCGCTTCGAAGGCGGCGCATACGCGCTCGGGATTCATCCGCTCTTCACGCCCTCCGCGCAGGACGGCGACCTCGAACTGCTGCGCGCGGAAATCGAGGCGAGTCTCGACGATCCGCGCTTTGTCGGCATCGGCGAAATCGGTCTGGACTATTTCGTCGACGGCCTCGACGACGCCCGGCAGCAATTCTTCTACAACGGCCAGCTCGAGATCGCGCGGGAATTCGATCTGCCGGTGATCTGCCATGTGCGCAAATCGCAGGACCAGGTCATCAAGGGACTGCGCCGGCACCAGATTCATCGCGGCATCGCGCATGCGTTCAACGGCAGCTTCCAGCAGGCGCAGGCCTACATCGATCAGGGGATGCATCTCGGCTTCGGCGGCAATCTGACGTTCGAGCGCGCGCGGCAGATTCGGCGCCTCGCCGAACAGTTGCCGTTCGACGCGCTCGTGGTCGAGACCGACGCGCCCGACATTCCACCCTCCTGGATCTACAAACAGCGCAACTCGCCCGAGCAGATTCCAGGCATCGGCGCGGGGCTCGCGCAATTGCGCGGCATGGCCGTCGACGAGACCGCCCTAGGCACAACGGCTAACGCGCTCGCCGCGCTGCCGCGGCTCGCACTTTCCTCTGCATAATCGAAGCGATTGATTCGAGTGGTTCGTGAGTGGTTCGCGCCGGGCGAGACACACGTCCCGGCATGCCTGTGCGTTGCGCGGCGCGTTGAGCGGGTGTTCGTTGTTTCGTCCGGTGGATGGCGGGCGGAGGGCGGATGCGTGCATGGTGGTGTGGGTTTGCGTTGGGTGTGATCTGGCTGCAGCAGCAGGCTGAGTTGCCGGGTTGGAGAGGCGGGTGCTTGCTGGTGTCGTTGGCCTGTGCGGCGTCGGCTGTTGCGATTTGGGGGTTGCGTCGGCGGGCGGAGATTCAGTCGGACGGGCACGGCGCGGTCGCACACTGGACGTTGCGGCGTTGGCGTTCTTTCGCCGGTTGGTGCGCGGTCTGTTGTGTGGCCTGGTGCGCGGGCTTCGGCTATGCGGCGTGGCGTGCCGACGTGCGGCTCGCGGCAAGCTTGCCGCTCGCGTGGGAAGGCCGCGACATCGACGTGACCGGCAGCATCAAAGGCTTGCCTGCGCGCGACGATAACGGCGCGCGTTTTCTGTTCGATGTCGAGTCGGTGGACTCACACGAAGCGGGACCGCTGCCGCCGACGCCGGTCATCTTTCCTCGCGTCATTCAACTTGCATGGATCGCGGACGAAGCTCCGCCGCCGCTTCGGCCCGGCGAGCGCTGGCGTTTGCGCGTGCGTCTGAAACGGCCGCACGGCAATGCGAACTTCGGTCTGCGCGATGCGGAAGCTGCGCTGCTCGCGCGTAATGTGCGCGCCACCGGCTACGTCAGCGCGGCGGCGCAGGCGGTGCGGTTGCGGCCAGACGCGCGCGGTGTCGGCGTGACCGTGGACCGCTGGCGCGCGGCGCTGCGGGCACGAATCGACACGGTGCTTGGCAGCGCGCCGCATCGCGGCATCGTCGTCGCGCTGGCGATCGGCGCACAGGACGAGATCAGCGACGCCGATTGGCAACTGATGCGCGCCACCGGCACAAGTCATCTCGTGGCGATTTCGGGCTTGCATATCGGCTTTGCCGCAGGGCTCGCAGCCTGGCTCGCGGGCGCTTTCTGGCGGCGCTCGGGATGGATCGGCCGCAACTGGCCGTTGTGGCTGCCAGCGCAAATCGTCGCGGTGACGGGCGGCGCGCTGTTTGCCGCGCTGCACGCGGCGCTGGCCGGTTTCAACGTGCCCGTGCAACGCGCGTTGTGGATGGCAAGCGTCGTCGCGCTCGCCTACGTAAGCGGGCGCAACGTGCCGCGCTCGGCCGTGCTCGCGTGGGCCCTCGGGCTCGTGGTGCTGATCGATCCGTGGGCAGTGGTGTCGGCGGGATTCTGGCTGTCCTTCTGCGCGGTGGCGGCGATTCTTTTTGCGACGTCGGGGCGGTCGCGGGTGTGGGGCCGTGAGCAGCATTTTGATGAGATCGACGACGATGGCGTTGGGGCGGGCGGGGTGTTGGCGGCGTCGTCGGGGCCAACTCGCTTGTGGCGGTCGTTGCGTTTGTCCCGCGTGCCGCGGGTGTTGGGCTTATTGGGCGTGTTGCCGTTATCGCGCTCGTCGCGGCTGTCGCGCGCGTTGCAGTTGTTCGACGTATCGCGGTTGTTGCGCCTATCGTGCTCGTCGCGGGTGTCACACGCGTTGCGATCGTTAGGCTTGTCGCGGTTGTTCCGCCTATCGCGCGCGTCCCGGTTGTCGCACTTATCGCCCTCGTTACCCTTGTCCCGCTTTCGCATTGTCGCCGCACGGCGCATTCGCGCGTTCGGCGAGCGGCTCCATGGCGCCGCCCACGTCCAGCTCGCCGTCACGCTGGCGCTCGCGCCGTTGACCGTCTACTGGTTCGCGCAGATTCCGCTCATCGGCCCGCTCGCGAATGCGTTCGCGATTCCGTGGGTGAGCGTGTTGGTCACGCCGTCGGTGCTGGCCGGCGTCGTGTTGCCCGCGCCGCTCGATGCCTACGCGTGGCGCATCGCGCACGCGTTGCTCGACGTGATGATCGCGGGATTGCAACGGCTGTCCGGGCCGCGTTGGGTGCTCTGGTGGCTGCCGCAGCCGAGTGGATGGACGCTCGCCGCCGCCGCGGCCGGCGTGCTCTGGTGTCTTGCGCCGCGCGGCTGGCCGTTGCGATGGGCCGCGCCGCTGACTTGGTTGCCGCTCGTCGTGCCCGCGCCGTCCGGGCCGCCGCACGGCAGCTTCCGGCTGACCGCGCTCGATGTGGGGCAGGGCACGTCGGTGCTCGTCGAGACCGCGCATCACGCGCTGCTGTTCGATGCCGGACCAGGGCCCGAATCGACGCATGCTGGCGAGCGAGTAGTGGTGCCGTATTTGCGAGCGCATGGCGTGAATGCGCTCGATACATTGATCATCAGCCATGCCGATTCCGATCATTCGGGCGGCGCGCCGGCCGTGCTGGATGCCATCGAGGTTCGTCAGATGGTCGCCGCGCTCGCGCCTGCCAACGCGCTATGGACGAACGCGCGGCAACGCGGCGCAGATACATGGCCGTGCGCGGCGGGTCAGCGCTGGCAGTGGGATGGCGTCGAGTTCGCGATGCTCTGGCCCGACCCAGGGCCGCTGCAAGGCAAGCCGAACGCGCATTGCTGCGTGCTGCGCGTGAGCACGTTGCCACTGGCGGTTGCGTCTGAATTGGGTGGTGCCGTGCGCAGCGGTGCGGAGAGTGCGGGCGTGGATGGCACGGGTGATACGGATAGCAGCGCACCGACCAGCGCATCAAACACCGCACCGAACAGCGCACCGACCGGCGCATCGACCAACGCACCGACCAACGCACCGACCAACGCACCGACCAACGCACCGAACAGCGCACCGAACAGCGCACCGACCGGCGCACCGACCGCGGGACCAACCCCCCAACCCCAAGCCACGCCCCTCGCCGCGCTCCTAACCGCGGACATCGAGGCCCCGTCCGAACGCGTGCTGCTTTCGCGCGATCGCGACATGCTGCGCGCTCAGGTGCTCGTGGTCCCGCATCATGGCAGCAAGACCTCATCCACTGAACCGTTCCTCGATTCTATCGACCCGCTCATCGCGCTATTTCAGGTAGGCTATCTGAACCATTGGGCGGCGCGCTCTCCGGTAATGCGAAAGTGTGCCGCCTTCAAACCCTTGTACAGCAAGGCTTTCAGCCCGCCTTTAACGTTCTCGGCGGATTTGCGCCCGAAATATCTGAAGCATTGTGTGCCCAGATTGTGACCGCGTCCGCATGTTCAGCCAGATGGTCCGGCGCGAGGTGGGCGTACCGCAGCACCATCTCGTATTTCGACCAGCCGCCGAGCTCCATCAGCCGGTTGAGCGGCGTACCTCCCTGAACGTGCCAGCTTGCCCAGGTGTGGCGCACATCATGGAACCGAAACTTCTCGATCCCCGCCCGCTCACAGCATCGATTCCACTGCTCCAAATCCCACTTCAAGGCCGGCTCGCCGCGGCGGGTGAAAACGTACCGCTCGTGCTTGCCGATCTGGCGCCGGATCGCGGCGACTGCTTCGCCATTCAGCGGCACACCGATCGGCTTACGAGCCTTTGCCTGGTCGGGATGAATCCAGGCCCTGCGCTTGACCAGATCGACCTGCGTCCATTCCAGACCAAGAATGTTCGCCTGCCGCAGCCCCGTCGCGAACCCGAAAATCGTCACGTCCCGCATCCAGTCGGTCCGCATCGAGGACAGCAGCCGCTGTGCCTCGTCACGGGTGATCCAGCGGATACGCTTCGGGCCGGTCTTCAGTTCCGTGAGCTTCGGTACTGCGTCGATCCACTCCCACTCATGCATCGCGGTGTTGAACAGCGCGCGCATTGAAGCGATGTAGCGATTCTTCGTCGAATTCGAGATCGGCGTGACTTCCTTGCTCTTGGCGCTGGCTTGCGGCAGCGCCTGCATGATCTCGTCGCGCGTGATCGTGTCGAGCTGGCGTCCGGCGAAGAAGTTGCGGAAATGTCGCATGTGGATTGCCTTGTTCGTGTAATCCACGGTGCCCGCATGATCGGTCAGAAACCGCAGCGCCGCCTCGTCAAAGGTGCGCGGCTGCTTCTCGCCGAGCCGTGACACGCGCCACAGTTCCGCCTTCAGCTTGTCGTGGAGTTCCTCCGCCTCCTTCCGGTTGGTAGTCCCAGTAGATTGTCTAAAGCGGCCGCCGCCTGGCTTGCGGATGTCGATATGCCAGACGTCGGAGCCATTGCGCTTTCGGATAGACATGCCTGCTTCTCCAGTTCCGTCTGCGCCGGTCGAGGCTGATTGTACTCGCCGGCGCGCTCCTTCAATGTGTGGGGCCAGACGCGCCATGCAGCACCTACCCGGAAGAACCCCAACTGCTCTTTGTATGCGTACACGGTCCCATACGAGACCCGGAGCAGTTGGGCCGCCTCCTTGATGCTGAGCGCGCGATCACCAATGATTGCGATCGCCGACATGGTCACTCCTTCGGCTCAGCGCCGCGCATCAGATCCCGCAAGCTGTCCGCCGGCACGCCCATGGCGCGATTGCCGTATCGGACCAACTTGACTCTTCCTTCCTTCGCCCAGCGATAAACTGTCCAGCGGCTTACGCCGAGCAGCTCCGCAACCTTGTCGACGCGGTAGTGTTGCTGGATGCCGCTCATGCCTCCTCCTTCAGCCGCATCTGGAAGCGGCACCCGATAAAGGGATGGGTGTAGAGCGTTTCGGTCACAGCCTGACATTCCGACACAAAACGCTTGAACACATTGTTGACGTCCTTGACCCAGAACACCTGATAGGTAGCTCCATCGGCCTCTTCGCGGGCATTTCGGACGATGCCAGCCGGCTTCGGCGCGTACGGGGTCTGCCGTATCACTTCATCGACGATCAGGCCCGATAGCCCGTATTTCTCGTTGATGCGGCGGCGGATTTTGGTGATTGGCTCTGCGTTGGTAGGGCAGATGGCCAGTATCTGCGTCTTTTGCTCGACCTCTTCGATGCGCGATTCGATACGCGCGACCGTTTCAGCCTGCTCCAACTGGCGACGCTCGAGGTCCGCCATCAACTGAGCACTTTGCAGGAACATCTGAGCCTGACTAAGTGGCTTCGAGCGCAACTGTTCGGCCATTTCCCAAAACTGTTTGACAAGCCGCTTCTTGAACGCCCTGACGACTTCGCTGTTGCGCATGTACGTGAGCAGCAAGGTCGATTGCTGCTCATTGAGCACTGCATATTCGGAGTCGCCGCCGCCGTGCTGACCGACAGATCTTGGTTGGATTTCAAATCTGACCAAGCCGAACTCGGTCAGATCGCCTTCGTACGTGCGCACCAGCTTGATAACGCTCGCATGCTCGTTCTCGGTGCCGTCTGCGATGGCTAGCGTCGTCGTCACCGCGCTGCCGTCTCTAACAATCACGATTTCGTTCATCATTCCCCCTTGGCGCGGTGGCGACGGATGGCGCTCTGCAAGCGCCGGCTGGCGTTGTAACGGATACGCTTGGCGCGTTGCAGCGCCGCGCGCTCGGCGGATGTCTTATTGGCGAGTTCTTCCCATTCCTTGGTGCCGTGCTCGATGTAATCGTTGAAGCCCATTTCCGCCTTGCTTACCGCGCACGCGTCGAAAAGATCGTTGCGGGCGGCGCGGACGGCGCCATCGGCGTCGTGATATTCGATGGCGCGCTGGGCGATCGCGATCATGCTCAGGCGTTCTTCAGTTTGTTGTGCGTTCATGTGACACCTGTCAATGAAGTACCGGGTTTTCGCCTGTCAGGAAGCTGGACACCTCGGGTTCGGTGAAGCACTGCATCAGCAACGTTGCGCAGACGCCAGCGATCACGTTGCCCACTTCCTCGGGAATGTCCGCCATACCCTCGCCGAGCGCTCCGAGAAGGCACATTGCGGTCTCACGCCCATTCATCACAACGCCTTGCTGAATGAACACCTGCATCGCATTCCGGATGACAGTGCATGCCTTGTCGTAATGAGGCATTTCCATATCAAGCGGATTGTTGAAATTTGATTTGCTCACGCCTCACCCCAGTATGCGAACGGATTGCGATGGTCCGGGCTTGTCTCGTCAAGCCATCCATTGAATCGCGCCAGGTCAATCTGCACGCTCGATCCTGAAGAGTGCCAAAGGCCGGTGCGAATCTTCCGTCTTCCAACGCGGTCAATGACGACTGCCCGCATGCGCTCTGTTTCGTCGTGCTCCACGGTCGCGTGGAAGCGCGGCAGGATAAGCAGGACGGCACGATCGAACTCTGGACTGACGATCCGCGCACGGGTGTTCCCATCGGCGTCCAGCAGTTCCGACGTGAATCCGTTCAGGGAAAACGCGCTGCGCCAACCCGGCAAGAGCTTGAACTCACCGAAGGTGTCCCGCCGATTAAGGCGATAGCGTTCGATGCGCCATTCCTCGCACAACTGCGGGATGTGCGTGTCGCGACTGAGCACCCGGTCGCCGATCTGCGCGACCCGCGGTAAGGGCGTCATGTCAAACAGGACTTCAATGTCGACGTGACTCTTTTGATGGACCCGTTCGGGAGTCCGCTTTGTCCGGTATCGCTTATAAACAATCACGGTGTCAGGGAAAAGCGTCGACGACTCCGGCTCGAACGGATTCATCGGGCGCCGCTTGGGCAAGCGCTTGAAGAAGTTCATCTCAAACGCTCCCGTAATGCGATTTGAAGAATCCGAGGCCGACGCGGTCGTTCTGCAGGATCTCGGCGCAGACCTCCATATCGCGGGCGAGGCTGCGGAGACCCAACTGAAGGATCGTGAACGTGAGAGCAATGTCTGGCGAAACCTCGCCCATGGACTCCACGCAAAGGTCATGCAGCGCTGTAATAGCGTGAAACGACTGCTCGCAGCGGATTCCGACGGCTTTGACGTCTTCCGGCTTGACAGGGGAATCGTTCTTAGCCATGTGCCGCCCCCTGCTGCTTTTGATAGTTCGAGTAGCGTGACGCCGAGTCGCGCATCTCCTCCATCTGGTCGAAGATGTACTCGCCCAGGCATTCGGCGGCATTCAGCAGGTGCTGCATGGTCAAGACATCAAGCGGCTGCGCGCCGCTCATGCCGGGTTGACCCAAGCTGTTGTGAACGAGCCGAGCTATCACCTTGATGCCGTTCGCTGCGCGGGTGGTTTCAGCAATCCGATACGTATGGACCATGGAAAAGTCAGAATCACCGTCTGCAATCCATGTGTCACCCACGAGCGGGTGAGGCTGCGTGAATTCGGGCTCAGACACTTTTCACCCCCATCTGGCGCAGGCTGAACTCGGACTCCGAGCCGATGTTCACAAGCTCGCTGATGATGTTGATCTGATCGGCGATCGAGAACAGCAACTGGCCGACGTTGTATCCGTCCTCAAAGTTGCCGGCGCGCAGTTTTCCCGGCTCGGAATAGCTATCGTTTTGGACCAGGCAGCCGATGTTCGATACGGTCTCGCCGAGTTGCGAAGCCATAAAGCGTGCGGCCTCGGTGGCACGCGACAGGAACTTGAGCTCGTCGGCGTCCAGGCCTTCGGCACGCTCATAGAGGAAGCTGAGAACAGTGGATGGAGTGCACGGACCGAGCTTGCGTTCGGAAGGGCACTGAATTGCCGAGATTTCCTTGACTTGCTGCTGCACTGCATTAGAATCCGTCTTGATCATTTTGATTTACCTCTGCGGTATCCGACACGCGCTTGGCTGCCACCAATGCGCGTGTCACTTCAAGCTGCCAGTTCTTGGCAACCCCCTAAAAATCCCTTTTGTTCGAACCGCGAGCGTGCGTTTTCCCAACCGGGCTTAGGACTGCCAAGTTAATTGGTAACACCACGATCCGAGGGTTTCATGTGTTCTTGTCTGCGCTAGATCTACTCCTTGGTTAGTCCTGCAACGTCATGTGACTGAATATTGGTGGAAATCGTCTCTAACAACAACTAGCCGATCAGGATAAGAGCGATGGTCTGAATCCCAACCAACCGACGCTTGAATCTATCACAGCTAAAGTCGAGCCCCGAGCAAGTAAAGAAGACCGCGCTCTGGCCGTCCCACAGAAAAATGCTACAGCATAAAAGTGCGGCTTTTTCAATTGCGCGGCGTAATACCGGCCCAAATTTGGAAAACGCCTTATAAATCAATGGCACAGATATCCCGTACGCTGCCTTGTTGTTCTACCTTGATGATGAACATCTCGAAAAACGTGCCGCCGCAGCCGTGGAAAGTATCTTGCGCCATCGCATTGACCTCGAACTGTTTGAGATGCAATCTGAGCAAACGCGCGAATTCAGGTTTAGAACTTCATTCGACCTGGCTTGATGCCGTCTGCCAGCAGGTTTGCCGACATTCGGCAGATAATCGCATTCAGCAAACGATTGCTACGCGACTTCTTATGGAAGCGGAAGCCGGCCCAGCGCATGAACGGGGCGGCCAGGTAAGCGACGAGGCACTGCTGTTCATAGTGAACTCGGTAGAGAAGTCGCGCGGTGGCGCTGATAATCTTGGTCATGTCGCGCTCCTAGTAGCAGAGAAGGTCGCGAGCTGCTGACAGCGTTGCCGGGATGACTACGCGTTCCATGAACACGCGATCGGGATGGTCAACAGGGAGGTTAGTTCGAACGCACCAGCTTGATACGGTCAACGTGCCGTCGGCATTTTCCGTGGTCGGTGCTGCCGTATCGTGGTTGTCGATCCAGTGGATCAGTGTGGCGGTTGTCATGTTCCCTCGTGGCGTATCGTGCTGCTCTGAGGAACATATTAGTTGGTATGATATTAGTAGTCAACAGTAAAAATGATATTTCTGCTGTCAGGTCGGAAAAAACACCATCTTCGACTTCACGGTACCTAGGATCGTTGCGTCGTCTGGAAGGGCCGTAATCCGATCAGGCCACGCCGGGTTTAGGGCCTGCAGATAGAACTTTCCCGCCTCGCCGATGAGTTGGCGAAAACTTGGCTCGCTCTCCGCGCTTTCTTGCACCACCACATAAGACCCATTGATCGGAGGGACTTCGGGGTCGACAAGTATCAGTTCTCCTTTGTGGAACGATACGGGAGCAGTCTGGTTCCACATGCTGTCCCCGGGAACAACCAAGTAGAACGACTTTGGCGAAACGTCGATAGGTGCACCGTACCAGCGTTCCGCTTGGAACTGATCAGTGTTCTCGCCCGTTCTCAACCATTCCCCAACCTGGGTTAGGTCCAGAAGCGGATGCTTGATCGGAGAACCGGCAGTCGTGCCGGCTGCGATCTGTGGCTCGGCCGCTCTGTTCGGCATCGCCACGATAGCTGCACTCCTTCCCAGCGACGGCAATCCGCGCTTTTCTCTCCACTCGGCGTACTCCTCCGAAGCCGAAGCTACGCGGTCCGTCAGGTGTTTCGCCTGTTGGGCAATTGACGGGCTGATGCGTCCGATAGGGCAACCGAGGAGTTCCGCAAACTTGCTTGCCGCACGGAAATTCAGTGGGATCGTGCCCTTCAGGTATTGACTCACCGCGCTCTGGCCGACGCCGAGCATGCTGGCTGCCTCAGCTTGGGAGGATGGCAGACCGAGCGCTTGCCGTCTCATTTGCCACTCCAGAAAGAGCGCTTGTAGACGGCGGGCGTCGTCGGCCTGATGGCGGTTTTGAGGTTTCGGTGTCATGGCTCGGGATAATATCAGTGAAACTGGTAATGATCAATCATTTTTACTGTTGACGGCTGTTCAATTAGGATTTAGCATGTCTACTAATATTTACTGATAGGCGGACATGAACAAGGTTTCTGAGATACGAGCAGCGCTTTCAGTTTCGCAGCATGAACTGTCGAAAGCGATGCAGGTTGGCCAAAGCGCGATCTCTCAGTATGAGAACGATGGCTGCGATCCTTCTTTGGACGCAGCGAAGCGTTTGATCGAGTTCGCGAGTAGCCGCGGTCTCACGTTGACCTTGGATCAGGTCTACGCATTGGTGGACATCAACGCGCCGAAGTAAGAGAGGCTTAAACCCGGTTCTCCGAACACCGGGGCGTCGAGAAGCAGTACGGATCTGATCGTGTTTTCAGGGACAACCGCGTAGGGCGGTCGGATTCGTGAGAGTGGGGAACTAAGCGAAAGCCCCAGCCGTGGGAGTGGATAGCGGCGTCAGGAAGCATCACGCAACGAACGGATCCAGGCCGCGAGGTTGGGGTTATCCGGAGACGAGCACCCTGGCGTGTCAGCTCGGTCAGAGCGGCATCGGGTCTCCGAACGACGGGGGGCGAAAGTCTGACCAGCAGCGCATGAACGTCTCTCGATGAGCGCTGCCAGGCAAAGTACCGGATACCTAAGTTGGTCGCCTGAATCCTCTCGAGCCCTTCTCTTGTAGACGGGCTTGGGGGGAGTGTGCTCAGGGTGTCCATCCCCGTTTCCTAGTTAATCGATGGTAGCAAGGAGAGCAAGCGTGATCGTGACAGACGAGTGGCTGACTAAAAACATGACGCTGGCTGGCGGCTACACAAAACGTCAGCTAGCGCTTCTGAACGTGAGCTGGCCCCCTGCCAGGGGATGGAAACGGTGGGTGATCGGCAAGCCTGTGAATGAAGTGGCTGCGCGAGAGTTCGAATTGCTGGCTGGCGGAAAGGCTGATGACAGCGTAGTCGGACTGCACGACGCAGCCAAGGTCGACACCAGCGCTGATTTCGTGGTCTGGAGTGACGGCGCCTGTGATCCGAATCCTGGTGTGGGCGGCTGGGGCTGGCATCGATCGGACGGCGTGAGCGCATTCGGCGGCGAGCCTGACACGACAAACAACCGCATGGAAATGACCGCCATCCTCGAAGCGCTCAAGGCGCTGCCAGACGGCGCGCGAGTGATCCTGCACACGGACTCCCAATATTGCGTCAACGGTCTGACTGTCTGGTCGGCTGGTTGGGCGCGAAAGGACTGGCGGAAAAAAGGCGAGCCGATGCCGAATCGCGATCTCTGGCTGGCGCTGGATGCCGAGAAAAAGCGGGTGCGCGCCGAGTTCCGCTGGGTCCGTGGGCACAACGGCGACGCCGGCAACGAGAAGGCGGACCGCCTGGCCGTGATGGGCCGCGAAACGCTTGCGGTGGCCGCGTGAACGCTCGAGGCCGACTCCACCGCGCCGCGCCCGTAATCCGATTGCATGCGGTCCGCGCTGACGACCGCGTTGCTGATTCAGCAATTGCCGATTCGGCAACCCCCGTTGCTCATTCAGCAACCCCTCTGACGCATGACGCCTCTCCGTTGCGGACACGCGGCGGTGAACAGACCTGGCCGGGTAGAGGCGTCAGCCGTCAGAGCGCAAACACATTCCGGTTGTCATTCCGACAACTGTTGTCATTTCAACAACCTTATGGAAGGGGCGGCAAGGGCGCGCGCAAAATCGCTGCCTTGATGGCACGATTGGAGAAAAAAGACATTGCGATCAGGGGCTTAGTCGCGCGCGCAAATTCTCCGATTCGCTTCATCCCACCTCACGGCGGCAACCTAGCTAACGGCTATGAAGCGACGATTCTGCCTGACATTGCCTTGGAAGCCCCTTCGAAGACCCTTGGATGGCCAAAGGACGAAGGACTTTCGACCTTGGTAACAAGTCTGTCGACCAAAGGTGCAACGTTGCACGATAGGCGAGCCCCCGTGTGGACGGACCAGCATACACAGCGCTGTCTGCGTACAGATTCTGTGCGGCTTCAGCGACACGCTCTGTCACAGAACACGGATTCCGCGAAAACGCCGTCAGTCACCCGGACAGGCGCGTGACGTCCGTGGGACATCCGGTCGTGTCCCGCGGGACAAGTGTGGGACAGACATGGGACAGGCGCGTGACAGGTGTCACGGTGGCAGCGTGACGAATGCCAGGAGCAATGCTCCAAGCAATGCCCGAAGCATGCTGTGGTCGTCACCAAAGACCGCACCGAACGGTGGCTTTGGTGAAGCCTTAGGTGAAGGGTTCGGGGAACCCCATCGATACCCTTTGGTGCCGGCTTGATGTCAGGCTGATATCAGGGCGATAACGGTTGGGTAACGGTGTGGTAACGCGTTCGTAACGGTGGCTTAACAGTTAAGTAACGGTAGCAGCGTTAGTAGTCCGAAATCGGGACACCTGTCCCAAATCGGGACTAGCAGATGTGAGCAGATGCTAAGCACTTCCTAGGCAGGTGCTAGCACTGTGCAAGCAGGGTGCTAGCGAAACAGTGCAACGTTGCACGCTTACCGGCAACGCACGGGGACGCAGTGCAACGCGGCGTGATGGACTGTGACGCAGCGTGACGCGGGAGAGCTCGCGAATGTTCGCGAGGATTCGGGAACCCACGGGTAACCCACTGGATAAGCCAGCGGAAACCCATGGGTTTTGGTGAAACAGAGTTCCCGCCACATGGCGGTATTGGAGAGCAGATGGAAAACCAGCATCAACACATTCGCGGCTATCGCGACTTGTCGCAGGAAGAGATCTCATCGATGAACACGATCAAGGACATGGCCGAAAACATCCGCGTCGAACTTGAGGCCCTTGAGTCACTGCCCGATGTCGACAAGCGCTGGCTGGCGATCGGCAAGACGAATCTGCAGCAGGGCTTCATGGCGGTGATCCGGTCGATCGCCAAACCGACGACGTTTTGAACGAGAGAGAACTGGAATGCAGCAATACATCGGCACGAAGATCATCAACGCCAAGCCTATGACGCGCGGCGAATACAACGCATTCCGCGGTTGGACGCCGCCGGTTGGCGAAGAGCAGGACGTAGCCGGATACCTCGTCGAGTACACGGACGGTGGCAAGCCCAACACGTCGGAGTTCGCGGGCTATGTGAGTTGGTCGCCGAAAGAGCATTTCGAGGGCGCCTATCGCGAGGCGTCCGGCATGCCGTTCGGTCTGGCGATCGAGGCGCTGAAGAAGGGCAACCGCGTCGCGCGCGCTGGCTGGAACGGCAAGGGCATGTGGCTCGCGCTCAGCTGCAACGGCACACGCGAAGTACCCGCGGCGAACTTCTGGGCGCCACCGAATCGCGAATACGCCGAGGCGAACGGCGGCAACGCAACCGTGCTGCCGTCGATCACGATGAAGACAGCCACGGGCGAGATCCTCATGGGCTGGCTGGCGTCGCAGACCGACATGCTCGCCGACGACTGGCAGATCGTCGAGTGATGCGAACAACTCAAGGAGCCAGCATGAGAAAAACCCTTTTGATCTTGGCATTGGCATCGACGGCAGCATTGACCGCTTGCAATGACGCGGACGTAGCGTCGCGCAACATCTCGAAGGCGGCTGATAACTTCGAAGTCAATCGACGCATCGTGTTCTACAACGGCATCACCGGCGATTACATGCTTAGCATCGAGGGGCTTTGCTCCCTTGGCAACGCCGATAAGAGCCGCGAACTTTCCGTGACATGCAAGATCGGCCCGAGCACCTTCAAAAAACACTTCCTCGGTCTATCGGACAACGTGACTTACTTCGTCGAGCAGGTAGATGGTGCCGACGTGAGCGCGTATCACTATCGGGTGATTTTCAAGCCGTCCGTGATCGTTCCGGACATTCAGATCAAGTGAGCGAACAACTGGAGACGCCGGTATGAGACTTTGGATAGACACCGAATTCAACGAGTTCAAGGGCGAACTCATCTCAATGGCGCTGGTGGACGAGCAGGGCGTCTTTTTCTACGAGGTGTTGCTATGCGAGAAGCCGGGCCCATGGGTCGCCCAGCATGTGATGCCAATCCTCGAAAAGAAGCCGATCCGCCTGGGTCAGTTTCAGGTCCGACTGATGGCGTTCCTGAGCCACTACGACACAGTGCATTTGGTCGCTGATTGGCCGGAAGACATCAAGCATTTCTGCAACGCGCTGATCACTGGCCCGGGCGAGCGCATCAATACGCCGCCGCTGACGATGGAAATCCGGCGCGATCTTGACTGCATCTCGCATCTGCCACACAACGCGCTGGCCGACGCATTCGCAATCCGCGCCAAGCACCTCGAACTTGAGTCAGCATGACGCCCGCCGGAGCCCGCGCCGTTGCCGCGCCAGACTCGTGGCCGTGGCCGATGTCTCAGGCTGCGGCAGGTTGGGTCGAGTTTTCCGTGGGCGCGGGCATGCAAGCATCGGTGCCCGAAACGCCCGTCCAGCAAGGTTCCCACGTGGGCGCGGCGGCGGGCACCGAGTTCGGCGGACAGGGCAGCATATCAATGCAGTGCTGGAAATAATCACTGACAACCGAAGGAGAGAACGAAATGAGGCGAATCGCACCAGGAATCATCTGCGTCGGGTTGGCGGCTGTGGGCGCATACCTCGAAATCAATCATCAGAGCGCCACGTGGTTGTGGATTGGCTCAGTCGTCGCGTTCTTTTGTGCATAAATCCGGCGCACGATGGCTTTCAACGGGGAATGAGCATGGAAACCGCATTAACAGCAATCGCAATCGTCGCCGCACTGCTCATCATCGGCCTCATAGCCTGGTTCGCAGTCTCAGCGGCGCGCAATAACAACGGATAACCATCATGAAATTCTGCAAGGACTGCGATCACCACACACCGGGCTTCGTTGGTGACGGCGGATCGCTGTTGCCGGGCTTCGTGATGGTCTTGCCTGCGCGATGTAACGGCAATCCAGAGCCCACGATCAACCTCGTGACCGGCGAGTGCAATGCATACGCCGGCGCCTGCGTGGACGTGCGCCTCGACGGCACCAAGTGCGGCACGAGCGCCGTGTGGTTCAAGCCGTCCACGCTTGATGGTCGTCTTGCAATGTTGGAGGAAAGCGATAGTGACAGATGACATGCTGGACCGGGCTGAACGCGACATGATCGAAATTATCACGCTGATCCAGCGCGACTATCAAAAACAGATTGAGCCTTATGTGAAGCAGTTAGCAAGGCTTCGGAGTTTTCGTCCGGCGCCCCTGATCGTGATCGATGCACAGGTATGGCGAGATCTAAACATTGCAAAGGTGGCGAATGAACGACCAACAAATTGATGCATATTGCGAGCGCTGGTACATGTGGTGCGTAACGCGCCGGCTGTATGCGCCGCCGTCAAAGCTGAACATCCTGGCTCGTTTGCAGCCACGCAAGACGCCGCTGCGCGATCCGGACGGCCAATTGGATGCCGACATGTCGTTCTTCAATATGGCCATTCACGGCCTGTGCGAGGATCCGGCACACGCCGCGGAGGCTGCGTGCTTCCTCGGACTATTCTGGTACGCCGTCAACGTCAAAGCATTAGCTCGAGAGATGAACTGCGCGCGAGGCACTATCTATAACCGAGCACGCAAGTTCGCAGCCCATGCAATATCACTTAGCAAGACGCTACGGAAGATTCAAGATGCCAATAGTATGCCGAAGTGTTCAAGTTTCGCTGAACATAATAATGCTTTAGTGGATTGAACACTTCGTCGTAAAATTGAAGGTAATTAGGCAGTCTCCGAAATTGCCTCTGAAGCCCGCAAAGCGAAAGCCGAGCGGGCTTTTTGCTTTCACGCATGCATCGTTCTGGCTGCCGCCAGTGAGAGCCCGGCAGGGCTGTCCCAGACGTGGTAACGGTGCACTCGTGAGAGTGACAGGGTTCGACTCCCGGTGTCCGTGCTCGATGCATAAGACGCGCCCACGGTGGCAACTCTCAGCCAGTATCCCTTCGGGGCTTAAGTCTGCGCCTTAAACGCGGTGCAGCCGAATAACAACCGCCTTCGGGCGGTTTTTTCGTTTTCAGCCTGTCACGCGTAGGTCGGCTACGCAGAGCACAACCGGACAGGCTAGCCGTGTCTCCACGCGTCCACCGCGTTTGCCCCTCTAGTCGGGGCATTTTTATTTCCGCAAGCGCATGAGTGCGATAACCGGCGCAGTCTCGGACGTTCTGGAAGTCGTGGGTCTCCGCCGGCGCGCCGGAACTCTGCACGACGCGGGCCGCGGCAACCCTTAACCTTTGGAGTGAATCATGAGCGATCCGATTGCGGAAGCGGCAGAAGCATTGAACGCAGCACCGGCCATCGAGCCAGTGCAGGGTTCAGGCGTAATCGTCAACGGAGTCGAGTTGCCCGCGTCCGCTGTGAGCGGCACGACCGTTACGCTTGCCAGTGCTCCGGGTGCTGACGTGGGTATCACATCGAACGTAGTTCCGGTAACCGGCAATGTGCTGTTGAACGCCACTCCGGCATCGGAGGCTGGCACGGCCGCAGCGGGGGAGTCTCTGCAATCGTTGCCTGCTTCTATGACGAGCACTTCGCTCGCGCCCTCATCGGCTGACGTCCAGGACGCGCCCGTCGAGCCGTCGCGGGAATCACTGCTTATGCGAATGCATGCAGCAATTGACGAGTTGGAGGCGAAAATTGCGACCGGCGTTCACGTGTTCGCGCATGAAGTCGCGGCACTGCGCGAACACATCGCGAAGGTGCTTTGATGTACGGCGCGTGTGTTGGGTCGGTCGTGATGGCTGCGATCGGGCAGCGCACGCCCACTGAAGAGCAGCGCAAGGCAGCGATAGAACACATTCGGTCGACTGGCGAGTTTGAATCGCTTGATGACTTGCTGAAGCAGGCTGACGCCTACGCTCGGTCGATTGCCGCGGCTGAGTCGGATGGGAATAATGCTCCGGTCCAGTGTATGGCCGCTGAAATAACGGGACAAGCTGGCAATGGGGCGTAAGTCATCACTCACGCCCGAGCAGTGGGTCGAGATCGAGCGTCGGCACCTCGTCGATGGTGAATCAGTCAGGTCCCTTGCGAAAGAATTTAGCGTCGATGAAGCCGCGATCCGCCGAAAGATAAATCCGCAAAAGTCCGCAGACGAAAAGTCCGCGAAATCCTTGCGGGAACTGGCGGACGCGAAACTCAATGCCGACAAGGCTGTGCGTGAAATATCCGCGGAAATATCCGCGCTTCCGATTTCGCGCCAGCAGATTGTGAGTGACCTGGCTCAGAAGCTGATGAATATCAGTGGGCACTTGGCCTCGGCTGCTGAATACGGTGCTGCAACTGCCCACCGGCTATCGGGCATCGCTCACATGAAGATCGCAGAGATCGACGACGCGAAGCCTTTGGACCAGCAGAGCATCGAGACGTTGAAGGGTATCGCGGTGCTAACGAAGATGGCCAACGAGTCGAGTGAGATTGCCGTCAATCTTCTAAGCGCGAACAAAGAGACGGTGAAGGAGTTGAATAGGCCTCGCGACCCGTCGACGGAAGTCAGACGCGTTGAGTTGGTGCCGATGTATGACAACGGCTCAGATTGATCTACCGCGCAAGCTGATCCCGGTATTCGCCGGGGAAGCAGATGTGCGTGGCGCGTGGGGTGGGCGAGGAAGCGCTAAAACGCGCAGCTTCGCCAAGATGGCTGCGGTCCGTGGCTACATGTACGGGTCTGCCGGCATAACGGGGATTCTGTTGTGCGCTCGCCAGTTCATGAACTCGCTCGAGGATTCCTCACTGGAGGAATGCAAACGGGCGATTGAAGAAGAACCGTTTCTAGCCGCGTATTACGAGATCGGCGAGAAGTACATCAAAAGCCGTGACGGACGTATTTCATTCGCTTTCGCGGGCCTCGATCGCAACATAGCGTCGGTTAAGTCGAAAGGGCGGATTCTGCTGTGTTGGGTTGACGAAGCCGAGCCGGTAACTGACGTCGCCTTCACAACGCTAATTCCGACGCTGCGCGAAGAGGGCGACGACTGGAACGCCGAGTTGTGGGTGACCTGGAACCCGCGACTGAAGACTGCGGCAGTAGAAAAGCGCTTCCGGAACAGCAAAGACCCACGCGTCAAAGTTGTTGAACTGAACTGGCGTGATAACCCGAAGTTTCCGCGCAAGTTGCAACGCGATCGCGAGCGTGATCTTGACGAACGCCCTGAGCAATGCGACCACATCTGGGAAGGTGCATACGTAACGGCGCTCGAAGGCGCTTACTTCACCAAGCATCTGACCAAGGCGAAGGAAGAGGGCCGCATCGGTTTCTTCCCTGCCGATCCGTTGATGACCATTCGCCTCGTGTGCGACATCGGCGGCACAGGGGCCAGAGCGGACGCATTCACGATTTGGGCGATGCAGTTCATAGGGCGAGAGATCCGGGTCGTGAACTACTACGAAGCCGTTGGCCAGCCGATTGACGCACACCTGGCATGGTGTCGCTCGCAAGGCTATACGCCGGATCGTGCGCAGTTCTGGCTGCCGCACGATGGTTCGACGCAAGACAAGGTGTACTCGGTCTCGTATGAGTCTGCGCTTAAGGCTGCTGGCTACAAGGTAACTGTGGTGCCCAACCAGGGCAAAGGTGCCGCGGCTCAGCGAATCGAGCGAGCGCGAGTCCTGTTCCCACAGATTCGATTCGACGCAGAGGCTACTGAGGCGGGCCGCGCTGCACTTGGCTGGTATCACGAAAAGCGAGACAAAGAGCGTGGCATTGGACTTGGCCCAGAACACGATTGGGCGAGTCATGGCGCCGATGCATTCGGGCTTGGCTGCGTCATTTGGACTGAGCCGACTTCAGCGAAAACCCCTAAACCTGTTGTCCGTCGTGCGCCAGTGAGTGCCGGCGGATGGATGAGCTAAATGGCCCGCAAGCCCAAAGAAGACCCGAACGCGAAGATCGTCGCCGAGGCGAAAGAGCGCTTCGCCCGATGCGAGGAAGCCGAGAGCGAGTTTCGCAAGCGCTTCGTGGAAGACCTGCGCTTTGCGAACGGCGATTCCGATAATGGATGGCAGTGGCCGGATCAGATCCGCACCACGCGCGAGGGCGATGCGCGGCCGTGCCTGACGATCAATAAGACACGCCAGCATAACCTGCAGATCATCAACGACGCGAAGCAGAACAAGCCGAGCGTCAAGACGTTGCCGGTCGACGGCGACGCCGACATTGAGATTGCGAAGATTCTCGATGGCATCGTACGTCACATCGAATACAACTCACACGCCGAGATTGTCTATGACACGGCCACTGAGTTTGCGGTGCAGGGTGGGCTCGGATACTGGCGCGTGGTTTGCGAGTATGCGCACGATGGCTCGTTCGATCAGGAAATCTTCCTGCGCCGCGTGAAGGATCCGCTCACGATCTACCTCGACTGCGATATTCAGTCTGCCGACGGTGCCGACGCCAAGTATGCGTTCGTGTTCGAGGAAATGTCGAAGACGGAATTCGAGGCGACGTATCCGGATGAGCGGGCGCAGTCTGTTGTGTTCGGCGACGACGTCAGCGGCGATCCGTGGCTCTCGAAGGACAGGATCCGAGTTTGTGAGTACTTCCGCAAGACGACGAAGACCGACACGTTGATCAATCACCCGGTCAATGGCCCGATGATGCTGTCGGCCGTCAAGGACGAGACCGAGCGCAACCTGATCGCGAAAGACTCGAGCATCCAGAAGCGCCCGGTCAGTGAGCCGGTCGTCACGTGGTATCTGATCGCTGGTGACAAGGTCATCGATGAAAAGCCTTGGGCAGGCCGCTATATCCCCATTGTGCGCGTCGTGGGGGAGGAAATCACCATCAACGGCAAGGTCGAGCGTAAGGGCCACACGCGCAACCAGAAAGACGCGCAGCGCATGTACAACTACATGTCGTCGGCGAACGTCGAATACATCGCGCTGCAGACGAAGACGCCATATGTAGGGCCGGCGGCTGCGTTCGAAGGGTATGAGACCGAGTGGGCAAATGCCAACAAGGAAAACCTGCCGTATCTGCCGTACAACAGCCACGACGAGCAAGGCAACCAGATCGAGCGTCCGACGCGCGAGCAGCCGCCTGTGGGCGCATCTGCGTATCTGCAGGGCATGCAGACCGCGCAGCAGGAACTCATGATGTCTTCCGGCCAGTACCAGGAACAGTTCGGCCAGCAATCGAATGCGCAGGCGGGTGTCGCGATTCAGGCCCGCCAGCGGCAGGGCGACCGCGCGACGTATCACTTCATCGACAACGTTGCTCGAGCAATTCGTTACACGGGCCGCGTGCTGATCGACCTGATTCCGAAGATTTACGACACGCAGCGCGTCGTGCGCATCGTGGGCGAGGACGGCACTGAGACGTTCGCGCAGATCGACCCGAACCAGAAGCAGCCGCTGACGCAGCAGCCGCATCCGACGATCGCCGATGAGGTGCAACTGATATTCAATCCGGGCATCGGCCGTTACGACGTGACGGTAGAGGTCGGCCCGAACTATGAGACGCGCCGGCAGGAAGCGTTCAACGCGCTCACGCAGATCATGTCGCAGGATCAGGACCTGATGAAGGTAGCCGGCGATCTGCTGTTCAAGGCCGCCGACTTCCCGATGGCCGACGAGGTTGCCGAGCGCCTCCATCGCACGATCCCGCCAGAAATTCTCGGCGACGCTCCTAGTCCGCGGGAAAAGGACATGGAACAGAAGATTCAGCAGATGGGACAGATGATCGAGCAGCTTACTGGCGAACTCCAGAATGCTCGAACTGGCAAAGATATCGACGAGGTGAAGATCAAAGCCTATGACGCTGAGACGAAGCGTTTGCAGGCTCTTGGCCAGCCGCTTGACCCGGAAGTTGTCGCGCACGTGGCAACTCAGGTCGTCATGCAGATGATGCAGACGGGCTCGCCAGACGACCCCGCATCTGGCGCCCCGCCAATGGGTATGCCTCAGCAGCAACAGCAGCCGCCTACGGGCGGTTTTTTTTCGCCCGCACAACCTCAGTAGGGGAACGAAATGGCCGGCTACATCGGTGTATTGCAAGACGCGTCTAACCAGACTCCAGTAAGCACGCTTTTCATCATCCGCCAGACGCTAGCGCCCGCGGCAGTCGGCGCAAATACGACTGCGGAGCAGACGTTCACGGTGCCCGGCCTACAGGTAGGTGATTCCGTCGACATCAACAAGGCATCGCATCAGGCCGGTCTGTCGATCGGCAATGTGCGCGTCTCCGCAGCGAACACGCTTGCGATTCAATTCGTGAACACGACGGCTGGCTCGCTCACGCCTGCCACCGAGCAATACATCATCGGCGGTCAGCGCTAAGCACAGAGTTAAGCCGAGTACACAAGCTCCACGCGCGGGGCGGAGCCGCGCAACAGCTTTCCCGAAGGCCCGTTTCCAGCAATGGAGCGCGCCTTTTTGCTTTCCGTACCGGCGCGGAATCACCGGGCTCAATCCTTGGATACGTCCATGCAAACCGAAGAGAACGCAGCAGTAGAGAACGTCACGCCTACGGCCTCCACGGAACAGGCGCAACAGCCCGCATCAGAAGTGAGCACGGAACCGGGCGCCGGGCAAACCGCAGCAGCAGCCGAGACCGCCGCGAATGAAAAGCCCAAGAACGATTGGGTTCAACGACGCATCGACCAGCTCACGCGGGAGAAACACGAGGCATTGCGACGGGCAGCCGATGCAGAAGCGCGAGCAAGTCAGGGTCAACAGCCGGCCGGTGAGCAGCGAACCGACCAGCGCATGACGCCCGATGAAATCCGCGCGGAAGCAAAGCGCCTGATTCAGCAGGAAAAGTTCGACGCCGATTGCAACAAGGTGTTCGACGCCGGCAAGACCGAGTTCCCCGATTGGGATTCGTCGCTGCGCACGTTCCAGATGCTTGGCGGTGCTCCTGCCGAGTTTCTCGAAGCCGTCACGGCGATGGATGCTGGCCACAAGGTGCTTCATCACCTCGGCCAGAACCCGGAAGAAGCCGAACGCCTGCTGTCGCTGCCTCCGTTGCGCATGGCGCTTGATTTGGCCCGTCTCGAGACGAAGGTCGGCCAGGTCAAGCCACCTCCTGTATCCAACGCTCCTGCCCCGATAACCCCTGTAGGGGGTAAGTCCGCTCCTGTCGAACCCGAAGAATTCGCGTCGACGGCGGACTACATCGCGTGGAAGAAGCGCAACCGTAAATGAGGCTTTAAATGAGCAATACGCTTCTCACTCCGACCAAGATCCTCGACGAATCGTTGATGATCCTCGAGAACAACCTCGCCTTCACCGGCCGATCGAATCGCGATTACTCGAAAGAGTTCGCGGTGTCGGGCGCGAAGATTGGCGCGACGGTCAACGCGCGTAAGCCGAACCGCTTTGTCGGTACGACCGGCCCGAACCTGAACGTCGAGAACGTGAACGAAACGTCTGTGCCGATCACGCTGACGACGCAGTTCCACGTCGACTTCCAGTTCTCGTCGCAAGAACTGACGTTGATCGTCGACGAGTTCGCCGATCGCTACCTCAAGCCGGCAATGGCGACCATCGCCAACAAGATCGACTTCGACGGCCTGGCGCTGGCTGCCAACGTAGCAAACAACGTCGGCACCGTCGGGACGACGCCGAACGACATTGCGACCGTTCTCGCAGCCGGTACAGCGCTGGACAACGAAGCCACGCCGCGCGACGGTATGCGCACGGTGGTTTGGGATCCGGCTACGAACGGATCGATGGTGAAGGCTGCTGCCGGCCTCTACAACCCGGCGCGCTCGATCGGCGAGCAATACGACTCCGGCATCTTCCAGGCTTCGTCGCTCGGCTTCGACATCGGCATGGATCAGAACGTGAACACGTTCACGACTGGCACGCGCACGAACGGCACCGTGTCGGGCGCAGGCCAGACGGGTTCGTCGCTGCTCGTAACCGGTCTCGGCGCCGCAGCCACCGTCTCTAAGGGCGACACGTTCACCATCGCTGGCGTCTTCGCTGTGAACCCGCAGAACCGCCAATCGACCGGCGTGCTGCGCAAGTTCACGGTGACTGCCGCAGCGACGGCAGACGGCTCCGGCAATGCGACGCTTTCGATTTTCCCGTCGATCAACACGTCGGCCAGCAACCAGCAATACCAGACGGTCACTGCTGGCCCGGCGAACGCCGCGGCTGTCACGTGGGATGTCGCCGCATCGACACAGTACACGGCGAACCTCGCGTACCACAAGAACGCCTTCACTCTGGCAACCGCTGACCTGGAAGACGTGAGCCAGTATGGCGCGTGGGGTGGCCGCCGCGTGCACAAGGGCATCTCGATGCGTATCGCGCGCCAGTATGCGATCGGCACCGACGTCGTGCCGTGCCGTATCGACGTGCTTTACGGCTGGTCGGCTATCTACCCCGAACTGGCCTGCCGCATCGTTCGCTGATGGCTCTGTTGCAACAATGGGCCCCCGCTTCGGCGGGGGTTTTTGCTTCTGGAGGCAACGTGTACCAGGAATTCCCGATGTGGGTCACGCACGAGAGCGGCGCGACCAAAATCGTCGACAGCGAGGAAGCGCTCGCGGCGCTCGGCGGTGGTTGGACGAAGCCGGAAACAGCAACTCCGGTACCGCGCGAAAAGGCGGCTGAATTCGTCGAGTACCCCAAATGGGTCGGTGATGTTCTCGTTCAGAGCGCAGATGAAGAATCGGCGTTGCTGGGCTCCGACGACGCTGAGACCCGTGCGGCCCTGTTGCAGATAGCTGCGGAGAAGGGGGTGAAGATCGACAAGCGCTGGTCTGACGACAAGATCCGCGCCGCGCTTGAGGCAGTGCAATGACAACGGCCGTCGACCTGTTCCAACTCGCGCTAAAGGATCTCGGCGCGCTCGGTATCGGGCAGGCGATCTCCGCCGAAGATACCGCCGATGCGCTGAGCACTGTCAACATGATGCTCGATTCGTGGCAAGGCGAACGGCTGATGGTGTATCACCTGGTCGACACGGCTATTCCGTCGACGGGCGCGCAGTCTTACACGGTCGGTCTTGGCGGCAATTTCAACATTGCGCGACCGATCAAGATTGCAAGCGCATATGCGCGCTTGAATCCGGGCGCCGCAAACCCGATCGACTATCCGGTGACGATGATCGACGCGCGCGAGGACTATGCGCGCATTGCCCTTAAATCGCTTGTTTCCTTCCCGGAATATGCGTTCTACGACGCGGCGATGCCTCTTGGCAACCTGTTCTATTACCCGGTTCCGAACAGCAGCTTCGAGCTCCACATTCTGACGATGGAGCAGTTGCCGCACTTTCCGACTGCTGCAACTGTGATCGCGTTGCCTCCGGGCTATCTGGCAGCGATCCGATTCAACCTCGCTGTCTGGCTGTGCGGCATGTATCAGATTGACCCCCCGCGGTCTGTGCAGATGTTGGCGGCTAACTCAAAGCGGATTGTGAAGCGCATGAACGTGCAAATCCAAGCCATGACGATGCCGCGCGGCCTTGGCACGAAGCAGAAGTACAACGTTTATTCGGATAGGCCGTACTGATGCGCGTCCCGCTCACAACCGGTGCCTATGAGACCCGCAGCGTGATCGCCGAGGCACAGCGCAGCGTCAATCTGTACGCGGAGCAGAACCCGCAGGACGCGCCGTGTCCTTTCACCTATTACCCGACGCCGGGCCTTACGCTTGTCTCGACGCCTCCCGTAACCGGTGAATCGCGCGGCATCTATACCGCGAGCAACGGCAACCGGTATGAGGTCGTTGGTCAAAGCGTCTACCTGGTGAGTGGCAGCAATGTGTACACGCAGTTAGGCGTGCTGTCGTCACTGACCGGTCCGGTTTCGATGGTTGATAACGGAACTGATGTTTTCATAGTCGATGGGACGCCTGCTGGTTTCACGGTCAATCTGTCGTCGAATGTGATGACGCTGTGCACCGATCCCGCTTTCTATGGGGCGGATAAGGTCGATCTGGTGGACGGGTATTTCCTGTTCAATCGGCCAGGCACGTCACAGTTTTACATTTCGCTGTTCAATGGGATTACGTTCGATCCGCTCGATATTGCGTCGAAATCGACATATTCGGACAACCTGGTAACGCTGGCGGTGATGCATCGCGAGGTGTGGCTGTTCGGCGAACTGACAACTGAGGTCTGGTACAACACCGGCGCCACTGATTTCACATTCGGCCGCATGCCGGGCGTGTTCATTGAGCACGGCTGTGCAGCAAAGCATTCTGTCGCGAAGATTGACCTCGCACTGTTCTGGCTCGGCAAGGATTTGCAGGGTCAGGCTATTGTGTTCGCGGGCCGGAATTACATGGCCGAGCGCATCTCGACGCATTGCATTGAGCAGGCATTTGCCGCGTATTCGCGCATTGATGATGCGGTCGGGTTCTCGTATCAGCAGGGCGGTCACGCCTTCTATGTCCTGACGTTTCCCACGGCAAACGCTACATGGTGCTTTGACGTTGTGACGGGGCAATGGCATCAACGGGCCTATCTTGAATCAGACGGCACGCTGTCCCGGCATCGCATGAATTGCCATTCGTTCAACAACGGTCGGAACCTGGTCGGCGACTGGCAAACGGGCGCGGTCTACATGCTTGACCCGAACGCCTATACGGACAACGGCGCGACCATCGAGTGCATCCGCGCATTCCCGCACATCCTTGGAGCGGACGGAAACCGCGTTCTGTTCCGTCAGTTCATCGCTGATATGGAAGTCGGGAACGGGCTACCTGACGACTCCGCGGCGCCCGAAATCAGACTCAGATGGAGCGACGACCGCGGGCGCAGTTGGGGCAATTACATTCAGGGATCGCTCGGGAAGGTCGGCGAATACCTGACCTCGGTCCAGTATCAGCGTCTGGGCTATGCGCGCGATCGCGTATTCGAATTGTCGTGGTCTGCCCCAGTCAGGACGGCGTTGAATGGTGCATGGGTTGACGTGTCGAGGGCGCGCACGTGAGCGAGGCGACCAACGCGAATATTCCGCAGCCAAGCGCACCGTTTCTACTCGGTCGGCCCGAGCCAATCAGCCCGGTATGGTGGGCGTTCCTGCTTGCCCTGTTCCAGCGCTCAGGCGGCGGCGGTACGCCTACGCCTGGCACGCAAATCGATTACTCGCCGCTGATCGACGCGCAGGCTCCTTATCCGCTGTTCAGAACGACCGACGATGCGCCGGCCGCCGTGTCTGCACCTCAGATCATCGCGGACTCGCCACCGGATGCGGTGTCAGTTCCGTATTTCGCCACCGATCCCATCGAAGACATTTTCACGGCCGGGACAAATTTCACGCCCGGCACGACAACGACGCTAACGCTCTCGAAGGTCTACACATCGAAAGCCGCAGTGCTGGTGCACTTCGATGCATCGTTCCAGGCAACGGACCAGTACAGCGTTTCAGGAAACACAATCACCTTCACGTCTGCCATTCCGGTCGGCGTGTCAAAAGTCTATGCACGAGGTTAAGGCATGACGACGAAATATCGCGAAATGGTAGCGGCGCAGACTCTAACCGGGACTGCTGCTTCGTATTACACGACTCCCGGCGGCACGTATGGGGCAATCCACGCGGCAAGTGTGTGCAATCCGACCGGCGCTGTCGTCACGGTGAACATATACAAGGTTCCGAATGGCGGCACCGCAGGATCGCCGACGAAGATCGCGAGCAAGGCTGTCGGTGCGGGTGCGACGATTCCCGTCCCAGAAGTCATCAATCACAAACTGGAGCCCGGCACGCAGCTTTATGCCGATGGCGTTGCCTGCACGCTGAATATCAGCGGCGTCGAATACCTGCCGAGTTAAGCGTGAGACATTTTCTGCAGATCGCATCAGGTGTCGACGTGGCTCCTCTGATGGCTGCGATCGACGCTCAGCCTGAGCTATGGGACGCGCACCGCGAGCGGAAAGAGTCCGACGGTAGCCCGCATTCGCGCATGTCGGACATCTGGATTCGCTACAACGACAAGGCCCGATACAAAGATCGCGAGTCGTTCAATGCTGAACACGTTCCTGTCTGGTATCCGGCGTGGCATGCGTTGCCGCAAATGAGGCCAATCATTTTCGGGCTGATGGCTGCGGTCGAGGGCGAAATGCTCGGCGGCGTCCTGATCACTCGTATCCCGCCAGGTGGCGGCATTGCTCCACACGTTGATTGCGGATGGCACGTCGACTATTACGACAAGTTCTATGTGTCGCTGCGCAGCGCGCCGGGCGCTGAATTCTTCTGCGATCACGGCGGCGAAACAGAGGCGCTTAACCCGAAGGTCGGCGACATCTGGCGCTTCGATAACCGCAAGAATCATTGGGTCGAGAACAACAGCAAAGCGGATCGCGTGACGTTGATCGTGTGCATCAGGACGGACAAATTCAAATGATCGACCTGCATATCAAGCACTTCTTCTCAGGTCGCGAGTACGCGAAGCAGATGACGTTGCCGGCCGGCCATTATGCGGAGACGCACGAACATCAGTATGACCATATCTCGATATTGGCCGCAGGCGAGGTCATGGTCTGCATTGATGGCGTCCAGGAAAAGCACATCGGTCCGACCGCGCTTGTCATTCCCGCTGGCAAGGTGCATCGCATCGACGCCATCACCGATTCGGTGTGGTTCTGCGTGCATGCGACAGATGAAACTGACCCTGAAAAGGTCGATCAAGTTTTGATTAAGGGGTAACGCCATGCCATGGGGATTTGCAGCCGCCGCTGTCGGCTCGATTGCAGGCGCAGTGATCAGCGGAGATGCATCAAAGAGCGCCGCTAATACGCAGGCGCAAGCTGCCGAGGATGCGGCACACCTTCAGAACGATCAGTACAACAACACTCAGGCCAATCTCAAGCCGTATATGGACTTGGGCTCGAGCTACATCGATCCACTGAAGAATGCGCTGGCCAATTCGATGCTCACCCGGCAGTTCACGGCTCCGAGTACTGCTGACGCAATGTCTGCTCCGGGCTATCAGTTCACGCAACAACAAGGTCTGAAAGCGGTGCAGAACAGCGCGGCCGCACGCGGTCTCGGCGTATCCGGCGCTGCGATGAAGGGCGCGGCGAGCTATGCGACTGGCCTCGCCGATTCTACGTACAACGATGTGTTCAATCGGGCGTTGCAGACGTTCAATACGAACTACAGCAGCGCGGCAAACAACGCCAATCGGCTCGCAAACATCGTTGGCAGCGGTCAGAACGCGGCGGCCACCAACGGCTCACTCGGTGCGCAGGCGGTGGGCAATATCGGCAACACACTCACGAGCGGCGCCAATGCCATCGCATCGGGCACGATCGGTAGTGCGAATGCGCTTAGCGCTGGCCTGAATGGCGCCGGCAACAGTGCATTGACTTATGGGCTGATGACCAACAATGCCGCTGGTGCCGGGTCGACCAGTGCCGGAGTCCCAGATTGGACACCGTCTACATCTGCCGGTAATGGCATGTCATTTGGAGTGTAAGAATGCCCATCGATCCCAGCATTGCTCTGAACGCCAATCGGCCCGCGCCGACCAATCCGCTGCAGCAGGCATTGTCGGTTGCACAGTTCCGTGCGTTGAACGCAAGCGGTCAGGCGCAACAGCAGCAGCTCGCGGCGAATCGCGCGACCTCCGATGCATATCAGCAGGCCACCGATCCGACGACTGGCCAGGTAGACAACAACAAGTTGGTAGGCATTCTGTCGCAGAACCCCGATGCAGCCTATAACCTGCCGCAGGTGATTCAGGGTATCAACACGCAGAAGCAGCAACAGACCACGCTGAATTCCACGAACTTCGATCTCGCGATGAAGCAGAACGGATTTTTGAATCAGCGGCTTGGCGCGATCGACCCGGCATCGCCGACTTTCCAAGCGGATGTGATGCGCACTGCGACGGATTTCGTGCACAACTTCCAGGGTGACCCTCAGAAGGTGCAGGGGCAACTTGCCGATCTTCCGCCGCTCGGCTCCACTCCGCAACAGAACTCGATGTGGTTGCAACGGCATCTGGCGGCGATTGGAGCGGTGGGCGAGCAATTGAAGGCACTCCAACCGCAGTTTGCGCCGGTCAATACTGGACCGGCTACAGTCGCCGTAAATCAGAATCCGCTCGCGCTCGGTGGCGTCGGGGCGGTCGGTTACACGGTTCAAAACGGTCTTTCACCGTCGGATGCAGCATCGCCTGTCACGGTCAACCAAAATGGCCAGCCGACGATGATCACGAAGGAGCAATTCGCCGCAGGCGGTCAGCCAGGGCAGACGCCCGGCGCATTACCTGGCGGCGGCTTCTCCGCAGCCCCTCCGCTAGGCGCGGACAAGATCGCGGGCGACGCTGCAACGCGCTACGGCAATCTGCAACAGGCTGCGAGCCAGGCGAAGCCGCTCATGCAGACGTATGACCTTGCAGCGCAGAATCTAAAGTCGACGATCGCCGGCAAGGGCGCGAACGCGGCGCTGAACGTCCCGGCCATCCTGAACACTTTCGGAATCCAGGCTGGCTCGGATGCGGTAAAGAACAATCAGTTGCTGGTCAACTACCTGAACAGCGCTGCCGATCAGGCCGCGTCCTCGCTAGGTCTCTCTGGCAGTGATTCGCGACTCGCTGCGGCGAAGGCCGGTCAGCCGGATCCGAACAACATGAACGGGCCTGCGCTGCTCGAGTCAATCCAGCACGTCAAAGGACTCCAACAGGCCGTACTGGACCGCCAGCAGGCCACGACCAATTTTCTTGCCCAGAACGGCAACAACACGAGCACGCTTCCGCAGTTCGAAACGAAGTGGAATCAGGCATTCAATCCTGACGTCTCGTACATCCGCTCGCTGGGCGATCCGCTGGAGCAGCAGGCCGCCATGCAGAAGCTTAAGGCTGCCGGCAAACTCGGCCAGTGGACGAAGGACTATCAGGCCATGAAGGCACTCGGGGCTTTCTGATGCCAGACATTCAGGGATTCATTCAACAGTACGCGCCCGTAGCGGCGAGCGTCAGCCAGAAGATCGGTGTCGCGCCGGATGTGCTGCTCGGTCAATGGGGGCTTGAGACAGGATGGGGTAAGTCGGTCATTCCTGGCACCAACAACCTCGGCAACATCAAAGGGCCGGGAGTATCCGCGGTCGACAACCAGACCGGTTCAAATGACCAGTATCGCGCGTATGCGTCGCCTCAGGCGTTCGGCAATGACTTCGCTAGCCTCATCAGCAATAACTACAAGGGAGCCCTTGGCGCGGGTTCGGATGCGTCTGCATATGGCAAAGCGCTGAAGGCAGGCGGCTATGCCGAAGACTCTGGCTATGCGAACAAATTGGCAGGCGCTGTTGGAATGGTGAGGAAGTTCGGGGACTCGATCGCTTCCGCACTCTCAGGATCCGCTAATGCCGCTGAACTCAGTCCGCAGCAGATGAGCGGAGCACCCGTTATCTCGCCCATGGGGCAACAGATCATGCCGCAAGCAAAACCACAGGTCCCGTCCGCGTCGGCGCAGCCGGCATCGACCGGCGATCCATTGCTCGATATGGCTCAGGCTGTGCAGGGATCGGGGACTATCAACCCGGCACCCGGTGCCGCTTCTGCCAATTCGGCGGCGCGGCCGGCAGACAGCGATACGGATCCGGATGGCGGTCTCAATGTCCATGTGAGCGGCCCCGCGCGAGATCCGTTGCTCGAGATGGCGCAACAGGTGCAGGACGCGAAAGACTCGCCAAAGGCAGCCGGTCAGCCGGTGGCTCCGACGCCGGCCGCATCGTGGCCCGGCGGCGAGATTGGTCGTCAGCTTGGCCTGACTGCGCGTGCGGCAGGGCATGGCATTGCAGACACGGTCGATCTGGTTGGCGCGCCCTTGAACGCGACCATCAACACGCTGTTCGGGGCGCACCTTCACAATCCTGGCGATGCGATTCGCGCGGGAGTCGACGCCGTGACGCCCGCACCGCAAAACACGTTGGAGCGCGTCGTGAACGCTGGCGCGAGCTCGATGGCCGGCGCGGGTATCGGTGCCGGCGCCGCGGGTGCAGTTGCGAGGATTGCCGACAATCCACTGACCCAGGCGATTGCCGCGCAGATGGCCGCACATACCGGTGCGCAACTCGCGGGCGGCGCGGGCGCAGGTGCCGCATCCCAAGGCGCACAGGCAGCCGGCGCTGGCCCGCTGGTGCAGATGGGTGCGGGGCTGCTCGGCGGGCTCGCGGGTGGTGCTGCAGGCGCCGGTGTTGCCGCCAGCGCGAACAGGCTTGCCGGTGCCGTCCAGTCCGCCGTAAAGCCGGCCGCAGTTGCCGACCGCATCGAGCCGACGATCGGCGCGCAGGCGTCGCCACAGCCGGCCGCACCAGAAGCCCAAGCGCCCAATGCGTCGACGCAGGGTGCAACGCTGCGCGGGGTGGGTGCTGCGGAGGCCAATCAGAACCCTTACGCTGGCCAGCTAACTGGCGAGGAAGCGGCGCGCGGCGGAAGTTCGGCGTTCCCGCAAGTGAAGGTTGCGAAGAACGCTGGCGATGTTTCGCCCGACGAGCAGGCGGTGCGCGCGAAGATTGCGAATGAAATCCTCGGCCCAGATAACGATGCTGTGCGCACTGGGGTCGTGACCGGCAATGAAGACACGCTGCGGAGCGAGCATACATTGTCGCGCAGCTCGGACAATACGCCGGAGCAGATCGCTTTGCGCGGTCAGATCGCGCGCGAACAGCAGGCGCTATCTAACTACGCTCAGCAACGCATTGACGCGACCGGAGCAAGTCCGAACCTGACGAACAACGAGCAGCGCGGCCAGGTAATCAATGATGCGGTCCATGGCGAAGGCGGTCTCAACGAGTGGTTCCAGCAAGCAAAGCAGCAAATCTACGATCGAGCCAGGGCAGAGTCTGGCGACAACCCGATCCAGACGAGCCACGTCGACGCGCTGCTGAGCGACCCGCAATTCGTCGCTGAAGCAGAGCGCGGAGGCAATTCCCGCGTTGTGTCGGGCATTACGCAGTTGATGGATCTGGCACGCAACACCGGCTTTCGCGATCCCATCACAGGCGAAGTGACGTCGCCAGGAAGTGTGGCGGCATGGGACGCGGTCCGCAAGTCAAACAACGCAGACTGGAACGAAGCCAACGCACGAACAATCGGCGCGATCAATCGTGCAATTGATCAAGACATTGCATCGGCGGCCGGATCGGATGCGTACAAGTTGGGCGATGCCATCCACCAGGCGCAGCAGACCATCATGGGAGCTCGTGGATTCAAGCAGATCTTCGGCGATGCAGACGCTAACGGTGTGAAGTCGGGTGCCGCCGTTGAGCAGATCCCGAGCCGTTTGAACAATATGCCGATCGACCAATGGCGGCATATCTACAACACGTTCGACGACCTGTCGAAGGGGCGTATAGCGGGCGCTCCTGATGGCGCTCCACCGATTCCTCAGGAATTGCAGCAGGCAGCGCAGGCAGCAAAAAATGAAATGTCTGGTGCATTAGCACGCGAAGTCTACGAGCAGGGGGCGGGGAAGGCGGGCGTGTGGAATCAGAACAGCGTCAATAAGACGCTGAACTCCGTTGTCGGGCAGAAGATCTTGCAAACCTTCCCGCCCGATGAAGTGGAGAAGTTCCATACACTGAACTACGGTGGCCAGATCATGCCAGGCGTTCACTCGTATGAGGGCGCAGGCCTTCAGACGCAACGCCTAAGCAAAGCGAGCCTTGTCGAGAAACACGCAGGCAAGATCGGAGCGTCGCTGGGCGGCGGCCTTGGAGGTGCAGTTAGCGGCGGCGCGGCAGCTAGTGCAGGTGCTGGGGCGGGCGCATGGGCCGGCAACAAGCTTGCCGCCGGGCTCGCATCAAAGCGGCTCGAGGGCGAGGCGAATCAGCTTATCGAGGCGATGCGATCGAACTCAAAACGCGGTCGATAGGCCAGACCACATCGGCTAGCCATCTCCAAACCCATCCGCTTTCTCTGTCGTCCGTCACTGCTGCATAGATCATCAAAGGAATCCATGCCTGAGTGCAGATCACAAGCACAAGCGCTGCTGCCTGAAGTAGCCATTTAACCGTTTTCATTTGATCCCCAAGCCCTCCCCGTGAGGGCTTTTTTCATTATAGGCCGCCCCACGAGGTGGCCTTTTTGTTTTGAGGCCCACATGCAAATCCTGCCTAACGCAAAAAGTCAGTTCATCGACGCCAACGGGCTTCCACTTGCCAGCGGCACAGTTGGGTTCTATTTCCCTGGAACGCTGAACCCCAAGCCGACATATCAGGACGCGGCCGGCACTATCGCGAATACGAATCCGGTGATGCTCGATAGCCGCGGTCAGGCGCTGATCTGGGGATCGGGCGTTTATCGGCAGATCGTCAAGGATGCATCCGGCGTCACGATCTGGGATCAGGTGACGGAGGATTCAAACTCTGGCCTGATCGGCAATATCACCGATGCCAAGTTCGTCAGCGGAACGGATTTCACGCCCGGCGTTACATCAAGTCTGACGCTTCCGTTAGCTCCGGGGGCGATTGCAAACACATGGATCTATTTCGACGCTGCCTATCAGGCAGACGACCAGGTTTTGTCGCTGGTCGGAACGGCCCTGACGTTCAAGGCACCTATCCCGGTTGGCGTGCAGGAAGTGAACATCAAGATCGGGACGACCATTGCAATCGGTACGCCGAATGATGGGTCGGTTGCGGATTCGTCAGTGGCCGCAGGAAGCGCCCTGTATAACCGCATCAATCACTTCATCGATGTGACAGACCCGCGATTCGGGGCTAAATGCGATGGTGTGACGGACGATGCCGCAGCGATTCGCGCGGCTGCCGCATATGCTTCGTCCAAGGGCGGCGGCGTCGTTTTCATTCCGGCAAGTACGACCCTGGTTGCGTCGTCAATCGTCGTGCCGGCGAACGTGACGATCCGCGGCGACTCGATGTACGCAACAACGATTACGGTCCCGGCGAACGCCACAGGATTCAACGGCTACAACCCTAATGCCGTCTTCATCCTGAACAATAACAATTGCGGCATCCGCGACCTCGGCATGGACGGCAACATCGCGAACAATGCTTCGCAGGCGTTCGGCGCTGTGTCCAACACCGTTGCGGTATCCGGCGTGTTCGTCGAAAACTGCTATATCCGCAACTTCATCTATAACGGGATCATTCTCAATCCCGCTACCGGCTCTGTCTCGAATTTTCGTATCAATCGGAATCGTCTGGAAAACATTGGGTGGGGCGCAATTACGGCGTATTGCTCGACCAATGGACAGATTGATGAGAACTCGATCATTAGCTGCGGATCAAGTGCAATCCAGACCGGCTACAACTCCAACACGAGCAATTTCACGGTTGCGCAGTATGTTTCGATCGAGGGCAACTATGTGAATCGCGCCGTTCCGCCGACGCACGTTGTCAGCAATGCGGCCGAGAACGGATTCATGATCGTGGTGGGTGCTGGCGATCAGTACATCACAGTTGCCGAAAATATCTGTTTCGACAATCGCAACGCAAAGCAGGACGGCATCGGTCTAGGCCAGGATGGTACGCGGGTCAACGAAGGTCTCGTTTTTGATTCGAACGTTGTGATCTATGCCGGTCTCTTTGGCATTGATGTCAGCTCGAACCACATCGTCAGCAACAACTACATCCGCTTTGCCGCTCAGCAGGGCATCAAGCTTGGAACTGACGTTGGCGGCAACCTGGTGAACGCTACGGTGGTGGATAACATCATCGACTCGTGCAACCTGGCAGGCACTGGTTCGCAAGATGGAATTTGGGTAGACGCAACGCTGACTGGATCACTCCCGACCGCTCTGTACGAAAACATCAAGATCAATGGCAATCGTGTTGTTGATTTCAATTCTCCAGCGAATACCTTGTTCGGTTTAAATATCGGATTCCGTAACAATCTGACGTTCCTGAACTGCGAGTTCAACAACAACGACTGGACGCAGCTAGCAGGTGCCAACGGGAATGCCTTTCAGGTCTCCGGCCCCGGCGCGAATTATGTCGGATGGTCGTACAAGGGCAATAAGCACCCAACTGCACTTCCCGCCATCAGCGGTGCAACGCCGCTTGTCATGGGTCTTGACTCCGCAACGATCATTAATGGAGGGGCGACCAACGTTTCATATCTTGTCGGTGGCTTCGATGGTCAGGAGTTGGCTATTCAGTCTGGCAATGGGAATACGACCTACGTCGTCGGCTCCGGGATTCTCATACATAACACCGTAAATCAACCCGCAGCGGCTTCTTCGATCTACAAGTTTTTCAGATATGCCAATAACTGGTATCTGAACCAGTTCTTCACGCCATAAACGGGGTAAGCATGAATAAAGAAGCGATAGCAGCAAGCGCCAATGGGGTGACGAGCGCGGCCGGAATTACGAGTTCATGGTGGCTGTGGCTAACCGATCCCAATTCCGCGCATGTAGTCACGGTGCTTACCGTACTCCTGATTCTGTCGCAACTCATCTGGGGATGGCGCAAATTTTTCAAGGAGCGGTCATGAGTGCTTTTGATGACGCTTTCTCGGCGCTTCTCGGAAACGAAGGCGGATACGTTGACAATCCGGCCGATCCTGGCGGCGCAACGCGCTGGGGCGTGACTGAACGTGTTGCGCGCGCATGGGGTTATACGGGCGACATGAAAGACCTTCCCATCGAGACTGCCAAAGCCATCGCGAAAAAGAATTATTGGGATGCGTACCAGTGCGACCAGTTCGACCCGCGCATAGGCTTTCAGGTGTTCGATGCTGCATACAACGGCGGGAAACCCGCGCAGTGGTTGCAGCAGGCGGCCGGCGTCACTGCTGACGGCGTGATCGGGTCTATCACTGTGGCCGCGGTGCGGGCAGCAGACCCTATGAAGATCATCATGCGCTTCGCTGCTTATCGCCTCCAGTATCTCGGCAACCTTTCCACCTGGCCTCAATTCGGTCATGGCTGGTCGAACCGTATCGCTAACAACCTGATTCGAGGTGCGTCATGAGCGCATGGGATTCAGCACTGAACGTCGTCAAGACTCTCGCCCCAACGATAGCTACTGCGTTGGGAGGCCCGCTGGCTGGCGGGGCTGTCGTGGCTTTAGAAAGCGTATTCGGCATCACGCCAAAGCCCGATGCATCGACCGACGATCGTCAGGCGTCACTCGCCGCAGCGATCAGTGGTGCGACGCCCGAGCAGCTCGCGGCTATGAGGGCAAAAGATCAGGACTACGCGCTCGCAATGGCGCAGGCAGGGTTCAAGAACACAGAGACGCTTGCTTCTCTGGCAGTTCAGGACCGCGCCAGCGCGCGCGCCATGCAGATCAGCACCAAGAGCATGACCGCGCCGTTCCTTGCTGTGTTCGTGACACTCGGCTTCTTCGGCTGCCTCGGGCTGATGATGTTCTATCCGATCCAGAAGGAGGCGCATGACGCGCTCATGCTGATGCTCGGCGCGCTAGGTGCATCGTGGTCTGCGGTCGTCGCTTACTACTTCGGCAGCAGCCAGTCGAGCGATCGCAAGACGGAGTTGCTCGCTCAATCCACGCCGGGAGCGCCTCAATGAACCTGCTTCTTCGCTACCTGATGAACTGGCTGATCCTGCTAGACCAGGCGCTCAACACGCTCGCGGCTGGTTCGCCAAACGAAACGATCAGTGAACGCGCGGCAAAGGCGCGCAACGCCGGCCGCCGATGGGGATGCGTCCTCTGCAAGGCGTTGAACTGGATCAACCGCGGCCACTGCGACAAGGCTCTCACATCAACTATCGGCGACGACGCCGTAATTCCTGACGGTAAATGACCATGAAAAGAATCCTCATCGCTATCGCGCTGGCATGCGCTGCTGTTTCCTCATTCGGAGCCACGCTCAACCCGGTGCAGTTGCTCAATCCCGCCGGGTCGAGTTCAGGTCAGGCGATCATTTCGACAGGGGCATCGACCGCGCCCGCGTGGGGGAATGTACCGGTCGCGAACGTGACCGGTGCTGCGGCGCTGACAGGGGCAGTTTTCACGGGCAACGTTGCATTGTCATACCCGTCGGCGGCGACTCAACGCGCTTTTATTTGGCTAAACAACAGCTCACCCCGGTGGTTCATTCAGAACGATGGGGCCGCGGAAAGCGGATCCAATGCTGGCAGCAACTTGACGGTTTCAAGTTTCAGCGACAGCGGGTCTTTCATCGGTAATCCTTTTACGATAACGCGCTCTACGGGCGCTGTCACGTTGACGAACTCGGGGACGGCCGGGAGCTCGCTCGCAATCAACGCGAGCGGCAATACCGGGTCTGGTGCACAGATATTTTTGAGCGGCAACGGGGCTACCACGCCGAATAAATATATTCGGGCGTTCAATGGTGCATTTCAGATCGTCAACAGCGCGAACAGCGCCACACCGATGTCGATGGACGACGCCGGCAACATGACGTTGACCGGAACGCTGACCGCCACCGGCATCGCGGGTAACACGACCGGAACGGCCGCTTCTGCTGGCACGATCGGCGAAGTGCCGAGCGCGACGTTCTCGTCGGTCAGTATGACGACGACCACGGTGCAGAACCTGACGAGCATCAACCTGACAGCTGGTGTTTATCTGGTATGGGGATCGGCGACTTACACGGTGGGAACGGGCGCTACCATGAACATCTGGCTGGCCGGTGTAAGCCAGACAACGGGGGCGCTCCCCGCTTTGGGCACCTACTTCCAAAGTAACGGTTCGATCACCGCGACGGGCGCGGCTACGGCCAATGCGCCGATGTACCTGTTGGCATTGTCGTCCGCGAAGACCATTTACCTGACGGGCGAGGCGGTCTTCAGCGGAGGTGCGGTGACTGCGACAGGTTTCCTGGCGGCACTGCGGATTCATTAACGAGTAGCTCACGCGGACGGCGGTGCATGAACGGTTGCTCGATGAGCCGGTGCGCCGCCTCTGCCAATACCAACGTCGCGGTCGCGAAAATCAAGAACGAGACGACCGGGCGTTCGGCGAACCATCCATGCCTGAGCATGGTCCGCACGACGCTGCCGTGGCACAAGTACAGGGCGTAGCTCCTGGTGCTGAACCAGCCGATAACCCTCGATTCCCCGCCGGCCTCAAGGTGCTTCCATGACTGGAAATACGCCCAAACGACAATAGCCGCGAAGGATGCCGAGGCGAGCGAGAAAGAGAAGGTTCGCAGGAAGAAAACGCCGACGTCAATCCTGCCCATCAGTATCTCGATGGTTACGAACACGCCGGCCGCGCCCGCAAGGCCGATCACGTTCTTCCAGTAGCGCATGCCGGCCGGAAACGTCCTGACGGCCCATATAGCCAGAATCCCAAAGGCTATCGCGTCCAGCCTCAGCGCGACAATGCGGCGCACATACAGGTCAAAGTCCGCAGCCGGATCGTAGAACCATACGCGCAGCGCGAGCGGAACGACGATGAGCGTCAAGGCGATAACCAGAATGCGCGCACGCGCCGGCACGCCGACGAGCACCGCGAACATGGCCGGGAAGATCAAATAGAACCACTCTTCGATGGCCAGCGACCAGCTCTCGTGATACCACTGAGCCAGCATTGGCCACGCGAGGTTTTGCAGGAACAAAAGGTAAGCGAGGCACTTCGCGGACCAGACCTTATCTAGCGTGAGCCCGTAGATGGTGACGAACGCCGAAGCTACGAAAAAGACGTAGTAGAGCGGCAGGGTTCGCATCCACCGGCGCACGTAGAAATTCAAGGTGACACGCCAGGAGAAGCCCCGTTCGAAGTCGCGCAGGATAATGCCGCCGATCAGGAATCCGCTCAGCGCGAAGAAGATCTCGACGCCGAGATCACCTGTGACGTAGATCAGCTGCGGCACGTCCTTGATAGCGAACGCAGAGTAGTGCACGGCGAGCACCGGCAGGATGGCGAACATGCGCACCACATCCAGCCCGAAGTTTCTGTTTTTCATTTGCTCTTTCCTTGGCGCCACCAGTCCCATTCGCTCCATACCCACAGGAGGATGCCGGCGCCGCTCAGCATCCACGTTTCCGGCGCGAGTTGCTTGCCTGACAGCATCCAAAGGATGGAGGCGACGGACACTGCGCCTGCTGCCCGAACAAGGGTCTGGATCTGGGGGTCTGGCTTGCTCATAGTCTGCGTGTTCCAGGATGGGGCGCAGTCTACCGCAATTCGTCCGCCGATCTCCTGATGTTAAGGGCGATCTCTGACGCGAGCCAACAGACGTTCTCGAGGTAAGTAGATGGGAAACCATCCGGCGTGCGTGCGGCATGCATTATTGTGACCAGCAATGCCTCAAGCTGGACCGAGTTCGTGTTGATGCTGTCGACGGCCGCGATCGTCCTGCGGGCTGCGCCAGTTGCACCTTCGTTTATGTCCATGCGTCCTCCTTTGGTTCGGCATGGAGGCATTCTACGGGCGTAGTGTGTTTAACAATCCGGCGAAGAAGGGGCTTTTGAGGTGGCAATTGTACGGCTTTAACGGCGATGGTAGCGCCCTATTTGCCGCCCGCATAGAATCGCCGGCATGGCCGACGATCCGATCCTGAAGACATCATTCCGAATCCCTCGAAGCGTTCACGCTGAGGTGGAGCGCGCTGCTGAGAAGGCTGGGTTGACGGTAAATGGCGAGGTGGTCTACCGACTGCAGCATGATCCGCGAGCGGAGAGCGGTCCGGCGATCCTCGCGCAGATCGAAGCCAGAGATACGGCGATCATCGACGGCCTCAGAAAGCAAATCGCCGCGCTATGGGGCGCGCTCGACCGCGCCAACGTCACGCTCGAACACGTCGCCGCCGCCATGACTCAAGTATCACCAGACAGTGCCGCAGCGACCCTCAAGAGGGAGGTCGAGTTCGCCCGGGAATTGATCAATGCGTTGAGTGCACATCGTTGAAGCGCCCGGCGCTCCTCCCCCCAACTCGATCGAGGATCACAAATGAGTGATTTCAGCGCAGGATTGGACAGGGCAGAGGCCGCGATAAAAGAGATGGTGCCCGTTGTCGTGCGTCGTCACCGTGCGGCCAGCGTTTTGACGTGGCGCCTACTGCATCAGATTGAATCGGAGGTGTTAGCCGAGGTCGCATCAACCGGCCAGCACAACCGGCAACTGCTCGGCATGTTGCGCAGCTCGGGTCTTATGGAGTACCCGAATGACGACACGGAGGTCTCGCTTACAGGCCATGAGGTAGTGCCTGTAGTGTTTAGCGAAGTCGTTGAGGCCTGGGGACGGGTCGATTGATCGCTGGATGTGCTGCTCACGGCGCGTGTGACCAATTTGTGCCCACACTCTAACTAAACCCTTCGAAAACGGTTGAAAATGGCGATAATCCTGTAGCTGACCGGCGCAAGACTATCGTTTAAAAATCAAATAGTTACGGCGGTTTTTGGTGAATTCCTCCCCCGTAGGCTATCGCAACCGGTTTCATCATCCCAGTGCGGGCGTGCTGGCGCGCTATTCGGCGCGGCACATCGAGTTGGGCAGGAGCGATTCGGACGGCGCGGTGCGCGTGCTTGTCGATCCTTACTTCGCCGCGCGCGACGCTCCGCATGCGCCAGACGCCGCGCTCACGGTCGAGCGTTATCGCGACACGCAGCGGCGCTACTGGATGGATCGATGAATGCTCGCTCAACGTTCGCTCGACGTTCGCAGATCGTGACAGCGGACATCGGCGCATCGCAAAAGGAGAGGCTGAAAATGGCCAGTGCCGCCAGACAGCCAGACAGCCAGACAGCCAGACAGCCAGACAGCCAGACAGCCAGACAGCCAGACAACAAGCGCCGCCACGAGCGCACCCGCGAACACTGCGGCATACCTTCGAGATGCCGCACCGCTTCACCCGCCGCGCGAAAACGAAAACAGAACGGAGATAACCGCAGTTGAAAAACATCATTCATTTTTCGCACGCGAACGGCTTTCCGGCCTCGACTTACCGGACGATTTTCGCCGAACTCTCCGACGACTACGACGTGCGCTACATCGAACGCATCGCACACGATCCGCGCTTTCCGGTGACGCAGGATTGGCCGCATCTCGTCGAGCAATTGATCGACGACATCGGCCGCACGTATGAGCAGCCTGTGTGGCTCGTCGGCCATTCGCTTGGCGGTTATCTGTCGCTCATGGCCGCGCTGAAAAAGCCGCAGTGGGTGAGAGGCGTCGTGATGCTCGATTCGCCGGTGGTCGCCGGCTGGCGCAGCAGCATCCTGCGCGTGTCGCAATTCACCGGGCTCGACGAGCGGCTGTCGCCCGCGGCCGCGACCCGCACGCGCCGAACGCACTGGGCGAGCCGCGACGAGGCGTGGCGGCATTTCCATTCGAAGCCCGCGTTCGCGCGTTGGGACGAGCGCATGCTGTCCGACTACATCGAGTTCGGCATTCCGCAGGTCTCGCACGACGGCTCGCGCAGTCTCGCGTTCGATCGGCGCATCGAATATCAGATCTACCGGACCTTGCCGCACACGCTCGGTGCGCGGCTCGCGCGCGGCGCGCCGGTGCCGGTCGGTTTCATCGGCGGCACGCGCTCGAAGGAAGTCCGCCAGGTCGGCTTGAGCGCGACGCGCCGGGCGACGGGCGGCCACATCGAATGGATCGAGGGCAGCCATCTGTTTCCGATGGAAAAGCCGATCGAAACCGCGCGCGCGGTGCAGCGGATGTTGCGCGAACTGAGCGAGCGCGGCTGAGGCGGCGCGCGTCGATCGCCGTGGCTCGCGCGGCGCATCGGCCTGCCGCGGGCGCTCGCATTTTGCTGGGGTTGAGACCCTGCTTTACGGTATAATCCGTTTTTCCCGCGAGCATCCAGCGATGACCAAATATGTTTTCGTCACCGGCGGCGTAGTATCTTCCCTCGGCAAGGGTATTGCCGCCGCTTCCCTCGCCGCGATCCTCGAATCGCGCGGTCTCAAAGTCACTCTTCTCAAGCTCGATCCCTACATCAACGTCGACCCCGGCACGATGAGCCCGTTTCAACACGGCGAAGTGTTCGTGACGGAAGACGGAGCGGAAACCGACCTCGACCTCGGCCACTATGAGCGCTTCATCAGCACGAAGATGCGCAAGGCCAATAACTTCACCACGGGCCAGATTTACGAATCGGTGATCCGCAAGGAACGCCGCGGCGATTATCTCGGCAAGACGGTGCAGGTCATTCCGCACATCACGAATGAAATCCAGGCGTTCATCGAGCGTGGGGCAGCTTCCGCTACCTGCGGCGAGCCGGACGTCGCGATCGTCGAAGTCGGCGGCACGGTGGGCGATATCGAATCGCTGCCGTTCCTCGAAGCCGCGCGTCAGATGAGTCTGCGCATGGGCCGCAACAGCGCGTGCTTCGTGCACCTCACGCTGGTGCCCTGGGTCGCCACCGCCGGCGAACTGAAGACCAAGCCCACGCAACACAGCGTGCAGAAGCTGCGCGAAATCGGTATCTCGCCGCACGTGCTGCTGTGCCGCGCCGACCGCCGCATTCCGGACGACGAGCGCGCGAAAATCTCCATGTTCTCGAACGTGCCGGAAGACGCCGTTATTTCGGTGTGGG
>Ga0268255_10000242_pt1 | contig 43200 bp, 43 predicted proteins | sample AgamicOrMarz_FD_200256 | JGI IMG/M metagenome (GOLD analysis project Ga0268255, IMG submission 200256) | Agave microbial communities from Guanajuato, Mexico - Or.Ma.rz (v2) (version 3) | ecosystem: Host-associated > Plants > Phyllosphere > Phylloplane/Leaf | place: Guanajuato, Mexico...
GAGGAGGCTCCCCGCAACGCCCGCGAACCGCTCGCGCCTGGAGCGGAAATCAACAGACAAGTTTAAAACAGCCTAAAATAAATGAAAACAATATTCTATTATAGCCTATTTTAGACAAAAAAAGAAGTAAGTCTTACAAAAGACCCATGCCGTTTTGGGCATGGGTCTTGACGAACTATTTATTAAGGAATCATAAAACTTAGGAAATGACTTTGAACAAAGGTCATAATCCCAATAATGATTACTAGGAAGAAACTATGTTTGATTGTAAAACGGAACAAGTCGGATTCCTTTCCTGCAAGACCTACAGCGGCACAAGCAACGGCAATGGATTGTGGTGAAATCATTTTTCCGGTTACACCACCTGATGAGTTAGCCGCGAGCGCAAGCACTGGGTCCATTCCGACGGAAGTTGCTGTGATTTTTTGCAGGTTACCAAATAATAAGTTTGCAGAAGTATCAGAACCAGTAATGAATACTCCAAGCCAGCCAAGGAAAGGTGAGAAAAACGGAAATAGTAATGAACCAGTTTTGGCTAGTGTCATTCCGAGAGTTGTACTCATTCCAGATGCATTGGTTACATAAGCGAAACCAACAACGGCTGCAATTGTAATTACTGGATATTTTAATTCATTAATGGTTTCTCCAAATGTAGCAATCCAATTTTTCCAAGAGATGCCGACAATGAATTTTGTTAAGATTGCCGCGATAAGGATTGCTGTACCTGCGGCACCAAGAAGTTCAAGTTTATAAATTGCAGGAATCGGTGCATCAGCCGAGTTGATTATTTTATTGTTAATTAATGGAACATCTGGAATAAATGTTAGTGCATGTCCGATGGTATTAATAGCTTTTAAAATTGCATTTGCACCTTCATAATGGCCAGTTAACGCAAGTTTAACTGTAGGCATGCCCCATAATGTAATAATTGCAGTTAATAATAGGAAAGGTGACCAAGCCTTGAAAATTTGTCCACCCGTATGTTTTACTTCTTGGGTTTTAAGTTTCCTTGCTGATGTAGCAGCAAGTTCTTGTTCAGAAGTAAAACGGAAGATAGTTTTTGGTTTCCAGAATTTTAAGAAGACAGCAAGTGCGAATAATGAAACCAAGGCTGATAAGATATCGGGAAGTTCTGGTCCCATAAAGTTAGAAGTAAAAAACTGAGTACCAGCAAATGCTACTCCTGAAACAAGAATCGCTGGCAGTACCTCTTTTGTCTTTTTCCAGCCTGCCATGATAAATACAAGATAGAATGGGATAAAGACTGATAGAAATGGCAACTGGCGGCCAACCATTTTGGAGATCTCTGTGGCGGCAATACCAGTTGGACCTTCCATGGCAATGATAGGTGCACCAATAGCTCCGAAGGCAACAGGTGCAGTATTAGCAATAAGACAAAGCCCTGCAGCATATAAGGGATTAAACCCTAAACCGACTAAAAGTGCAGCTGATATGGCAACTGGTGCTCCGAAACCTGCAGCACCTTCAAGAAATGCTCCAAAGGAAAACGCTACCAATAAAGCTTGTAAACGGCGATCCTCGGTAATAGAAACGACGGAAGTTCGAATAATATCAAATTGTCCTGTCTTTACAGTTAGTTTATACAGGAATACTGACGTAATGATAATCCAGCCAATGGGCAGTATACCATAAACAGCACCTTGTGAGGCAGACATAAATGCCATACCTGCTGGCATTTTATAAGCGAAAATTGCAATCACTAAGGCAATTGCAAGCGTCGATAATCCAGCTAGATAGCCTTTCATCCGTTTAATAGCTAAAGCCCAGAAAAAGTAAAGAATAGGAATTAGTGCAACAACCGCGGAAAGTGCGAGATTATCTCCCACAGCGGTAAAATTTTGAGTAAATGTCATATTAGCTTAATCCCCCCGAATTAGCTTATTTTAATTTGTTCCCTAAGTAATAATGTCTACCCTCCTTTATATGAGTAACCGCTTTCAAATGGTGATTAGGTCATCAGATGATTAGATGTTCATGCTGCTAAAATGAATTATATGGATGAATTGGAAGAATTTCAATCATTTTTTGCAAAATTTATTTTTTACGATATTATCACGTTATAAATAGCGGAAAGCTTTGTTGAGTAGAAAATAGATTACAGATGCAGATTTTTGAAAAAACTGTATAATAAAGATGCGTCTGAGAAACGAATGTTGTAAGGGGCTGGATAGGTGATTTATAAAAAAATAAAACCCAAAAAAATATATGAAGAAGTAGCAGAGGCTATTTATGAAATGATTCGAACAGGTCAGGTTAAACCTGGTCAAAGACTGGATTCTGTCCAACAGTTGGCTGAAAATTTCCAAGTGGGGCGGTCTGCCATTCGTGAAGCTTTAACTTCATTGAGAGCGATGGGGCTTGTTGAGATGAAACAAGGGGAAGGCACATACATAAAGGAATTTGAAACAGACCAAATTACTTTTCCACTATCGACAGCGATTTTAATGAACAAAGAAGATATTGCCCAACTATTAGAGGTTCGTAAGATTATTGAAATTGGTACTGCGGCGGCGGCGGCTAAGAAAAGAACGAGTCATCATTTGGAAATGATGGAGAAAGCGCTTGAAGAGATGAAGAGTGCACAAGGGAATGAAACACTTGGAGAAAAAGCAGATCTAGAATTTCATTTAGCCCTTGCAGATGCTGCACAAAACTCTTTGCTGCTTAGCTTAATGAATCATGTCTCTGGATTAATGGGTGAAACCATGAAAGAAACACGGAGGGTTTGGCTCTTTTCCAAGCAAACCACTGTGGAACGCCTTTATGAAGAACATAAGGAAATATATGAAGCAATTAAAGAGCAAGATGAAGAAAAAGCTCGGAAGTTAATGCTTGTTCACTTGGAAAATGTGGAGGCCATACTGCAAAAGTTTTTTCAATCTGCTCATTTATCAATATAAATTAGTACTATCAAATATAGTGAAGTAAAATTTTTTTGTGGAAGCACTTTCAAAAAGAACTACTTTTATTGTAGTATGATAAATATAAAAAAGTAGTTTTTTTTCATCAAGTCATCAGATGACCGGTTCATCAGAAGGTTAATGAAATTTGATTTAGGAGAGGAAGACAAACATGAAGGTTACACTTTTTGCAACTTGTATTGTAGACATGTTTCAAAGTAATGTAGGGAAAGCCACGGTCGAACTACTTGAAAGACTCGGATGTGAAATTGATTTTCCTGAATCACAGGTTTGTTGTGGTCAACCGTCATATAACAGTGGGTATGTTAAAGAAACAAAAGAAGCAATGAAACGGATGATTGACACATTTATAGATGCCGAGTACGTTGTATCTCCATCAGGGTCTTGCATAACGATGTTCCACGAATATCCTCACATTTTTAAAGGAGATCCTGTTTGGGAACCAAAAGCAAAAAAATTGGCTGAAAAGTCATTTGAACTTACACAATTTATTGTTGATGTTTTGAAGATTGAGGATGTTGGTGCTCGCTTTGAAGGAAATGTAACCTATCATACCTCTTGTCACATGACAAGATTATTAGGTGTTAAAAAAGCTCCTATGATTCTATTAAGTAATGTAAAAGGTCTAAAATTCACTGAACTACCTGGAAAGGAACAATGCTGTGGGTTTGGTGGCACCTTTGCCGTTAAAATGGCGCAAATATCAGAGCAAATGGTGGATGAAAAAGTCCGTCATGTGGAAGAAACTGGTGCTGAGTATCTAATTGGTGCCGATGCAGCCTGCTTAATGAACATTGGCGGACGGATTGATCGTGTAGGAAAGCCAATCAAGGTGATGCATATTGCTGAAGTATTAAATAGTCATTGATTTATTAATCTAGAAGGATGGAGGAATGGCTGTATGGCAATGAAGATTAGCACGGATCAATTTAAAGAACGTGTTAGTAAAGGGATTCATGATGACTTCATGCGTGGTGCCGTTGCTGGAGCACAAGACGGTATGGGCGTAAAAAGACGTCTGGCAACTGAGGAATTAGGAAATTGGGAAGACTGGCGCTCGCATGGGGAAGAAATCCGTCAACATGTACTTGAAAACTTAGATTATTATTTAGAGCAATTAAGTGAGAATGTGGCCAAACGTGGCGGTCATGTATTTTTTGCACAAACAAAAGAAGAAGCAAACGAATATATACGAAGTATTGTCAAAAAGAAGGAAGCCAAAAAAATTGTTAAATCTAAATCAATGGTTACTGAAGAAATCAGTTTAAATTCCATGCTGGAGCAAGAAGGCTGTGAGGTAATCGAAACCGACTTAGGTGAATACATTTTGCAAATTGATGACCATGATCCTCCATCACATATCGTCGTGCCAGCACTGCATAAAAATAAAGAGCAAATTCGTGACGTGTTTACGGAAAGGTTAGGTTACACCAAAACATCAAAACCAGAAGAACTAGCTTGGCATGCACGTGAAATGCTCCGCAAGGAATACTTATCAGCAGACATCGGAATTACTGGCTGTAACTTTGCTGTTGCAGAAACAGGATCTTTTAGCCTCGTAACGAACGAAGGAAATGCTGATTTAGTAACAGCATTACCTAAAACGCAAATTACAGTTATGGGAATGGAAAGATTGGTCCCAACCTTTGAGGAGATGGAGGTTTTAGTTAGTTTATTAACTAGGAGCGCGGTAGGTCAGAAATTAACTAGTTATATAACTGTATTAACAGGACCGAGAGAAGCATTGGATGTTGACGGTCCGGAGGAATTTCACCTTGTCATTGTTGATAACGGAAGATCCAAGATTCTTGGTGGAGAATTCCAGTCAGTATTACAGTGTATCCGTTGTGCTGCATGTATTAATGTATGCCCAGTCTATCGACATGTAGGCGGACACTCCTACGGCTCCATTTATTCTGGTCCCATCGGCGCAGTTCTATCACCATTATTAGGCGGATACGACGAGTTTAAAGAATTGCCTTACGCTTCGACCCTATGCGGTGCTTGCACAGAAGTATGTCCAGTAAAAATACCGTTACATAACCTTCTGCATAAACACCGTGAAGTCATTGTTGAAAAAGAGGGAAAAGCACCTATTTCCGAAAAGCTGTTAATGAAGGCGTTTGGATTAGGGGCAGCATCACCAATCATGTACAATATCGGTTCTAAGCTGGCACCCGCTGCTATGAATCCTTTCACAGTTGGAGAGAAGATATCAAAAGGACCAGGTCCGTTAAAGGCTTGGACAGATATTCGAGATTTTCCGGCACCAAATAAAGAGAGATTCAGAGATTGGTTTAAAAACCGTGAAAAAGGAGGTAAATAATCATGGTTGGGACGAGTCACAATCGAGATAAATTTTTAAACCAAATTGCGAGCCGTCTTGGACGCCCGCGAATTTCCTCCCAGGTTGAAAGGCCGACTTGGAAATTTCAGCCCCAATATGACGTTTTAAAAGATGCTGGACAGGACGAGTTATTAGAGGTGCTAAAAGAACAATGTAAGAAAATTCATACAAACTTTTATGTTACTGACAGTAAAGATTTATCATCGACTCTAAATGAAGTAGTTTCAGGATATGGGGGCGGCCCAATTGTAACATGGAAAGATAAACGCTTTTCAAAATGGGGGCTGGATGCACTTTTAAAAAAGGAATGGCCAGCTCAAAATATTGAAGTTTACGAATGGGATCATAACAAAGGGAAACAAAACATCGCTAAAGCTGAAAAGGCGAATGTCGGAATCACAATTAGTGAAGTAACACTTGCTGAATCTGGTACGGTTGTGTTGTTTAGCGATGAGAATAAAGGAAGAACGGTCAGCTTTTTACCTGCTACTTATATTGCCCTTGTCCCGAAAAGTACTCTTGTTCCACGGATCACACAAGCTGCTCAAAAAATGCGGGAGATTCATAAGCAAACTGGTCATGTTGCTTCGTGCATCAATTTCATAACAGGGCCTAGTAACTCTGCGGATATTGAATTGAATCTTGTCGTTGGAGTGCACGGACCAGTAAAGGCATCGTATATTGTCATTAATGATCTATAAATATTTCTAAAGGTCTGTATCCTGATATCGGGGTGCAGGCCTCTTTTTATTTTTTGTTGTTATATAACAAAAAATAATCTGTTATATAATTATAAACTGTCGTTTAAATCATATATAGTAACGTTTATGACATAAAAAATTGATGTGTTATAAAACTTTTTTCACTGTGTTTGACTTTTATCACAGATTAATAAAAATAATTATCTTACAATGATTGAGGGGAGTTAAATTTTCTGTCTATTTCTATAATATTTTTTACTAGATATCTAGCTGTTGTGCCTATGGACTCTGGTTATAAGCCCCACGTCAAGGCGCTTCCGCTTTTCAAAATTGGGGAGGGACATTATGTCAATTTTACCGAAAAAAAACGAACTAGGATTCTTTGAAATTCGTTTAGAATCAATTGGAGGACTCGGAGCTAACTTAGCTGGAAAGATGTTAGCGGAGGCAGGCGTTCTAAGTCTTGGCTTAAAGGGAGCTAATTTTTCATCCTACGGGTCAGAAAAAAAGGGTTCTCCAGTTAAGAGCTTCATTCGCTTTTGTGAACCAGATGTAGAAATTCGCGACCATAGTCCAATTGAACAACCACATATTGTTGGTGTTTTCCATGAAGCCTTATATAGAACGGTTAATGTTGTCAGCGGATTAAATGCTGATGGAATCGTTCTAGTTAATACATCTAGAGATTTTGATGACGTAAAAAAGGATTTACAATTGGAATACGGAACACTTGCAATTGTAGATGCGCTATCCATTGCCGTTGAGGAAAAAACTAAAGTAAATACAGCCATGCTTGGTGCACTATATCGTATTTGTGACTTTTTAGATCCCGAATCAATGAGAGATGTCATTCGGAAAACGTTTACGAAGAAATATCCGCATCTTGTTGAACCAAATATCCGTACCTTTGACCGCGGTTACAATGAGGTTCAATTTAAAGCATATGAAGTACCAGCTGGGGCAGAAGGGAAAGCCTTTACACGTCCATTGCCGCTTCTAGGATACATGACTCAGGAAATCGGTGGGGTCATGGTTTCTCAAGCTAATAGTATTTATAAAGATTTAAGTGGTTCACGCCAAGGATTCCTTCCAGAGTTCCAACAAGACAAATGTATTCACTGTGCAGCTTGTGACAATGTTTGTCCGGACTTTTGTTTTGTTTGGGAAGAAGGAGAAGATAAGCGTGGCAGAAAACAAATGTTCCTTCAAGGTATTGATTATCAATACTGTAAAGGCTGCCTGAAATGCGTGGAAGTCTGTCCAACAGATGCCCTAGGTGATCTTCGCGAATTACTTGGGTATGCAGATGACCATCGTGTCAAACAAAACTTTCCTTATATTGCAGGAGGGGTCCAATAATGGCTATTTTAGAAGATAAGTTAACAACCATAGATATTGCAGAACAAATTTCAACATTTGAATCAGGAAATGAAATGGCAGCAATGGCTGCAGCACAAATCAATTATCATATTATGGGCTATTTCCCAATTACGCCTTCAACAGAAGTTGCACAATTTTTAGATCAAATGAAAACACGTGGAGAACATGATATTAAGTTGATTCCTGCAGATGGTGAGCACGGTTCAGCAGGTATTTGTTATGGGGCAGCGGCTACAGGTGCACGGGTAATTAATGCAACAAGTGCAAATGGATTCTTATATATGCTTGAACAAATGCCAGTACAATCAGGTACTCGCTTTCCTATGGTGATGAACCTAGTTACTCGTGCTGTAAGTGGTCCGCTAGATATTCGCGGTGACCACTCTGACTTGTATTATGCTTTAAATACCGGCTGGGTAATATTAACTGCAAAAACACCTCAAGCTGTTTATGATATGAATATCATGGCGTTAAAAATTGCGGAACATTCTAAAGTTCGTTTACCAGTTATTGTAGCTTATGATGGATTCTTTACATCCCATCAAAAACGTCGCGTTGAATTCTTTAAAGACCGCAGCGTTGTGCAGCAATTTGTGGGTGAGTGTCCAACAGATTACAACTTTGTTAGAGATTTGAGGAAACCAGTAACGATTGGTGCCCATATGAGTGGTGATGATTTCCTCAACAATCACTTCCAGCAGTCAGAGGCAATGTACAATGCTGGCGAGGTATTTAAAGAGGTTGCTGAAGAATATGCTAAGCTTTCAGGAAGAGAATATCCTGTATTAGATTTATATAAAATGGAAGATGCAGAAGTAGCACTATTCCTATTAAACTCTGCTGCAGAATCTGCTAAGGATGTTGTGGATCAACTTCGTGCAAAAGGAATTAAGGCCGGGGTTATCAGCCCGAACATTATCCGTCCGTTCCCTGCAAAGGAAATTCGTGAAGCGCTTAAGAATGTAAAATCTTTATTAGTTGGGGAACGTGCGGATTCCTACGGAGCAAATGGTCCAAACCTAACCCATGAAGTGAAATCTGCACTTCAAGATGACAAAGACAACAAGACGATTGTGTTGAGCCGCGTATTTGGTCTTGGCGGTAAGGATTTCTATGCAAGTGATGCACAGGCTTTTTTCGATATGGCACTGGATACAATGGAAAAAGGCTACGCCGAAAAGCTATTTGATTATTATGGTCATATCCCTGGCAACGCGGAGAAAATTCTTAAGCCAGTCATTTTACCACAGCATGGTGATGTCTTTAAAACCGGATTAATTGATGTGAAAATGGATGAAGAAACAAATAAATTAAAGGTGAAGATCCCACCGCTGCGGGCATTAACGGGTAAACCAAAACGAATTGCTTCAGGTCATGGGGCTTGTCCAGGCTGCGGAATTTTTGCAGGTCTTGAGTTGTTCTTTAAAGGAATTGAGGGAGACATTGTTACTCTATTCCAAACAGGCTGTGCGTATGTAACAACAACATCCTATCCAAGTACATCCCATAAGCAAACGATGATGCATAATTTATTCCAAAACGGTGCTGCTACGCTTTCAGGTACTGTTGAAGCGTTCATGGAATTAAAACGCCGCGGTGAAATTGAGGTATCGGATGATGCTACATTTGTGATGATTACGGGTGATGGCGGGATGGACATTGGTATGGGATCAGCTATCGGTACGGCTCTTCGTGGTCATAAACTAATTATGCTTGAATATGATAATGAAGGTTACATGAATACTGGCTCACAAATGTCCTATTCGACTCCTATTGGTCATATGACAAGTACTTCAGGTGTAGGAAAAACACAGCGCGGAAAGGCTTTCCATCATAAAGATACAGCGCAAATTATGGCATCTACCAATATTCCATATGTGTTTACTGGTTCCGAAGCATTCCCGCAGGATTTAGTTAAAAAAGGTGCGAAAGCACAATGGTATGCACAAAATGTAGGTACTGTTTATGGGAAACTTCTCATCACATGCCCACTTAACTGGAAATCTGATGACCGTTTCGGCACAACCATTATCGAAGCTGCTGTTAATTCTTGTTTCTTCCCGCTCTATGAAGTGGAGCAGGGTGTTACAACGATTACTTACAATCCAGAAGACAAGAAAAAACGCATTCCGCTTTCGGATTGGTTAAAATATATGGGCAAAACAAAACACCTTTTAAAAGATGAGAACAAGCCAATGCTAGAAGAGTTTGAAGCTGAAGTTGAGAAAAGATGGCAGCGTCTAAAAGCAAAAGATGAAAATCCAATGCTGTAAATAGAAGAGTATCTTAAAAGCACTTCCTTTGGGGAGTGTTTTTTTGCTGGTAATAAATCATTAATCACTACATGTTTCGTGAAAATGGTATTTATGAACTAAATCCAGAGGAAATGTGGGCAAAAATTGACTAGAAAAGCAATCCGCTGTGGATTGCTTTTCTAATGTCTAGCTCCAGCGCCTAGGGGCTCGGGGTCATAAGCCAAGCCGATATGAAGGTTAAAGTGCAACCTTCATGTCGGCTCGTCTTATGCCTTTCGCCCCTGTTCAAGGCGCTTCCGCTTTTCTTATTGTAATTGCTTTATCGTTGTAATAAATGCTGTAAGATTCTTGATGTCTTTTCGTTGTTTAATGAGGACTTTTCCTAGTTCTAGGGTTTTTTGTTTTGCAGCAATTCGTGTATGTTCATCCTCAATCCCATCTAAATCGGCAACATGTGCCAATCCAATCTGTCTTCTGATTAACTCACAGCCTGTAAATCCAAGTGAGTCCTCAAAAAGTTTTGTTAAATGGTAGTTTAAGAAGGTAGAAGTTTTTGCTGCTTCCTCTTTATTATCTGTATTCCATAAACGTGTATAGTGCTCTTCAAATACCTTCCATACCGTTTCAATATGATTGATAAAAAGGTCCCGTTTTTCAACATTCGCAATTACTTGGAAAAGTAGATTCGCAAATACTTGACCAATATCGAAGCCGGCAGGTCCGTAGAAAGCAAATTCAGAGTCGATTACTTTTGTTTCAAAATTATCGGCAAACACACTTCCGGTATGTAAATCACCATGAAGGAGAGCTTCTGCCTCTGTTAAAAATCTTTTCTTCAAAACACTGACATGAAATTTTAGTTCATCATCGTGCCAAATTGCTTCGACTGCAGGACGGAGACCCTCTTCAAATTCGTTGGTGTCTGCATTAAAATACGGATCGGTGAAAATTAAATCCTCAGTAATTTTGCAAAGTTCGGGATTGATAAACTGTTGGACATATTCCTTTTTTATGGCTGGGCTTAATCCATAATCAGAAGTGTAAAATAATGTTTTTGCAAGGTATTCACCAAGATGTTTAGAAATCAATGGATAGGTTTCACCTTTGATAAAGCCAGTTCTTGCGATGACTAGATGGGAAAGGTCCTCCATTACAGTGACGGCAAGCACGTCATCAGTGAAAAAAACTTCTGGTACATAAACAGGAGCAATTTGCCTGAAAATTTTTAAGGCATCTGCTTCAATCTTTGCTCTTTTCAGTGTTAATGGCCAGCTTTCACCCACTACTTTTGCGTAGGGGAGAGCTTGTTTGATAATAATACTTTTACCTTCTAAATCATCAACAATATGAAAAACAAGATTGAGATTGCCGTCACCAATTTCCTTGCAGGATAGTTTAGCATACCTAGTAAAAATATTTAATTCAAGTGCTAGTTCAATAGCACTCTCGTTTGTTAAAGGCTGGTATGTTTTCTGCTTTAGTAGACTCATTAGGGTTCCTCCTTGTTTTTGAAGGCCTATTTATGCACGCAGGCACTAAAAAAGCCTCTTTCTCATCTGAAAGAGGCTTGGGAAGACAATTTGTCTGTCGCACCTCTTATCTCTCAGAAAGATCATCCTTCTGTTGGAATTAGCACCGTGCCTTAAGGAGATTTCAAGCGCATTAAGCGCTCCATTTTACGATCGGTTTAAGGTCGGTTGCTGGGCTTCAAAGGGCCAAATCCCTCAGCCAGCTCATGATAAGAGAAAATCTATTCAACTGGTAAAAATCATATCAGTAACAAAATGATATTGTCAATATTTTTTGAAAATTATTAATAGTATTCTGGTTTTCTATCTGTGAAAATTGGGATCTGCTTGCGAACAGCCTTGACTAAGTCCATGTCAATCTCTGCTGATAAGATTTCTTCACTTTTGCCGGCTTCCGCTATGACCTCTCCCCACGGATCAATAATCATTGAATGCCCGGCGAAATGGTTATTTGGGTCTTGACCGGAACGGTTACAGGCGATAACGTAACATTGATTTTCAATCGCTCTGGCAATTAATAGTGCTCTCCAATGAGACAAGCGCGGTGCTGGCCATTCCGCCACCACAAACAGTGCCTCAGCCCCTTCTGCTGAATGAGCCCGTATCCACTCTGGAAAACGGATGTCATAACAGATCGTCCCGGCAAATTTATGATTTTCCAATTGAAAAAGTCCTTTTTGGGATCCTGCTTCTAAATATACATGCTCATCCATTAGCTTAAAAAGGTGAAGTTTACTATAACTGTGGACGAGTTTGCCTTCTTTATGGATGATGATCAGGGTATTTTTTACACCGGTTTCTTCACGGTTGGCTACCGATCCTCCGACGAAATTCACTTGGTATTTTTGGGCTGCTTTTTGAAGAAAATCAATTGTCTGACTAGCGTTATTGTCGGCAATCTCATTAAGACGGGTTAAGTCATACCCTGTCGTCCAAAGTTCTGGAAGGACAATGATATCGGGTTGGTCAGTTACTGCTTTTTCAATGAGTCTTTCTGCCGATTGATAGTTTTTGTTTGGATCACCAAAGACGATATCCATTTGTAAACATGAAATTTTAAATTTCACAAATATTCACCTCGTTTGAACTATCGGAATTTTTTCTTTACAAGCTGTTATAAAAGTTATATCATTTGTGACTAGAATTTCACAATAAATTATCTTTTTATAAATCAGTAAAGCAGGTGAACCATGAAGCAATTTCCACCATCTGAACTATTAAACAGTCTTCCAAAGCAGTTTTTTGCTTCGCTTGTTAAAAAAGTCGGGGAATATATTTCACAGGGGTATGATGTGATTAATCTAGGACAGGGCAATCCTGATCAGCCAACACCCGCTCATATCGTTGCCAAACTTCAGGAAGCTGCAGTAAATCCAATCAATCACAAATACTCTCCCTTTCAGGGACACAGTTATTTAAAGCAGGCAGTGGCTGATTTTTATTTAAGAGAATATGGAGTAACCATTGATCCGAATAAAGAAGTGGCCATCTTGTTTGGCGGGAAGGCTGGGCTTGTTGAAATACCCCAGTGCTTATTAAATCCCGAAGATACCATCCTCGTACCTGATCCAGGCTACCCGGATTATTTGTCAGGGGTTGCACTGGCTAAAGCAGAAATGGTAATGATGCCGCTAAGAGAGCAAAAAAACTTTTTGCCGGATTATAGCGAATTAGACGAGAAGGTCTTAACCGAAGCAAAGGTCATGTTCCTCAATTATCCTAATAATCCTACTGGTGCTGTAGCCACTCGTGAGTTTTTTGAAGAAACTGTAAAACTTGCGAGTGAAAATGATATTTGTATAGTCCATGATTTTGCCTATGGGGCCATTGGATTTGACGGTGAAAAACCTTTGAGTTTTTTACAGGCCAAAGGAGCAAAGGACGTAGGAATTGAAATTTATACATTATCTAAAACGTATAATATGGCGGGCTGGCGTGTTGGTTTTGCTATTGGGAATGAGAGCGTCATTTCCGCGATTGAACTCTTACAAGACCATTTGTATGTCAGTTTATTTGGAGCCGTTCAAGAGGCAGCAAGAGAGGCATTAACGGGCTCTCAGGAATGTGTAAAAGAACTAAATGAGTTGTATGAGCGAAGAAGGAATGTTTTGATTGATGGTCTTCGTTCCTTGGGTTGGAATGTCAGCGCTCCAAAGGGATCTTTTTTTGCGTGGCTGAAGGTTCCTGAAGGCTTTTCCTCTGCGGAATTTGCTAATATGCTCCTTGAACAGGCGCATATTATGGTTGCACCTGGAATTGGATTTGGGGAATTTGGAGAGGGCTATGTCCGGGTAGGATTACTATCAAGTGAAGACCGATTAGCTGAAGCTGTCGAAAGAATTAGTCGTTTGGAAATATTCTAAAAAATCAATTGACAATTTATTTTTTTCTTGCGATAATCCAAATTAAAGTTAGACAGTATTCATAACTTAATAAAAATACGAATCGTTTTCTTATCAAGAGCAGGCGGAGGGAAAAGCCCTATGAAGCCCGGCAACCGACTTATACGAAGTGTTAAGCACGGTGCTAATTCTTACAGCAACAAGGCTGATAGATGAGAAGATGTTAGTTTGCAGCTAACCTCTTCTTTGTTGAAGAGGTTTTTTATGTTTGATTAAAAGGAAGTGGTTCTGGAGTGACTGAAATTATTGCTACATATTTACTTCATAATGAAAAGAATCCGAACAAGAAGGCTGAAGAAATTGCGCTTGGATTAACAGTCGGTTCATGGACAAACCTGCCTGAATTAGAGCAAAGCCAATTGCGGAAGCATAAAGGGAGAGTCGTCTCTGTCGAAGAGTTACCTTTAGAAAAAGAGGATCAATCAATGATCCAAATCGGCTATCCAACGCTCAATTTTTCAAACGACCTCCCTGCCATCTTAACCACCGTTTTCGGTAAGCTTTCATTGGATGGAAAAATTAAATTACTTGATTTGCAATTGGATGAGGGATTAAAAAGTCAGTTTCCAGGTCCAAGATTTGGGATCGAGGGTCTTCGGGAGAAATTAAACGTCTATAATCGACCGCTATTAATGAGCATCTTTAAAGGGGTGCTCGGGAAAGACCTCACGTTTTTAGTCGAGCAGTTAAAACAACAAGCCCTGGGTGGTGTTGATTTTGTGAAGGATGATGAAATCCTATTCGAAAATCAATTAACACCATTTGAAAAAAGAATTGTTGAAGGAAAAAAAGTACTTCAAGAAGTGTATGATCAAACCGGGCACCGAACTTTATATGCAATAAACCTAACAGGCAGAACATCGCACCTGAGAGATAAGGCAAGGAAGGCTGCTCAGCTTGGCGCTGACCTCTTATTGCTCAATGTTTTTTCCTATGGATTAGATGTTTTGCAGGAATTAAGAGAGGATAATGAAATCGCTTTGCCGCTAATGGCTCATCCAGCCGTCAGTGGTGCATTTACATCATCTCAGGTGTTTGGATTATCCCATTCATTAATGCTTGGTAAACTTCTCCGTTATGCTGGTGCTGATTTATCATTGTTCCCATCTCCTTATGGGACAGTGGCATTAGAAAAAACGAAGGCACTTTCAATTGCCAGTGAATTAACAGGTAAAGATAGCTTTAAAAGGTCCTTCCCTGTTCCATCAGCTGGGATTCATCCAGGCTTGGTGCCTTTATTAATTCGGGATTTTGGTATCGATTCTGTCATAAACGCAGGCGGTGGAGTTCATGGCCATCCAGATGGTGCCCGAGGCGGCGGTCTGGCATTCCGACAAGCGATAGAGACCAATCTCCAAGGCAAGTTATTGGCCGAAGGGGCTGAAAACTATCCTGAACTTAAACTAGCATTAGAGCTATGGGGGAATCCCGAAGTAACGGTATGACAATGAATTGAGGTGGGGGAACTCAAATGCTAAACGAAAGATGGAATGAATTAGCCGATGTAAAGGATGAACTAGCAGACCGAGACTGGTTTATGGGTACAAGCGGAAATTTGGCGATTAAAGTTAGTGAACATCCACTTCAATTTTTGGTGACGGCTAGTGGTAAGGATAAGCGCAGGCGTACAGATGAAGATTTTTTACTTGTTGATGAATTGGGTCACCCAGTTGAAGAAACTCATTTAAGACCCTCAGCAGAAACACTTCTTCATGTTGAAATTTATCGTAAAACGAAGGCTGGCTGCAGTCTCCATGTCCATACCATTGAAAATAATGTTATCTCAGAAGTTTATGGTGATCATGGTGAGGTCACATTCAAAGGACAAGAACTAATCAAGGCATTTGATTTATGGGAAGAAGACGCCGTCTTAAAAATACCCATCATTCGAAATTATGCCCATATCCCGACTCTAGCGACTAAATTTTCTGAACATGTTTCAGGAGATACAGGAGCCATATTAATTCGTAACCATGGAATCACTGTATGGGGGAGAACGGCTTTTGAGGCGAAAAAAATCCTTGAAGCATCCGAGTTTTTATTTCGATATCAATTACGCATTTTAGAGTACAAATCAAACCAATTATTTAAAGTAATCTAACCAACAACAAAAAGGGGAGATGAATTAAAATGGCGTATATTACTTTTCAGAACAAAGAAGAGCAAATTCAAGTACAAGAAGAAGTAGCAGGTTTTCTTGAATCTCAGGACGTTATTTATGAAACTTGGGATATTAGCAAACTCCCAGTGGAGCTTGTGGAAAAGTATCTTTTGAGCGAGGAAGAAAAAGAACAAATTCTAAGTGCTTTTGCAGGAGAAATCGCTGATATCTCTGCTAGAAGGGGTTACAAAGCACACGATGTTATCTCCTTGTCAGAAAATACTCCGAATTTGGATGTCTTACTGACAAACTTTAAAAATGAGCATCATCATACAGATGATGAGGTTCGCTTTATAGTTAGTGGCCACGGTGTATTTGTCATCCAAGGCAAAGATGGTGAGTTCTTTGAAGTCCATCTAAATCCTGGCGACTTGATCTCTGTGCCTGAAAATACAAGGCACTATTTTACGTTGGAAGAGGATCGGAAAGTTGTCGCCGTAAGGATTTTTGTTACAACCGAAGGATGGGTGCCGATTTACGAAAAATTAGAAATTCCTCAATAAAAAAAATGAAAAACTGGCTGTAGTTATCTACTGCCAGTTTTTTATTGTCTATTTAAAATGGAGGGTTTTGTCGAAAAAACAAGAAAATAAATGAGAAAATTGTCGAAAAACAAAAGAAATAGAATGTTTTGTCTACTTTTGCGAATGTGTTTACTTTTATCCTAATTCTTGTCATAATTCATCAAGTAGTCTAATTTTTAGTGTTTTATTGCAATAGAGTAATAGGTAGGGGGATTACATTGTACGAGCATCGTATTAGCCATAATGAAATGATTGAAGAGATAAAAGCTAAAAGGGAACTTATGATAAATAGTGCGTATTCACTTGGATTTACAAGTGAAGTGACTATAAAATATAGCCAAGAGCTGGATGAGTTAATAAATGAGTATCAAAAGGTCATGGAAGCTTCCTCCAGGCCAAATGATGAAATTAAATTTGCTTTTAAACAAATGATTATGGTATTGCCCAAGGTATTAGTTTAACAACAAGAGTAGCAAAAAAAACTTTTACACTGCATTCCTTAAGATAAAATAATACTATGAAAAGACATCAATTATGTACACCATGACAAGTAACCCCAAGATAAAAGCATAGGTAGAAACCCGCTCATTTCCGTCACCATGGCTTTCAGGTATTAATTCCTTATAAATGATAAATAACATTGCCCCAGCCGCCCATAAGGGACAAGGCCTTGAACAAATTTGGTCAAAAAATACCCTAATAACGAAGTAACGATTTCAATGGCACCTGTTAAGGTGGCAATAATGAAGGCCTTCAATTTACTTATCCGCTGGTTAATTAAAAATAATGCAACAAGGAGGCCTTCCGGCGCATTTTGAAATCCAATCGCCAAAGCAATAAGATTTCCCGTATCGCCTTGTTGGGATGCATAGCTGACGCCTACGGACAATTCCTCAGGAATATTATGCAGAGTAATCGTAGAGATAATTAAGAGAGCTTTCTCGTCAAATTGAATTCCAGTTTTGTTGTGCTGTAAGTCATTATGAGGAATATTTTTTTCTAATAGAGTCAGCGTCCATACCCCCAGACATATTCCTACAAAAAGGGCAGCAAATCCCCCGTATTTCATTGCCTCAGTAATCAAACCTATTGTAGAAGGAGCCATCATAATCCCAGCACTAAAGGCTAAAAAACATCCTTCCAGCGATGTGTAATGGAATGGATTGATGAATAAATAGAATAATTAGTGCCCCTGCCCCTGTAGATAACGCCGAAAGTACACTGCCAAAAATAACCTTAGTCACCACACATCTCCTTTCCTTTTTATAACCCAAATCAAAACATCTACAAAATTAGACATGAACTGTGATTTTTATCATTGTTTATATCTAAATATTTCATATAGTTATATTAGTACTATTTTATCAAATATCTACAACACGTTTAACTACATATCTTACCACAACTTGTCATATCTTCAAATTGTTTAAACTATTTAACCACCTCCTAGATACTGCACAAAGAATTGTTTAGAGTCTTTTAATCACCACTAGTTAAATAAAATCTTGTAAAAAAATAAGAAAACTATCATTGTTTGGTACTATGCTTCTGTTGCGATTCATATATCGTTAATAAAAGCATTTTCAACCATAGGAGAGCAAACGCTTTCAATAATCTCAGATCTTATGGAGGAGGGAAATTCCTACATGCATATTGTCGTATGTGTCAAACAGGTACCTGATACAAAAATTATTAAAATTAACCCAAAAACCAACACACTCGACCGACGCAGTGCCCCTGCCATCTTGAACCCCTACGATGCTCATGCTGTTCAGGAGGCGGTAAAAATCAGAGAAAAAACGGGAGGTACTATTTCCGTTTTATCAATGGGACCGCCACAAGCGACTGCTGTCATTAAAAAGAGTGTAGAAATAGGTGCTGATAATGGATTTTTAATTTCCGATCGTGCCTTTGCAGGAGCAGATACACTGGCAACTAGTTATGCCCTTTCTAAAGCATTAGAAAAAATCAATAAAGAACACCCAGTAGATATGATTATTTGTGGCAAGCATGCGATTGATGGTGATACAGGACAAGTTGGTCCCGGAATTGCAAGAAGAATGGATATTCCGCCCATCACAAACGTAATTGAAGTTTCAGAAGTAAATCAGAAAGAAAAGACAGTTCTTATTAAACGAAAATTAACCAACGGTTATGAATTGATTCAATCTGACCTGCCTTGCTTATTAACAATTGAAAAAGAAATTAATGAGATTGAGTATTCACCAATGCCAAACATGATTACTGCCGCAAGGTACGAACCTATAATTTGGGCAGTTAGTGATTTTGAAAATGTAGAACGCTCCCAGCTTGGACTGAAAGGTTCACCAACAATCGTTGGGAAAATGTTTACACCACCACGCCCAGAAGGTGGTAAAAGACTTGAGGGTGCTGCAGATGAGCAGGTTAAGCAGCTTATGGAGATTTTGATGGAGAAAAAAGACCTATTAACAATCCAGCCATCTAAATAATAAGGATTGATCTTTTGTCACGGGGGGAATTTTATATGAATCTAGATGATTATCGGGGAGTCTGGGTATTCATCGAACAAAACGATGGTAAGATCGAAGGCGTATCTCTAGAATTACTAGGTGCCGGAAGGAAGTTGGCGGATAAATTACATGTTCCTTTAGCAGGTTTTTTACTAGGTCTTGAAATTAAACCATTAGCGAATAAAATTATTTCCTATGGTGCGGATATCGTCTATTTGATAGATCATCCTGTCTTAAAGAATTATCGTACAGAATCATATATGAAGGGCGTTATGCTCCTCGCTGAAAAGTACAAACCAGAAATTATCCTCTACGGTGCAACACCAAATGGGAAGGATTTAGCCAGTGCTGTAGCCACAGATTTAAACACTGGATTAACCGCAGATACAACCATGTTAGACGTGGATATAGATAATAGATTGCTAGAAGCAAGCAGACCTGCTTTTGGCGGTAATATTATGGCAACTATCCTTTGTAAAAAGCATCGTCCACAAATGGCAACCGTAAGACCGAAGGTTATGAAGGCACTTGAACCAGTGTCAGGTAGAACAGGTAAAATTATTGAAGAAAAAATAGTACTTCAAGAAGAAGATATGCGCACAAAAGTACTACAAATTGTGAATGACGTAACAAAAAAAGCCAATTTAGCTGACGCACATGTCATCGTCTGTGGAGGAAAAGGAATGGGGGATGTACAAAACTTTCAGCTTCTCTATGAGTTTGCAGAAACCATTGGCGCAACTGTTGGCGGCACTCGTGATGTAGTTGAGGCAGGCTGGCTGCCACATCATCTTCAAATTGGTCAGACAGGTGAAACTGTTACTCCGAAAATTTATTTTGCTGTTGCCTTATCCGGGGCCATTCAACATGTAGTTGGTATGAAAAATTCTGATTTAATTATCGCAATTAATAAAGATCCAAATGCACCAATTTTTGATGTAGCCACATATGGAATCGTTGGAGATGCTCTGGAGATCATTCCAAAATTAATCGAACAATTTAAACAGTTAAGATCTGTAAAAGGCGGTGAAATAAGCTATGCCTGAAAAATTTGATGTGATTGTTGTTGGGGCAGGCCCAGCGGGTACATCATGTGCGCTTACATGTGCGAGGAATGGACTAAATGTTTTGCTTATTGAAAGAGGGGAATACCCAGGGGCTAAAAACGTAATGGGCGGGGTACTATACCGTAAACAAATGGAGGAATTAGTTCCTGAATTTTGGAAGGAAGCACCATTGGAACGACCTGTTATTGAACAGCGTTTTTGGATGATGGATAAAGAATCCGTTGTACAATTTGGTTACAAAGGTCTTGAATGGGGTGTAGAGCCATATAATAACTTTACAGTCCTACGAGCACAGTTTGACCAATGGTTTGCTAAAAAGGCAGTCGATGCCGGGGCCCTACTCATTACTGAAACGGTAGTTACTGAATGTATCGTTGAAAACGGCAAGGTCGTTGGAGTACGTACTGATCGTCCAAATGGTGAAGTATATGCCAATGTCGTCGTGCTTGCTGACGGGGTTAACTCACTCCTTTCAAAACAGTTAGGCTTCCATAAAGAATTTCGTCCAGATGAAGTAGCCTTAACAGTGATGGAAGTGGTTAATTTACCAAAAGAAAAAATAAATGATCGTTTTAATTTGGAAGATAACCAGGGATGTACCATTGAAATCTTTGGTGATTCAACCAAAGGAAACCTTGGGACAGCTTTTGTTTACACCAATAAGGAAAGCTTAAATATCGGGGTAGGTACAACACTGTCAAGCATGATCAAAGCGAAAATAAAGCCATATGAGCTCTTAGACTACTTGAAAGCTCACCCGATGGTCAAACCAATGCTTGCTGGGGGAGAATCCGCTGAATACCTTGCCCATCTCATTCCTGAAGGTGGCTATCGTTCCGTTCCGAAGGTTGCTGGAAATGGAGTGATTGTCGTAGGAGATGCAGCACAGTTAGTTAATGCGATTCATCGTGAAGGCTCGAACATGGCGATGTCATCTGGAAAGATGGCTGCTGAGGCTGTAGTTTCCGCCCATAGCCGTGGTGACTTTAGAGAATCAAGTTTAAATAGTTACCGTGATGCACTTCATAATAGTTTTATAATGAAAGATTTAGAGAAATATAAAGATGCCGCACATACATTTGAGAAATATCCACAATACTTTAATGAATATGTTCCAATGATGAATAAAGCAATGAGCAAGTTCTTTACCGTTGATGGGACACCAAAGCGGGAAAAACAAAAACAAATAATGAAGAGTGTGACATCTGAACGTGGAACCATTCGAGTGTTACAAGATATTTATCGAGCTTGGAAGGCGGTGAAATAATGTCAACGAAGAATATCGAGGAAAAACAGTATCTCCTCCGTTTTAAATGTGATACAAAATCTCATTTGACCGTACTGGATCATGATGTATGCATGACACAATGTCCCGATAAAATTTGTACAGTATTTTGCCCAGCTGAGGTTTATAAGTGGGAAGGAACACGCATGCAGGTAGGTTATGAAGGCTGCCATGAATGTGGAAGCTGTCGGATCGGGTGCCCTTATCAAAACATAAAATGGGAATATCCAAAGGGTGGACATGGAATTGTCTTCCGTTTAGCGTAAATGAAAATAAAATAGGTGCTGTTTGCTATCTGCAAACGGCACCTATTTTTATGTAAACTTTTGATTATTACTATATGTGGGTTTTTTCACAAATGAGAGTAAAAAGAAGGTGAAGCAGAAGGATATTTTTTAGGAGTTAGCTTATTTTCTCTAGAAGGGTTGCTGAAGACAGATGATCGTTTTTGCTGGCTGTAACAAGCGAAGCGGCAAATGTGTTTGCTTGTTCAATGAATTCCATATTCGGAGAACAATAGTATGGTTTTTTCCAATTGAATTCGCCCTCACTATCAGCAGGGTAAATACTTACTTTCCAATGATAGTATATTTTTGTTTGTGGGAGTTGTACCCCTTCTACGGCAATCAGCCAATGAGTCAACGGTGAGTTCGGATAGTATGCTTTAGATTCCTGTAGGGCTAGTAAGTCATTGAAACCAATAGGTATTAATGCTTTTTGATAAAAATCGTGATAATTTGGGGTTTTCATATCTTTTCCCTCCCTTGTAGGTTCTATCTCTATTATATGAAACATTCAAACTTTTTTTGTGTGATAAATGTTAAAATTTTAAAAAAAATTAAGAAGTTTTCATGAATCAGACAAAAATTAATTCAGTCATTCACAATTTTTTATAAATGTGAGCAATGTCACTACATATACGACTGCTTGATTTTATACTTGAAGCAATGAATGAGATAGAGGTGATTGTTGATGAGTGGCTGTATGAGTACGTTTGGAGGCATGCCCCAAGCTGAACTAAGTAAAGGACTTAAGCAATTAAAAAGTGAGCATCCGCCGTTATTAAGGCAATTAGAGGACCTTTATGACTTAACACAAAAAATTAATCAAGAAAATGATATCGAGGCTAATTTTGCAGCATTGATTACAAAAGTAAAAGAATTTAAGGCGGCGTTAGATCCCCATTCAGAACGAGAAGAGGGGATACTTTTTCCAATGATGGGTGTTTATATCGGAACAACTTCAGGACCAATTGCTGTAATGGAATATGAGCATGATCAAGCAAAAGCAAATATTGGTGAATTTCTGACTATGGTAGGGAGTGGACTCGGGTCAACAGAGGAAAAGAAACAAGCGGCCGAGCTAATTCAAAACGCCTACTTCATTTTAACGGAGCATTTCTCCAAAGAGGAAAATGTTTTATTTCCAATGGCAGAAAGAATGCTTACCGACGAGGAAAAGGAAGAATTATTCCAAAAAATTCAGAAAATATAAAGGATGGGCTCCTACGCCCATCCTTTTTCAGTGTTGTTTATTCCATTCCCAAACTTTTTTATCTGACGGCAGAAGGAAGGCAATTAAACCTAGTAATGGTAAAACTCCAAGCCATTTGATCATCGATTGTAATCCAATCCAGTCTGCAATATAACCAAGTCCCACAGAACCAATCGCCCCCATTCCAAATGCAAGGCCTACTGTTAACCCAGACATCGTACCAATTTTTCCTGGGACTAATTCCTGTGCGTAAACTACCGTAACAGAGAAACTAGTCATTAAAATAAATCCAGTAATAATAAGGAATATAAATGCCAGTGTTGGCGGTGAATATGGAATAATAATTGAAAATGGGACGGTGGCTAACATTGAAAAGGAAATGATGGTTTTCTTTCCAAAACGGTCTGATAGTGGACCACCAAAAAAAGTCCCGACTGCACCCGAAACTAAAAAAGCGAAGAGGAAAAGCTGCGACTGTTTAATCGCTAGACTATATTCCTTTATGGCATAAAAAGTATAAAAATTAGTTATCCCGGATGTATACCAAGTTCGTGCAAAAATTAATAATAGAATCAATACCAAGGTATTTTTTACCTCTTTAGTTAACCCCTTCTTGTTTTCTACACTAGATTTATTTTTCTTTATCCTATCGGGAGAAACTACTAACCTTTGATTATACCAATTAGCAATATAAACTAATAAAATAACCGCAAGTGCGGCAACAACTGTAAACCAGGAAGCGCCAATCTGCCCAAGTGGAACCAATATTAATGCAGTAATAAGAGGAGCTAATGCCTGCCCCGTGTTACCGCCGACCTGATATATAGACTGAGCAAGTCCTCGCCGATTTCCTGCTGCCATATAAGCAACCCGTGAGCCTTCAGGATGGAATACGGCTGACCCAAGACCGATGAAAAGAACTGACAGGACGATCAACCCAAAACTTGAGGCAAACCCTAATCCAAGAATTCCAACTAAGGTGAAAGACAGTCCAATCGGCAGTGCAAAAGGCATTGGTCTTTTGTCTGTAACAAATCCAACAATTGGTTGCATAACAGAAGATACCATATTTAAGGAAAAAGCAATGATTCCAAGCTGGGTGTAACTAAGACCCATTGATTTTTCCAAAATAGGAAACATTGCAGGGACGACAGCTTGAATCGCATCATTTAATAAATGGCACAAACCAATAATAAATAATATTTTATACATGGTTGACCCTGAGGCATTTGGTGCGCGCTGGGGTAAAACTGCTTGTTGACTCATAATTATCCCTTCTTTATTCAGATAGTAAATAATTTTCTAACCATATCTTACTATCGAATGATGGAAATAAGAAATATTTAATATTGATTCGATTAATACTCCTATTATACAATAGTTTCGTTTACTTACATAATATTCCTACCATATTAGCTAAATTGACATCCTTCGAAAAATTTCTTATAATAATCTTGAAATCAAGATATTAATATCAGCGGAATTTATTATACTAAAGGGATGAGTTTTTTATGGAAAATAATTCAACAGCTAATTCATTAAAGCTTTTTATCGTCCTTTCAAGAGCATATAAAGCTATTAACGAACATGTAAATAAAGTAATACAGGCTAGCGGGTTAAATCCTACGGAATTTGCCGTTTTGGAACTTCTTTATCATAAAGGTGACCAGCCAATGCAGCAAATTGGCGGGAAAATCTTACTTGCAAGTGGAAGTATTACTTACGTTGTCGACAAGCTTGAACAAAAAGGGATGTTAAAAAGAATTGCCTGCCCGAAAGATCGCCGAGTCACTCATGCTCAAATCACAGAAGACGGGAAAAAGTTTATTCAGGAAATTTTTCCTGAACATGCAGAGCTAATCGATAAACTCATGTCAACCCTTAATGAGTCGGAAAAATTAGAAGCGATTGATTTGTTAAAAAAACTAGGTTTGCCTGCTGGTAAATTCTAATACGGCCATTTTGGCTATATTCAGGCTGTCGAAAAACTCTCGGCAGCCTTTTATTTAATTACTTCAACAATTCACCGCGTTAATTTGTTATGAATATTATTAGTATATAGATTTTAAACAGGCCTGTTTGCAGGGACAATCAATAAATTTAGTATTTAGATTCTGACAAAATAAAAAATTGCCGAGTAAAATACCTTTTCTCGACAATCTGAATACGGCCATTTTAGCCGTATTTTTTTTATTGTTAGGAATGTTCGTGGATAGTATATAATAAAATAGGTTGGAATATTAGAAAAATTTTAAAAGGGGTTGTTTCAATGGGGTTTGAGAACTATACATACATAAGGCCAAATTTAGAAGAAGTAACCGAAAAATTTAATTCTGCAATTGAGAACTTAAAAAACGCAGCCACGGTAGAAGAACAAAACGGGGTAATGAATGAGATAAATAAACTTAGAAATGACTTAGGGACAATGTTCAATCTTTGTAATATTCGTCATTCAATTGATACGAATGATGAGTTTTATAAGGAAGAACAGGATTATATGGATGAAATACAACCTGAGGTTGAAGGGTTAGTGACAAAGTATTATCAAGTCCTTGTTCATTCGAAGTTCCGGCCTGAATTAGAAAAAAAATGGGGGAAACAGCTTTTTGCCCTTGCGGAAGGTCAACTCAAGACATTTAAGCCAGAGATTGTTCCGTTACTCCAGAAAGAAAATCGATTGTCAACGGAATACACGAAGCTAATGGCCTCTGCAAAAATTGATTTTGAAGGGGAAGAAAGGACTCTTGCCCAGTTAGAGCCATTTACTCAGTCAACTGACAGAAACATGAGAAAAAGGGCAAATGAAGCGAAATTTGGGTTTATGGTTGAACATGAAGCAGAGTTTGATCGAATTTATGATGACCTTGTCAAAGTAAGGACTGAAATAGCTCAGACACTTGGTTTTAAAAACTTTGTGGAACTTGGTTATTACCGGATGATGAGAACCGATTACAATGCTGAAATGGTTGCCAATTTCCGTAATCAAGTAAAGGACTATATTGTCCCAATCGCAACAAAATTAAAGGTGCGCCAGCAGGAAAGAATAGGCCTCAATAAGCTAAAGTATTACGATGAATCTTTTAATTTTCAAACAGGTAATGCCACTCCAAAGGGTACTCCAGAATGGATTATTGAAAATGGGCAAAAAATGTATGAGGATCTTTCAGAGGAAACTGGTGCATTTTTCCGATTTATGCAGGAAAATAATTTGATGGACCTTGTTGCGAAGAAGGGAAAAGCCGGCGGTGGCTATTGTACTTTTATTGAGAATTACAAAGCACCTTTCATTTTTTCAAATTTCAATGGTACCTCAGGAGATATTGATGTCTTGACACATGAGGCTGGTCATGCGTTCCAAGTTTATTCGAGCCGTCATTTTGAGATTCCTGAATATGCTTGGCCGACCTATGAAGCATGTGAAATTCATTCTATGAGTATGGAATTTTTCACATGGCCATGGATGGATTTGTTCTTTAAAGAAGACACCGATAAATACAAGTTTTCTCATTTAAGTGATGCATTGTTATTCCTGCCATATGGAGTTTCCGTTGATGAATTCCAACACTGGGTCTATGAAAACCCGGAAGCAACACCAAAAGAGCGAAAGCTTCAATGGAGAGAAATTGAGAAAAAGTATTTACCGCATAAAGATTATGAAGGCAATGAATACCTAGAAAATGGCGGCTTCTGGCAACGCCAAGGGCATATCTTTAATTCACCATTTTACTATATCGATTATACACTTGCGCAAATTTGTGCCTTTCAATTCTGGAAGCGCTCCAGAGAAAATCAAGAAGAAGCATGGACTGACTATGTGAAGATATGTAAGCTAGGTGGCAGTATGTCATTCACAAAGTTAGTGGAGTCTGCTAATCTAATCTCTCCATTTGAGGCTGGTTGTGTGGAGTCTGTGGTGGGTGTCATTGAAAATTGGTTAAACTCTGTTGATGATAAAAATCTATAAGAATCAAAAAGAGAAGCCTTTCTAGTCATTCAAGAAAGGCTTCTCTTTTACTTATTTAATCACTGCTTCATGTGATACAACTTTAAGCTCATCTTCTTCAACAATAGCAGTTAAATTTTTAACATCTGGCTGTTCTAAGATAAAATCAGTTATTTTATCTTCAAGCTGCTCTTGGATTACCCGGCGGAGCGGACGGGCCCCGAATGCTGGATGGTATCCAAGCATTGCCAGTTTTTCTTTTGCTTCCGATGTAATGGTTAGTTCAATCTTTTGCTCAGTAAGCGTTTCTTTTAATTCATGAATCATTAAATCAACAATATAAAGAATATGCTCTTTACCGAGTGAATTAAACTCAATGATACTATCGAAGCGATTCAAGAATTCAGGCTTAAAGAAGCTGCCAAGGGAGTCGAGAATACTTGCTTCTTCAATCGCCTCGTTTGTTCCAAAACCTACATGAACAGTTTTGTGGCCTACACCAGCATTACTTGTCATAATGATTACAGAATCCTTAAAGCTAACTATTCTACCTTGGCTATCCGTCAGGCGTCCGTCTTCTAGAATTTGCAGGAAGAGGTGTTGGACATCAGGATGTGCCTTTTCAATTTCATCTAATAAAATAATACTGTAAGGATTCCTACGCACTTTTTCTGTGAGCTGACCAGCTTCTTCGTGGCCAACATAACCAGGAGGTGAGCCAATTAACTTGGAGACACTGTGTTTTTCCATGTATTCGCTCATATCAAGGCGGATCATCGAATCCTTAGAGCCAAATAGTTCTTTGGCAAGTGTTTTGGTTAGTTCTGTTTTCCCAACTCCAGTGGGTCCGACAAATAAGAAGGAACCAATCGGACGATATTTTGATTTTAAGCCAGCACGACTGCGTCTAATCGCTTTTGCCACTTTTTTCACAGCCTTTTCCTGGCCAATAACCTTCTGATTTAGATTTTCTTCTAATGACTTCATTTTTAGCTGTTCATCTTGTTGTAATTTTCCAACAGGGATGCCGGTTTTTTCTTCGATGATTTCTTGAATATGTGATACATCGACAATCGGTCTATCAACAGCTGAAACGATATTTAATGCCTTTTCCAGTTTGGCTTCTTCATCGCGAAGAGAAGCAGCCTTTTCATAATTCTCGTTTTTCAGTGCCTCTTCTTTTTCAGCACCAATATCTTTTAAGCGCTGTTCAATTTGTTCATTGCTTTGATAATTTGATGTAAGATTTAATTTTGAACCAGCCTCATCCAACAAATCTATGGCCTTGTCAGGTAAGAAACGGTCTTGAATATAGCGATGTGACAATTGAACACAAGCAAGAATTGCTTCATGGGAATAGGTCACATCATGGTAATCTTCATACTTCTTTTGTATCCCTTTTAAAATGTCAATCGCAGCCTCAAGTGTTGGTTCAAGAACATGAACTGGCTGGAAGCGGCGTTCTAAGGCGGAATCTTTTTCGATCTGTCGATACTCTTTAAGTGTAGTTGCACCAACAACCTGCAGTTCACCACGGGCAAGGGCAGGCTTTAAGATATTCCCTGCATCCATAGACCCTTCAGCCGAACCAGCACCAACAAGTAAGTGAATTTCATCGATGAAAAGAATAATATTTTTCCGCTCTTGTAATTCAGAAATGAGCTGTTTCATTCTTTCTTCAAATTGGCCGCGGATTCCTGTATTGGCAACAAGGGAAGCAACGTCTAGCAAATAAACTTCTTTATTGCGTAACTTGCCTGGGACATCTCCTTCAGCAATTTTCTGAGCAAGACCCTCAGCAATCGCCGTTTTCCCGACCCCTGGTTCACCAATTAAGACAGGATTATTCTTATTACGTCGATTTAGGATTTCGATGACACGTTTAACCTCTCCATCGCGACCGATAACTGGATCAATCAAACCAGCTTTCGCTAATTGGGTTAAATTTCGTCCGAATTGGTCTATAAAACCGCTTTGACCATTTTTTCTTCCAGTTTGTTGTGCAGGTTGATTGATGCCTTCTTTCATTGGTTCTGCGTTAGACATGAATAAGTTTTCAAATGGGAATCCTTGAAAAAAGTTCATATTTTGATTAAATCCGGCTCCTAAAGTTTGCTTTTCATTTGTATAACATTCATGACAGAGTTTGATTTCCTTACGCTGTCCATTAATAATTACATTTAATTGTATGTTCGCATTGTTTTCATTACATTTTTGACAAAGCATAAGTAAATATCCTCCTTGTATATATTAGATTTATAGTTTGACTTTGACTATATTTGACCTTATGTCGATAGTATACTCTGACCTTTTTTGACTTTCAAGAGATTTGTTTATGGTAATGCTTTCTAATAAAGGAAAAAAGCTCGTCTTTGTTTGTCCTCTTTATCATATATTGATGATAAGGAGGAGATGATGTGAAGAGGAGTTGGACTCAAGCATTTCAAGTAGCTGCAGTTTATGTAGGGACTGTAGTAGGAGCTGGCTTCGCCACGGGAAAAGAAATCGTGGAGTTTTTTTCACGGTTTGGTTTCTTTGGCTTAATAAGTATATTAATGAGCGGCTATCTTTTTATAGGATTGGGTTCGAAACTAATGAGAATGGCTGCCCATATAGATGCCAAATCTTATCAAGAGTTTAATGAGTACTTGTTTGGTAAATGGCCAAGTCGTGTCATAAATGTATTTATGCTTTTTATGCTTCTTGGAGTTAGTGCTGTCATGCTTTCAGGAGCTGGGGCAGTTTTTGAGGAACAGTTAGGTCTGCCGAAAACAGCTGGTGTTTTCCTAACCATTTTTTTATCTTTTATAGTCATGTTAGTTGGAACAAAAGGTCTTTATGCTGTTAATACGTTTGTTGTTCCATTAATGATAACATTCAGCATTATATTAATGCTCTTTTCAGTTCAAATGCCCAACTTCATGCAGCAATTATTATTTATCCCCCATGCTGATGATGGCTGGAAAAGTGTTATTGCTCCATTTTCATATGTGGCATTAAATCTGGGGCTATCCCAAGCAGTTTTAGTACCGATTGCAACAGAAGTTAAGGATGATTGGACGATTAAATGGGGAGGTATTCTTGGGGGAGCTGCTTTAACAATCATTTTAATTGCCAGTCATTTTACCTTAATTATGCTTCCAAATTTGGAACTATATAATATCCCCATGGCAATTGTTATGAGAAATTTAGCACCTTTCTTATATTGGATCTTTGTACTTGTTATTTATGGAGAAATTTTCACCTCCGTGATTGGAAATGTCTTTGGACTGGACCGGCAGTTGAAACAATATATGTCAATTCCGACAATGATATCTGTAACGCTTATTTTTGTCGTTTCTTACTTGATTAGTCTTGTGAACTACGGAACGCTGCTCTCCTATTTATATCCATTGTTTGGTTATATTTGTATGATTTTTTTTATATTACTTTGGTTAAAGCCACTACCAACAAGTTTAAGAAAATAAAAAAAGCAGTTGTTTAAGAGCAACTGCTTTTTAATGTAAAGGTAAGATAATAAACAACATTAGGTCAAAAATAATATGAGATACGATGACCAAAGGCATGCTTTTTTTCCACAAATACAGATATCCCCATACTAAACCAGAAATAAAGGCAGCAAGGACTAACAAAAACGAGCCAGAATAAATATGGACAGAAGCGTACAGAATCGAGGCGACCAAAATGCTGAATATTGGCGTAAACTTATTGCTCAATCTCTTTTGGATAAAACCACGCCAGAAAAGTTCTTCCCCCGGAGCTGCAACTAATAATAGTGCAAGGTATTGCCAGAATAATGTGGGCGCAAACCATTTGTATAGATTCTTAAGACTTGTCTCATACGGAAGGTGGAGAATCTTCATTCCTCGGATGCCAAGCCAAAAAACAAAATACAATAATAAACCAGTTATTGCCCCAAGAAAAATATAACGAATGAAGGATACTTCATCATCAACCTCTTCTTGAAACATGGCATAAGCGATTAATACAAGGACTGATCCAGTGAATATATACCAAAAGATCGCTTTATCATGAAATGAAAAAAATATAAGGGCGTGAGCAATAATCAAACCAATAAGAAGGCGAGGGTCTAGGAAGAATTTTTTCATTATGCGATCTCCTTTTTAGAAACATAAAAATAATATTATCAAATAAGTTTTTCAAATGGAAATCATTACATCACTTATTTTACTATTTCCTTTGATTAGAACCTAAAGAAAAGAAAAAAATAAAAAAGGAAGGGAGTGAAAGAAATGAGCAAATCTAAAAGTGAACAAGAACGAGAATGGACTGTCCGGAAACAAGATCAAAATCCACACGGAAAAGTCAAATCATTAAAGCAGTTGGCAAATGAAACTGGAAAAGGCCAATAACAATCCATTTGAGGTCAAAAAAGAAAAGGCAGCCATCATTACAAGGACTGCCTTTTCTAGCATTCTAGTATTTTAATAAGCGCTTTCTTTTATAACTTTATAGTTTTTGTGATTGACAACTGTTCGCTGATCCAATTCTAAATCACGATAATTATCCATAAATGTTAGGTCGACTATGACAGAATTTTCATTTACCTTCTCAACAATCCCTTTCAATCCACCACGGAATTCAATGATATTTCCTACTTCTGCTTTTCTCATTAAGTCTCGCTCCTTTACCTCAAAAACTATAAATAAAATCCAGTTAAATAACAGTTTGCACTACTTTATTCATTTCGTAAAGCCTTTTATTTGACAATTATGTTAATTCTTTATTACCACTATATTTATATGAAAAAAATAACAACAAAAGAATCGAAAGCGCTTTCAAATATTATTGAACATTTGCAATGTTGGCTTAATGAAAGGCAGATACGATAAAATATAATTAGGTAAAGGTGGTGTTTTGAATGACGGAAGAAATGATTAAAGAGATCTTGGATCGGCTCATGACAGGGGAACTCTCTGAGTATTATGTTACAAAAGATCAGTTTATGGAATTTCGTCAGGTGCTGGTAAAAAGAAAAGATTTTAAACATTTCCGTGGAATTGGTCAGAGGGGCGGCGATGTTTTGTATCAATATCTAAAAGAACCAAGAAGTTAATCGAATTATTGAAAGGAGCTCTCAGAAAGAGATCTCCTTTTTTTCTATGTTTTGGAAAAATTAAAATAAATTCGATGTGTATAAATATTCGAACCTCTGCAAACATTCCTTTTCTTTATCTCTCTTTTAGGGGAGGGGAAGGAGCATTTACAAAAAGTATTGGAAGCGCTCGCTTCTATTAGTACACAAAATACGAGTTTACCTTATAAGCAAATGCTCTCTTTTTATAATAGGCATTTGCCTATTCAGTCTATATTTTTACGTGCTGGTATTAGAACGGATGATACCAACCGGACCCTTTTCAACATGGCTAATAAAGGGACTGAATTATTTGAACTTAAAATTGAACATCAGCAAGGAAGGTTAAGAAAAATGGAAATTCATCAAGAGAGTGGGGTTCTGCTATGATGAAACGTTTGGCAGGAATATCGAGCCATTTTCTTTTGGAATTAAACATGAGTATTCTATATTCAATTGCTTTTTTTAGTATTTTAAAATTATTTGTTTGGGTATTTTCTGGTATTGCTGGACCAATCTTAAATCTTCTCCACTTACTTTTAAGTAGAATTAGCAGTAAAGATAGTAAAACCATTCTTGAGGGAAAGATTAGGCAAAAGTTAAAAGATTTATAGAAAAATAATCCAAATTAAAATGATAGATTTTGATTGTTTTTGACAGATTTGTGACAATTGATATAAAATAGATTTTTCAGTTGTTTGAATAAGTCCAAAATGATATTATTCATTACATGTTTGTTTTCTTTTTGGAAAAAATAACTGAAAAGAAGTGATTTTTTCTCTTTAGTTAATTATCGATTTAGTTGACTAAATGATGAGAAATGTTTATTTTTAATGAAGGATATTTTATATAAATTAAAGGAGTTTGATTAGCATGTCAGAAAAGCAATTTAAAATAATCGCAGAAACAGGTATTCACGCTAGACCCGCAACTTTATTAGTCCAAACAGCAAGCAGATTTGATTCTGAAATTCATTTAGAATATAAAGGTAAAAAAGTAAACTTAAAATCAATTATGGGCGTTATGTCTCTTGGTGTTGGACAAGGTGCTGATATTACCATTTCTGCAGAAGGTAACGATGCAAACGATGCATTAAATAGCCTTGAAGAAACATTGAAAAAAGAAGGATTGGCAGAATAATGACTTTTTTACATGGGATAGCCGCATCAAACGGTATCGCTATTGCAAAAGCATACCGCCTTGTTGAACCAGATTTAGCATTTGAATCAAAAACAATTGATGATGCTGCTGCTGAGGTTGACCGTTTTCGTAAGGCAATAGAGAAATCTAAAACAGAACTCGAAGCAATTCGTGACCGTGCCAAAGTTGAGCTTGGTGCTGACAAAGCAGCAATTTTTGAAGCACATCTTCTTGTTTTATCTGACCCTGAATTACATACCCCAATTGAAGATAAAATTCAGTCGGATAAAGTAAATGCTGAGTCTGCATTAAAAGAAACAGCAGATATGTTCATAATGATGTTTGAACAAATGGATAATGAATATATGCAAGAACGTGCTGCCGATATTCGTGACGTAACGAAGCGAGTATTAGCTCATTTACTAGGTGTACAGCTTGTCAATCCAAGCATGATTGCTGAAGAAGTAATCATTGTTGCGGAAGATTTAACTCCTTCAGACACAGCACAATTAAATAAACAATTTGTATTAGGATTTACAACAAATATTGGTGGACGTACCTCACATTCAGCCATTATGGCTCGTTCCATGGAAATTCCGGCGGTAGTTGGAACAAAAACAGCTACAGAGGAAATTAATAATGGGGATCTTGTCATTGTTGATGGTTTAAAAGGTGAAGTACATATTAATCCAACACCTGAACTTGTCGAGCAATACCGTAAAGTTCATGCCGAGTATGAAGTCCAAAAAGCTGAATGGGCCAAGCTAGTCAATGAACCAACTGTAACCAATGATAATCACCATGTTGAATTAGTCGCCAATATCGGTACTCCAAAGGATTTAAAAGGAGTAATTGAAAATGGTGGAGAGGGTGTAGGTCTTTATAGGACTGAATTCCTTTACATGGGCAGAGATCAACTTCCAACAGAAGAAGAACAGTTCGAATCTTATAAAGCAGTATTAGAGGGTTTAAACGGGAAGCCAGTGGTTGTACGTACCCTCGATATCGGTGGAGATAAGGAACTTCCTTACTTAGAGCTTCCAAAAGAAATGAATCCATTTTTAGGCTTCAGGGCTATTCGCTTATGTTTAGAAGAGCAAGACATATTCCGCACCCAGCTTAGAGCGCTGTTACGGGCTAGCAACTATGGAAATTTAAAAATTATGTTCCCAATGATTGCAACCCTAGATGAGTTCCGTGCTGCAAAAGATATTCTTGAAGAAGAAAAACAAAAGCTCATTGCTGAAGGTCAAAAAGTTGCCGATGATATTGAACTTGGAATCATGGTAGAAATCCCGTCAACGGCTATCTTAGCGGATCAATTTGCAAAAGAAGTAGACTTCTTTAGTATCGGAACCAACGATTTAATTCAATATACGATGGCCGCCGATCGGATGAATCAGCGTGTCTCTTATTTGTACCAGCCATATAGCCCATCCATTTTGCGATTAGTCAAAATGGTAATTGATGCTGCACATGCAGAAGGAAAATGGACAGGTATGTGTGGGGAAATGGCAGGAGATGAAACAGCTATTCCAGTTCTAATAGGGCTTGGACTTGATGAATTTTCAATGAGTGCCACTTCCATACTAAAAGCTCGCTCACAAATCAAGGATTTGAAAAAATCTGATATGGAAAAGCTTGCTCTAGAGGTTTTAAATATGCAAACTACCGATCAGGTTATTGAAGCAGTTAATGCTGCTACAAAGTAAATAGATTATATAGAAAAGACCGGCTGATAATTAGCCGGTCTTTTTCTGTTATTCGTTTATTTTTTTGACTTTTCATATTATTATCTTTTTTTTGTGGAATATTGAGTATAATAATAACTGATACATAATACCTATTTTTGATTAGTTCTTTTAGGTGAGTTGATAAACAAAAATAGGAAAATGTTTCGTTAGAATGGCACGTGAAAAAGTTGATATGGAGGTGAATGGAATTATGGAACAAAAACCTATACATTATGATGGAAGTTCTCAACTAGGTCAAACAACAAATGAGGCAATGGTTAATGAACCATTCCAGTTGACTGATGAAATGAGAATGAACATTGGTCCTAACCCTTACTCCCTTGATACAAATGAATAAATGATGTAAGAAAAGGATTTGTCTTTGGATGAATCCCTTTTTTGATTATTTTTTATCATTTTAACAGATAATAATGATGTCTTTATTTAAAAGAAAGGTGGAGCTTAAATGGTCCGTGTTTTGTATATCACTGCACATCCTCACAATGAAACACAGTCCTATAGTATGGCAGTAGGTAAAGCATTTATTGAGAGTTATAAACAAATCAATTCTGGTGATGAGGTTATTCATCTAGATTTGTATAAAGAAAATATCCCTCATATTGATGCAGACGTATTTAGTGGCTGGGGGAAACTTCGTTCAGGTCAAGGCTTTGATGAATTAACTGGAGAAGAAAAGCAAAAGGTAGGCCGTCTTAACGAGTTAAGTGAGCAGTTTGTAAGTGCGGATAAATATGTGTTTGTCACACCATTATGGAATTTCTCATTTCCACCCATTATGAAGGCATATCTTGATTCGGTAGCTGTTGCAGGAAAGACCTTCAAATATACGGAACAGGGTCCAATCGGTCTTTTAACGGATAAAAAAGCCTTGCATATTCAAGCCAGAGGTGGAATTTACTCAGAAGGGCCTGCAGCACAGATGGAAATGGGACACCGTTATATTAGCGTTATGATGAGTTTCTTTGGAGTACCAACTCTTGAAGGGCTGTTTGTGGAAGGTCATAATGCCATGCCTGACAAGGCACAAGAAATAAAAGAAAATGCGATTGCACGTGCAAAGGATCTTGCACACACATTCTAACCATATCTTAAGTTTAGGTAAGAGGCAGATAAAATCTGTCTCTTTTTTAATATATTTTACCAAGTATTCCCTCAATATATCCTGTATACTAGAAGTAGATTTATGAAGGAGGAGTCGAACACAATGGAGTTGAATTTATCCGGTAAAACAGCGTTGGTGGTTGCTTCAAGCCAGGGCTTAGGGTTTGCAATAGCAGAACGTTTAGTAAAAGAGGGAGCAAATGTTATGATTTCTGGGCGCGAAGAGGATAAGCTCAGACAAAAAGCTAGTCAGCTTGAATCTCTCGGTTTAGGAAAGGTGGCCTACCAAAAAACTGATATAACGAATGGAAATGATATTAATCAGTTGGTAAAAGTAACTGCAGAAACGTTCCAAACAATTGATATGCTAGTTAATAATGCTGGAGGTCCTCCTACTGGTTCGTTTGAGGAATTAACTGATGAAGAATGGCAGAAGTCATTTGAATTGAACTTATTATCATATGTTCGAATGATCCGGGCAGCATTACCCTATTTAAAACAGCAGGGCGGGAAAATTTTAAACATCGCATCTACTTCGATTAAAGAACCCATTCCAGGATTAATTCTTTCGAACACTTTCCGGACTGGGATTGTCGGCCTTTCAAAAACACTAGCTTCGGAATTAGCTCAGTATAATATTCTAATTAATACCATTGCTCCAGGTCGAATTGCAACAGACCGAGTCAAACATTTAGATCAAATGAACGCAGATAAGCTTGGTGTTGACATGGAGACTGTTGTCTCACAAGTAAAGGCAGGTATTCCTTTAAAGAGGTACGGAACGCCAGAGGAATTTGCCAATGTTGCCACTTTCCTACTTTCAGATGCTAATACCTATATGACAGGCAGTTCATTTTTAGTAGATGGAGGAATGGTCAAAGCGATCTAATAGCAATTATTTTTTCCTATATTAACCTTTCTTTACGTTTATTACCTAAGTAATTTGGCTATGGTAAAAATATTAAGGGAGTGTTATTACATGCTGAAAAATATTCGATTAATTACTGTTTTGCTCTTGGTCCTATGTGGGTCCATGCTCTTAAGTGGCTGTGGTTTACTTTTTTCAAATGAATTAATTGTCAATCGTTATGCTGACGCTTTGTTGACAAAAAATAACGAACTACAATTTCGTTTTCGAATTAACAATGAAATATTAGCTGGGCAGCAATTGTATAAGGTGAAAGTAACTATTCATGATGACAGGTTAGCTGCAGCTATTGGTAAACGGGAAATAGTTTACGGTGAAGATCAAGTACTAAACGGTGAATATTTAGAAGTAAAAGGAAAAAGTGAAAAATATATTTTTATGGACCCGCTTCCTCTAAAAGAAGATTTACATATTTATGACCTTAAAAACATGATTGAAAAGGATAAGGCCGTATCAATTGAAGTATTTAATAATCAAGAAGTATTCGGACGTGCTTATTTAACAAACTTTTCATCAGAGTTGTAAATTGTGATTATGTTCAAACGAAAACGGACAAAATAAATTTGTGCATAATATTGGAGATGGAGCACAAAAACCGGAGCGACTGGGACGTTCCGGTTTTTTTATGCCTAATTTCTTTCATTTGGCTGTGTTAAGGAATATTGTTGTTTTAACACTCTGTTGATTGGAGTGGAAGGCGCGAAGACTCCTGCGGGAGTACGGGGCAGGGGAGACCCCGCAGGCGCTAAAGCGCCGAGGAGGCTCCCCGCAACGCCCGCGGAAAGCGAAGTGCCTGGAGCGGAAATCAACAGACAAGTTTAACACAGCCTTTCATCTTAATGCTAAAATATATAAGAAAATTATTTTTGAGAGGAGAGATTATTTTGCTAACACCTGAAAATACAGTAATTGGTTTTATAGGCACGGGAGTTATGGGAAAAAGTATGGCAGGGCATTTATTAAATGCTGGTTATTCCTTAGTTGTTTATTCAAGGACAAAGGAAAAAGCACAAGATCTATTGAATCAAGGCGCAGTGTGGGCAGCAACACCAAAAGAGGTCGCTGAAAAGGCATCTGTCACTTTCACAATAGTTGGGTATCCATCCGATGTAGAGGAAATATATTTCGGAGAAAATGGTTTGATTCACAATGGAGCATCCGGCAGTTATCTTATCGATATGACCACTTCAGCCCCGTCACTGGCAATTAGAATTTATGATGAAGCTAATAAGAAGGGAATCCAGGCAATTGATGCACCTGTATCAGGTGGGGATGTGGGAGCGAAAGAAGCCAAGCTTTCGATTATGGTCGGTTGTGAGCTGGAAGCATTTAAAAAAGTAGGTCCAATATTAGAGCTTCTTGGAACAAACATCGTCTATCAAGGTCAGCCAGGTGCAGGTCAGCATACAAAGATGTGTAATCAAATTGCGATTGCATCCAATATGATTGGTGTTTGTGAAGCTATTATTTATGCTGAAAAAGCAGGACTGGATCCTGAAAATGTCCTGAAAAGTATTACAACTGGAGCAGCTGGCAGCTGGTCGCTGAGCAATCTTGCTCCAAGAATGTTAGCAGGAAATTTTGAACCTGGTTTTTACATAAAACATTTTATTAAGGACATGAAAATTGCGCTAGATGAAGCGGAACGAATGGAAATGGAAGTTCCAGGTCTTTCTTTAGCGAAATCTTTATACGATCAATTAGCTGAAAAAGGTGAAGAAAACAGCGGCACACATGCGCTCTATAAATATTGGAAGAGCTAAAATAGTTCATGAATAAATTCTTCCTATCTTCTTGAAACTATGAGAGAAACCAAGAAAATAGGAGGGATGGTTGATGGCTAAACGAACAAAAAAGAACGATGCTAAACAAAAAAACAAAAAGGGGTTTGATTCTGCAGTAGCAAACGAAGAATTCGCAAGTGAGTTCGGCTCGGCTGCAGCAAATCAAGCACATAAAGAAAAGGCGAAAAAAGAAAAGGCTCCTAAAAACAATGGGAAATATAAAGGCCAGTAGTAATGAATAATTAAGACCCTCGCATTAAATGTGAGGGTCTTAATTATTCATTAATTCCAGTTTCTTAAAAATTGTTCCAGCCGATTTAGGCCAAGCTCTAAGGTTTCCATAGAACAAGCAAACGATAACCGGAAATAACCTTCTCCGTATTCTGAAAAAGCACTTCCTGGGACAACGGCCACTTTTGTTTCTTGAACGAGCTTCAGGGCAAAGTCGAAACTGCTTAGTGGGATGGTATCAGGAATTTTTATAAAGAAATAGAAAGCACCATCTGGCTTTATTACATCAAGTCCCATTGCGGATAAACGCTGGAAAACATACTCTCTCCTTTTAAGATATTCACTTTTCATTACAAGCGCATCATCAATCCCTGTTGATACGGCCGCTAAGGCTGCCTTTTGGGCAATCGAAGTGGCACATGAAATATTATATTGATGGACCTTTAAAATATGTTTAGTGATGTCCTCAGGTGCAAATAAAAAGCCTATTCTCCAGCCTGTCATCGAGTGTGATTTTGATAAACCATTAATGACGATGGTTTGATCCTTTAGAAACGCCGCAATGGATTTATGTGGCTGGTCATAGGTAAGCTCACTGTATATTTCATCTGCAAGGATAAAGATATCTTTATTCTTAAGATAATCTGCTATTTCTCTTAATTCTGATTCTGAGAGACTCACTCCCGTCGGGTTAGAAGGGTATGGGAGTACGATACAGCGGGTTTTCTCGGTAATAAAAGGTTTAATCATTTCTAAAGTAAAGCGAAACTGATTGGTACGAATATCAACATGAACTGGGGTGGCTCCCATCATTTTAATAATAGGTTCATAGCCAGGATAGATCGGCCCTGGTAATAGGACTTCAGAACCTTCTTTTAAAATAGTTCGAAAGGCAATATCGATTGCCTCGCTTGCTCCTGCAGTAACAATTACCTCTGATGCAGGTTTATAATCCAAGCCATATTTGACCTTAACGAAATTACAAGCAGCTTCCCTTAATTCAAGGGTTCCTGCATTATGAGTGTAAGAAGTAAAGTTTTGCTCAATCGCTGCAATACCGGCCTCTTTCACATGCTCTGGAGTAGGAAAATCAGGTTGTCCAATTGTAAAAGAAATTAAGTCATCAATATGGGCTACCATATTAAAAAATTTTCTTATTCCCGATATTTCGATCTTTTTAACACGTTGATTAATTAAATGTTCCAACATTGTCCATCCTTCCGAGTGAGGATTAATTTTATTATTATGTTTAAAATGATTATAGACTATTTTTGGGTGAAGATTCTACATTCAGAAATTAAAAAACGATCTGAATCTCAGACCGTTTTTAGGGGAGGGGAGTTTATATTAAATTAAAGAATCTTAATAACCATAGTCCCAGTCAACTTCGTTTTCGTGCCAGAAAACTGGTGAAACGGAACCAAAATTAACTATTTTATTTTCGAGTTTGCAATTGCATTGTTCACAACCACATTGCTCTTTTATTTCTTCATAAATAGAATGATCAACATCTTCAATAAATGTGACCTTATGGTCCTGAAAAAGAATCGCTGTTCCTTTCATTGGTTAAGCACCTCTTTAAATGATTTATCTATCGTATACCTGTATTGTATATCCGCGGCTATGAAGCGTCTATATATTCGTGATGTTGTTCACAAAATCATCAAGAAGATGTTGCGAAATAAGACAAATTTCCATAAGAAAAAGCCAGTAGAGCTGGCTTCAAGAATATCTTTCGCCTAATTTTTTAAAAATGGGCTTTTGATAGGTTTTATTCTTTTTATGCTTCGGTGGCATTTGTTCGAGTTCAGATATTCCAGTATATAACTGAAGTAATGCTTTTGCTGAATTAAGGGATAATGTAGCCTTAGGATTTCTTACGCGTTCATCTAATTTCCCAAAATGAGGTAGATTTAGAAAGTCAGTTTTAGTTGGAGGAATATGGAAGGTGTATCTTCCACATTCAACTAGCACATCGGACTGCTGTTGACTATTTCGCGGATTTTCAGAAAAATGGAGACCCACTTTTTTCGCTTTGCCTTCTTCAATTAATTTTTTTAGTGTTTCTTGTTTTAATTTGTACAATAATTTGGGATTAGGTGCTGTTTTTGCATGGCGATTCACAATAAAGATAGCTTGAGCGAGGTTGTCGATGGTTAGATTTAGATTGATTAGGGGGCCTTTCTGATCACGATTCAAAATATGTTCTCCTTTCAGTTATATAAAGCATCTATATTATACCTTTTTTATAAAGAAATAGGAATAAAACAGTAACATCTTTTTTGAATTATATTAAGAAAATAATAAATGTTCTTCATATCTCGGGAATAAAAGCGAGTTTTAGATGTTAACCTAATCCTATACTATAAAAGATTAATCATAAATTTTTGCGGAATATTCATTGTTTTTGATAAATTACTTTCTTTCAGTTAATTTCATTGTAAAATATAAGTATTAGTATGTACAAACATTATTGTAAAATATAAGAACTTTTCTTTATCTGAAGGATGATTAAATGGGGCGTTTAAATAGATTATTAATTAATGAATTAGATTCAGGGAAAACTGCTGGGACAATACAAAAAATCATTTTTGACATCATTTTTCAGCATGTCCAAGATATGGTTTTTGTCATGAAGGTTGAAGAAGGGCCTAAATTTCGCTATTTATTTGTCAATGAACCTGGAATGAAAAAAGCTAATCTAACGCTTGAAGCCATTGGCAAAACTCTTCTCGATGTTCTCCCAGCTAAATTTGGTAAGTCTCTCCAGCAAAAGTATGAATATATGTTAAGCAGAAAAGAAATGATCACGTTTGATGATCAATTTGTTTTTAGTGATGGAACGATCATTTATGGGGAAACAATATTAACCCCTGTTTTTAATGAAAAAAACAGTATTAGTTATGTTGTTGCTGTTACCCGAGATGTAACCGAATGGTCGATTGAAAAAAATAAAATTATAGAAAGTGAACAAAGGTATCGATCTATTGTTGATCATAATTTAGACGCGATTTTTACAATAAATCCTGAAGGGAAAGTTCTTGAAGCGAATCCTTCAGCTGCCTTGTTAACTGGCTACTCAGAAAAACAAATGTCAAATCACTCTATCTATGACATAATTAATGATCATGATTTAGCAAAATTTAAAGGGATGATTGAAAAGACTTGTTTAGGGTATGCACTCGAGTCTCTTGATTGTAAGATCCTGAATGATAAGGGACAATTATTAATCGTGCAAATAAAAACTGTTCCCATCGTGATTCATGGAAATATTAAAGGACTTTATATCATTTGTAAAGACTTGTCAGAACAGGCGAAGAATATGGAAATGATTAAGTTTATGGCCTTTCATGATCAATTAACGGGGTTGTTAAATAGACGGGCATTATTGGAACATTTACATAATCATATTTATTCACCTACCAAGAAAAACCAAGAATTTGCTTTAATTTCGATTGATTTGGACCGTTTCAAATTTTTGAATGATACACTTGGTCATCTGGCAGGGGATGAAATTTTAAAAAGGGTTGCTGAGCGTCTTTTACAATTTCAAAATGATAAGTGCTTTATTTATCGGGTTGGTGGTGACGAGTTTACGATATTAATGGTCAATACAGACCGGCATTCCACAAGTACTTTTGTACGAAAAGTTTTTTCTGCCTTTTCTCAATCGTTTTATTTTAATTCACAGGAGTATTATATTTCTCCAAGTATTGGTATAAGCATGTATCCTATTGACGGTAAAGATGCGGAAATGCTTATTAAGAATGCCGATGAGGCACTTTTTCGGGTGAAGGAACGAGGAAAGGCGCATTATCAGTTTTATCGCACTGATATGAATTCTGTTTTTACTAATGTCGTTACATTGGAGACACATTTAAGAAAGGCCATTAATAAAAATGAACTTTCCTTGTTTTATCAACCTCAAGTTGAGATTTCTACTGGTGAGGCCCATAGCTTTGAGGCTCTTCTCCGTTGGAAAGATACAGAACTAGGGTATATTTCACCAAGTGTTTTTATTCCTTTGGCAGAAGATACAGGACTGATAATATCAATTGGCTATTGGGTCATTGAAACTGCCTGCCAACAATTAAAACAATGGTGTGAAAAAGGTTACTCTGGTATACGTGTTGCCGTCAATATTTCACCTAAACAATTTCAGCATCCTAAATTAGTCCAGTTCATAAAGTTAATGATTGAAAAATACGAAATACTGCCCAATTGTTTGGAAATTGAAATTACAGAAGGTGCTATGACTGATACGAAGGAAGCCATCCCAATTTTAAGAAACTTGAAAGGGCTGGGAATTTCCATTTCAATCGATGATTTTGGTACAGGTTACTCTTCATTAAATTATATTAAAAAGTTTCCTATTGATGTTTTAAAAATCGATCAGTCCTTTATAAGGGATATCCATGTTGATGAAAAGGACGCTGCGATTACCTCAACTATTATTCACCTAGGGAAAAGTCTAGGACTTGAAGTGATTGCAGAAGGTGTGGAAAATGAAGAACAAGTGGAATTATTATCAAATGCCAATTGTCATAAAATACAAGGATTTTATTATTCAAAACCGCTCCCGGTAGATGAACTTGAAAAGCGATTCCTGCAAAAACAACTTTGACGGAATAAACGGATATCCTGA
>Ga0268255_10000243_pt1 | contig 43198 bp, 35 predicted proteins | sample AgamicOrMarz_FD_200256 | JGI IMG/M metagenome (GOLD analysis project Ga0268255, IMG submission 200256) | Agave microbial communities from Guanajuato, Mexico - Or.Ma.rz (v2) (version 3) | ecosystem: Host-associated > Plants > Phyllosphere > Phylloplane/Leaf | place: Guanajuato, Mexico...
CGAGCCGACTGATCCAGATCGTGCTTGGGATCGCGCTTCTGGTGACGGCAGTCGCGCTCGTGTTCCGCCCGCAACTCGCGGCGCTGGGCGCGCACCGTCAGCGCACGCCCAGCCAGGGACGCACGCTCGGACTCACCATGCTGACGGGCGCGGTGCTCGGTGTGCTCGTATCGCTGACTTCGGTGGGCGCGGGCGCAATCGGCGTGACCGTTTTGCTGCTGCTTTATCCGATGTTGCCGACAACCCGCATCGTCGGCTCCGACATCGCGCATGCGGTACCGCTTACGCTGCTGGCAGGCGCGGGCCATTGGCTGCTCGGCTCGGTCGACTGGTCGATGCTGCTGTCGCTGCTCGTGGGGTCGCTGCCGGGCATCGCGGTGGGCAGCATGCTGTCCGCGCGCGCGCCGGATGCGCTGCTGCGCAATCTGCTCGCGGCGACGCTCACGCTGGTAGGCGTGCGTCTGGTGCTGGCGTGAAGCCGCGAGATGCTGGCGTCACGCCGGTCTGATTTTCGCCTTGTCTTAGACTGATGACGCAACCCCGATGCCGGGCTCCCGCCGTCGCCGTCACCTGAAAAAGCGGCAGGTCAGATCGGCCTCGAACTGTCTGACCCATTGACCCTGGCGGTCGTAATACGATTGAGCCCAGCCGCCACGTCGCACGGTGACGAGACGCTCATGAGCAGCATCGGCGGGATCGGCGCAAATGCTGACGTCGAAATGCGAGGGCGCAAAGCCGTGCCGCGCGCACACCAGTTCGAATGCGGCCCGGTCGGTGATGGGCAGATCGGTATAGCGCAGGAGCGTAGTTTGCATGGCGTTGACTCCGGTTCTTCATGCATACGGTACGCTTGGCGCGGCGTCGCCAATGTGTCATCCCACACATTGGGCGACGGCGCGTGGCTTGCAGTGCAGCGTCTGATGAAACCGTCGCTGCGGCTGGCGTTTCTTCAACGGCGTCGCACAAAACAAAAAAGCTCCGGCATGGCTGCCGGAGCTTTTTCGTTCGAGCACATCGAAGTGGTGCGTTGCGCCGGAAAATGCCCGACGCAGCGTCGCCACCTCATAAGCCGCGCCGTGTGAGGCGCGCTGATTGGCGCGCCGCTAGCCGTCTGATCAGTGCGCCGTCACAGCGGGCTTACCGATGCGCCCGCTCGCCGCACTTACTGCTGCATCACGTTCAGCTTGTTCGACACCGACGTCACGCCGGCAACGCCCTTCGCTGCCTCGCCGGCCGCGTCGATCTGACCTTGATCGGGCACCGAGCCCGTGAGCGTCACGGCGCCGCCGCGGGCGCGCACGGCGATGTTGGACACGTCGATGCCTTGCGTCTTGGCGAGCGCGGCGCGCACCTTGCGGCCCAGCTGGCTATTGGCCTTCTTGCTCGCCTTCGCGGTGGCGGCGGGAGCGGCTGTCGTGCCCGTTGCCGTTGCATCGCTTGCCTGAGCATAGACGTTGCATGCCACCACCATTGCCACCACCGAGCCCAGCGTCTTCAGAAAACCGACCGATTTCATATTGCTTCTCTCCTTAGCTTCACATTGGACCGCTTGAATAAGCGGCTTCGTTACGACTACCTGCAGCCATGCCCGAGGCGCGACGAGGCGCGCGGCGAGGCAATGGCCGGCTGTGGCTGCGACACGAGTTGCGAGAGGCGAAGGGAGGCCGGCTGCCATGTGCCGCACGCGATGGCGAAGACGCTCATGCGATGCGGTCCGCAGACCGGCAAGCCGCGATATTCGCAGACGCGCCCGGTTCTTGTGTGTCGTGCCGGGTCGCGCCGCGCGAAACGTGTGTTCGCGGCAGCGATGCACAATTTAATCTAGCCGCGCCAGAAGCGCAAAGGGTTTAGTTGTGCTCGATGCGAGGGGGCTGAGTTAAATACGGATGTTTGCCGGCGTTCATATGCTGTTCACGTGCTTCCTATATGCGCTTAACCTGCTGAAGCACTTGTCGCCGCAGCGCTTTTTAATGGCCGCCTGCGCCCTGCTTGCCGCCGAAGCACTCGCCGGTCACCGAGCCTTCATTGCGCGCTCCTCACCACGCGCTCGCCGCGTGGCCGCTTGGCCGCTACCCGGTAGTCACTTTTTGTTACGGGTTTCTCCGCGCCCTGCCCAGTCGTCCATTCCGCCGCCGCGGCAATCTCAGGTACCATCGGCGCCACGCGCAGCGCCCCATTCAGTTCACTCCGGACCGTAGCCGTCCTGTCATCCGATGAAGCCAGCCACCGGCCGCAAACGCCCTACCCACCTCGTTGCCCGTTTCGTCGCGATCTCGTGGCGCGACCTGGCTGTGTCGTTCGGGCCGATCGTGCTGATCGCTGTCGTCGCGATCTGGCTCGCGGTGCGCCTGATCCAGCCCGCGCCGCCGAGCACGCTCACCATTAGCGCCGGCCCGCAAGGCAGCAGCTTCTGGACGGCGGCTCAAAAGTACAAGGAGATTCTCGCGCGCAACCGCATCACGTTGAATGTTCTGCCGTCGGAAGGCTCGCTGCAAAATCTCAAACGGCTGTCAGACCCGAACTCGAACGTCGACGTAGGCTTCGTGCAGGACGGCGTCGCGCCCGGCGCAGCAAGCAACGGCCTGATGTCGCTCGGCAGCGTGTCGTATGTGCCGCTCGCAATCTTCTATCACGGGCCGACGGTCGCGCGGCTCTCCGAATTCAAGGGCCAGCGGCTCGCGGTCGGCGCCGAAGGCAGCGGCACCCGGGAACTGGCGCTCGCGCTCCTGAAGGCCAACGGCATCGAGCCGGGCGGCGCGACCAAACTGCTGCCGCTATCCGGCGAAGACGCGGCGCAGGCCCTCATCTCTGGAAAGGTCGACGCGGCTTTCCTCGCCGGCGATTCCGCGCAACCCGCGGTCATGGGCAAGCTTTACCGCACGCCAAACGTGCAGTTCTACGATTTCACGCAGGCCGACGCATACACGCGCCGCTTTCCGTACCTGACGCAACTTGAATTGCCGATGGGCGCGTTCGATCTCGGTAAGAACCTGCCGTCCGCGCCGATCCATATGGTCGCGCCGACCGCCGAACTGGTGGCGCGCGACTCGCTGCACCCGGCGCTGTCGGACCTGCTGATCGAAGCCGCGCGCGAAGTGCACGGCAGGGCCAACATCATGCAGCGCGCGGGCGAATTCCCTGCGCCGCTGGCCCATGACTTCACGATCAGCGACGACGCCGCGCGCTACTACAAGTCGGGCAAGAGCTTTCTGTACCGCCTGTTGCCGTTCTGGCTCGCGAGCCTTGCCGACCGGCTGCTCGTGGTGGTCGTGCCGCTCGTGGTGCTGCTGATCCCGGCGCTGCGGCTCGTGCCGTCGCTATATGCATGGCGGGTGAAGTCACGTATCTATCGCTGGTATGGCGCACTGATCGCTATCGAGCGCAGCGCGCTTAGCGACCATTCGCCGGCCGAGCGCGCGTCGCTTCTGCAACGGCTCGACGCGATCGAAGACTCGGTGAATGGTCTGAAGATGCCGCTCGCCTATGCCGATCAGTTCTATGTGCTGCGCGAGCACATCGGTTTTGTGCGGGCAAGGCTCATGCAAAGCCGCGAAGCGCAGCGCGAGATGTCCGAAGAAGAGCCGGACGAAGGTACCGGCCAGGACTTCGACGCGGTGACCGAAGCCGGCGACGCGGCCGCCGCGCCCGGCGCGCCGAACGAAGCCGCAGAGATCGGCGAGACACGCGCCGACGAGCGCCGCAAACCAGATTGACGGTGCAAGCCGCCGCCGCACCGCGTAAGATCATTACAATTCCGACGATCTGGCAGACGCAACCGCCGATTTGTCGGACAGGCAATCCGGGAGACACATATGACCGTTGGCATCGACGCCGCGCAGCCCCTGTGGTTTTACGATTTCGTCTCGCCGTTCACGTATCTGCTGCTCGAACAACACGACAAATGGCCGGGCTTCGACTTCGCATTCACGCCGGTGGTGCTGAACGACCTGTATCGTCACTGGGGGCAACGGCCGGCTTACAGCGTGCCGGCCAAACGCACCTTCCTGTACCGGCACGCGCTCTTTCGCGCGGAGCAACTCGGCATACCGTACAAGATGCCGCCGGCTCATCCTTTCGACTCCATGAAGCCGCTGCTGCTCGCCACCGCCGCTCAGGCCGACGTGGTCTGTGTGCGCGAAATCTTCCGCTTCATCTGGCGTGAAGGCCGCGATCCGTCGAGCGACGCGGCATTCGCCGAATTGTGCGAACGGGTGGGCATACCGGACGGCCCCGAACTCATCAAGAGCGAAGAAGTGAAGGCGCAGTTGCAGCGCAATACTGCCGACGCCATCGGCCTCGGCGTGTACGGCGTGCCGACCTTCCGGCTGAACGACCAGTTGTTCTGGGGCGAAGATGCGTTGCCGATGGTGTTGTACTGCGCACGCACGCCCAACTGGCTGGAATCGAGCGAAGTGAAGCGGATCAGTGCGCTGCCGTCGGGTTTGCCCAACATCTGAGCGTTCGGTTCGGCGCAGTGGAGTGCGTGGGGCGCGCGTGTGGCGACCGGGCGCTGCTGATGCCGGACATACCGCGCCCGCTATGGCGGCCGCAGTGCAATCGGGCCTAAGGTTATAACCTTTGCGCCACGCATAGACCGCGTGCTGATCGCCTCTCGTGCGGATTCTTGTGAGGCCCGCTCGACTTCGCCTCCCTCTTTTCCATGGACGACACCGCCGCCTCCCTCGATATCTGGCTCGTTCGCGTGCTGCGCACGTTGCTGGTCGAGCGCAGCGTCACGCAAACCGCGCTGCGCCTGAACCAGACGCAGCCCGCAATCAGCACTGCGCTGCGCAAGCTTCGAGAGACGCTGAACGACCCCATCCTCGTACGCGGCAAGTCGGGAATGGTGCCGACCGAATATGGCGAGTCGCTGCTCGCATCCGCGCAACGGGTGCTGCGTGAGGTCGATTTCGTGGCCACGCCGCACGGCGACTTCGACCCCGGCCGTTCGCGCCGCACCTTTCGGGTAGCCGCGCCGGATTATCTGAACGACTTTTTCATGCCGACCGTGATCGCGCAGTTCCGCGAGGCGGCACCGCACGCCCGGCTCGAAATCGATTCGCTGAGCCCGATGCTCGACCACACTGCCTCGCTCGATGCGGGCGAACTCGACCTGGTGATCGGCAACTGGCCGAAGCCCGATCCGCGCTTCGAGCGCAGCGACCTGTTTTCGGACACGGTTGTGTGCCTGATGCGGGCGGATCATCCGTTGGCGCGCGCGCCGCTCACGCGCGACGCGTATCTCGCGGCGCCGCATCTTGCGCCGACTCCTTATAGCGGCGCGCGCGGTGGCGCCATCGACATCGGGTTTGCGAGAGCGCGCGCCGAGCGGCGCATCGTCGCCACGCTGCCGTACTTCGGCCTCGTACCGCAGACGCTGCTGCAATCCGATCTGATCTTCACGACGACGCGGCGCTTCGCGACGCACTACGCGAGCATTCTGCCGCTCGCGGTTGTCGAGGCGCCCATCCCGTTTCCGCGTATCAAGTGTTATCAGATGTGGCATCCGCAGCCGGATCGCCCGAGTGATCTCGGCTGGCTGCGTGCATTGATGTCACAGGTGTCGGACGGGTTGGTCGCGCAGAAGGTTCGGCGCGCGAAGCAGCCGCGGCAAGGATCCACCTGAGGGCGAGGCGAACGCGCTAATGGAGCGATGGAGCGTCCATGCGGTGGAGACGGTTAAGGAGTGATCGGCGGCTGATGATGTCGTGCGGATGACTTAGTCGATCACGCCGCGTCGGCTAATGGTGCTAACGGCGCTAAACGCAGCCAATCCATTTCAGACGTTTGCCGCCACAGGTTGAAGCGCCGCTTGGGTTCCGTTTGCCGTTGCGGGCTGAACCGTGGCTCGCCGCCCGCGAACCTGCAGCAACTCCGCGCATACCGCCACCGCGATCATGGCCGGCGCCTTGTCGACGATGCCTGGCACGCCGATAGGACATGTCATCTGCTGCAACCGTTCGAGCTCTACCCCACGCGCGAGCAGGCGCCGCTCGAACTTCACGCGCTTTGTCTTCGAACCGATCATGCCGAAGTAGCTGAAATCGCGTCGCCGCATGATGCGTTCAGCGAGGGAGAAATCGAGCGCATGGTTATGCGTCATCACCAGAAACCAGGCGCCGGGCGGTGCCGTATCGACGATCGCGTCGGGCGTGTCGGTGGCTTCGATCTGCACATTCGCGGGCGTTTCGTCGGGGAACAGTTCATCGCGCTCGTCCACCCACTGAACTACGCACGGCAGGTTGCCGAGCAATTGAATGAGCGCATGACCCACATGGCCCGCGCCGAACAGCACGATGTGCATGGGCGCGGGGCGGGACTCGTCGACCGCGCTGCGCCGGCCGATGCGAATCGAAGAACAGTGGTTGATCGCGTTCATCTTCAATTACCTCGCGGCCGACGTGGCGGCCCGCACCGCGCCGATCGCCCTGAGGATTTCCTCGCTCGTGGCAGGTGCATTGAGCGGCGGATTCACCCGATGACCGCCCACTGCCGACACCGCGTCGCGAATCGCAAAGAATACCGAGAACGGCAACAGCAGCGGCGGCTCGCCAGTCGCTTTCGAGCGATGGATGCTGTCCTCTGCATTGCGGTTCTTGAACAGACGCACGTTGAAAACCGGCGGCGTATCGTTGACAGTCGGAATCTTGTACGTGGACGGCGCGTGCGTCATGAGCTTGCCGCCGGCGTTCCACCACAACTCCTCGGTGGTGAGCCAGCCCATGCCCTGAATGAACGCGCCTTCCACCTGGCCGATGTCGAGCGCCGGATTTAGCGACGCGCCTACGTCATGCAGCGCGTCCGCGCGCAGCACGCGCATTTCGCCGGTCAGCGTGTCGATCACCACTTCGGACACGGCCGCGCCATACGAGTAGTAATAGAACGGCCGGCCTTGCAGCTTCGCCTGATCCCAGTAGAGCTTCGGGGTGGCGTAAAAACCATCGGACCACAGCTGGATTCGCGCGAGATAAGCCTTTGCGACGACTTCTTCGAACGGCACCACTGCCTCGCCGACAATCACGCGGTCATGCGCGAAGCGCACGTCGGAAGCATTCACCTCGCCGGCACCAAAGCGCTCGGCGGCAAACGCGGCGAGCCGTTCGCGCAGCTGGTGCGCCGCGTCCTGTGCAGCCTTGCCGTTCAGATCCGAACCCGTCGAAGCCGCCGTCGCCGACGTATTTGCGACCTTGCTGGTATCCGTCGCCGTTACGCGAATCCGGTTGAAGCCGACGCCCAGTTCATGTGCGACGACCTGTGCGACTTTCGTGTTCAAGCCTTGGCCCATTTCGGTGCCGCCGTGATTCACGAGCACCGAACCGTCGGTGTAGATATGCACCAGCGCGCCGGCCTGATTGAAGTGCGTGACGTTGAACGCAATGCCGAACTTGACCGGCGTCAGTGCGAGGCCTTTTTTCAGCACCTCGTTGTTGGCGTTGAATTCGTTGATCGCCGCGCGGCGCGCGCGATATTCGCTGGTCGCTTCCAGTTCGTCGATCAGTTCGTGAATCACGTTGTCTTCGACGATCTGGCCATACGGCGTCTGATTACGCTCGGTCTTGCCATACAGATTGCGGCGGCGCACGTCGAGCGAATCCTCGCCGATCGAGCGCGCCACGTTGTCCATGATGTATTCGATCGCAAACGCACCTTGCGGACCGCCGAAGCCGCGAAACGCGGTGTTCGATTGCGTGTTGGTCTTGCCGCAAAAGCCGTCGATGGTCACATCGGACAGCCAGTACGCGTTGTCGAAGTGGCACAGCGCGCGCGTCATCACCGGACCGGACAGGTCGGCCGAAAAACCGCAGCGCGAGGTCATGTCGACGGCCACGCCCTCGATCACGCCCTTGTCGTCGTAGCCGACTTCATACGTGTAGTGGAAGTCGTGCCGCTTGCCCGTCACCATCATGTCGTCGTCGCGATCCGGGCGCAGCTTGACGGGGCACAACAGCTTCCACGCGGCGAGCGCTGCGCAGCACGCGAAGAGACCCGACTGCGATTCCTTGCCGCCGAAGCCGCCACCCATTCGGCGACATTCGATCAGCACGTTATGGGACGCAATGCCCAACGCGTGAGCGACAAGATGCTGCATTTCAGTCGGATGCTGCGTCGAGCAATAGACGTGCATGCCGTCGTCGTCCTTCGGCACCGCATACGAAATCTGCCCTTCCAGATAGAACTGCTCCTGGCCGCCGAGCAGCATTTCGCCAGCCTCACGATGCGACGCGCGCGCGATCTTCGTGCCGGCCTCGCCGCGCGCGAGTTTCATCGGCGGCAGCACGTGCTGGTTGGCGGCACGCGCCTGCTGCGCGGTCAGGATGGCAGGCAATTCCTCATAGACGATCTCCGCGCGGCGCGCGGCGAGCCGCGCGGTTTCGTGCGACGTCGCGACCACGATGAACACCGGCTGACCGACGTACTGAACGATGCCGTCGGCGAGAATCGGGTCGTCGCCGTGGACGATCGGCGCGACGTCGTTGGCGCCGGGAATATCGTCCGCGGTAAACACAGCGACTACGCCGGGCGTCGCGCGCACCTTATCGAGCGACACGGACACGATCTTCGCGTGTGCTTTGCTCGACAGGCCGAGCGCGGCGTGCAGCGCGCCTGCGACCGTCGGGATGTCGTCGGTATAAGTCGCGCGGCCGCTCACGTGCAGGTGCGCCGATTCATGCGGGCGCGACACATGAACCTGCGTGAAGTCGTCGAGCGCCTGAGCGTCCTTCAGAAAGGGTTCAGCATGCTGATTCATTGTTGTGTTCTCCGTATTCTTCGTGCGCTTCGTGCGCTTCAGGCATTTGCCACGACATTGCCGCCGACACCGGCGTCCGCAGTCGAGCACGCCGCAACCACCGCGCGCACATCGAGCGAGCTTTTCGGCAACGGATTGTTGGGGCGCGTTTCGAGCCAGAAGCGATACAGCGTGTTCTTTGCAGCTTCGAGACGGTAATTGCTGGTCGCGCGCATATCGGAAAGCGGCACGTAGTCGTTGCCGAGCGCGAGCATCGCGGCTTGCGCGGTGGCTTCATGCCATTCGGCGTCGCGCAGCACGGCTTCTGCATGCGTTGCCCGCTTCGGCGTCGCTGCCATGCCGCCGAAGGCGATGCGCGGCTCGCGAATCAACTCGCCGTCCGCGATAAATGAGAATGCGGCACACACGGCGGAGATGTCCGAGTCGAAGCGCTTCGACAGCTTATAGGTGCGGAATTGCAGCTTTGCACGCGCGCCCGTACGAGTCGGCACCTTCAGGCCGACGACGAACTCGTGCTCGCCCATATTCTTCTTCTGGTACGCGACGTACAGGTCTTCGAGCGGCATTTCCCGTTCGATGTCGCCACCGCGGACAATCACGCGCGCGCCGAGCGCGATGAGACCGGGCATCGAATCACCGATCGGCGAGCCGTTCGCGATGTTGCCGCCGAGTGTGCCCGCGTTGCGAATGGGCAGCGAAGCGAAGCGTAGCCACATTTCCGTAAGCTCGGGATACTGCTTCGCGATCTCCGTGTAGGCGTTTTCTACCGTCACGCCCGCGCCAATTTCTATCCAGTCGGCACGCGTTTCGAGCCTCTGCAATTCGGCGATTTGGCCGACGTACACGACATTGCCGAGTTCGCGCATCTGCTTGGTGACCCACAGGCCAATGTCGGTGCTGCCCGCTAGAATGCGCGCGGCGGGCTCGGCTTGCTTGATCTTTGCGAGCGCCTGGACCGTGCGCGGCGCGTCGAAGCGCTGGCCGGCGTGTTCGTAATGGAACGTGTCGTCGCGTTGGAGCGTCGCGAGCGCGCCTGCGAGCGCCTCCACATTCACCGGTGCCTTGGGCGCGGGGACTTCGAACATGCGCACGGCCGCATCCACGATCGGACGATAGCCGGTGCAGCGGCACAGATTGCCTGTGAGCGCGTTGCTGATTGCTTCCCGCGAGGGCACCGTCTTGTTTGCGCAGCCATGCTCGTACCCGTGCTTTTCGTAGAGCGACCACATCGACATGACGAAGCCCGGCGTGCAGAAACCGCACTGCGAGCCGTGGCATTCGACCATCGCCTGCTGTACCGGATGCAGCGAGCCGTCGGGCTGACGCAGATCTTCGACGGTGAAGAGCGCCTTGCCGTCGAGCGTCGGCATGAACTGGATGCAGGCATTGACCGCCTTGAAGTCGACGCCGCCCTTTTCGTTGCGCTCGCCGACCACGACCGTGCACGCGCCGCAATCGCCTTCGGCGCAGCCTTCCTTGGTGCCGGTGCAGTGCGCATCTTCACGCAGATACTGCAGGACCGTGCGGGTGACAGGCGCGTCCTTGATTTCGCGGATCGCGTTGCGATGGTAAAAGCGGATTGGCTCAGTCATGTCTTATCGCTCTCGAATGTTCTTTGTCCAGCAGGGATGGTTCGAAAACTATCACCGTCAATAAATACAACCCATAGCCCGGGTCGCATGCGGGACATATGCGCAATGCGATATCGAGATGGAATCGACGCGTTGTTGGCTTATGTTGGGTTGGCTGGTTTGAGATGTTTGCTGGTGCAATGCTTGATTCAGCCATTTCATATGGCGCGGGGTAAAGCATTTCGCCTGTCGCCGAGGGCAAATTGAGCGTCCGACGCCCCACTATCTGGGCTTCGCGCCGGCTTAAGTCTGACCAATTATTAAGCAAGTGCTGCAAGAGAATCGGTTCCATGGGAAAATCACGCCTTCCCGCCGTTTTCAAGTCTGGTTTTCCCCATGTCCACCGACACAGCGACACCCCGCAGCGAATTCGCCACGACCATGCAGATCATTCCGGTCGTCTTTTTCACGTTTCTTTGCTATCTGACGATCGGCATTCCGCTGGCGGTGCTGCCAGGCTACGTGCATGACGACCTCGGCTACAGCGCGGTGCTCGCGGGCGCGGCGATCAGCGTGCAGTATCTGGCGACTCTGGCGTCGCGGCCGCTGGCAGGACGTTCGGCAGACACGCTGGGGCCGAAGCGGACGGTAACGATTGGCTTGCTCGGATGCGGCGCGAGCGGCGTTCTTTTGCTGCTGGCGGTTTTGTGCGGACGCTGGCCCGTGCTGAGCCTTGGCCTGCTTGTGTGCAGCCGGCTCGTGCTCGGATTCGGCGAGAGTTTGTGCGGCACCGGCGCGATTCTGTGGGGGATCGGCCGAGTGGGCACGAGCAACAACGCGCGAGTGATCTCGTGGAACGGCATCGCCACGTATGGCGCGCTGGCGGTCGGCGCGCCGCTCGGCGTTGCGATCGAGCGGACGGTCGGATTTGCGGCGCTCGGCATTCTAGTGATTCTGCTGGCGGCGCTCGGCTTCTACCTCGCGCGGCCGATGGCATCCGTGCCGATTGTGCACGGAGAGCGGATGTCGTACCGAAGCGTGTTCACGCGCGTCCTGCCGCACGGCATCGGCCTCGCGCTCGGCTCGGCCGGTTTTGGATCGATTGCGACGTTCATCACATTGTTCTATGCGGCGAAGCAGTGGCCGAACGCGGCGTTGTCGCTGACGGTGTTCGGCACGCTGTTCATCGGCGCGCGCCTGCTGTTCGCCAACACGATCAAGACCTACGGAGGTTTCCGGGTCGCGATTGTTTCGTTTTCATTTGAATGTGTCGGCCTGCTGATGCTGTGGCTTGCTCCCGAGCCGCATATTGCGCTCGCGGGGGCGGCGTTGACGGGATTCGGGTTTGCGTTGGTATTTCCGGCGCTCGGCGTCGAGGCAGTCGGACTCGTGCCGCCCGCGAGCCGTGGTGCGGCGTTGTCGGCTTACTCGGTGTTTCTGGATCTGTCGCTGGGTATTACAGGGCCGTTGGCGGGGTATATTGCCGGCGAGTTTGGGTACGGGTCAGTGTTTCTGTTTGCAGCAATTGCCGCTGCCGCAGCTGTGGGGCTTTCCAGTTTTCTTTATCTTCGGGATGTGAAGGTTGGGAAGATGCCTGCGGCGCTTTGAGGGGTTTTCGGCTCAACGCACCAACTCACACTTGAGTTCCGTGGCTCCGGGCAGGCTGCGGTGTAATCAGGACCAGCGCTGTGGCACGCCTGGCCTTGGTGGCAGCTAGTCGTACGCTCAGCCGGTACTCGTCGGAAGGCTCGGCTTCGAGCCGCCCCAAGTTGCGTTTGTCGAGCGGCTAAAGCGAACATAGTTACGACAAGCTGGAAATTAATCGGCAACCACATGTCGCACGATGTCCATGATGGGCAACAGGAAGGCCGTCATCCATCATCGACTCATCACCCTCAACAATCAGGTTCGGTCTAACTCCCGGATGCCGCGGGCAAAAGACTTCGTCGCCCATACGGGCGACCGGACGATCATCGAAGGTCATGGTCGATGACGCAGTGATAACTTCGCCACCGTGCTCAGTGATATCACCCAATCGGATCAATGTCATGTGCCTGCCTCGTTTCGACATTCTTCTATTGGTCGATGACGGAACTACCAGTTGAAAAAATCGTAACTGACTTCATTGGTCTTAAAGCATCCGCCCCCGACATCTGCACCGTCATTGATCAGTACGCCGGCGTACTGCGGCTGCCTGGATTCAATGTCCATAGTGATGGTGACTTCCCCGTTCTTTCCACTGCTTTTGAAAATGTTGGTCTTGACGACATTGCCGTTCGGTAAAAACGCTGAGTCATCTTGCATGTTATCGGTCTTTGCGAAGAACTTTGCCTTTCCCGAAATAACCGATCTGCACTTATCCGACGCCAGACTGATGCGGTAAGCAATCACTCTTTTCCCGTCTGTATCGTGACCGGCATCCTGCAGCGCAATAGTCGCTAGATAAGGTACATCCCTCGATTTCAGCGTAGTGCTATGGCCAACTGCGCCACAGGCTGACGTGAGCAAAAATAGAGAAAAGATGGGGGCTACGATCCGAAGAAACACGTTTTTCATTCATGCGACCCTTGAACGCCCGAACGTTCTAGTGAGTTGAAGTTGCACTCATTTGTGCACCATCGACGCTCGACTGCTCGAGCTCGTAATCTTCGTCATGCTCGACGTATCCGGTAGGAAACCGATAGTGTGTGATCCAGGAAGCGGGAACTGCGCTGTGGCTCACTTCATGTGCATGTCCTTGATTGCCGCCTAGCGTCGCGATTCTGAGAGCGTTCGGACGGCTTGGTGCCATCCCGTTGACGAACGTCACATGGTGACCACCCGTCGGGAAGTGCACGACGGCTATCGCGTTAGCTATATTAAGTATCGCGACGAACCTGCCACGCTTGATATGGCGATAGATGCAGATAGCGCAGAGCGATTCGCTCGGTCCGGTAACCGATACTTCAACTCTCATCACTGCCCCACTGTACGAGCAGTTCAACCGGGATCGCATGCACGATCTCTGCGTACCGCTTGCCGACGAGGTGCTCCGCGCGTTTGAGCAACACCGGGATCGGGCTGCTCGGCTCGTGCCGTTCAAACCACTGCCGCGCCTCGCGAATATGCTCAAGCGCGGTACTACGATCCTCCGCACGTCTCTCTGTCGGGGTCCCGGCCATCGCCGGAACGTGCCGTATGGCGTCCGTCTCGGGCGATGGCAGTTCGCATGCTCGCATCTGCTCGTCCGGCAAAACGCCCTCCGCTTCATCACCGATTCGCGCATTGTCCGCGACGGGTTGCGGATACCCGGTGCTGCCTCGACCCTCCCGCGCAACGTGCCACAGCAGCCGGGTCAGCGGCGACAAATCAGGCGCATGCACACCGAGGTGTTCGACCGCCCACGCGTCGATCGCGGCGAGCTGCGTGAGCGCATTGGCAAAGCCAGCCATAACGGTGGGCTGCTGCGCACGCAAATCGTCCAGTTGACGGGCCACGGACTCGGGGGCGAGCGCATCGCCTGGTCTCGGATGGGCAAACGCGCGCTCGACATCGCGCACCTGCAGACGAATCGCCGTCGATTTAGTCAGCGCGATCTCGCGCACATCGGCGAGCAGTCCGTCCGTATCGGCGAGTGCCTGAAGCGCGTTCATGCGGATTTCCAGCGCTGCGTCGCGATCTGCATCAACCTCGGGCTGCGGATGAATCGAGTCCTGAAACGCAGCCAGCCATGCGGCAAGCAAACCGATTCCTTCCGCAAGGCCATGCGCGCTCGCAAGACGCGTGCGGCACCGCGTGAACAGCACGGCGAGCCGCATGTCCTTGCTGCGCATCATCAGACGCCGGCAGTCGCGATCCACATCGCTCCAGTTCACCGGCTCGGGCGAACCGACAAAGTCGCCGTATTGCGCTTCGGATTTCGTGATCACCTTTGCCGACAACACCACGAACTCCGGGTCGTACTCGAGATCGGGACCACAAGGCGCGTCGACGTCGATCGGACTCATCCAGTCGTGCGACGCTGGGCTTCTGGCGGGTGCCGAGTTCTGCGGCGTGCTTTTCCTGCTGCTCATTGATCGAACTCCGTGATGATTGACCGAACCTCGTCAGTCCTGACCCGCGAAAATTTGATCGGCGTACTGTTCGGGCTCGAACCGCATCCCGGTGACCGGCGCGTCTGTCGGCGAACGGCCGAGCCAACCTGACCAGCCAAGCTGCTGCGGTCCGCCCACGATTGCAGGCGTCGCGCTGTGCGGCCTCATGCGAAGCTCGAGTTCCCAGGCGAACTCTTTTCCGACAAAAGCGCGCACCCACTCAATCAGCGGCGGCAAATCCGCACCTTGCGGCGTGAAACGCAGATACTCGTCGATATCGAGCGGGCCGATCACGACGCGGAACCGGTGCTGCCGGTCAGCTACCTGTTCCCCGAGCATCGCGCCCTCGGTCATGATGGACGGCGTACCCGGTTTGCCCAGCCGGCAGTGATCCTCGACGTCCAGCAAGATCCAGTGATAGACGTACTCTTCGATGACGACGGGCACACCAAAATAGTGTTCCAGTGTCGCGCGCAACCCATCTGGATTGCGCGCTTCCCGCACCAGATGCGCAGACGCCGATATCCGCGCGTGCGCAGGCAACAGCCGTTTGTCGACCTCCCTCATGTCGTGACCCGTGAGGCTCGCAACGTAGAACGAAAAGCGTTCATCGTCAGGGCGGTCAAGGCCCGCCGCGGCCTGTGCAGAAGACCACGCGCGATACAGCAGCGTCAGATAGCGATGATGAAAAATGTCGAGAAAATTAACGAGCGTGGAGTCATGCCGGCTTTCCTCACGGTCGCGCGCAATCTCTGTAACGTGAATAGGCAACGGCCCGTTCGGCCCTAACATACCGAGACCGAACAGGCGTACCTTGAGGCGCCCACCCGCCTCGCCAACACTCGCAATTTCTCGCGGCGCAAAGGCAAGACTCGGCCGCTGTCCCAAGCGGAACGGTTCTGTCTGTGGACGTTGCGCGGCGCCGACCGGGTCGATACGCGAATCAGCGCCGATGCGGCGAAGCAGCGTTAGAAATCCATAACGCCAAGGCTCTGCCTGAAGGCGCGCAACGAAGTTAGACGAGAGGGCCGTGTCCGTCTCCGCGGTCTTGAACGAGGTGCGCTCCATCAAGCTGCTCCGCGTGCGCCCATGCGCACAGGCCATCGCGCCACGCGGCCGCGCTGCATGGAGTGCATCTCGGTCTGCGTGAAGGAATTGATCGACACATGGCGTGCCAGATAGTGTTCAAGAACGACACCGAACAGATAGGGGCTCGTCCCGGAGAATCCGTTCTCGTCGACTGTCAACGAGCATTCGATACCACGGCCAAAAACGAGTGGTCCGTTGCCGGGCAGTTTGCGCGTTACCGGACGAGTCATCACGCCGACGAGACTTTCGACCTGCCGCCGATGCTCGCTATTCCCGTCATTCAAAAAGAGCCGCAGCAGATCGCGTAGGCCTTGCCCGCCGGGACGGTGATCCAGATCTTCCAGTGGCAGATAGTTGAAATTCAGTTGACGGATGAGTCGCCAGGCCGTCTCACGTTCGGCGTACGGCGCCTGCGGCGCGGTCGGTGCACGAATGAGTCCGATGCTTTCAAGCGGCGCCGAATCAGTCATAGTCAGGTCGTCGATTCCGTCGCGCGGAACAAGCCGCGGCAGATCCCGGTTGGTCACATGTGCATTGACAGACAGGTAGCGAATACTTTCCGCGTACGGAGCCTCGTGCTGATCCACTAGCGAGACGAACATCTCGCTACCGATGTAAGGCGTGCGCGTGCCGTACCGGCGCGCTGAGTCCGACATCAACCGCCGCTCCCGACGCGTCGAGAAATACCGTCCGTAATTGCCTTCGTCATTGTTCAGCGTCTGATACAACGGACGGAACTCCAATTGGGCAGACGTCAGGTCGACCTGACCCGACATGGTCTCTACAGAGAACACTTCGTAGTCGAGCGGAGCAAGGCGCGCCGGGACGACATGGAATTCGCTCTCAGCCTCGGACAGGTCGATGCGGTCCGTGCGCTTCGGAAAAAGGTTGATCACTGGCGTGCAGAACAGCGCAAAGCGCGATGCATCAACCAGGTTCGCGAGTCGATCAGGCGACTGATCGAGTAATACGACGATCTCGACCTCCTTGCTGTCCACTTGCCGCAAGCCCTCCTCAAGGCCCGTTAATGTGAAGAAATAAAAACGACTCGGACACGCGAAATACTCGTGCAGCAGATTGTGGCCATGAAACTTGGACCATGTGAGCGGAAGCAGACCTTGTTCGGTGCCGAAGCCATCATGAACCACCGCGTTTTTCGTCACGGCGTGGAGCGGGCGGCGTCCCGTAGTGAAATGTCCAGGTTCACCAGTCAGAGTAGCTACGCCGGCCGCGTGGAGCAGTTCGAACAGGTGTGAGGCGACCTGTTCGTCGCCGGCGAGATAAACAGGCAGCCTGTCGAGGCCCCTCAGCCGGGATATCTTCGCCTCGCCCGTGGTCCGAAGCCGCAAACGCAGCGCGCCGCGCACCTGTGTATGGGCCGGCACGTAGCTATCGAGCGCGGGAATGTCGGGAGGAATGCCAGTCAGGCGCGCCTCGACGATTTCCAGCGGATAGATTGTGATGTCCTGGCCGCTTCGGAATTCACAGGCAGTGGTCTCGCCAGCGGGTATGCGCGCAGTAAATGCCGTACCGCGCGCGATGGGGAAGCCGTCGACCAGATTGCCTTCCGTGCGACTCGGATACAGACGAGCAACAGCCATCGAAGGCGTAGGCGCAACATAGTTCGGATACAACACATCGAGCAGGCGCCCGGTAAAGCGCGGGAACTCGGCATCGAGCTTGATCTGCATGCGTGCAGACATGAAACAGAACGACTCGATCAACCTTTCGACGTATGGGTCGGCCACCTCACCTGCCTGCATGCCAAGCCGCCGCGCAATTTTCGGGTGCGCCTGCGCAAACTCACCAGCGAGTTCGCGCATGTAGATCAGTTCCTGGTTGTAGTGCTCGAGTAGCCGTGGGTCCATATTGCGTCTTCGCTCTATCTATTGAGATGCGCCTCAAACAACCCGCATACCGGTGATGTTCATCTGACTCGTTTCCAGGTCTAGCGAGCTTTGCACCATGAATTCCAGCGGATACGGATCCATCTGGATCATTCCGCGGACCTCGAACGACAGAACGTTGTAGTGGTTGTCCGCGCCGATCGTTGTACGCGGTTCAACAGCGAGGCTCCCGGGAATCAGCCGGGGCTCGAACTCACGGATCGCACGCTTAACGATCACCTCGATCTCGCTCCATTTGCGCGAGGCCATGAACGCGCCTGCAAGCGGCGGTACGCCAAAGTTGATTGTCGAGGAGGCGGGATGCGGATACCGCCCGCGGTCGATCTCATTTTCCAGGCTGGTCGTGTTCAGCAAAAACGCCAGGTCGCGTTGCACGATGTCACGCATTTGTGCCCGCGTAACGGTGTATTCGCCCGGTGCTTCCGCCGGCCGCTGCGGCGCATCGTCACGAAGGCGGTCGAGCAGCGTGGGCATGAGATGGGCGTTCGCGCGACGTGGCCGGGCGACGCCGTCAGCAGGGGATGGCATGTCGCTACGTCTTTTCACCGGTGGCCATCCTTTTGCGCATCTTCATATCCGGCGATACGCTGCCCAAAGTCGCATGTCGGGAGTTCGAACAGGCTAAAGTCGCCCGCACTTGTGACCCACGTTTTCTGGCCCTCCGCAATCACGCCGGTTCGCCCCACTTCCAACCAGATCGTCTGGCGGCCCAAGAGCAGCGCATCGCTTTCGTCACGATCGCCCGCTGCATTCGCTACAGACGGATACCGCGCGGGCATGAAACCGCGAACGGCGCTGCCATCAACAAGCGTCAGCACGCACGGCGTCCATATCAGGTCGAGCAGCGTGGTGGGCGGCTCGACATGCCAAGCAGAGATATCGGAAAACGGAAGCCACCGGTAACAGCCTGCGGTAATCAGTTCGCAAACTGGCCCCAGGCGCGAGTCACTGTCCGCGATCCAGTCCAGTCGACGCTCGGAGTTGCGCACGGGCACAAGCGGCGCCTCGTCAAGCGCGCGTTGCCGCGCAATGTCCGCTTCATCGAGCTCACCTGCAGCAGCAAAGCGCAGGGCATCAAGCAAGCCATCGACCCAGGAAGGCGTATCGAATACAAACCCAGGGCGCTCGCAGCCGGTTAGCACCCGGGCGCGCCGGCGTTCCTCACGGATTAGATCGCGGTAAGCGAGGGCGACAGTGGCCAACTCCGGGCTGAGTTGCGCGCAGACCTGCAACTGCTGCACCGCTCGATCCCAGCACTCCAGAACGCACAACAACTGAAAAAGTATCCAGCGATGCCCGCCGACAACGGGCTGCTCGCGGACCTGCGCCTCCGCCTGAGCGAGCCGCTTCTCGAGCGGCTGGTTCCACGACGGATCGGCAACCCGATTCAATATCGACGATGCGAAAGATGCGACTGTCATGTCGCGCCGTCGAAACACGGTGCGGATTGGGGCACGGAGATCGCGCTATCGACACTCATTGAGTGGTGTTCACGCCGCGCGAGCGCGGGAGGACGCGGCGCAGACCAGCGCGTCGCAGCAGCACGGAATTCGGGGGGCGCAAACAGCCTCAATATCTCCGGTGCCCGATCTGTGGCGATTACATCTCCGGCGTCTCCCCGGTCTAGCGGGCCAAACGCATGCTCAATCGAATGTGTGCCGGAAAGAAGCACCTCGATCGACTCCATACCGCCCACAGGTTCGTGCCGATTGCCTGGCAGTGACCGGCGCCGATCCGCCAGTTCACCATCAGGACTATTCGGCGCGACGCCTGGTGCGGCCCAGTCGCTCTCGACCGCCACTTGCGGATCGTCGAGCGCCTGGCAGTACTTTGCATAGAGGATGTCGAGGAGATGGTGGGCACCTGAAGCACTCTGGTCGCGTCCGCATGGTGGCTGTCTACCGTAGAGGTGCGGACTCGTGCCGATTAGACCGAACACCGCATCGGTACACAAGGGTTCCTCCGAATCACCGTATTCGGCGTATGCCAACGGCTCGCCATTTGCGATCGGGTCACGCAGTGGATCGACGACAGGCGAGTCGTCCCGCCGGGACTTAACCGGTTCGCTGTTTGCCGCGTACACGCCACGACGTCTGAACAGGTCAATTATTGGCATCTGAATGGAATTGGTACGTCCGGTTAAGTTGGCGGCTGAATTCAAGGAATACGCAAAAACGTGTCAGGCATTAATTCGCCTTTTGTGGTTCCGTTACGCACACCATGTTATTGGAAAATGAATTACGAAATCAACAAAATTAACGCCAAGAAACGTCTCTGTATTTCGCAGAAATTTCACTGATAACTGTCGGAACATTTCCGCAAAAACGGAAAAATCTGATAAATGCCTTAATTAGACTTTCACCTCCGGCTGCGGGAGCCGCCAGACAAGCTTTGGCCAGCGCTCTTATAAATTCGATAGCGTTTTCAGATTGACTAGCCGCACAACCCATGTATTTAATATCCGACATTGCGAATTAACGCAAATCGGCAAACAACTCCCGGCTCGGATTTTTCTGAAATCAGCATCAGATAACTCCTAGCGAACAGGGATATTTATACAAATAATCAAAACGGCACTATGGCTATTTCGCGGCAGACACTCTTTGGCAAGCTTGGAATTACACTTTTCCGAAGTGCCGAGTCGGCTACGGCCTTTTGCAAGTTGCGCGGAAACCCCTATGTGGAACTGGTCCACTGGCTGCACCAGTTGGTTCAGTTGCCCGACAGTGACCTGCACCGGATCATCCGGCATTGCAGGATCGACCGGGGCATACTCGAGCGCGACATGGCAGCGTCTCTCGCGGCATTGCCCGCGGGCGCGACCTCGATCAGCAACTTCTCTCACCACATTGACGAGGCGATCGAACGCGCCTGGGTGTTGGCCACGCTCACATTCGGCGACACAAGCGTACGCAGCGCATGGCTGATCGCCGCTGTCGTCGGCACGCCGGATCTGCGGCGCGTGCTGCTGTCAATATCGCCCGCTTTCAGCAAGATCCCGCTCGAAGGTCTCGCCGAAGTGCTGCCCGCGTGGATCGACGGGTCGCCGGAAGACAATGACGCCACACACGAGAACAGCGGTTTCGCCGCGGCCTCCCCGGGCGAAGCGTCGAAGGCGTTGACTCCGACATCGAAAGGTACGCCGCTCGAGCAGTTCTGTACCGACCTGACTGCGCGGGCGCGCCAAGGCGATATAGACCCAGTCGTCGGACGCGATCTGGAGATTCGCACGATGATCGACGTGCTGCTGCGCCGACGGCAAAACAATCCGTTGCTGACCGGCGAAGCCGGAGTAGGCAAGACCTCGGTCGTCGAGGGACTCGCACGCGCCATAGCGTCCGAAGACGTACCTCCGCAACTGGCCGGTGTGCGCCTGCTCAGTCTCGACGTGGGTGCGCTGCTCGCCGGCGCCAGCATGAAAGGCGAGTTCGAGTCCCGACTCAAGGGCGTGCTGGAGGCCGCAGCCAAGGCGCCGTCGCCGGTCATTCTGTTCGTCGACGAGATGCACACGCTGATCGGTGCGGGCGGTCAGGCGGGCACCGGCGACGCTGCGAATCTGCTCAAGCCCGCGCTTGCACGAGGCACGGTGCGCACAATTGGCGCCACGACTTGGGGCGAATACAAGCGGCACATCGAAAAAGACCCGGCTCTGACACGGCGCTTTCAGGTCTTGCAGGTATCCGAACCTGAAGAACCGCCTGCCATCGACATGGTTCGCGGACTATCCAAGACATTCTCGCGGCATCACGGCGTCGTCGTGCGCGACGATGCGATTCGTGCGGCGGTGACGCTGTCGCATCGCTACATTCCGTCCCGACAGCTTCCCGACAAGGCAATCAGCCTGCTCGACACAGCGTGCGCGCGCGTGGCCCTTTCTCAACATACGATCCCACGCGAGCTGCAAGACGTACGCCAGCGGTTGCTGGCGGCTCGCGTCGAAACCGATCTTCTGGAAGTCGAGGCACGCATCGGGCTCGATCCTCACAAGGCGCTTGGCGCAGTCAAAGCGCGTATAGAAACGCTAATTTGCGCTGAACACGTCATTAACGAACGATGGCAAGCGCAACTCGAAGCGACTCAAGCGCTCCTTACCGCACGCGAGTCTGTCAGCGAAAGCGCCGCAGCGGACCGGGACGCGGTGGCAACGCTCGGCACGCTGCGCGAACTCGAGCACCGGCTTTCTACATTGCAGGGCGATTCGCCGCTTGTGTTTCCCGACGTTAACGAAGCGATCGTCGCCGAGGTCGTCTCAGACTGGACGGGCATACCGGTGGGGCGCATGGTGACCGATGAAGTGGCCGCTGTGCAAACACTGCCGGCAACGCTCGAAGCGCGCGTGATCGGTCAGTCGGACGCGCTTCGCCAGATCGGAGAGCGTGTGCAGAGTGCGCGCGCCGGGCTAACCGACCCAAAAAAGCCGCTGGGTGTGTTCCTGCTCGCCGGTCCGTCGGGCGTGGGTAAGACGGAAACTGCGTTGGCGCTCGCCGAAGCACTATACGGCGGCGAACAGAATCTGATCACTGTCAACATGAGCGAGTACCAGGAAGCTCATACAGTCTCGGCCCTGAAAGGCGCGCCGCCCGGATACGTCGGCTACGGCGAAGGCGGCGTACTGACCGAGGCCGTGCGGCGCCGCCCGTATTCCGTGCTGCTACTCGACGAAATCGAAAAGGCACATCGCGACGTGCACGAGATGTTTTTCCAGGTGTTCGACAAGGGCTACATGGAAGATAGCGACGGACGCTACATCGATTTTCGCAACACAACCATCCTCCTTACTAGCAACGTCGGCTCTGATCTGACGGCTAGCTTGTGCGCCGATGCCTCGCTTGCGCCTGCCGCAGAGCGTCTTCGCGAAGCGCTGATGCCCGAGCTGCTCAAAGCCTTCCCGGCTGCGTTCCTAGGCCGCGTGACCGTCGTCCCGTATCGGCCACTCGCGCACGAATCGCTCGCACTCATTGTGCGCCTGCATCTGGAGCACGTTGTACGGCGCATGTCGGACCGGCATCTAATCGTTCTAACTTACGAAGCTCCCGTCGTGGACTACATCGTCGGGCGTTGTCTCGTGCAGGAGACCGGCGCACGCGTGCTGATCGGCTTCATTGAACAGCACGTATTGCCTCGACTGTCCGCATTGTGGCTCGACGCATTTTCGTCGAAGCAACCGCTCGCCCGCATCGCGATCCGTTTGGTTGACGAAACATCCCCGCCGGCCACAGCGCTCGCATTCGAGTCCGCAATTACGCCTGCAATTGCCCCCGCAATTGCCCCATCCCCAAGCCTCGCTTGCTGAATCCCGGTCGAGCAGATTGACCAACCGCTGCCGATCCTTAACCACCGCTCACGGAGTCAAGCATGTCCGTTCCCAGCAGTTCGCAGAAGTTCATCTCCCGCAATCGCGCGCCACGCGTGCAGATTGAGTACGACGTCGAAGTCTACGGCTCGGAGAAAAAAGTCGAGTTGCCGTTCGTGATGGGGGTACTCGCCGACCTGTCCGGCAAGCCGCTTGAAAACCTGCCAGCAGTGGCCGACCGCCGTTTTCTCGATATCGACGTCGACAATTTCGACGAGCGCATGAAAGCGATCAAACCGCGCGTCGCGTTCGCCGTTTCCAATACCTTGTCCGGTGAAGGCCAACTCATGGTCGACATGACATTCGAAAGCATCGAAGACTTCTCGCCCGCGGCGGTTGCACGCAAGGTCGACTCGCTGCGCCAGTTGCTCGACGCACGCACGCAGCTAGCCAATCTGCAGACTTACATGGACGGTAAGTCGGGCGCCGAATCGCTCGTCAACAAGTTGCTGCAGGACCCTGCGCTACTCAAGTCGCTGGCTTCGGCACCGCGGCCCCAGTCTGCCACCGAACCGGATGCGGCCGAGCGCACGGAGTAAATGGCATAACCCGGCAACAGATCGGCACAAATACAGGACTGGAAGAACTTAGACATGGCAAAGCAGCAAATCCAAGCAAGCGCGCGCGAAGCGCACGCACAATCCGACTTCACGCAACTGCTTACGCAAGAATTCAAGCCCAAGACCGAGCAGGCTCGCGAAGCCGTCGAACACGCGGTTCAGACGCTCGCTGAACAGGCCCTGAAGCAGTCGATCACGATCAGCGACGACGCGTACAAGAGCATCGAAGCAATCATCGCGAAAATCGACCATAAGCTCTCGGCTCAAATCAATCTGATCATTCACCACGACGAGTTCCAGAAGCTGGAGTCGGCATGGAGAGGTCTGCATCATCTCGTGTCGAACACGGAGACTGACGAGCGCCTGAAGATCCGTTTCATGGACGTTTCGAAGGACGAACTGCGTCGCTCGATGAAGCGCTACAAAGGTCTCGCCTGGGATCAGAGTCCGCTCTTCAAGCAGATCTATGAAGAGGAATATGGTCAGCTCGGCGGTGAGCCGTATGGCTGTCTCGTGGCCGACTATTACTTCGACCATACGCCGCCTGACGTGGATCTTCTCGCCTCGCTAGCGAAGGTGTCGGCCGCTGCGCACACGCCGTTTATTTCTGGCGCGTCACCGTCAGTACTGCAAATGGAGTCATGGCAGGAACTCGCTAACCCGCGCGATCTGACAAAAATCTTCGCGCAAAACCTTGAATACGCACCTTGGAATTCGCTGCGCAGCACCGACGACGCTCGCTATGTCGGCCTCGCAATGCCGCGTTTCTTGTCGCGTCTTCCGTACGGTGCAAAGACCAATCCCGTTGACGAATTCGACTTCGAAGAGGACACCAACGGCTCCGATCATCGTCATTACGCCTGGGCGAACGCAGCCTATGCGATGGGCGTGAACATCAACCGCTCGTTCAAGTTGTACGGCTGGTGCTCGCTGATTCGCGGCGTCGAGTCAGGCGGCACGGTGGAAAACCTGCCGTGCCATTCGTTCCCGACAGACGACGGCGGCGTGGACATGAAGTGTCCGACCGAAATCGCGATTTCAGATCGGCGCGAGGCGGAACTCTCCAAGAACGGCTTCATTCCGTTGATCCACCGCAAGAACACCGATCACGCGACGTTCATCGGCGCACAGTCTCTGCAAAAGCCGACTGAATACCACGACGCCGATGCAACGGCGAATGCGAACCTGTCGTCGCGACTCCCGTATCTGTTTGCATGCTCGCGTTTCGCGCATTACCTGAAGTGCATCGTGCGCGACAAGATCGGCGCATTCAAGGAACGCGAGGACATGCAGCGCTGGTTGAACGAATGGATCATGAACTACGTCGATGCCGACCCGGCCAACTCGTCGCAGGAGACGAAGGCGAGCCGCCCCCTCGCGGCCGCCGAAGTACTGGTCGAAGACGTGGAAGGTAATCCCGGATATTACCAGGCGAAGTTTTTCCTGCGCCCGCACTTCCAGCTTGAGGGCTTGACCGTTTCGCTGCGACTAGTCGCCAAGTTGCCGTCGATCAAGGAAGCCGCGTAATGCATCGGCGCGGTTGCCTTCGTTGGTCGAGTGAACAGACACCCGCGTGACGTCCCCCGCCCGGACTACTTTTATAACCAACACTCAAAGGAGTGAATAAATGGCACAGGACATCTTCCTGAAGATTGACGGCATCAATGGCGAGTCGCTGGACGAAAAGCACAAGGACGAAATCGAAGTCCTTTCGTGGAACTGGGAGATCCTGCAGGACTCGACGATGCACGCCGGCAGCGGCGGCGGCGCGGGTAAGGCAACCGTCAAGGACCTGACGTTCGATCACTCGATCGACCGCGCGAGCCCGAACCTGATGAAGTACGCGCTGACCGGCAAGCACATCGATCAAGCCGTGCTCGTCATGCGCAAGGCCGGTGGTAACCCGCTCGAATACCTGAAACTCACGATGAGCGACGTGATCGTCACCCGCGTGAAGCCGGCAGGTGCTCGTGACGAAGCCGAACGTAGCCGCGAAACCGTGTCTCTTTCGTTCGCAAAGGTCAAGCAGGAGTACGTCGTGCAGAACGCACAAGGCGGCAGCGGCGGTGCGGTAACGGCCAGTTTCGACATCAAGGGCAATAAAGAAGCGTAAGCCCCTAGTCGTGTAGCCCGGCGAAATGAATCCGCCCGGCTTCACCCCAGTTTGCCTGTCCGTCGCGACGCTGTTTGCGACGGTCATTATCGCGGTCCCCAATGCGCCTGATTACCTCGTCCCTTAGTGTTGCGTTCCTGCTCGCGTCGTTGTTCGCGTCCTTGCTCGCATTGACCGCGTGCGCGAGTCGCGACCCGCAAACGCCCAAGGAAGTGATCCGACTCGACCTGTCCGTTGTGGCTTCTGCCGGCGTCAATCCGGACAGCCAGAAGCGGCCCGCGCCGATCGTCGTGCGAGTCTACGAACTCAGGACCGACTCGACCTTCGCCACTGCGGACTACTTCTCGTTGCAGGACAAGGACAAGACCCTGCTCGCCGACGATCTCGTCCGACGCGACGAGTTCCAGTTACGGCCTGGCGAGAAAAAGATCATCGAGCGAAAGATCGATCCGGGAACTACCCGGCTCGGAATACTCGCCGCCTATCGGGATTTGCCGAATTCTGTGTGGCGCGTGGTCTACACGGTGCCAACCACACCGGATGCGGCGTGGTACTACCGCTCGCCGAAACTGAAACTCAACGTCGACCTGGATACGAACGCTATCAAGGTCACCGAAGGCAAATCGTGAGAAAGCAAATCGTGAAATACCGCGGAAAGAATCAATGAGCTGGCACAACAAGGTCGTCTGGAGTGAAGGGCTGTTTCTGCGCCCGCAACTTTTCCAGCAGCAGGAACGCTATCTCGAGCACTATGCCCACAAACGCGCGGCGACACTCTCGCCGTTCTTCTTCGGGTTCAGTCACTACAGCATCGACAGTGAGGCACTCGCGCTCGGCAAGGTGATCGTCAAGTCCGCAAGTGGCATCTTTGCGGACGGCACGCCGTTCGATGCGCCTGGTAGTACGCCGCCGCCGGCACCGCTCACCATCCGCGCCGAGCACCTTGAGCAGTCTATCTGTCTCGCGGTACCGGTTCGTGTGCCCAACGGTGAGGAAACCACCTTTGAGAACTCGGCGGATTCGCTCGCACGCTATGCAGCGTTCGACACCGAACTACGCGACACCAATTCGATCGCGCAGGGACCGAAAAGCGTTCAGTTGTCGAACCTGCGATTGCGGCTCGTCCCGCAAAAGGAACTGACCGATGCGTGGATCGGGCTGCCGCTCACGCGGGTGAAGACTATCCGCGCCGACGGCAGTATCGAACTCGATGACACGCTAGTGCCTCCGGTTGCAGGCTATGGCGCAAGCGATCTGCTATCGAGTTGGCTGACGAAGATTCACGACCTCACGCGTCTGCGAGCGAACACCCTCGCCGGGCGTCTGACAGGCGGCGACGGAAAAGCGGGTACGGCATCCGAAGTCACCGATTACCTGTTGCTCCAAACTCTGAACCGTTACGAGCCGTTGTTGCAACATCTGCGCCGTGTACCGACCACGTCCCCCGCCGACCTGTATGCATTGCTGCTCAGCATGGCTGGTGAATTGTCCACCTATGTACGCACGGATACCCGTCGGCCACTGGACTCGCATCCGCCCTACCAGCATATCTCTCCGCACGCCTGCCTCAAGCCGATCGTCGACGACACGCACCGTCTGCTCAATGCGGTGCTCGTTCGCAGTGCGCAAAGCATCCTGCTTAACGATCAGGGTTACGGCATGCGCAATGCGGTCGTTGATCCCGTCGAAATGCAAGGCTTTACTGCCGTGGTGCTGGCCGTGTCAGCGCAAATGCCGCCGGACACGCTGCAACAGCAGTTCGCTGCGCAGGCGAAGGTGGGGCCGTCGGAGCGGCTGCCGGATCTGGTTCGCGGGCACTTGCCAGGCATCGCGCTGCAGTCGCTGCCGGTGCCACCACGGCAGATTCCGTTCAACGCCGGTTACATCTACTACGAACTCTCCCGTATGGGCCCGTTGTGGGAACAGGTCGAGCGGCACGGCGGTCTGGCGCTGCACGTGGCGGGCGAATTCCCTTCATTGAAGCTCGAACTGTGGGGCGTGCGCGGGTAACGCTTCACGCCGCTACGCGGGCCAACAAAGCAAAAAGACTGGCGGCGGCTGTGTTTCGACCATGGTCGAACCTGGCGTACGACTAGTCATCGGCGAAAGGTCGTAAAAGGCGACTGGTCATACAACAAAGGGGGAGCAGTGAGTTTCGAGGCAATGAGCCGTCCCGGCACCAACGGACAATGGCCGGACAACTACGACAACATGTCTGGTGTCGCGCCGTCTGGCAAGCACGCGCCGGCAGGTATGACATCCGCATCAGCGCCTGGGACCGTATCGCCGGGCGAGTCAGCCGCAACCCGCCTCGCCGCCATTAACGCAGCGCGCAATCCGCTGCTTGAAGCAGCCCGGCCGTTGCTGCGCGTGTTGGCAGATATGCCCGCACAGCTCGATGCTAAAGCAGTCGAGCAGTTTCGCCTGCTGCTCGGACAGGAAGTGCGCGTGTTCCAGAAACTGTGCGACCAGGCCAACATCCGGCGCGACCACATGCTTGGCGCGCGCTACTGTCTGTGCACCGCACTCGACGAATCGGCGATGCAAACCACGTGGGGCAAAGGCGGTGCAACGGGCGTGGAGTGGATCACCCGTGGCCTCGCCACCATTTTTCACGAAGACCGCCAGGGCGGCGACAAAGTGTATCTGCTCATTGCGCGACTCATGACCGAGTCGCATGAGCATCTGGATCTGCTCGAAGTGATCTACCGCATCCTGAGCCTTGGGTTCATGGGGCGCTACCGGTATGACATTGACGGCAATCGCAAACACGACGCAGTGCGTCAGCGGGTCCACGACGAGATCATGGCTCAGCGCGACCCCGTTCCTCCGGCCCTTTCTCCGCACTGGCAATCCGGGGTCAAGGGAAAACGTGCGTCGTTTTATGATTTTCCCGTGTGGATCACGGTGGCGGTGCTGTCGCTCGTCCTGCTCTCGCTGTTCGGTTACTTCAAGTACCAGTTGCTGACTCGTAGCACTGAAGTGCAGCGGCAGATTGCCGAGATCGCTCGCATGCGTCCTCCACCAACGCCGCCGATGTTGCATCTCAAGGAACTGCTCAAGAGCGAAATTGCCGCCGGCATGGTCAGTGTCGACGAAGACGCGCACCACAGCGCGGTGACATTCCGCGGCGATGCGATGTTCCCACCCGGCGCTGTGTCCGTGAACACGTCAATGTTCCCGCTCATCGCGAAAATCGCTGCGGAGATCGTCAAGGTGCCCGGCAAGATCACCGTGATGGGCTACACCGACAACATGCCTGTTCGAAGCCGACAGTTTGCATCGAACAATGCGCTGTCCGCCGAGCGCGCAGCACAGGTGCTGCAGATGTTGCAAGGATCAGGCGTACCGGCTAGCCGTCTTGAAGCCGTTGGCAAGGGCGAGGCCGATCCCATCGGCGACAACCGCACAGCGCAAGGCCGCGCGCAGAACCGGCGCGTCGAGATCTCCGTTGCCGAGTGACCGCGCCATCCAGATAAATCGGATTGAAGAATGAAGAAGTTCGTGTCGGTTCTGGGTTCGCGCCAGTTCCTCGCCTTCGTCGCACTCGTTATCGCCGCCCTGATGGTCTGGTTCGTCGGGCCGTTTGTCTCGTTTGGCGGTTTGAGGCCGCTCGCAGGCGTCGGCATGCGAGTGATCGTCATCGTTCTGCTGCTGGCGGGCGTGCTGCTATGGCTCGCGGACCTGCCGACCGGCTTCGCGTTCGTGGCGTTGCTGTGTCTGCTCATCTGGTATGCATCGCCGCTACTCGCCATCGGCCAGGCGAAGCCGTTTGCGCCGGAGTCCGCACGCATTATCGCGATAGCAGTCGTCATAGCCCTATCCGTCGCATATTGGGTGTTCCGGCTACTGCAGAAGATGCACTCAGAGCCCGCCTATCTCGACCGCCTGTTCCAGTTCGGCCAAGCGAAGACGCCGTCGCTCGCTGCAGCGCGCATGAAGGACGTCAGCACCGCGTTCAATGGCGCGCTCGCGCGTCTGAAGTCGATGCGAACGGGCGCTCGTGGGCCTGGTCGTCTGTTTCAGGGCAAGCGTTACCTGTACGAATTGCCATGGTTCATCGCACTTGGCTCGAACGCGTCGGGCAAGACCACCGCGCTGTTGCGAGCGGGTCTCACATTCCCGGTGAGTGGACAAATGCAGCGCGCGGCGCACGGCTTCATGGAGCGCACTCGCAATGTAGACTGGTGGCTCGGCAACGAAGCCGTACTGATCGACACGGCGGGTTACTACACACGTCACGGGACATCCCAGGCCGAATTGCCGGCCGTTGCCGAGCCTGTGCCTGCAAACGTCGCAGGCAGCGACAATTCAACGACCGAGAACAGCGGAGATCGCAACCCCGACGCCAAGTCGAGCGTCAGCCAATCTCGCGCTTCGACGTTTGCCAGCATGCATCCCAACGCTGCCGACCTTCGCCGGGCCACTGACGAAGCCGAATGGCAAGGCTTTCTAGGTCTGTTGCGCAGTCACCGGCCACGCGCGCCGATCAACGGGGCGCTACTGACGATCGACCTTGCGCAACTGACGAGCGAAGACCCCAGCGCACGGATGGCCGAAGCTGCCGCACTGCGCGCCCGGCTCACCGAACTGCGTGAGTCGCTGGGTATCCGCTTTCCGGTCTATCTGCTCATCACGAAGATGGACCAACTCAGTGGCTTCTCTGAATATTTCGGATCGTTGTCGGCGGAGGCTCGCGCGCAGACTTGGGGCTTCACGCTTCCCTACGGTCAGGAAACGATCGCGAACGAAGGCGTTCAGGCGCGCTGTAATGAGGAACTGCGACTGCTGGCCGCGCGACTGGCGGACGGTGTGAACACCCGTCTGCAAGACGAGCACGATACGCGGCGCCGACAAAAGCTTGCTGCGCTGAGCGAAGAATTCGGTGCGCTGAGAGCACCGCTTGGTGAGCTGATCGAGCAGCTTTTCCTCGATTCACGATACGACGACACCCAACTGCACGCAACGCTTCGCGGGGTCTACTTCGCGAGTACGACGCAGCCGGGAGAGCGGGTCATCGCTGATCGACAGAGCATTGTGCAGCGGCTCGCGGCGGCGTTCAGAAATGCGGACGCAGCAACTCATCACACGGCGCGACGCGTCGGCAACGAGAGCTACTTTCTGCACGATCTGCTCACCAAAGTCGTGTTTCCAGAAGCACACCTCGTGCGCCCGAATTTGCGCTGGGAGTTCCGTTTCCGCCTCGTGCGCCTGATCGGTCACGCGCTGGCACTGCTGGTGTTCGTCTGGCTTGCAATCGGTCTGCGCGTGAGCTTCAACAACAACAGCAGTTACCTCGATGCAATCGAACGCAAAACGCTGGCGCTCACCGCGAAGGTCACGCAGCTCTATAGCCAGCCGACGCCGGAGGCGGTCCCCGATACGCTCGCTGACGCCCGCTATCTCGGCAGCCATCCAGGCCTCGATCTGTCCGACCCCGACAGCGACTATCGCTTTGGCCTCTATACGGCTCAAGGGGTTGCCGTCGAAAGCCGCCATACGTACGACGCGCTCGAAGATAGCCTTCTTCTGCCGCAACTCGTCAAACGCATGGAAACCGTCCTCTCTGCCGCGATTGCGAACAGAGATGCCAAGGTCTCGTACGGCACGCTGCGCGTTTATCTGATGCTGCAGGACAAGGCAAACTTCAATGCCGACGAGCTCAAAGCGTGGGTGCTCGACGACTGGGAGAAAACGGACAGCGCAGCAGTATTCGGCGGGCGTGCGTCGATGATCGATCACGTCGAGCAACTCTTCTCCGGCTCGCGAGTGGTCCAGTCGCCTTTCGTGCGCAACGATGCGCTGATTCAGCAGGCCCGCTCGTTCCTCGACAGCAGCAACGCGACCGAACGGCTTTACGAGCGCGCCAAGGCGGCCATGCAGAAAGAAGCGCCCGACGAGTTCACGCTGCTGCGCGCAGTCGGTCCACAGGCCGGAACGGTATTTACGCGAGTGAGCGGCGCGCCGCTTTCCCGCGGCGTGCCTGGCATCTTTACGTTCGACGGCTACCGGAATCTGTTCGATAAGCGCCTGCCCGAATTCGTTCAGGTCGCGCGCGACGACGACGCGTGGGTAATGGGCCGTTCATTGCTGGGCAACGCTCAAAAAAAAACGCTTGAGGCTGTGAGTTCGGCGACCGACGTCGACGATCCACTAACCGAGGCGATTCGTCGACAGTACTTGAGCGAGTACGCTCAACAATGGGACGCATTTCTTGGCGACATACGTACGGTCAGCGGCACGAGCCTCGCATTCGACCTGCAGGTGTTGCGCAGTTTCGCTGCGCCTGACTCACCGCTCGCACGCCTCGCCCGCGCGGCGGTTCATGAAACGACGTTGGCCCAGCCGGTTACCGCAGTCGATGGATCGTTGTTGCAGAAAGCAACCGGACAGATCGCTCAAAAAGCCGACACCGCGCTCGGCGTGCGGGCGGAAGAGCGCACGGAACGCGAACTCGTGGACAGTCGTTTTGCGGCACTTCGGGAGGTCGTGACCGGCAGCACCGACGCGCAGGCAACAGCGCCTGGCGCAGCGCCAGGCGCAGCGTCGGTATCCACACAGGCGGGCAGGACCGGGCTAGACGGCGTGGCAACCATTCTTAACGACTACTACACCGCGCTCACCGTAGCGGATAACGCGCTAACCAATAACAGCATGCCGCCTGCAAGCGATGTGGCCGCCAAGCTGAAAATGACCGCGGGCACGATGCCCGCCCCGTTCCATCATGTGTTGCTGCAACTCGCGCAGCAAGGCTCGCAGGAAGTGAATCACGGGATCGGCCAGCTTCTGTCGCGGCAGATGCAAGCAGTCGTAGGTGACGCGTGCCGGCTAACGATAGAGGGCAACTATCCGTTCTCGCCGGACAGCGCCCGCGACGTCAGCGTCGACGATTTCACCCGCGTATTCGCCCAAGGTGGCGTCATTGACGACTTTTTCACGAAGACGCTGTCACCGTTCGTCGATACTTCCGCCAAACCGTGGCGCTACAGAACACTGCCGGGCGCAACCGACGCGGTGCAAGGCCCCAATCTCGAGCCGTTCGAACACGCAAAGGCCATTCGCGACGTGTTCTTCGGCAATAGCGGTCAGAAACAACTCACGTGGAAAGCGAATCTCGAGGTTCCCGAGCTGGATCCGACGGTCACCGGCGTGACGATCGACATCGACGGCCAGGTCCTGCTCTATCAGCATGGACCGGTTAGCCCGTTCGCGGTCGCGTGGCCGGGCCCACGCGGCGGCGTGCATGCGGAAATCACCGCGAACCCGCGCATTCGTCCGGATACGTCTACGATATCAGCCGATGGACCCTGGGCGCTGATGCGCCTGACTCAGAAGGGCAAGGTGCTGGAAACAGCGACATCGGGACGTACTCGCGTTGCGTTCAACTTCGACGGGCGCAAGGCGGTACTCGACATTGTGGGCGCGGGCAGCGTTGCCAATCCGCTGACGAGCGATGTGCTGAAGACGTTCCACTGCCCGAGTTCCATGTCGACGTTCAGTCTGACCAACAGTGGTCCGCCGCCAGGCTTACCTCCGGCAGGCGGACTTTCGAGCGTGTCGCATTAGCGGAGTGGTCCCCAACTCGCTATTTGCCTTCCGACAATCCCCGCTCCAACGCCGCGACCCCGGCGGGCAAATCGACTTTAACCCCGAGATCGACCATCGTCCGGCCCAACGCGTGCAGAGTGCGAAACAGATTGTGCTCGCGGCATTGCTCGCCCATTTGCCCGATCCGGACAATCGGCAATCCGAAAGACCCCGAAATTTCGACCTGATGCTGCCGCGAAATATGCGCGCATACATCACCTGGACTCAGCCCGGCGGGCACTTCGATGCCCACCACCGAATTCAGCCGGCAAGCAACTGGCGCATACAGCTGCAAGCCGAGCGCGGTCACGCCTTCCTGCAACGCCACCGAACACTTGAGGTGCCGCGCAAAACGCTTTTCAAGCGTCTCCGCGCACACGAGCCGCAGTGCCTCATGTAAAGCCAGCACGCCCGACACGGGCGCCGTGTAGTGATATCCCGCGTTATGCCAGAAGTTCTCGGCGAGCGACGCGTCGAGACACCAGTGCGCATTCGGCGCGGTACGTCCTTTCACGCGCTCCCAGGCTGCATCGGAAAACGCAATCAGCGAGACTCCCGGAATAGACGACAAGCCCTTCTGCCCGCCCGTGATCACCGCGTCGATGCCCCACGCGTCCATGGCGAGCGGCATGGTGCTCAATGTGCACACAGCATCGACGATCACCAGCGCGCCTGCCGCCTTCGCCAGTGCGGCGATGTCCTTCAGCTGGTAATTCCAGACCGTATTCGAAGTCTCGCCCTGCACCACCGTGACGATCTCCGGTCGCTCACGGCGGATTGCCTCGGCAATCTCGTCGAGACTCGCCACCGTGCGGTCGGCCACTTCCAGTTCCGTCACTCGCGCGCCGACGCGGCGGCCCATCTCCGCCATGCGCCCGCTGAAAAAGCCGTTCTTGATGCTCAGCACGCGCGTGCCTTCCCACGCAAGATTCGAGATTGCCATTTCCATCGCGGCCGAACCGGGGCCCGCCACGCCCAGCACCCATTTCGAATTGGTCTGGAACACGTAGCGCGCCATCGTCTTTACCTGACCGATCACCTTCACCATGGTTGCGCCCAGATGGTTGATGACGATCGTATTGGCCTTGGCGACCGCTGCGGGAATCGGCACGGGGCCGGCGCCCATCATCAGTAACGGCTCTTCGGGAAGAATGGCGTCGAGCGATTCGACAACCGGACACGGCACAGCAGTAGACGCAACGTTAGATGATGAAGTCGGCATGATCGGTACTTGAAGGAAAGCGCAAAGATGGAATGCACAGGAGCCAACGGCCTCGCCAGCTATAACACTGGCGAGGCCGTCGTCCGATCATTCACCGATCCGCGCAATTGCGCAAGTTTTTTGACCATGCTTTACCGGCGGGCGCCGCAAACGCGCGTAGGCGACGCGCCTGGCCGCACCGCGGCAAAACCTCACTTCACCTTGGTCTTGTCGAGCTTCTTGCCGGTTTCCGCATTGAAACGCTCAACGTATTCTTCGATCAGCCGCCGCACCGCGCGTCCGATCTGCCGGTAGTCCGACTCGTTGAGGTTGGCCAGCGACACACGCCCCGACGCATGCTGCGTGCCGAAGCCGAGTCCCGGCAACAGCACCACGCGAGCCTCGCGCGCGAGACGGAACAGCAATTCGGTAGGCTGCGTGCTCTTCAACTGCCAATCGACGAACTCGCGCCCGAACATCCGTTCGCCAAGGTACTCGGCGTCGAGAATCGTGTAGTAGTCGACCTGGTTCGGGTCGCTGTCGTCGAATGCAATGCCGACCTCCTCATAAAGCGCCTGCTTGCGCTTGCGGATCAGGCGCTTCAGCGCGTTCTTGTATGCGTCGGGCGTATCCATCAGCGAGAACAGCGAGAACAACACCATCTGCACCTGCTGCGGCGTCGACAGCCCTGCCGTGTGATTCAGCGCGACGGTGCGGCTGTCGGCCACCAGACGGTCGATGAATTTGAGCTTTTCAGGCTCTGTGGTGATCGACTCATAACGTTCGTGCAACTGCTTCTTCACGTCTTTCGGCAGTTCCGAAATCAGCCTGTCGAGTACGTTGTCGCGATGCGTCGCAATCGTGCCGAGGCGCCAGCCGGTTGCACCGAAATATTTGGAGTACGAGTACACGAGAATCGTGTTCTTCGGCGCAAGAGCGAACAGCGACACGAAGTCGTCCGCGAATGTTCCGTACACGTCGTCGGTGAGAAGAATCAGATCGGGCCGTTCCTTGACGATGTCGGCAATGTACTGAAGGCTCTCGTCGTCCATTTTCACCGAAGGCGGATTACTCGGATTCACGAGAAAGAAGGCCTTCACTTTCGGATCGCGCAGCTTGTCGAGTTCTTCTTTGGTGTACTGCCAGCCATTCTCAACACCGGCGTTCAGATTCACCACGTTCAACTGGTAGTCGTTCAGCCGCGGAATCTCGATGTACGGCGTGAAGATCGGCATGCCGAGCGCGATGGTGTCCCCTGGCTTGATCAGGTGATTCTCGCGCATCGTGTTGAAGATGTACGTCATGGCCGCCGTGCCGCCCTCCACCGCGAACACGTCGAATTCGCCGACGAACGGATGCCGGCCGATCATCTCCCGGCGCAGATATTGTCCGACGATAACTTCGGATAGCTTGAGCATCCGGTCGGGGACCGGATAGTTCGATCCGAGAATCCCCTCGCACATTTCATAAAGGAAGTCGCCGGCGGAAAGCCCCAGCTGATCGCGCACGTAAGACACCGCGCCGCGCAAGAAATCGATCCCCGCGACGCCTTTGTTTTCGCGCAGGAACAGGTCAAAGCGCTCTTCCAGGCCTTCGCGCCGCGGAAATCCGCCGACGCCTTCAGGCATATAAGCGAACGAGCGCTCCGACTCGCGCATGGCGAAGAGCCCGAGCTGCCAGAAGCCGTGGCGCGGGATCGTTGCGAGAAAATTCGGGTTGCCCCGACCGGCGTTCAGCATCGACGCATTGGCTGGCCGCTCGACTGCGCCCCCGCCCGCAGCCTTGATGAGTTCGTCCTTCAGCTCGAACGGGCTGAGCGCGGCAAGACCCGGCTGTGCCATGTCGCCACGTTTCTTGTCGTCCTTCTCTTTTGCCATGATGTGTTCTCCTGAGCCAGGTGAAAGACGCCGCCGGGCATTGATCAATGCGATGCCGCGGCCGGCGCGAAGAGATCGATACAACGCGTTTGCTACACGAGTCCCACCACGAGCGGGCCCAGCAACGTCAACGCGACGTTCGCGATTGCATAAGTAATGGCGAACGGCACGGTCGGCACCGCGCTTTCCGCCTTGTCCAGCACGCCGCCAAAAGCCGGATTCGCACTACGTGAGCCCGACAGCGCACCTGCCAGAATGGCCGCGTTGTTGTAGCGAAGCACGTAGCGGCCGAACAGCATCGTGAGCAGGAGCGGGAACAGCGTGACGAACACGCCGAGCAGGAAGATCGTCATGCCGCTTTGCTTGACCGTGACCACGGCCTGCAGGCCGGAATTCAGACCGACCACGGCGACGAAGGCCGCGAGCCCGAAGTCCTTCAGCAGTTGCGAGGCTGCCGTGGGCATCACGCCGTACATGGGATGCTTGCCGCGCATCCAGCCGAACAGCAGGCCGGCGAGCAGACAGCCGCCGCCTGAACCGAGCGTGAGCGGAATTCCACCCACGTTGATAACAATGAGCCCGATCAGCAAGCCGAGCACGAGACCGACGCCCATGTAGATGAAGTCGGTTTTGTTGCTGTACGGCAGCTCGTAACCCGCGGCTTCCACGGCGCGCTTGGTGTCTTTCGGCGAGCCATAAAACGTCAGCACGTCGCCATGTTCCAGATGGGTTTCCGGCAGCAGCGGCAACGGCTGCCCAGCGCGCGTCACGCCTTGCAGATAGACGCCATGGCGCATGTCGCGATCCACCATTTCCCGCGCGGCCGCAATCGTCGTGTGGTTCATGCCTTTGCGGGTGAACACGCCTTCGCGCGTTTGCATGACGACGCCGACATCGCCAATGTCTGCAACTTCGCTGCCGTTCGCGCCGAACTCGACGACGGCTTCGCGACGGCCCACGACGAGCACGACATCGTCGTGATCCAATACCAGGTCGGGCGTGGGGTCGAGCGTATGGCCGCCTCGCTTGACGCGCTCGATTGTCAGCATGTCGCGATGCAGTGTCTCGACCTGCTTCACCGTCTTGCCCGCGCTGACGTCGATCCGGTACGCGCGCCCTACCAGTTCCGGCAACGCCAGAAGCTGTCCTGGCCCGCGAGCCGGCGCGCCCGCGGTGAGCTCCCGTTCTGCTTCGATGGAGGCATCGCGCAGACTCTGCCCCATGAACTTCGGCAAAATATTTACGCATACGATGATCGCGCCGAGCGAGCCGAACACGTACGTCACCGCATAGGCGATCGCAACGTCGGATTGCAGCGATTTCACCTCGTCGGCGGGCAGCCCGAGGCGCGCGATCGCGTCGCCCGCAGTGCCGATGATCGCCGACTGCGTCAGCGCGCCGCCAGCGAGCCCGGCGGCGAGTCCCTTGTTCAGGTGGAACAGCTTTGCGCAGACCACCACAGTGATCAGCGCGGTGACCGCGAGGAAAACCGCCATCGCGATTTCGCGCAGCGTCTTGCGGTTCAGCGAATTGAAGAAACCCGGACCGGAGTCGTAGCCGACCGCGTAGATGAATACGGCGAACATCACCGACTTCACGCCGTTGTCGATCGTCACGCCTGCCTGACTGATCACCACCGCCGCGAGCAGCGATCCGCCGACGCCGCCCAGCTGGAACTTGCCGAAGTTGATCTGGCCAATGAAGTAGCCAGCCGCGAGCGACAAAAACAGCGCGATCTCAGGTGATTTCTGGAATATGTGATGTAGCCAGTCCATCATGTCCTCGCTGGATAGTTTGCGATGCTAATTACCCGACACTGCCCGCCGCGGGTGTTCGACCCCCGCGCGGTGAATCCGACCGGCTAGCTGAGCTTGCCGGCCAGGCCGACCACGACCGGTCCCATCAACGGCAGAAAGATGTTGGAAAGCGCGTAGGTGATCGTGTAGCCGATCACCGGCGTGGAGTTGCCGGTCACACCGACGAGCGCGCTGATTGCCGGCGTGCTGCACTGCTGACCGGCGATCGCGCCGAGCAGCATCGGCGTTTCGAGCTTGAGGAACATGCGGCCAATCCACAACGACAGCAGCCCCGGCACGAGCACCATCAGAATGCCGGCTACGGGCAGCGCGAGGCCGTATTCGCGCACCAGCTTGATGGCGTCGGGTCCCGCCGACAATCCCACCGCGGCGATGAACGTGGCGAGCCCGAAGTCCTTGAGAATCTGCGCGGCCGCCGGAGGCAGCGAGCCGACGAGCGGATGGCGCGAGCGGATCCAGCCGAACAGCAGCCCAGACAGCAAACAGCCGCCGCCGGTGCCCAATGCGAGCGACACGCCGCCGATGCGCCCGCCCAGGTGGCCAATCGCCATGCCGACCAGCACGCCGAGGCCCAGATAGACGAAGTCGGTCTTCTGCGTTGCGACGAGCACATAGCCGAGACGCCGCGCGCCGCGCTCGACATCGGCCTTGGCGCCGACCAGCGTCAGCACGTCGCCGCGATTCAGTTCGGTGCCGGGCAACGCGGGTATCGTCGTCTCCAGTCGCGTGACGGCCGCGATGTAGACGCCACGCGCCTCGTCCGGCGGTGCCCGCTCACGCATCTGGGCAACCGTGAGACCGTGCGCGTCGCGCCGTGTCAACACGACGTCAAGCTTCTCGGCAAGCACCTGGCCGAAGCCGGCGCCGTCGACTTCATCGCCGAGATCGGGTGCCGCGGCGACGATCGCTTCGCGGCGGCCCGCGACGAGCACAATGTCGCCCGAGGCCAGCGCGAGGTGCGGATCTACCGGCACATTCGCGCCGTTGCGCCGCACCTGCTCAATGGTGAGATTGAAGCCGTGCTGCTGTTCGATGGTGAGAACTGTTGCGCCATGCGCCGCCCCGACGCGAAAAACGCGGCCCACCAGAGCCGGTGCGGCGGCATGCTGGCCCTCGCCCAACGCTCCGTCGCCGCCGAGCTTGCGCCATACGCGCGCCGCCTCCTCGCGTAAATCGACGCGCAACAGCAAAGGTGCAAACTGGCTCGTAAAGAGGACGATAGTGATCAGCCCGAACAGGTAACTCACGCTGTACGCGGTCACGATGTTGGCTTGCAGACGCAGCGTCTGCGCTTCGTCGAAGCCGAGCCTGGCAATCGCCTCGGAGGCCGTGCCGATCACGGCCGACTCCGTCGCCGCGCCGGCCAGCAGACCAGCCGCAGTGCCGGCGTCGAGCCGCATGACGGTCACCGCGATCATGATCAGCACGAGCACCGACACGATCTCGACCACTGACAGCAGCCCATAGCGCCACCCCCGACCGATATTGGCGAAGAATTGCGGCCCACCGGTGAAGCCCAGCGCAAAGATGAACAATGCGAAGGCGATGTTCTTCAGATCGGGCGCGAGGCGCGCGCCTGTCTGGCCAAGTAACAACGCAACGATCAATGTGCCGCAAACACCGCCCAGCTGGATAGGACCAATACGAAACGAGCCAATCAAATAGCCGATTGCGAGGCTCGTGAACAGAGCGATCTCCGGTTGAGTCCTCAGCAATTCACCGATCATGTTGACTAGCCGATTTTTGAAATTATTCGCAAATTGCTAAATATCTACGTAAGAGAAATTAAGCCCGTTGCCGTTGTCGATAGTTGACTTAAATCAGCTGTCCCACGGAAAAGATGGAATGGCGTCATATGGCGCAAAGATAGCGCGCAGCAAATCACGAATGCCGCGTTGACTACTGCGTCATTAAACGGAAAACATTGCTGACCGGACTTCGCTTGATGCGCCCGGCAGGGTGAAACGCCTCAAGTGCGGTTGCACGAAATGCCTTTACTCATGAATGGAGCGGTGATTCACGAGCTTTTTTAAATTATGAAAGTTTAGTATCCCTGTCAATGCTATTTTTTTTGCCATGAACACTTGACTTCACAGAGCGCGGACCTAAACAAACTCCATCCGCATTCGCTTTAGCGCATTGCTTATTGCGATAGCTCCCTTATACTCATTCGCTCCAGGCAGACTTGACTCGTCGGCATTAGCCGGGAATTCGCGAGCGCCGCGAAACGTTCATGGGGATACGCGATGCGCATCATTCTCTTCAGCAGCCGCCAATACGACATCGAAACTTTCACTGGAGCGAACAGCCGCCATGGCTATGAGTTGCACTTCCAGGAATCGCACCTGGACAGCGAAACTGCTGTTCTGGCGCAGGGCTACGAGGTGGTGTGCCCGTTCGTCAACGACCGGGTCGACGCGGCCGTGCTGGAGCGGCTATATGCAGGCGGCACGCGGATGATTGCCTTGCGGTCCGCCGGCTTCAACCACGTGGACCTCGCAACGGCCGAACGTCTCGGCATCGCGGTCGCCCGGGTGCCCGCCTATTCGCCGCACGCGGTGGCCGAGCACGCAGTGGGCCTGATCCTCGCGCTGAACCGGCGCATTCCGCGCGCCGTCGCCCGTACACGGGAAGGCGATTTCTCGCTGCATGGGCTGCTCGGTTTCGATTTACACGGCAAGACGGTGGGCGTGATAGGCACCGGCATGATCGGCCGCGTGTTCGGCCGCATCATGGCGGGCTTCGGCATGCGTGTTCTCGCGCACGACCCCGGCACGCCCGCGAGCGACCTGCTCGCGCTCGGCGCGCGCTATGTCGCGCTCGACACGCTTCTGGCGGAATCGGACATCGTGAGTTTGCACTGTCCGTTGGTGCCGTCGACCTACCATCTGATCGACGCCGCCGCGCTGGCCAAAATGAAGCGCGGCGCGATGCTGATCAACACGGGGCGCGGCGGACTCGTCGAAAGCAATGCGCTGGTCGGTGCCTTGAAGGACGGCCAGCTTGGCCATCTGGGGCTCGACGTCTACGAGGAAGAAGGCGGTCTCTTCTTCGAAGACCATTCGAATCTCCCGCTGCAAGACGACGTGCTCGCGCGTCTGCTGATGTTCCCGAACGTCATCGTGACCGCGCACCAGGCGTTTTTCACACGCGAGGCGATGAACGAGATTGCGCAAACCACGCTCGATAACGTCGCCGCCTGGCAAACGGGTGTGCCTCGCAACACGGTCTCTGCAACGGGCACAACGAGCGCAACGGGCACCGCAGGCTAGACGCCGCCGACCTTCAGCGAAACGGGGCGGATCGCGGTGCGGGCGTCGTCCGGTGCACCGCACATCTCACGCAGCAAGGCCGCCTCGCGCTCGTGCACTTCCACCGGAAACCAGCGTGCGCCAGCATCGGCAAGATAACGCGCGCGATGCTGGCCATTTCGAAACGCCACCACACCCTCGCGCTCGAAACCGAACCAACCCAGTAGACCCGGCGCGCGGCGCGTGCAAATCGTCACGTAGGGCATCTGCGGAATACGAGGATTGTCCGGATCGAGAAATTCGCGAATGCCGCGCACCTTGCCCGCATGCCATTCGGCGATAGGCTTCAGAACGTAGTCGGTGTTGTCGCGATCGGCGCAGGCGAGCAGCTTGCGGACGTCGACCAGCACGACCTGATGCCGGGTGCCGTCGGCGACGAACACGCGTTTCAGGCGCACATGGTCGTACCATGAATGTTGATGCAGCGGCACGATCCAGACCGTCTCAGCGCAGGCCGGCGCAGTTCCGGACGATGAATTGATTAGAGGCAAAGGCAGGCTCGAAGAGCCGGCGAAGATTCGCCAGCGCGTTAAGAGAGCGCTAACGCTACGAGTCGATTGTGAAAGAAGCATGTCAAGTCACGGTATTAACTGCTCTGCATGAGTGCCGACGAGTGCGGCACAAGCGCCCGAACTGGCGGGCGAACGCGGACCTTCAAGGACACAACGATGAAAGACACCCTGAATTTCAATCGATATGTGCGCATAGAGGCTAACCAGGATAACGGCGTAGCAACGGTCGTGCTTGAGCGCCCCGAGCGGCGGAATGCTGTCGACCGCGCTGTCGCCGACGCTTTGAGCGCCGCGTTCCAATGCTTCGACGCTGAACCGGCGTGGCGCGCCGCAGTGCTGTTCGGCGCAGGCGGCACCTTTTGCGCGGGCGCGGATCTGAGCGCGCTGGCCGACGAAAACCTCCGCAACGAAATACACGCAGACGGCAGCGGACCTGGGCCAATGGGACCGACGCGCACGATCTTCACGAAGCCGGTCATCGCGGCCATCGCGGGCTATGCGGTGGCGGGCGGACTGGAACTGGCTGCGATGTGCGACCTGCGTGTCGCGGAAGACGATGCGGTGCTCGGCGTGTTCTGCCGGCGCGTCGGCATTCCGTTGATCGACGGCGGCACGATCCGCTTGCCGCGGCTGATCGGCATGTCGCGCGCGCTCGATCTGATTCTGACGGGACGTGCGGTGAGCGCCCAGGAAGCGCTCGGTTTCGGCCTCGTCAACCGTGTGGTTGCAAGGGGCGAGGCGCGCGCCGCGGCAGAGCAACTGGCCGCGGGCCTCGCAGCATTCCCGCAGGCGGCGCTACTGGCCGACCGCCGTTCAGTGTTGGAAAACAGCATGCTCGGCGACCTGGCGGAGGCGCTCCAGCGCGAAGGCGCCGGCGGATATCGGGCTGTATTCGACGAAGGCATCGCCGGTGCCGCGCGCTTTGCGAGAGGCTCTAGACGTCACGGCGAGACGCCGGACTCGCATGAAGGAAGCAACTAGCGGGGCGCGGAAAAGGAGTGGCTGCAGCTATCGGCACCGCGGGTCGCACACACTCAAGCGGTGTGAAATCCCGCGGTGTTCAGCGAAAAACAACATGTGCATCGGCGCTCAGCACTATCGTTTTGACTTAGGTAGAATCCCTGACTGTTTTGCATCCCGCACGGCGCATGCGCTCTCGTCCCGAAAACGCGCGCCGGCCGCGCGACGCTTCGCGCCGCGCCGATCCACAGTCTGCTGCCATGCCTTTGCCCCTGCTTGCTCTCGCCGTTGCCGCCTTTGGCATCGGCACCACCGAATTTGTCATCATGGGGCTGTTGCCCAACGTCGCCCGCGATCTGTCTGTCTCGATCCCGGCAGCGGGCATGCTGGTCTCGGCATACGCGCTTGGCGTGACCATCGGCGCACCGATCGTGGCAATCGCTGTCGCCAACATGCCGCGCAAGAAAGCGCTGATGAGCCTGATCGGCGTATTCATCGTCGGCAATCTGCTGTGCGCG
>Ga0268255_10000247_pt1 | contig 43148 bp, 37 predicted proteins | sample AgamicOrMarz_FD_200256 | JGI IMG/M metagenome (GOLD analysis project Ga0268255, IMG submission 200256) | Agave microbial communities from Guanajuato, Mexico - Or.Ma.rz (v2) (version 3) | ecosystem: Host-associated > Plants > Phyllosphere > Phylloplane/Leaf | place: Guanajuato, Mexico...
CTCAGCCTGTTTTGCACGTTTTTTGGCGGAAGGTGAGTTGGCCACCGTCGAGCTCCTCGAAAGACTTTTTAGGAAATAGCAAACAAAATAGGCCGCGAATCATGCCGATGAGTTGACGTGTTGTCAAGGGCGGGCAATGCATTCCGCTGAATGGCAGGCGCAACACACCGAAGGATTTCTTTCCGGCGTGCGACCTGTAAACTCGCGGGCTTTGGCGCTGTGCTGTTTAGCGGCGCGGAGTATCGCACAAGTGGGCGCGTAGTTCGCCTGCTGTTTATCGACAGGCAAAAACTCTTTTCATGAATCTGCTCAAATCGTTGGCTGCCGTCAGCTCTATCACGATGCTTTCCCGCATCCTGGGGTTCGTCCGTGACACCTTGATCGCGCGGATATTCGGTGCCGGAATGGCCACCGACGCCTTCTTTATCGCCTTCAAGTTGCCCAACCTGCTGCGGCGGATCTTCGCCGAGGGGGCGTTTTCACAGGCGTTCGTGCCCATCCTGGCCGAATACAAAAGCCAGAAGGGCGACGAAGCGACCCGCACCTTCATTGCCTATGTCACGGGCCTGTTGACGCTAGTCCTGGCGCTGGTCACGGCCGCCGGCATGCTCGCCGCACCCTGGGTGATCTGGGCCACGGCGCCGGGTTTCACCGATACCCCGGAAAAATTCCAGCTCACCTCCGACCTGCTGCGGGTAACCTTTCCTTATATATTGCTGATTTCCCTGTCGTCCCTGGCCGGGGCGATCCTCAATACCTGGAATCGCTTTTCCGTGCCGGCCTTTGTGCCCACCCTGCTCAACGTCAGCATGATCGTGTTCGCGGTGTTCCTGACGCCGTACTTCGATCCGCCAGTGATGGCCCTCGGCTGGGCGGTATTGGTGGGCGGGCTGGCGCAGTTGCTCTATCAACTGCCGCACCTGAAAAAGATCGGCATGCTGGTACTGCCACGCCTGAACCTGCGTGACAGCGGTGTATGGCGGGTACTCAAGCAAATGCTGCCGGCGATCCTCGGGGTTTCGGTCAGTCAGATTTCCCTGATCATCAACACCATTTTTGCCTCGTTCCTGGTGGCCGGCTCCGTGTCGTGGATGTACTACGCCGACCGTTTGATGGAGCTGCCGTCCGGTGTGCTAGGCGTTGCCCTGGGGACGATCTTGTTGCCGACCCTGGCCAAGACCTACGCCAATCAGGACCGCCATGAGTACTCGCGGATCCTCGACTGGGGCCTGCGCCTGTGCTTTTTGCTGGTCTTGCCCTGCGCGCTGGCGCTGGGAATCCTGGCTGAACCGCTGACCGTTTCGTTGTTCCAGTATGGCCGGTTCAATGCATTCGACGCCCTGATGACCCAGCGGGCCTTGATCGCTTACTCGGTGGGCCTGCTCGCAATCATTGTGATCAAGGTGCTGGCCCCAGGTTTCTACGCCCAGCAGAACATTCGCACGCCGGTGAAAATCGCTATTTTTACCCTGGTCATGACCCAACTGTTCAACCTGCTGCTGATCGGTCCATTGGCTCACGCCGGCCTGGCCCTGGCGATCAGTGCCGGCGCCTGTCTCAATGCCGGGTTGCTGTTCTATCAACTGCGCAAGCAGAAGATGTATCAGCCGCAGCCGGGCTGGGCCAAATTCGCCTTCAAATTGTTGGTGGCCGTGGCGGTGATGTCAGCGGTGCTGATCGGGGCCATGCAGTTCATGCCGGCCTGGGGCGAAGGTCAGATGCTCGAGCGCTTCCTGCGCCTGGGCGCGTTGGTGGTCGCGGGTGTGGTGGCGTATTTCGGCATGTTGCTGTTGATGGGGTTTCGCCTGCGCGACTTCAATCGCAAGGCCCTGAGCTGAGGGGAAACCCTCGATAATCAAGCCGCAGGCAGTGGTTTTGTCGGTTCGACCACTTTGGGTTACGGTGTTGCCTGTCGTCGGCCGCCGGGTGTGGTTATAATCGGCCACTTTATGAGCAAGAAGCGCGTTATGCAGCTGGTTCGAGGCCTCCACAACCTGCGCCCCCATCATCGGGGCTGTGTCGCCACTATTGGCAATTTCGACGGTGTTCACCGTGGTCACCAGGCTATCCTGGCGCGACTGCGCGAGCGTGCGCTGGAGTTGGGCGTGCCCAGCTGCGTGGTGATCTTCGAGCCGCAGCCGCGGGAATTCTTCGCTCCGGACACCGCCCCGGCCCGTCTGGCCCGGCTGCGGGACAAGCTGAACCTGCTGGCCGCCGAAGGCGTCGACCGGGTGCTGTGCCTGGCCTTCAACCAGCGCCTGAGCAAACTCAGTGCCGCCGCGTTCGTCGACACTATTCTGGTGGACGGTCTGGGCGTGAAGCATCTGGAAGTCGGCGACGATTTTCGTTTTGGCTGCGACCGGGCAGGGGATTTCGACTACCTGCAACAGACCGGTGTCGCCAAGGGGTTTACCGTCGAAGCGGCGCAGACCGTTGAAATGGACGGCTTGCGCGTCAGCAGCACCCAGGTCCGCAATGCCCTGGCGGCTGCCGATTTCGAATTGGCCGAGCGCTTGCTGGGCCGGCCGTACCGGATTGCCGGGCGGATCCTGCACGGGCAGAAACTGGCGCGCCAACTGGGCACGCCGACCGCCAACGTGCAGCTCAAGCGCCGTCGCGTGCCGCTGACCGGGGTGTTCCTGGTGAGTGTCGAGATCGACGGCAAGGCCTGGCCCGGTGTCGCCAATATCGGTGTGCGGCCTACCGTCCAGGGAGATGGCAAGGCCCACCTCGAAGTACATGTTCTGGATTTTGCCGGCGATCTGTATGACCGGCGTTTGACGGTGGTTTTCCACCATAAGCTGCGTGAAGAGCAGCGTTTTGCCTCTCTGGAGGCGCTCAAGACGGCGATCCATGCAGATATCGCCGCCGCCCGTGCCCTTGTCGCAACCAGCGCCAATCGCTAATGAAGAGCCTTAAATGACCGACTATAAAGCCACGCTAAACCTTCCGGACACCGCCTTCCCTATGAAGGCCGGCCTGCCTCAGCGCGAACCTCAGATTCTGCAGCGTTGGGACAGCATTGGCCTGTACGGAAAGTTGCGCGAGATTGGCAAGGATCGTCCGAAGTTCGTCCTGCACGACGGCCCTCCGTACGCCAACGGCACCATTCACATCGGTCACGCGCTGAACAAGATTCTCAAGGACATGATCATCCGCTCCAAGACCCTGTCGGGTTTTGACGCGCCTTATGTCCCGGGCTGGGATTGCCACGGCCTGCCGATCGAGCACAAGGTGGAAGTCACCCACGGCAAGAACCTGGGCGCGGACAAGACCCGCGAACTGTGCCGCGCCTATGCCACCGAGCAGATCGAAGGGCAGAAGTCCGAGTTCATCCGTCTCGGCGTGCTGGGCGACTTCGCCAACCCGTACAAAACCATGGACTTCAAGAACGAAGCCGGTGAAATCCGTGCCCTGGCGAAAATCGTCGAGGGTGGTTTCGTGTTCAAGGGCCTCAAGCCGGTGAACTGGTGCTTCGATTGCGGTTCGGCCCTGGCCGAGGCGGAAGTCGAGTACGAGAACAAGAAGTCCTCGACCATCGACGTCGCGTTCCCGATCGCCGATGAAGACAAGCTTGCCGCCGCTTTCGGCCTGGGCAAGCTGAGCAAGCCGGCCGCCATCGTGATCTGGACCACCACCCCGTGGACCATCCCGGCCAACCAGGCGCTGAACGTCCATCCGGAGTTCACCTATGCCCTGGTCGACGTCGGCGACAAGTTGCTGGTGCTGGCCGAAGAGCTGGTCGAGTCCTGCCTGAGCCGCTATGGCCTGGAAGGCTCAGTGCTGGCCACCGCTCCCGGTTCGGCCCTGGAACTGATCAATTTCCGCCATCCGTTCTATGACCGCCTGTCGCCGGTGTACCTGGCCGACTACGTGGAACTGGGCGCAGGCACCGGCGTGGTTCACTCCGCGCCGGCCTATGGCGTGGACGACTTCGTGACCTGCAAGAAATACGGCATGGTCAACGACGACATCCTCAACCCGGTACAGAGCAACGGGGTCTACGTGCCGTCGCTGGAGTTCTTTGGCGGCCAGTTCATCTGGAAAGCCAACCCGGCCATCGTCGACAAGCTGACCGAAGTCGGCGCGCTGCTGCACACCACCGTCATCGAACACAGCTACATGCACTGCTGGCGCCACAAGACCCCGCTGATCTACCGCGCCACTGCGCAGTGGTTCATCGGCATGGACAAGCAGCCCACCAGCGGCGACACCCTGCGCCAGCGTTCGCTCAAAGCCATCGAAGACACCAAGTTCGTGCCGGCCTGGGGCCAGGCGCGCCTGCACTCGATGATCGCCAACCGTCCGGACTGGTGCATTTCCCGTCAACGCAACTGGGGCGTGCCGATCCCGTTCTTCCTGAACAAGGAAAGCGGTGAACTGCACCCGCGCACCGTCGAGCTGATGGAAGAGGTCGCCAAGCGCGTCGAAGTCGAAGGCATCGAAGCCTGGTTCAAGATGGACGCCGCCGAGCTGTTGGGCGACGAAGCGCCGCTGTACGACAAGATCAGCGACACCCTGGACGTCTGGTTCGACTCCGGCACTACGCACTGGCACGTGCTGCGCGGCTCGCACCCGATGGGTCATGAGGCCGGTCCGCGTGCCGACCTGTACCTGGAAGGCTCGGACCAGCACCGCGGCTGGTTCCATTCGTCCTTGCTGACCGGTTGCGCCATCGACGACCACGCCCCGTACCGCGAATTGCTGACCCACGGTTTCACCGTCGACGAGGCCGGCCGCAAGATGTCCAAGTCCCTGGGCAACGTGATCGCGCCGCAGAAGGTCAACGACACCCTGGGCGCCGACATCATGCGCCTGTGGGTCGCGTCCACCGACTACTCCGGCGAAATGGCGGTTTCCGAGCAGATCCTGCAACGCAGCGCGGACGCCTACCGGCGCATCCGTAACACCGCGCGTTTCCTGCTTTCGAACCTGACCGGTTTCAACCCGGCCACCGACCTGCTGCCAGCCGAGGACATGCTCGCCCTGGACCGTTGGGCCGTGGACCGCACCCTGTTGCTGCAGCGCGAACTGCAGGAACACTACGGCGAATACCGCTTCTGGAACGTCTACTCCAAGATCCACAACTTCTGCGTGCAGGAGTTGGGTGGTTTCTACCTCGACATCATCAAGGATCGCCAGTACACCACCGGTGCCAACAGCCAGGCGCGCCGCTCGTGCCAGAGCGCGCTGTTCCACATCAGCGAAGCGCTGGTGCGCTGGATCGCGCCGATCCTGGCGTTCACCGCCGACGAGCTGTGGGAATACCTGCCGGGCGAGCGCAACGAGTCGGTGATGCTCAACACCTGGTACGAAGGCCTGACCGAGTTGCCGCAAGGTTTCGAGTTGGACCGTGCCTATTGGGATCGGATCATGGCGGTCAAGGCCGCGGTCAACAAGGAAATGGAGATCCAGCGCGCGGCCAAGGCCGTCGGTGGCAACCTGCAGGCCGAAGTGACCCTTTATGCCGAAGAGGCCCTGGGGGCCGACCTGGCGAAGCTGGGCAACGAGCTGCGCTTCGTGCTGATCACCTCCACCGCCAGTGTCGCGCCGTTGGTGCAGGCTCCGGCTGACGCGGTGGTCACCGAAGTGGCCGGGCTGAAACTCAAGGTGGTCAAGTCGAGCTTCGTCAAGTGCGCCCGTTGCTGGCATTGCCGTGAAGACGTTGGCGTGAACCCGGAGCATCCGGAAATCTGCGGTCGTTGCGTCGACAACATCAGCGGCAGCGGCGAGGTTCGCCACTATGCCTAACGCAGCGGGCCGTTTCGGACGGCTGGGCTGGCTCTGGTTGAGCGTGCTGGTCCTGGTCATCGACCAGGCCAGCAAGTTCTACTTCGAGAACTCGCTGACCCTGTACCAGCAGATCGTGATCATTCCGGATTACTTCAGCTGGACCCTGGCCTACAACACCGGGGCGGCGTTCAGCTTCCTGGCCGATAGCTCCGGCTGGCAGCGCTGGCTATTCGCCCTGATCGCCGTCGTGGTCAGCGCCGTGCTGGTGGTCTGGCTCAAGCGCCTGGGGCGCAACGAGACCTGGCTGGCCGTGGCGCTGGCCCTGGTACTCGGCGGCGCGCTGGGCAACCTGTACGACCGCATTGCCTTGGGCCACGTGATCGATTTCATCCTGGTGCACTGGCAGAACCGTTGGTATTTCCCGGCGTTCAACTTTGCCGACAGCGCCATCACCGTGGGCGCTGTAATGCTCGCCCTGGACATGTTCAAGAGCAAGAAAACCGGAGAAGCCGTCCATGACTGAGCAACGTATCGCTCAAAACACCGAAGTGAAGCTGCACTTTGCCCTGCACCTGGAAAACGGTGATACCGTCGACAGCACCTTCGACAAGGCGCCTGCGGTGTTCAAGGTCGGCGACGGCAATCTGCTGCCGGGCTTCGAAGCGGCGATCTTCGGTTTCAAGGCCGGCGACAAACGCACCGTGGTCGTGACGCCGGAAAACGCCTTTGGTCAGCCCAACCCGCAAAACGTGCAGACCATGCCACGCTCGCAGTTCCAGGATATGGAGCTGTCCGAGGGTTTGCTGGTGATCTTCAACGATGCGGCCAATACCGAATTGCCGGGCGTGGTGAAGGCGTTCGACGACGCCCAGGTGACTGTGGACTTCAACCATCCACTGGCGGGCAAAACGTTGAATTTCGAAGTGGAAATCATCGACGTCAAGGCGGTTTAAGCTTTAACGGGCAGTCCTGCTCTCAACCATTCCTGTGGGAGCGAGCCTGCTCGCGATAGCTGAGTCCCAGCCACCGGCAAAGTGACTGATCCGCCGCATCGCGAGCAGGCTCGCTCCCACAGACACGAGGCACAGCATGCAAATCAAACTCGCCAACCCCCGTGGCTTCTGCGCCGGTGTGGACCGGGCGATCGAAATCGTCAACCGCGCCCTGGAAGTCTTCGGGCCGCCGATCTACGTGCGTCACGAAGTGGTCCACAACAAGTTCGTCGTCGAAGACCTGCGCAGCCGCGGGGCCATTTTCGTCGAGGAGCTGGATCAGGTGCCGGACGACGTCATCGTGATCTTCAGCGCCCACGGCGTTTCCCAGGCGGTGCGTACCGAGGCCGCCGGGCGTGGCCTGAAAGTGTTCGACGCGACCTGTCCGTTGGTGACCAAGGTGCATATCGAGGTGGCGCGCTACAGTCGTGACGGCCGTGAATGCATCCTGATCGGCCATGAAGGTCATCCGGAAGTCGAAGGCACCATGGGCCAGTACGACGCCAGTAACGGCGGTGCGATCTACCTGGTCGAGGACGAGGAAGACGTCGCGGCCCTGCAGGTGCAAAACCCCGAGAGCCTGGCTTTTGTCACTCAGACCACGCTGTCGATGGACGACACCAGCCGGGTGATCGACGCTTTGCGTGCGCGTTTCCCGGCCATTGGCGGACCGCGCAAGGACGACATCTGCTACGCAACTCAGAACCGCCAGGACGCGGTCAAGCAACTGGCCAACGAGTGCGATGTCGTCCTGGTGGTCGGCAGTCCGAACAGCTCGAACTCCAACCGCCTGCGTGAGCTGGCGGAGCGCATGTCGACCCCGGCCTATCTGATCGATGGCGCCGAGGACATGCAACGCAGCTGGTTCGATGGCGTCGAGCGGATCGGCATCACCGCTGGTGCGTCAGCGCCGGAAGTGCTGGTGCGTGGGGTAATCCAGCAATTGCAGGCCTGGGGCGCCACCGGTGCTGACGAGTTGGCCGGCCGGGAGGAGAACATCACCTTCTCCATGCCAAAAGAACTACGGGTCCGCTCGCTGCTTTAAGCCTTTTTTGCACAAGGCCTGCTCGGCTGCATCGCTGCGCAGGCTGACGCGCCCGCTGGGCGCCAGTACCACTTGATGGTGGCTGACCGGCTCGCGTTTCCCACAGACGTGCAGCGTTCCCGAATGAAAGGCGCCACCGGGCCACACCGCCTGGCCATGGCCGGCGAACCTGACCGAACGCTTCATGGCCCCGTTGCCACTGATCCGAGCACCATTGCTGCGCTGCGTCAGCAATGCCTGGTCATCCCCGTCCAGGAAGATTTGCCACCCTTGGCTCCAATCGTTGTCTATCCCTTTGATCGCCACCATCCGGTTGCGCGCGATGGCTTCGTTTCGTGCGGTGCGCAAGCCGCTGGCCAGCAGTTGGGCGGCGTCCTTGCGTTCGATGGATTCGATGAGCGCCTTATAGCTGGATCCCGTCCATGACAGAACAATCGCGGCAATCGCCAGTCCCATGAGCAGTTCGATCAGGCTGAAACCCTGTTGGTGCATGACGTCTCCTCCCTGGAGAGCGTGAAACGGCGAGATATGCGATCAACTGTGGCGCAGAGCTTCTTGTGGCGAGGGAGCTTGCTCCCGCTGGCTGCGCAGCAGCCCAAAAGAGCAGCCGTCAGCCGCCCGAGTGGGAGCAAGCTTCCTCGCCACAGGCACAGGTTTGTTCTAGCGTTGTAAAAGCAGGTATAGCCGACGGCAACGGAGGGCATCGATGGATCTTCGTACAAAAGGTTTCACGCTGATCGAGGTGCTGGTGGCCCTTGGCGTGATGCTGATCCTGATCACCATGGCGGTGCCGGCGTTTACCGGTGCGATGCAGGGCACCAAGGCGGACACCGAAATCGGTGATCTGCGTCGGGCGCTGAACTTCGCCCGGATGGAAGCGATCGATCGAGGCACCACCATCCGCATACGCCCCACGGTCCTGGGCAGCGTCTGGAGCGGTGAGTTGTCGGTCTACGACAGTACGGGCACGCCGGCCAATGTGTTGCGTGTTGTTCCAGCGATGGGCAGCGGCGCAACTCTGACGCTAACCTCAGATGTGCCCAGCATTGATTTCAACAACCTGGGCGGCTTATCGGCGCCGTCCACGCCCGTGAGCTTCAATTATGTGCGGGGGGCACAAAGCAGGACGCTGAATGTTTGCCTCAACGGAAGAATCGTATTGGGTGGAAGTTGCGGATGAAGGATTGCAGTAAAAAGACGCAGGAGGGCATGACGCTGATCGAAGTGCTGGTGGCGGTGCTCATCCTCGGCGTCGGCCTGCTGGGAGCGGCGATGATTCAGCTCAATGCGCTCAAGTACACTGACAGCTCACGCATGACCAGCCAGGCCAGCTTCATCGCCTATGACCTGCTGGACCGCATACGCGCCAATTCCGGTGCCGACTACACCGTCACGCCGCCCAGCTCACCGAACCTCAACGTCCCGCGAGACCAGGACCTCTATGATTTCAAGACCAATATCATCGCTTTCGGCGGTGCCACGGCCACCGGCACCGTTGCGCTGAACCAGCGGGTCTACACCATCACCATCTCCTGGGACGATACGCGCGCCGCCAACACCACCAACGTGGCCGACGCGCGGCGCAGCTTTGTGCTGACCAGCCGGGTTGCCGTCGACCCGATAGCGGCGCCAACGCCATGAACAGGCGCAGTCGGGGGTTCGGCCTGATCGAGTTGATGATTGCGCTGGTGCTCAGCCTGATTGTCGTGCTCGGCGTGGTGCAGGTGTTCATCGCCGCCAAGAACACCTATGTCAGCCAGAGCGCCGCCGCAGTGATGCAGGAGGATGCCCGGTTCGCCCTGAGCAAAATGCTCCAGGAGCTGCGCATGGTGGGCATGTTCGGTTGCCTGGCAAGCATTACCGACGCCTCCTCGGCGGGGGACTTCAACGCCAGTCAGATCACCCCGATCCGCTGGGACAATGCCAACCTGAAGCTGACCCTGGTGACCGCCGATGTCGGCAGCGGCGGCGGTACGCCAACCTGGACCGTGGTTTCCGATTGCCGCACCTCGGCCACTGCCTACACCGGCGTGCGGGCGCCGGCGGCCGGGCAGATGGCCTTCCCGATACGGCGATTGATCTATGGTTTCAGCAACAACCAGTTGTTGATGGGCCAGCAGATGGCCGGCGGCCCTGCCAACCCGGCCATGGTGGTGCTGGTGGATAACGTCCGGGCGTTCAACGTGACGTTCGGCGTGGCCAGCAGCGCCACGGATATCGCGGCGTCCAGCTACAACAGCAACCCGTCCGATCCGGCACTGATCCGCAGCGTACGCCTGACACTGACGCTCTTCGATCCGAAGAACGCCGTGCGCGATCAGACCTATAACGTGGTTGCCGCTTTGCGCAACCGGTTGCTGTGAGGGGCGACGCATGAATCCGACGCCTACCGGACACAACCAGCGTGGCATGGCCTTGGTGGTCAGCCTGGTTTTCCTGCTGCTCTTGACGCTGATCGGCCTGTCATCGATGCAAAGCGCCACCCTCCAGGAAAAAATGACCAGCAGCGTCATGCTGCGCAACCAGTCTTTCCAGCTTGCCGAGGCGGCACTGCGAATGGGCGAGAGTGCGGTGCAGGTCGAGACCTACTCCTTGGCAGTCTGTACCACTGCGACCCAATGCGCGCCGCCAGCCGAGTCGGCGACCCTGACCGCGGCCGGGCGCAATTCCACCTCGGGGGTCAACTGGATTGCCGTCCCCGGCGGGTTCTATGGCGTGCAGAACATCGGCACCACGCTCACGGCGGTCAACGTGCCCAGCAACACCTCGGCGACGCTGTATCGGATCACCGCGGTGGCGGTGGTGGGCAATAACCAGCGCAGCGTGGTGGAGAGCATTTATGCGAAATACTGAGGCTCGCCCTGGCTGGAAACAAATGTTGTGGGGAGCGCTGCTCAGCCTTTATCTGGCCGCTCCCGCCTACGCCTTTACCCCTTCGGATTCGCCGTTGCTGAGTGCGGGCGCCGTTACACCCAACGTGATGCTGCTGATCGACGACTCGGGAAGTATGAACAACATTATCTGGGCGTCGGGGTTCGACCCGGCGGTGGCGCAGCCCACCCTCTACACCTGCCAGTCCAGCACAAGTTGCAACAGCATCGCCCAAGAGGATATGGACGATGGCAACATCTTGCTCGGGAGCCTTTTGCGGGGTGGTTGTTCGACGGCCGGCAACTGGTACGGTTTTTATCGAAGCAACATCGGGCGGGTTTGCCTGAGGCTGCCCGACCCGGTGGGCGGTGGTAACACCCGGTATACGGCCAACTACCTGTCTTACCTGGTGACGCTCGCCAACGGCACAAGCCGCGATTTCACCACCGGTACGATCCCCAATGACTATCGGATCAACGTGGCGCGGGATGTGTCCACGGACCTGGTGGCCAACAACCGCGCCTTGCGCATTGGCCTCGCTACGTTCAACCCGCCCAACAGCAGCAACTCCGGTCCGGGAGGCTATATCGCCCGGGCTGTCAGCGACCTGTCACCGGTCAGCGGCAGCGTGACGCAGACCCAGGCCAATACCAACTACAACGCCCTGATTACAGCCATCAACGGGCTGGGCGCAGTAGCCAATACCCCGCTCGCAGAGAGCTATTACGAAGTCACCCGCTATTTCCGGGGCATAGCGCCGTATTACAACGGCACGCCTACGACCTACACGAGCCCGATCCAATATCGCTGCCAGAAAAACTTTGGCGTGGTGATTACCGATGGCTTGCCGACCTATGACCGGACGTTTCCCACCAACGATCCGCAGGGTACCCCAGCGGGCGGCGCCCGCCTGCCGAACTGGGACGGAATCAGCAGCAACGACGGCGATAATCCCAACGGCGACGGGGAGGGCGACACACTTTACCTGGACGACATCGCCAAGTTCGCCTTCGACATCGACTTGCGCTACACGGGCACTGACACTACCGGCAAGAGTTGGAATGCCGGGGATTTCCCACGTCAGTACCTCAACACTTACACCGTAGGTTTTACCGCCACCAACCAGATGTTGTCCGATGCCGCCCGCTACGGCGCCGGCCGTTACTACCAGGCAACCGACAGCGAAGGCCTGAGCTCGGCTCTGTCATCGGCCCTGAGCGACATCACTTCCAAGGCAGGGTCGGGGGGCGGTGGCGTTTCTAACGGCGCTTCGTTATCCAGCACCTCGAGTTTCTACCAGACCACCTACGACCCCAAGGACTGGCGCGGGACCATTCGTGCGTTCGGCTTCACCGCTGCGGGCACCGTCAACACCGCAGCGGTGCAGTGGACCACCGACACCGCCATCGTGCCCAGCTCGCCGGCACCGATCTATCAATCCTGGAATACCGCGACCAACGCCCCGGTGACCTTGGCCTTTGCCAACTTTTCACCCGCCCAGCAGACCGTTCTCAACCAGAACCTGCCCACGGGCATCACCGGTAATGACCTGGTGGAGTGGAGCAAGGGCGTCAACAAGACCGGCCTGAAGGTGCGCAGCGTATTGCTGGGGGACATCATCAATTCGCCGCTGGTGCTGGCATCGCCCAATGACCAGACCGCCTCGGACCTGCTCAACGACACCAGCTACAGCACCTACCTGGCGACCAAGGCGACGAGCATGAACCCAAGCCTGGTGGTGAATGCCAACGACGGCTTCTTCAGTGTCATCAACAGCACCAACGGCATGCGGCGTTACGCCTACATGCCTTCGAGCGTACTGCCCTCGTTGGAAAGTATCGCCGAGCCCAATTACATCAACGGCGTGAGCCATCAGTTCCTGGTGGACGGGCAGGTCGGCGTTTTCGATGTGCAGGCGGGCAGCGCCTGGAAAACCGTGGCCCTGGGCGGAGTCGGGGCGGGGGGCAAGGCGTTCTATGCGGTGCAGCTGTTCGATGCGGCGGCAGGCAATGCATTGCGGGCGTTGTGGGAAATCAGCGCACCGGCCGTAGCCAACACTGCCAACGCCTTCAACGACCTGGGCTATGCCTATGCCCGCCCGGAAGTCGCGCGCCTGGCGGATGGTCGCTGGGCGGCGTTCATTTCCAACGGCTACGGCAGCAACAGCGGTGTGGCAGCGTTGTACGTGGTGGATATCCGTGACGGTTCGTTGATCCGCAAAATCGTCATCAACAGCAGCGAGACCGATAACGGCCTGTCCTCGGTCAAGCTTCGGGTCAACTCGCAGAACGTGGTGCAAGCCGCTTACGGTGGCGACTTGAAAGGGCGGATGTGGAAGTTCGACCTCAGTGGCACTTCTCCAACCGCCTGGGGCCTGGCATTCGCCGGCCAGCCGCTATTCACCGCGCCTGGCGGCGCGACCCAGCCGATCACCGTGCAGCCGCTGCTGGCGGACAACCCCCAGGGCGGCACCCAGGTGTTTTTCGGCTCCGGTAAATTCAACGAGGCGACAGACAAGCTCAACAAGGACCTGCAAGCGTTCTACTCAATCTGGGATGCCACCGGTGGTGGTGGGCAGATCACCGTGTCGAGCCTGCAGGCCCAATCGATCACGGGCGTATTTTCCGGCAGCACCGGGCAGTTCGTGACCACCAGCCAGACTGACGTGACGTACCCTGCCAAGAAGGGCTGGTACCTGCCTCTGATCTACAACAATGCACTGACCGGCGAACGGGTGATCAACCCGGCCAATCTGGTGCTCGGGCGCGTGGTCTTTACCACCGCTGCGGTGGACACGACCGACCCTTGTGCTGCCTTCGGTACCGGCAAACTGATCGAAGTGGATGCGTTCAACGGTAAGATGCTCAACTACGCGGTGCTCGACACCAATAGTGACGGCACGCTCAACAGCCTCGACACGATTTCGGCGGGGGTGGTGTTCAGCGGCGGTATCCCGACCTTGAGTGCGGTGGTCAGTGCCAGCGGGGCCACCAACATGATCGTGAACGACTCCAGCGGCAGCATCACCAACCTGCTGGAGAAAACCGTCGGGGGCAGCCGCCGCATCATGTGGCGGCAAATACAGTGAGGTAAGGTATGCGCAGATCCAACCGGGGTTTCACCTTGATCGAAATCATGATCGTGATCGCGATCATCGGTATTCTGGTCACTATCGGCTATCCCAGCCTGACCGAATACATGAAAAAGGGTCGACGCACCGAAATTGCCGGACTGTTGTCGGAGCAGGCGCAGATTCTCGAGCGCTACTATTCGAAGAACAACGTCTACGCCAACGCGACCGGCCTGAGCAGCGGCAACGACTTCTACACCATCAACCAGACGCTGGCGGACCAGAGCTTCACCCTGACCGCCGTGCGCAGGCCTGGCTCGTCCATGGCCACGGACAAGTGTGGTGATTTCAGGATCAACAACACGGGCACGCGAGACGTGGTCAATCAGGCTGCCGGGGTGACCGCCAAGGATTGCTGGGGCCGTTGAGTTTCTTTTTTCGGGTGCAGCCTTGCGCCCTCTGTCTTATGAGTCGAATCAGAACATGACCAGGCAACAGCGAGTGGTGATTGTCGGCGGCGGGGTCATCGGCCTGCTGACGGCGTTCAATCTGGCGTCCGAAGGGCAATCCGTGGTGCTGCTGGAGCGCTCCGATGTCGGCCAGGAATCGTCCTGGGCCGGTGGCGGGATCGTTTCGCCGCTCTATCCCTGGCGCTATAGCCCGGCGGTCACGGCGCTTGCGCACTGGTCGCAGGATTTTTATCCACAGTTGGGGCAGCGCCTGTTTGCCGCCACCGGGATCGACCCGCAGGTGCATGTGACCGGGCTGTACTGGCTGGACCTGGACGACCAGGACGATGCACTGGCCTGGGCCGAGCGGGAAGGTCGACCGTTGCGGGCTGTGGATATCTCTGCCGTCCAGGCGGCGGTGCCGGTGCTGGGCGAGGGGTTTTCCCGGGCAATCTACATGGCTGATGTTGCCAATGTACGCAATCCCCGGCTGGTGAAGTCCCTGAAGGCTGCGCTGCTGGCGCTGCCCAATGTCACGCTTCACGAGCAATGCGAAGTCAGCGGGTTCATTCGTGAGGGTGGGCGCGTGGTCGGGGTGGACAGCTCGACGGGACCGATCCGAGGCGATCAGGTCGTGCTTGCAGCAGGCGCCTGGAGTGGTGAGTTACTCAAGACCCTGGGGCTGAAATTGCCGGTCGAGCCAGTCAAGGGCCAGATGATTTTGTACAAGTGCGATTCGGACTTCCTGTCGAGCATGGTCCTGGCCAAGGGGCGCTATGCGATTCCCCGTCGCGATGGGCACATTCTGGTCGGTAGCACTTTGGAGCGTGAGGGTTTTGACAAGACGCCGACCGATGTTGCGTTGGAAAGTCTGAAGGCTTCGGCGCAGCAGTTGATTCCGGCACTGGCGCAGGCCCAGGTGGTCGGGCACTGGGCGGGGTTGCGCCCGGGGTCGCCGGAAGGTATTCCGTATATCGGTGAAGTACCGGGGATGGCTGGCCTGTGGTTGAACTGCGGACATTATCGCAATGGGCTGGTGTTGGCGCCGGCTTCATGTCAGTTGTTTGTGGACGTGATGCTGGGGCGTGAGCCGGTGATTGATCCTGCGCCTTATGCGCCGGCGGGGCGGTTGTAGAGTTTCGCCTGGGGGACGGGTGATCGAAGCCGACTCTCGCTGCCGTGTTGAGATCCCATTGCGGGAGCGAGCAAGCCGGCTCCCACAAAGGATCGGCGGGGTTCAGGCGGACGCGTCGAGGTCCAGGTGCAGGTTGTCGATCAACCGGGTCGTGCCCAGGAATGCTGCTACCAGTATCACCAGGTCGCGATCTTCGCCGATGGCTGGGCGAAGGGTCCGGGCGTGGCGGATCTCCAGGTAGTCGGGGCGCAGGCCGGCGGCTTCCAATTGCTTGAGTTGCTCGGCGATCAGCGCCGGGAAGTCCCGTTGACCCTGGCGGATGGCCTCGGCAATCTGGCTCAGGCCGCGATAGACCACGGGGGCGACGGCGCGTTGCTCCGGGCTGAGGAAACCATTGCGCGACGACAGGGCCAGGCCGTCTTCGGCGCGCACGGTCGGTTCGCCGATGATCTGGATCGGCATGTTCAGGTCATGGACCAGCGCGCGAATCACCGCCAGTTGCTGGAAATCTTTCTGGCCGAACACCGCCAGGTCAGGCTGGACCATATTGAACAACTTGCTGACCACCGTCGCCACGCCTTCGAAGTGCCCCGGCCGGCTGGCGCCGCACAGGCCTTCGGATAATTGCGGGACGCTGACTCGGGTTTGCCCGGCCATGCCGTCGGGGTACATCTCCTCGACGCTGGGGGCGAACAGCAGATGACAGCCGGCCTGGAGCAGTTTCTCCTGGTCGGCCGGCAAGGTGCGGGGGTACTTGTCCAGGTCTTCGCCGGCGCCGAATTGCAACGGATTGACGAAAATACTCGCCACCACGAAATCGGCCCGTTGCGCCGCCTTGGTCACCAATGCCACGTGCCCGCTGTGCAGGTTGCCCATGGTCGGGACGAAGGCGATGCGTTTGCCTTCGCCACGGGCGCGGGCGACGGCGGCGCGCAGTTCGCGTACGGTTTTGACGGTATTCATGCAGAAAATCCGTGTTCGACGCCAGGGAAGGTGGCCGCTTTCACTTCGGCTACGTATGCACCCAGGGCGGCCTGGATGCTGGTTTGGCCGGCCATGAAGTTTTTCACGAACTTGGGCACGCGGCCGGTGATCGACAGCCCGAGCATGTCGTGCAGCACCAGGACCTGTCCGTCGGTGGCGCTGCCGGCGCCGATCCCGATGACCGGGATCTTCACCGCCTGGGTGATTTCTTCCGCCAGCTCGCTGGGCACGCATTCGAGCAACAACATTGCAGCCCCTGCCTGTTCCAGCGCAATCGCATCGGCGCGCATTTGCCGTGCCTGGTTTTCATTGCGGCCCTGGACCTTGTAGCCGCCGAGGACGTTCACCGACTGCGGTGTCAGGCCCAGGTGCGCGCAGACCGGGATACCACGCTCGGCCAGCAGCCGGATCGAATCGGCCAGCCACAGTGCACCTTCGAGCTTCACCATGTGCGCACCGGCCTGCATTAGCTGGGCGCTGTTACTCATGGTCTGTTCGAGGGTGGCGTAGGCCATGAACGGCAGGTCGGCGAGGATCAGCGCGTCGGTGTTACCGCGTTTGACCGCGGCCACGTGGTAGGCCATGTCGGTGGTGGTCACCGGCAGCGTGCTGTCGTGACCTTGCAACACCATGCCGAGGGAATCGCCCACCAGCAGCACTTCGACACCTGCCTCGTTGCAGGCGTGGGCGAACGTTGCGTCATAGCAGGTCAGCATGGTGATTTTTTCACCTTTTTGCTTGAGACCTTGCAGCGTGGTCAGGGTAATAGCTGGCATGAAAAAGTCCTCATTGGACGCTCATATACAGGCGCACCCTCTATGTGTGGTGCTTGTAAGGCCTGGATTGCGCCCTTAAACGCCGCGTTGGCGGCAACGGGACGCCTATAGTCGTGAGGAGCACGGGGGAAGTCAATTGGATGTGTTACCGGCGGGTGTTACCGGGGTTACTGATGCGTTTCAGCGTAGAGGAGCGTATCGGATCTGACTATCGGGTACCGGATCCCTGTGGAAGCGAGCTTGCTCGCGATGACGGTGTATCAGTCGACATCGATGCAGGCTGACCCTCCGCAATCGCGAGCAGGCTCGTTCCCACAGGGGACTCCATATCAGGGAGTGGGTAAGCGTTCCAGGCCGACGAATGGGCACGCTGCGAGCAGATCTTTGAGTGAGCGCCCATCGGCCAGGCGCAGGTCGGCAGGAGCCAACTCGGCCAGTGGATACAGCACAAAGGCCCGGGCCTGCATGTGATAGTGCGGGACTTTCAGGCGCGGTTCGTCGATCAGGCGTTCGCCGAACAGCAGAATATCCAGGTCCAGGGTGCGCGGACCCCAGCGTTCCAGGCGTTCGCGCCCCTGTCCGGTTTCGATGGCTTGCAACGCATCGAGCAGGGCCAGCGGTGCCAGTTGGCTGTCCAGCGCCGCTACGGCATTGGTATAGCGCGGTTGGCCTGGCAGCAGGGAATCGCTTTGATAGAACGCGGAGACGCCCGCCAGGCGGGTATCAGGCAGTTGCGCCAGCGCCTGGAGGGCGCTGCGCAGTTGTTCGGCAGGCTCGGCCAGGTTACTGCCCATGCCGATGTAGACGCGTTCCATCGGTTACTCGCCCGACTCGCTCGATGCACCGGCACGTTTACGCTTGGCACCACTGCTGCGGCGACGTTTGCGTGGGCCGCTGCTGCCGTCTTCCTTGCCGCTGAGCTCGCGAATCATCTCGCGACGCTCGCTGTCGTTGGCATCCTGGTAATCGGTCCACCATTCGCCCAGGCCATCGGTCTGTTCGCCGGCGCTTTCACGCAGCAGCAGGAAGTCGTAGCCGGCGCGGAAACGCGGGTTGTCCAGTAGCAGGTCGGCACGCTTGCCGCTGCGCCGTGGCAGACGCTCCTGCATGTCCCAGATCTCGCGGATCGGCATCGTGAAACGTTTTGGAATCGCGATCCGCTGGCACTGCTCGGCGATCAACTCGTGAGCCGCTTCCTGCATCGCCGGGATCGGCGGCATGCCACGGTCCTGCAGGCGCAGCACCCGGGCTGGCAGGGCAGGCCAGAGCAAGGCGGCAAACAGGAACGCCGGGGTCACCGGCTTGTTCTGCTTGATGCGCAGATCGGTGTTGATCAGGGCCTCGCTGATCAGGGTGTGGGTGTAGGTCGGGTTGTGCTCCAGCGCATCGGCACTGGCCGGGAACAGCGGGTCGAACAGTTGCAGGTCCACCAGCATTTCGAAGGTGTCTGCCGCGTTGCCCGACAGGAACAGCTTGAGCACTTCCTCGAACAGCCGTGCCGAAGGAATCTCCCGCAGCATCGGCGCCAATTCGCGGATCGGCGTGGCGCTGTGTTTTTCGATACCGAAATTCAGCTTGGCGGCAAAACGCACGGCCCGCAGCATCCGTACCGGGTCTTCCTGGTAACGCTGCTTGGGATCGCCGATCAGGCGGATCAGGTGATTGCGGATGTCGTGTACGCCATTGGCGTAATCGAGAATGCGCTCGCTGACCGGATCGTAATACAGGGCGTTGATGGTGAAGTCGCGGCGTTGCGCGTCTTCTTCCAGCGTGCCGTAGACGTTGTCGCGCAGGATGCGTCCGCTCTCGTTGCGCGAAGACTGGTTGCTGTCTTCCTCTTCATCGCTTTGCGGGTGATTGGCGCGGAAAGTCGCCACTTCGATGATTTCGCGACCGAAGTGGATGTGGACCAGCTTGAAACGCCGGCCAATGATCCGCGCGTTACGAAACTCGGCCCGTATCTGTTCCGGCGTGGCGCTGGTGGCGACGTCGAAATCCTTGGGAGTAATGTTGAGCAGCATGTCGCGCACGCAGCCGCCGACCAGGTAAGCCTGGTAGCCGGCGCCCTGCAAGCGTTCGACGATGTTCACCGCATAACGGCTGAACTGGGCCTTTTGCAGGGAATGCTGGCCGCTGTTGAGCACTTCAGGCGTGCTGCGAATGTGTTGCGTACGACGCAAGGGAGAACGGAGTGACTGGAACAGCTTCTTCAGCATGGGATGCACTGTTTGAAGGAATGTTCGGCCAAAACGAAGAATGACCGCATGATGGGCGGGGATTCTAGCATTTAGTGGAGGGATGGTGTAGGACGCAGCAGTTTTGAGCTGCAAGCTTTAGCGGCGAGTGCTGTAGGACACAGCTAGGAATCGCAGAAACCACAAGGGGAGCCGAAGCTCCCCCAGAATTCATTGCGTGCTCTGTTTTTATTATGGTTTTCGGGCTTCTTGTTTTTGTTGAGTGCCCGCGCCACGAGGTTTCCCTGCGTGACCCTCCCAATCGGGAGCCAAGAGCAAACGGATTGCTTTGGTCGCTGTGTTGCAGTGATCAATCGATCCAACCAGTTCAGGCACCTGTCTTGAGACAGTTTTTATTGTTCTCGGCCTGGTTGTGGGGCAAGCCCCAAATACAACGCCTCTCCAAAAGAATCAGTTAGCTGCGCCTCTCGCCGTCTTGTTTTTATTGTGCGTGAGTCGATTCGTCTTATTTTTATTGTCTTTTGCATTGCTTGTTATTGTTCTTGTACCAAAGCTATAGCAGGGTGCGTGCCAACTTTTGCGAGGCCCAGCGAAACCGGGGGTTCTATGGTTATAGCGGTTTTTTCGAGGCGAAAAAAAGCCGGGGTTTCGTTACCGTAAACCCCGGCTTCTGTTACGTGAAAAGACTGAGGTAACAGTTTTTTCACATGTGCTGTGTACAGCGGGTGGGCCCCTGTGGGAGCGAGCCTGCTCGCGATTGCGCAGTGCCAGTCACCCTAAATGCAGCTGATGCACCGCCATCGCGAGCAGGCTCGCTCCCACAACAATCTCAGCTTTCGCTGGCAACTCCGCTCTTGCGTCGTGGGATCCCCAGGCGCTGGCGGCGTTCCCACAGGCACTTACGGCTGACGCCCAGCTTGCGGGCCAGTTCGGTCTCGGTCATGTGGTCCTGGTGTTCGAGGACGAAATGCTGGAAATAGTCTTCCAGGGACAGATCCTCGGTGGGTTCGTGGCTGGTGTTGTTGGCGCTGCCGCCCTGTTGCGGGGCCAGGCCGATGAACTCTTCGTCGTCCAGGTCGCTCAGTTCGATGTCGATGCCCAGCAGGTCGGCCGAGATTTCCGGGCTTTCGCACAGGATCACCGCCCGCTCCACCGCGTTTTCCAGTTCCCGGACGTTACCCGGCCAGCTGTAGTGACGAATCGCCTGCTCGGCGTCCGGGGCGAATTTGAGATCGGTACGGTTGACTCGCGCACTCTGACGCGCGAGGAAAGCCTGGGCGATTTCGTTGACGTCCGCGCCACGCTCACGCAGGGCCGGCAGTTTCAAGGCGATCACGTGGAGGCGGTAGTACAAGTCCTCGCGGAACTGGCCGATCTTCGCCAGGCTCTTGAGGTCACGGTGGGTGGCCGCGATCAGGCGCACGTCGACTTTCTGCGACTGCACCGAACCCACCCGGCGGATCTCACCTTCCTGAAGCACCCGCAGCAACCGTGCCTGGGCTTCCAATGGCAATTCGCCGATCTCGTCGAGGAACAGCGTGCCGCCGTCCGCTGCTTCCACCAATCCGGCGCGCCCGGCGCTGGCGCCGGTGAATGCGCCTTTCTCGTGGCCGAACAGTTCGGACTCGATCAGGCTTTCCGGGATGGCCGCGCAGTTCACCGAAATCATCGGCGCCTTGGCCCGGCGCGACAGATTGTGCAGGGCGCGGGCCACCAGCTCCTTGCCGGTCCCGGATTCACCCTGGATCAGCACATTGGAGTCGGTTGGCGCGACCTTGCGGATCTTGCCATACAGGTCCTGCATGGGCGGGCAGGAACCAATGATGCCGATCTCGCCATTATTGTTACCGGCGCCGGCTTTCACGGAGGCCGCGACCTTGCCGTTCGTCGTCTCCGACGGGTTGCTGATCGCCGTCTGGCGATCGCGCAGGATGCGGGCCACGGCCTGGAGCATCTCGTCGTGGTCGAACGGTTTGGCGATGTAGTCCACCGCGCCCATTTTCATGGAGTCGACCGCAGAGCGCAGGCTGGCGTAACTGGTCATGATCAGCACCGGTGTGCCCTGGCCGAGCTTGATCAGCTCGGTGCCGGGCGCGCCGGGCAGGCGCAGGTCGCTGACGATCAGGTCAAACGTTGGGATGCTGAAACGCTCTTGTGCTTCCTGCACGGATCCAGCTTCGCTGACCTGATACTGGTTACGTTCCAGCAGGCGGCGCAAGGCGGAGCGGATAATTGTTTCGTCTTCGACGATCAAAATGTGCGGCATTGATTCGATTCTCTCGACGGTCTCAGTTCACAGCGGACGTCGCTTCGACATGACGCGGCAAAGTCACCCGGATACGGGTGCCGCGTTGGCCTTGTACATCGGCCGGGCTGTCGATGGTGATTTGTCCATAATGCTCTTCAACGATGGAATAGACCAGTGCGAGGCCCAGACCGGTGCCTTCGCCAGGATCCTTGGTGGTAAAGAAGGGTTCGAACAATCGGTCCATGATGCTTTGTGGAATACCGCTGCCCTCGTCCTCCACGATCAGGTCGATCGTGTGTTCGCTGGCTTCGCTCTTGACCCGTACCGCGCTGCCCGCCGGTGAGGCGTCGCGGGCGTTGGAGAGCAGGTTGATCAGCACCTGGGCGAGCCGCTGGGGATCGCCGTCGACCCAATGGTCCGGGTCGCACAGGTTGAAGAATTGCACTTCGAAATTGCGCCGGTTGAGGGCCAGCAGACCAATGGCATCCTGGGCCACTTCGGCCAGACAGACGGGCTCGTCGTTGTGCTGGTGACCGCCGGCATGGGCAAAACTCATCAGCGACTGGACGATGCGCGACACGCGGCGGGTCTGCTCGAGGATCTGGCTGCTGATTTCCGTCAACTCGCCGTCGTCTTCGCGCTCTTCGCGCAGGTTCTGCGCCAGGCAGGCGATGCCGGTGATCGGGTTGCCGATTTCGTGGGCCACCCCGGCGGCCAGCCGGCCAATACTCGCCAGGCGCTCGGAGTGCACCAGCTTGTCTTCGAGCATCTGGGTGTCGGTCAGGTCTTCCACCAGCAGCACCAGGCCGCTGTTACCCGGCGCCAGCGGCTCGTCGATGGCGGCCTTGTGCAGGTTGAGCCAACGGGTCTGGCCGTCGAGGGCCAGGTGTTGTTTGTGCAAATGCTCGTCCGGCAGGTCGATGAAGCCTTGCAGAAGGCCTTTCCACGGTTCGCCCAGGGTGTTCAGGCGCGAGCCGACCACGCGCTGGGCGGCGATCCCGGTCAGCTCTTCCATGGCCTTGTTCCACATCAGGATTTCCTGGTCCTTGGCCAGGGAGCAGACGCCCATCGGCAGTTCCTGCAACGTCTGGCGATGGTAACGGCGCAAGGCATCGAGTTCGGCGGCCAGGCCGGTGAGGCGCGAGTGGTAGTCCTCGAGGCGACTTTCAATGAAGTGGATGTCTTCGGTGACATAGTTTTCGCCACCGGCCTTGTACGGCAGGAATGTCTCGACCATGTCCTGGGCCACGCTGGGGCCCATCAGGCCGGACAGGTTGGCTTCGATCCGGTCGCGCAGGCGCCGCAGGGCATACGGGCGGCGTTCATCGAAAGGCAGGTAAAGGTCGCGCAGGGCCTGTTCGACTTCCTTTTGCGCAGCCTTGGCACCCAACGGCTTGGCCAGTTGCGTGGCGAATTCCTGGGGCGAGGCGGCGTGCAGTTCGCGGCGTTGCGGACGACGGACGTTGTCCACCGCGCAAGCCTCGGCGGCGCTGGCCTCTTCGCTGCTGGCGTTGGTGAACAGTGAGATCAGGGTAAACATCAGCACGTTCGCCGCCAGCGAGGCGATGGCTGCCATGTGCCAACTGGTGTCGTCGAGCACGTAGATCATGTTCAACAGCGGAATATAGAAACCCTGCAGATTGCCCAGCAACGGCAGCAACATCGCCACCAGCCACACCAGGACCCCCGCCAGCAGGCCGGCGATGAAACCGCGACGGTTGGCCGTAGGCCAGTACAGCACCGACAGCACGCCCGGGAGAAATTGCAGGGTGGCGACGAATGCGACGATGCCCAGGTTGGCCAGGTCTTGGCCGTCCCCCAGCATCAGGTAGAAGCCGTAGCCGGCCATGATGATCGCGACGATCAGCGCCCGACGGGTCCATTTCAACCAGCGATAGATATTGCCTTCGGCGGGCGGCTGATAGAGCGGCAGCACCAGATGGTTCAAGGCCATGCCCGACAGCGCCAGGGTGGTGACGATGATCAGCCCGCTGGCCGCCGACAGGCCGCCAACGTAGGCGAGCAATGCCAACGCCTGGCTGTTGGCGGCGATGCCGATGCCGAGGGTGAAGTATTCGGGGTTGGTGCTGGCCCCCAGCTTCAACCCGGCCCACAGGATCAGCGGCACCGCCAGGCTCATCAGCAGCAGGAACAGCGGCAAGCCCCAGCTCGCGCTCACCAGCGAGCGTGGGTTGAGGTTTTCGGTGAACGTCATGTGGTACATGTGCGGCATGACGATCGCCGAGGCGAAGAACACCAGCAACAGTGTGCGCCATGGGCCTTCCTGCAACGGCGTGTGCAAGGCAGCGAGGGCGGTCTGGTTTTGCAGCAGCCACAACTCCAGTTGCTGCGGACCATCGAACACGCCGTACAGCGCATAAAGGCCGACGCCGCCGATGGCGATCAACTTGATCACCGATTCAAACGCGATGGCGAACACCAGGCCTTCGTGTTTTTCCCGCGTGGCGATGTGCCGGGAACCGAAGAAGATGGTGAACAGGATGATCAGCACGCAGAAGCTCAGGGCCACCCGGTGTTGTACCGGTTCACGGGTCAGGATGCTGATGGAATCGGCCACGGCCTGGATCTGCAGGGCCAGCAACGGTAACACCCCGACCAGCATGAAGATCGTGGTCAGCGCGCCGGCCCAGGTGCTGCGAAAGCGAAAGGCGAACAGGTCGGCCAGGGACGACAATTGGTAAGTGCGGGTGATTTTCAGGATCGGGTAGAGCAGCACCGGCGCCAGCAGGAACGCCCCCGACACGCCGAGGTAACTGGACAGGAAACCATAGCCGTACTGATAAGCCAGGCCGACCGTGCCGTAGAACGCCCAGGCGCTGGCGTAGACCCCCAGCGACAGGGTGTAGGTCAGCGGGTGGCGGATGATCGCCCGGGGAATCATGCCCCGTTCGCTGATCCAGGCCACGCTGAACAGCACCGCCAGGTAGGCGGCGCTGATCAGGATCATCTGGGTCAGGCTAAAGCTCATCGGCATCTTTTTGGCTCTGCAGGATGAAGGTCACGACAATCAGGATCAGCCAGAGCAGGTAAGGCCGATACCAGGCACCCGTGGCATCGATCCACCAATCCATGATGGCCGGGGAGAACAGGTAAATCCCCACTACCAGGAGCAGGACCAAGCGATAGATGTACATCCCGGCCTCTCTTGTTTATCCGCGTGCCCGAAAACGTGCGGCGATGGTAACGGATGGGCGCCAAGCTGCAAGGGCCGTCAACGTATTTGCGCCTCGGGCAGGCTCAGTGTGCGCGGGATCCTGGCGACATCCCAGTGGCGGATGCCCCAGGCCAGCAGTTCCGACGGGCTGGCGTCGGCCAGTTCCGGGCCCGGTTGCTGGCCAAGTGCACGCAGGGCCCGAAGCAGCAGAGGCGTCGCCTGGTCTGGTTGCAGCGGCGGCGAGCGATAGGACTTGCCCAGTTTCTGCCCGTCCGGCTGAGTGATCAACGGCACGTGCAGGTAACGCGGTTGTGGCAGCCCGAGCAGTTCTTGCAGGTACAGCTGGCGCGGTGTGGAATCCAGTAGGTCGGCGCCGCGCACGATATCGGTCACCCCCTGCCAGGCGTCGTCCAGCACCACGGCCAGTTGATAAGCATAGAGCCCGTCACGGCGACGGATCACGAAATCGCCGGCTTCGCGCCCCAGGTGTTGGCGATATTCGCCCTGTACCCGGTCCTGGAAGTGGTATTCCAGCTCAGGCACTCGCAGGCGGATGGCCGCGTCTTCAGTGCCGTGCCCGGCGTTACGGCACAGTCCCGGATAAATACCCTGGTACGCCTCCAACTGTTTGCGCGAGCAGGTGCAGGCATAGGCCAGGCCCTGGCTGAACAGTCGGTGGATGACCTGATCGTAGGCAGCATGGCGCTCGCTCTGGCGCACCATCTCGCCATCCCATTCGAACCCGTAGCTTTCCAAGGCCTTGAGGATGGCAGCCTGCGCGCCCGGTTCTTCCCGGGGCGGGTCGAGGTCTTCCATGCGCAACAACCAGCGCCCGCCCACGGCCCGGGCATCCAGGTACGACGCCAGCGCGGCGACCAGCGAGCCGAAATGCAGGTGGCCGCTGGGGGTGGGGGCGAAGCGGCCGGTGTAGGAATACGTGGTCATGGCGGCGGATTGCTGAATTTATGTAGGAATATAGATCTTGTTGGCGAAGCAGATCCCCTGTGGGAGCGAGCCTGCTCGCGATGGCGGTGTGCCTGTCACATCAATGGGGACTGATCTAGCGCTATCGCGAGCAGGCTCGCTCCCACAGGGGGACCGTTTCGGAAACAAAAAACGGAGCGTCTGAACGCTCCGTTTTCGTGACAGCCCAGGCGATTTACTTGCCGACCTGTTTTTCCTTGATTTCCGCCAGGGTCTTGCAGTCGATGCACAGATCGGCGGTTGGGCGGGCTTCGAGGCGACGGATGCCGATCTCGATGCCGCAGGACTCACACCAACCGTACTCTTCGTCTTCGATCAGTTGCAGGGTCTTGTCGATTTTCTTGATGAGCTTGCGCTCACGGTCACGGGCACGCAGTTCGAGGCTGAATTCCTCTTCCTGGCTGGCACGGTCGGCCGGGTCGGGAAAGTTGGCCGCGTCGTCTTTCATGTGGTCCACGGTGCGGTCGACTTCCTGCATCAAGTCCTGTTTCCACTTGTTCAGGATCTTGGTGAAGTGCGCGCGCATGGGGGCGCCCATGTACTCTTCGCCGGCTTGCGGTACGTAAGGCTCAAACCCGCTGAGCGACTGATTTTGGTTTTGCTTTGCTTGGGTGGGCATGAATGGACCGCCTCTACTCTTGTAATCCACTACGCAGGATTGCTCCATCACCGACACCTGCCGGCCCTGCGGCTGCAAGCGGGCGAACTTACCAGATCGAATCGGGCCGCGCTACTCCCGGTTATCGAGCCTGCGGCGGGCGGGGCTTTGTGACACAAGGCCGGGTCTGGTTCGGTGCAGATGTAATCCTGCTCAATGCTTGATTCTAGTCAAGCCTGGGTCAATCGCCGGAGTCATTTCCAGTAATCCACCGGCTCAGACCGCGCCGGGCTCACGCTCGTTCCCGCACCGGTCCCTGACTTGGGTAGAATCGGTTCTTTTTATGTGAAGGAAGGCTAATGGCTCAGCCCTACAGTGCGCGCAGCCGCGCCATCGAACCTTTCCATGTGATGGCGCTGCTGGCCCGTGCCAATGAGTTGCAGGCGGCCGGGCATGATGTCATCCACCTGGAGATCGGCGAGCCCGATTTCACCACCGCCGAGCCGATCATCCAGGCCGGCCAGGCGGCGCTGGCGGCGGGCAAGACCCGTTACACCGCGGCCCGTGGCATTCCCGAACTGCGTGAAGCCATCGCCGGCTTCTACCAGCAGCGCTACGGCGTCGACATTGATCCCCGACGCATCCTGGTCACTCCGGGCGGGTCCGGCGCGTTGCTGCTGGCCAGTGCCTTGCTGGTGGACCCGGGCAAGCATTGGTTGCTGGCCGACCCGGGTTACCCGTGCAACCGGCATTTTCTGCGATTGGTGGAAGGCGCGGCGCAACTGGTGCCGGTGGGCCCGGAGGTGCGCTACCAATTGACCCCGGACCTGGTGAATCGCTACTGGGACCACGACACTGTCGGCGCACTGGTGGCATCGCCGGCCAACCCGACCGGGACGATTCTTACCCGGAACGAGCTGGCGGCGCTGTCCAAGGTGATCAAGGAACACCACGGTCATCTGGTGGTGGATGAGATCTACCATGGCCTGACCTATGGCACCGACGCCGCCAGCGTGCTGGAAGTCGACGACGACGCCTTTGTCCTGAACAGTTTTTCCAAGTATTTCGGCATGACCGGCTGGCGACTTGGCTGGCTGGTGGCACCCTCTGCCGCTGTCGGCGAGCTGGAGAAGCTGGCGCAGAATCTCTACATCAGCGCACCGAGCATGGCCCAGCATGCGGCGCTGGCCTGTTTCGAACCCGCCACCATCGAGATCTTCGAGCAGCGTCGGGCCGAGTTCGCCCTGCGTCGCGACTTCCTGCTGCCGGCCCTGCGCGAGCTGGGCTTCGGTATCGCAGTGGAGCCGGAGGGGGCGTTCTATCTCTATGCCGATATCAGCGCGTTCGGCGGCGATGCCTTTGCGTTCTGCCAACATTTCCTGGAAACCGAACACGTGGCCTTCACGCCCGGCCTGGATTTCGGTCGCCATCAGGCCGGCCACCATGTGCGTTTCGCCTATACCCAGAGCCTGGCGCGGCTACAGGAAGCGGTAGAGCGAATCGAGCGTGGATTACGGAGTTGGAAAGGCTGATGCGTTTTTCACCTGCGTTGGAAGAAGGCCGCCTGATTCGTCGCTATAAGCGTTTTCTCGCGGATATCGAGACCGTTGATGGTGAGCTGCTCACGATTCATTGCCCGAACACCGGCTCGATGCTCAATTGCATGGCTGAGGGCGCGCGCGTCTGGTTCAGTCGCTCCAACGACCCCAAGCGCAAGCTGCCCGGCACTTGGGAAATAGGCCAGACGCCTCAGGGGCGGCTGGCCTGCATCAATACCGCACGAGCCAATGCGCTGGTCGAAGAGGCCCTGCGCGGCGGGGTCATCAATGAGTTGAACGGGTTCACCGGGCTCAAGCGCGAAGTGGCCTACGGCCAGGAAAACAGTCGTATCGATTTCCGTCTCGACTATCCGCACGGTTCGGCCTGGGTCGAGGTCAAGAGCGTCACCCTGGGGTTTGATGGCACCAACGTGGCGGCGTTTCCTGATGCGGTGACCCTGCGCAGCGCCAAACACCTGCGTGAGCTCGCCTGCCTGGCCCGGGAGGGCGTGCGAGCCGTGCAGTTGTACTGTGTGAATTTGAGCGGCATCGACGCAGTGCGCCCGGCGGAGGAAATCGACCCGATGTATGCGGCCGCGTTGCGCGAAGCCGTGGCGGCCGGCGTGGAAGTGCTGGCCTACGGGGTCACGTTGACGCCCGAGCAAATGAAGGTGGACCGCCCGTTGCCGGTGCTGCTTGAGCCGCTACAGCTGGACCCAGACGCCTTGCTCGTCCTCCCGGCTGTCTAGCGCGACCAGGAACTGACCGGCGCAAGGGCCGGTCACGCATTCACCGTTTTCGATCAAAAACAGCGCGCCGTGGGTGGCGCACTGGATCAGGCTGGCGCTGGGATCGAGGAATTGGTCGGGCTGCCACTCCAGCGACACGCCACGATGCGGGCAGCGATTGAGATAGACGTAGACCTGGCCGGCGCGGCGCACGGCCAGCACCTTGCGCCCATCGAGGTCGAAGCCGCGGCTCGCGTTGTCGGGTAATTGGATGGTGGTGCAAAGAAACTTCATGGGGGGCTCTATTTATTGCCTGCGTAAGACTTTGTGGGAGAGAGGTCAGCCACCAGGGTGTTGACTGATCTTGCGCTATCGCGAGCAGGCTCGCTCCCACAAAGGGCTTGATGTACTGACGAGCGCAACGATCAAGTGGCCCTCCTTCACAAGTGACTGAGGATACTTGGCCTGACGCGTCACTGCCCGGTCCTGTTTCAATTTGTCTGGGAAAACATTCATCATCGCCCCACCGAAGGCATTTCGAGGATAAGCACGTGCGTTTGCTTCTGATCCTGGCATTGACTGCGCTGGCGGCGTGCCAAAGCATCGCGCCGCCACCGATTGGCGGGCGCATCGTTGATTTGCGCAACGGCCAGGCCGTAACCCCTCAGGTACTGGTCGAGCGTGCGGCAAAGGCACCTCGGTTGGTGCTGGGTGAACAGCATGACAATCCGGATCACCATCTATTGCAAGTATGGCTGCTCCGGGCCTTGGCCGGGCAACGGCCCCAGGGCAGCCTGCTGCTGGAAATGTTGACTCCCTCCCAGCAGCCACGGATCGACAGGGTTCGCCAGTCCCCCGCTTTGCCAGAAGACTTGCCCGGTGCGCTGGGCTGGTCGCCGGGCTGGGACTGGAGTTTGTACGGGCCGGTGGTCGAATTCGCCCTGGTTCAAGACTACCCGCTGCTGGCAGCCAATCTGGACAGCGACGAAATCCAGCGTTTCTACCAGCAAGCCCCGGGTTTGCCGGGGGCTCGCTCGAATGCTGATTCGGTGAAGCGTGTGCTGTTGGAGCAGATCCGCGAATCCCACTGCGGTCTGCTGCCGGAATCGCAAATGCCGGCAATGCTGGCAGTCCAGCAACAGCGTGACCGGCGCATGGCCGAGCGCCTGCTGCAAGCGCCGGCGCCGGCGTTGCTGTTCGCCGGAGCCTGGCATGCACGTAGAGATGTCGGCGTGCCGTTGCATGCGCTGGATCTGGGAGAGGCGCAAGCACCGACGGTCATCCTGCTGGCCCAGGAGGGCAGCGAAGTGACCGCGGCCATGGCCGACTATGCGTGGTTTACGCCTGCCACACCGCCGCAAGACTATTGCGCACAGATGCGCGAACGCTTCCAGAAGAAGTGAAATTCCAGGCAAAAAAAGACCCGGCAAGAGCCGGGTCGAATAACCGTGATTAGCCTGATGAGGAGATATCTGAAAGTCCGAACCAAGGTCTGTTCAAATATCGACCAGTCTCGCGACCGGATGTGGTAATCATAGCGATTCTCATTACCATGTCAAACATTCTTTTGCGATTGACCGGAACGTGGCGACCCCAGAGTGCGAAGCAGCACGCAAGGTCAGGCTTTGTGCCGCGTCGAAATGGCTTCCAACTGCTTGTTCAGGGCCTCTTTGCGTTCGGCGGGAATGTCATTCCAGTGCACGTCCATCAACGCGCCCTCAATCGCATACAGCAATACCTTGGAAGCCCTGAAGCCGCGGGTGCGCACGGCACGATAGGCGTCCACCGCACCGAGCCGGCGCAGATCCGAAGCGCTGTGGATGCCCACGGCGTGCAGCCACTGGGCCGATGTCTTGCCCAGGTTCTTCAGGTGTTGCAGTTCATCATTCATCAAGCCTCCTTGCGACGGCCGACTGGTGCGGTGGGCAAGCTTCTGAGCAGTGTAGCGGTCAGTAGGAAAAGCGTGATTGTTTGGTGGGATTCAATGCAAAAGCTTCTAATGCATTACGCACGATGGCGGGGGAAGAGGCGACAGGCAGTCTCATCCAGCGCAGGCGAGGGCGCTGGAGATTGTTCAGTGGCAGGCCGGCCTTGTGGAGCGGCCCGTGTGCTTCAAGGTCAACGAGTGCGATAGCGCAGCCGGGTGCCGAAATTCATCGACATCAGAATCTCATCGGCTGACAGTTCGGGCGGGAAGTAAGCACCGGAAATCTGCGCATGGGCCAGGCTCGCACCTTCCAGGGACGCTTTGCGGAAGTCGATGCCGCGCAAATCGGCGGAGCGGAAGTAGGCGTCGGTGAAGTCGACGTCGTCGGCATTCAACTCCCGCAGATCAAGTCCACGAAAATCGCCGCCGCGCATGTCGACCGGGCCTTGAGGGCGTTCGCTGTTGAAGCCTGCGATATCGTCTTTGCGCAGCAAGGCATAAAGCGGGGTATTGAGAAGCTTGGGATGGCTCATGTCATAGCACCTGTTGGTTTTATGACGCCAGTATAGTGCCACTATTTGACGGCCGTGAAGCCGGGCGTCGCTTCACGGCCGAAATAGTGACTTAGAGACCTGGCAGGCGTTGACGGATCTGCGCGACGACCACGTCGAGGGTCCCGCTTTCGTTGGTCTGTACCCGTTTACTGCAGAGGATTTCTGCCGGAGTGAGGGCTTCGCGGCTGGACTGTTGGGCGGCAATGACGGCCAGATTCGCATCGGAAGGGTCTTTCTGGTCGGCCTGGCGCTGGGCCAATCGGCTTTCGATGACGGCTTGCGGCGCCTCGCAGTCAAGGATCAGGAACGGAGCCCCGGTGGCTTCGGCGATCTTCGCCGCGGCGTCGCGTTGATCGCGCTTGAGGTACGTGGCATCGATCACGACCGGGAACCCGGCGCGCAGGATCACATCGGCGACTTCGTGCAGACGGGCGTAGGTGGCGCTGCTGGCGTCGCTGCTATAAATGCCGGCCTGTGGATCGTTAGGCACCTGCTGCTCGCCGAACAGGCGCTTGCGCTCTACATCCGAACGCAGGCGAATGGCGCCCAGTGCTTCGACCAGACGCATCGCGACGTGGCTTTTGCCTACCGCCGAAACGCCGTGAGTAATTGCCAGGAAGCGCGAAGGAATGGTGCTGTAGCTTTCCGCCAGGTTGGCGTAGTTGCGGTATTGGCGCAGAGTGGTGGCGCGCTGCACCGGATCGGCCTCGGCCGGCATGCTGAACAGTGCGATCTTGGCGCGGACGAGGGCGCGGTAGGCTTTATAGAAGTTCAGCAGTTCCAGGCCTTGGTAATCCCCGGTCAGCTCCAGGTACTGGCTGACGAAGCGTCGAGCCAGTGACTTGAGGCCACGGTCTTCCAGGTCCATGGCCAGGAACGCGGTGTCGGCGTAGACGTCGGTGAAGCGGAAAGGCTCGTTGAATTCGATGCAGTCGAAAATCACCACTTTGCCGTCGATCACGGTGATGTTGCCCAAGTGGATATCGCCGTGGCATTCGCGAATGAAGCCTTCAGCCTTGCGTTGGTTGAATAGTGGCTTAAGGCGTTCGAAGCTGCTCTCGGCCCAGGCTTGCAGCGCCTCGAGTTGCAACAAATCGGCCTTGTCGCTGAGGAACGGACGGATCTGGTCGAAGTTCTGCAGCACGGGCGCCATTACGCTTTCGGGCATGCCAGCGGCATTTTCAGCGGGCACTTGGGGCGTGGCGAGGTGGAACCGAGCGATCTGCTCGGCCATTTCGTCGATGTGCGCGGCGGTCAGTTCACCATTGGCTTGCAAAGTGCTGAGCAGTTGGCTCTGCGGAAACTGGCGCATCTTCAATGCGTATTCGATGGCCGGCCCGTCGCCGCCCAGCTGCGGAGCTTCAGCGCTGCCGGTAATAGGCAGGACTTCCAGATAGAGGTCTTGAGTCAGGCGCTGGTTGAGGCGCAGCTCTTCGCCACAGAAATGCTGGCGCGCCTCCAGGCTGGTGAAGTCGAGGAAGCCGAAGTTGGCCGGCTTCTTGATTTTATAAGCGTAAGGCCCGGTGAGCACCACCCAGGAGATATGGGTTTCGATGACCTGGAACCCTTCGACGGGATGCGGGTAAAGGGCCGGGTTTTGCAGGGCAGCGATCAGGGATTGGCTCACGGGCGATCCTTCAGAGTCGGGAAAATTCGAGGCGCTCATTATGGCGGCAAGCGAGGTTAACGCAAACCTCGCCCGCCTCATGTTGAACCACGACAAAGTGCGTATAATCCGCCGCCATGACTCGTACCCGATCCCCCCGTACCCCCAAGAAACCACCCGCCAGTCGCCTTCGACCCTGGCTGGGTTGGGCCCTTAAACTCAGCCTGGTTGGCCTTGTCGTGCTCGCCGGTTTTGCGGTCTACCTCGACGCGATCGTCCAGGAAAAGTTTTCCGGCAAGCGCTGGACCATTCCGGCCAAGGTCTACGCGAGGCCGTTGGAGCTGTTCGTCGGACAAAAGCTGAGCCGCGACGATTTCCTGACCGAACTCGATGCCTTGGGCTATCGGCGCGAGAGCGTGGCCAATGGCCCGGGGGCGGCCTCGGTCAATGGCAATACCGTCGACCTCAATACCCGGGGTTTCCAGTTCTATGAGGGCATGGAGCAGGCGCAACCGGTGCGGGTGCGTTTTTCCGGGGACTACGTGGCGGCGCTGACCGGCGCCAACAATGCCAGCCTGTCGGTGGTGCGCCTCGAGCCGCTGCTGATCGGCGGCTTGTACCCGAAGAACCTTGAAGACCGGATCCTGATCAAGATCGACCAGGTGCCGCCATTTCTGATCGATACACTGGTCGCTGTCGAAGACCGCGACTTCTATCATCACTTCGGCGTCTCGCCCAAGTCGATTGCCCGGGCGGTCTGGGTCAATACGTCCTCGGGCCACATGCGCCAGGGCGGCAGTACCCTGACCCAGCAACTGGTCAAGAACTTCTACCTGACCAACGAACGCAGCCTCACCCGCAAGCTCACCGAAGCCATGATGGCGCTGCTGCTGGAGTTGCATTACGACAAGCAGGAGATTCTGGAGGCGTACCTCAACGAGGTCTTCATCGGCCAGGATGGACAGCGCGCGGTGCACGGTTTCGGCCTCGCCAGCCAGTTCTTCTTCAGCCAGCCGCTGTCGGAGCTCAAGCTGCATCAAGTGGCGTTGTTGGTGGGCATGGTCAAGGGGCCGTCTTCTTATAATCCGCGGCGTTACCCAGAGCGTGCCCTTGAGCGGCGCAACCTGGTGCTCGATCTGTTGCAACAGCAAGGCGTGGCGACCGCCGAACAGGTCGAAGCGGCGAAAAAGATGCCCCTGGGCGTGACCAAGCGTGGCAGCCTGGCGGACAGCTCGTTCCCTGGTTTCATGGACCTGGTCAAGCGCCAGTTGCGTGAAGACTATCGCGACGAAGACTTGACCGAAGAAGGCCTGCGGATCTTCACCAGCTTCGACCCGATCCTGCAAATGAAGGCAGAGGCTTCGGTCGAGGACACCTTCAAGCGCCTAGGCGCGCGCAAGGGCGCTGATGAAGTCGAAGCCGCCATGGTGGTGACCAACCCGGAAACCGGTGAAGTCCAGGCCATGATCGGCAGCCGCCAGGCCAGTTTCGCCGGTTTCAACCGGGCCCTGGATGCGGTACGCCCGATCGGTTCGCTGATCAAGCCGGCGGTGTACCTCACCGCGCTGGAAAAACCCAGCCAGTACACGCTCACCAGTTGGTTGTCGGACGAGGAATTCTCGGTCAAGGGCGCAGACGGCCAGGTCTGGAAACCGCAGAATTATGATCGTCGTTCCCATGGCACGGTGTTCCTGTACCAGGGGCTGGCGCATTCCTACAACCTGTCGACGGCCCGGCTCGGGCTGGAAGTGGGCGTGCCGAACGTCCTCAAGACCGTGGCGCGCCTGGGCGTGAATCGCGAGTTGCCGGCTTTCCCATCGATGCTGCTGGGGGCCGGTGGCCTTGCACCCATTGAAGTGGCGGCCATGTACCAGACCCTGGCCAACGGTGGGTTCAATACACCGATGCGCGGGATCCGCAGCGTACTTACTGCCGATGGTGAACCGCTCAAGCGTTATCCGTTCCAGATCCAACAGCGTTTCGACCCGGCGTCCATTTATCTGATTCAGAGTGCGATGCAGCGGGTCATGCGTGAGGGCACCGGCAGCTCGGTCTATAACGTGCTGCCCCGCACCCTGACCCTGGCGGGCAAGACCGGTACCAGTAACGACTCGCGCGACAGCTGGTTCGCCGGTTTCAGCCAGGATCTGCTGGCCGTGGTCTGGCTCGGGCGTGATGACAACGGCAAGACCCCGTTTACCGGCGCCACCGGCGCGCTGCAGGTCTGGACCAGTTTCATGCGCAAGGCCGACCCGCTGCCGCTGGACATGCCGCAACCGGACAACATCGTCCAGGCCTGGGTCGACTCGCGTACCGGGCAGGGCTCCGACGCCAATTGCCCGGGCGCCGTGCAGATGCCGTATATTCGCGGCAGCGAGCCGCCTCCCGGTGCAGCCTGTGGCGGCCAGAATCCCGCCGAGTCGGTGATGGATTGGGTCAAGGACTGGATGAATTAAGCAAAGAGGGTTTCAAGTGAACAAGTGGTTGATTCCAGCGGTAACGGCCGTGGCTTTGCTCAGTGGCTGCTCTACCGTACAGCGCGGTTCGATTCCGGTCGTTGATTCCGGCACCGCGGTTTCCAACAGCGAGCGGATCTCGGCCAATGGCGGTTTCCGTCAAACGACCGTGAAACGTCCAGTGCAGAACCAGGCCCAGGCGATTCCACAAGGCGACAGCGGTGTGGTCGTGATGGTGCCCGGTGGCGGCGCCGCGACTTCGGCACCGATCAGCAGCACGCCGATCACGCCTGGCCCGATTACCCCAGGACCGATCGAAACCTCGCCGATCGATCAAGGCAGCTACAGCTTGCCATCGACGCCGAGCAGCATCCCGCCAGCCAGTTCGGGTGGCTTGTCCGCCGATGAGCAACTGGACGGTCCGGTCCTGGCGCTGCTGACCACTGCCCAACAGCAGCAGGCCGGTGGTGACCTCAACGGTGCTTCCTCCAGCCTGGAGCGTGCCCAGCGTGTCGCGCCTCGCGAGCCGCAGGTGCTCTATCGCCTGGCCCAGGTGCGCATGGCCCAGGGCGATGCGCCGCAAGCCGAACAGCTCGCCCGTCGCGGGTTGACGTTCACCAGCGGGCGTCCGGCCCTTCAGGCCAGCCTGTGGGAATTGATCGCCCAGGCCCGTGAGAAACAAGGCGACTCCGCCGGCGCGGCGTTGGCCCGTCAGAAAGCCAAGGTTGCCCTCTGATGGACACGCGGTTTCCACAGATCGCCGATCAACTGTTGCTCATCGAGCGGGAGTTGCGAGTCCAGGGCTGGTGGAGCAGCGTTTCGCCATCGGCCGAAGCGTTGGCCAGCGTCGAGCCGTTCGCGGTCGATACCCTGGACTTCGAACAATGGCTGCAATGGATTTTCCTGCCACGGATGAAGTCGATCCTGGAAAACGACCTGCCGCTGCCCAACGCCTCGGGCATCCTTGCGATGGCCGAGATGGTCTATGCCCAACGGCCAGGGCAGGGCGTCGGGTTGCAGCGGCTACTGGCGCAGTTCGATCAATTGATCAGTGAAGCCAGCTAACTGCCGTCACTGGCAGTGTTCTTCTATCTGTTTGCGGGTCTCATCGATCCGCTGGCGCCGCTGTTCGTCGGTGAGGCGGCGCATTTCCCCCTCCACGTCCTCGCGGACTCGCGGGTTGTTCTGCAGCTGTGCCAGGTTGGTCCGGGCCTGCTCGCAGAACTCCTTGAGCTGGGCTTCCTGCTCGGCCACCTGCTTCTTGACTTGTTGATCGATTGCCTTCTGGTCGCCAATGGCCTTGCCGGACGGTAGTGCCTGTGGCTTTGCCGGGGGCGAGGCGGATTTGATCACGGTCGTGGCTTCTGCGCCTTGCGGCGGCTGGGCATCGAAGTGGGTGACACCCTGGGCGTCCACCCATTTATAGACCTGGCCGGCCATGCACATTGGGCTCAGGCCAATCAGCAGGCCGGCCGTCAATAGGAACATTCGCATGCTGTTTCCTTGTCGTGGGTTGCGCAATTGAAGCTAACACAGTTGGGCTTTAAAGGTTTTTTCTTGCGTTCTCATGCGCTTACTTCGAATAAAGCACATAGACGACTTGACTTGCAGAGGGCGAAACAGAAGAATCCAAAGTCCGCTGTAGAGGGACTGCCAGAAGCAGGCCCACTCGGCAGATCATGAGGCGCACATCCGCGCCGACCTGTTACACCCGCAACGCGTTACCTCGCGCTGGGTGGGAAAGGCCCGCAACACTTGGGACGATCCCAATACTTGCTCAGTCAGTGCTGACGTAGTCGGCGACCACCGTCGCTCATGCTCTGCCGAGAAGTAAACCTATTAAGACCCGTCCCCTCTTTGTGGGTCGGTATTCTGGCGTTTTAGAGGTGAACAACGTGGAGCTTTTATCTGGCGGTGAGATGCTCGTCCGCTTTTTGCGTGACGAAGGCGTCAAATATATCTACGGGTACCCCGGTGGTGCTCTTCTTCATGTCTATGATGCCCTGTTCAAAGAACCGGAAGTGACCCACATCCTGGTTCGCCACGAGCAGGCCGCGACCCACATGGCTGACGGCTATGCCCGTGCCACCGGCAAGGCCGGCGTGGTCCTGGTGACATCCGGCCCTGGCGCCACGAACGCCATCACCGGTATCGCCACCGCGTACATGGACTCCATCCCGATGGTGATCATCTCTGGCCAGGTGCCCAGCACCATGGTCGGCACCGATGCGTTCCAGGAGACCGACATGATCGGTATCTCCCGGCCGATCGTGAAGCACAGCTTCATGATCAAGCACGCGTCGGAAATCCCGGAAGTGATGAAGAAGGCCTTCTACCTGGCAGAATCCGGTCGTCCGGGCCCGGTCGTGGTCGATGTCCCGAAAGACATGACCAACCCGGCCGAGAAGTTCGAATACATCTTCCCGAAAAAAGCCAAGCTGCGTTCCTATAGCCCGGCCGTGCGCGGTCATTCGGGGCAGATCCGCAAGGCCGCCGAAATGCTGTTGGCCGCCAAGCGCCCGGTGCTGTATTCGGGCGGTGGCGTGATCCTCGGCGGCGGCTCCGCGCAGCTGACCGAACTGGCGAAAATGCTCAACCTGCCGGTCACCAATACCCTGATGGGCCTGGGTGCCTATCCGGGCACTGACCGCCAGTTCATCGGCATGCTCGGCATGCACGGCAGCTACACCGCCAACCTGGCGATGCACCATGCCGATGTGATCCTGGCAGTCGGTGCGCGGTTCGACGACCGTGTGATCAACGGCGCGTCGAAATTCTGCCCGAACGCCAAGATCATCCACATCGACATCGACCCAGCGTCCATTTCCAAGACCATCAAGGCAGACGTGCCGATCGTCGGTCCTGTCGAGAGCGTGCTGACCGAAATGGTCGCGATCCTCAAGGAAATCGGCGAGACCCCGAACAAGGACGCGGTGGCCAGTTGGTGGAAGCAGGTGGATGAATGGCGTGGCGATCGCGGCCTGTTCCCTTATGACAAGGGCGACGGCAGCGTGATCAAGCCGCAGACCGTGATCGAGACTTTGTGCGAAGTGACCAAGGGCGATGCCTTTGTGACCTCCGACGTGGGCCAGCACCAGATGTTCGCCGCGCAGTACTACAAGTTCAACAAGCCTAACCGCTGGATCAACTCCGGTGGCCTGGGCACCATGGGCTTCGGTTTGCCGGCGGCCATGGGCATCCAGTTGAGCTTCCCGGATGCCGACGTCGCCTGCGTCACCGGCGAGGGCAGCATCCAGATGAACATCCAGGAACTGTCCACCTGCCTGCAGTACGGCTTGCCGGTCAAGATCGTGATCCTGAACAACGGCGTGCTGGGTATGGTTCGCCAGTGGCAGGACATGAGCTACGGCAGCCGTCACTCGCATTCCTACATGGAATCGCTGCCTGATTTCGTCAAGCTGGCCGAAGCCTATGGTCACGTTGGCGTGCGCATCACCGAATCGAAGGATTTGAAGTCGAAGATGGAGGAAGCGTTCGCCATGAAGGATCGCCTGGTGGTGATCGACATTGCGGTCGACACCAGCGAGCACGTCTACCCGATGCAGATCAAAGACGGCTCCATGCGCGATATGTGGCTGAGCAAGACGGAGCGTACCTAATCATGCGACATATTATTTCCCTGCTTCTGGAAAACGAACCGGGCGCTCTGTCTCGTGTTGTGGGCCTGTTCTCGCAGCGCAACTACAACATCGAAAGCCTGACCGTGGCGCCGACCGAAGACCCGACCCTGTCGCGTCTGACGCTGACCACTGTGGGCCACGATGAAATCATCGAGCAGATCACCAAGAACCTGAACAAGCTGATCGAGGTGGTCAAGCTGGTGGATCTGTCGGAGAGCGCTCACATCGAGCGCGAACTGATGCTGGTCAAGGTCAAGGCCACCGGCGCCCAGCGCGCCGAGATCAAACGCACTACCGATATTTATCGTGGGCAGATCGTCGATGTCAGCGCCAGCGTCTATACCGTTCAGTTGACCGGTACCAGCGACAAGCTCGACAGCTTCATCCAATCGATCGGCACTGCCTCGATCCTGGAAACCGTACGCAGTGGCGTCACCGGGATTGCCCGTGGCGACAAAGTACTGAGCATCTAAACCAAATTAGCGAATGGCCTGAACGGCCGGATAGAGGTGAAATTTCATGAAAGTTTTCTACGATAAAGACTGCGACCTGTCGATCATCCAGGGCAAGAAAGTCGCCATCATCGGCTACGGCTCCCAGGGTCACGCCCAGGCGTGCAACCTGAAAGACTCCGGCGTTGACGTGACCGTCGGCCTGCGCAAAGGCTCGGCCACCGTCGCCAAGGCAGAAGCCCATGGCCTGAAAGTGGCTGACGTGGCTTCCGCTGTTGCCGCTGCCGACCTGGTGATGATCCTGACCCCGGACGAATTCCAGGGCGCGCTGTATCGCGACGAAATCGAACCGAACATCAAGAAAGGCGCGACCCTGGCCTTCTCCCACGGCTTCTCGATTCACTACAACCAGGTTGTGCCACGCGCTGACCTGGACGTGATCATGATCGCGCCGAAGGCTCCAGGCCACACCGTGCGTTCCGAGTTCGTCAAGGGTGGCGGTATCCCTGACCTGATCGCGATCTACCAGGACGCGTCGGGCAACGCCAAGAACGTGGCCCTGTCTTACGCAGCAGGCGTGGGCGGCGGTCGTACCGGCATCATCGAAACCACCTTCAAGGACGAGACCGAAACCGACCTGTTCGGCGAGCAAGCCGTTCTGTGTGGCGGTACCGTCGAGCTGGTGAAAGCCGGTTTCGAAACCCTGGTAGAAGCAGGCTACGCGCCGGAAATGGCCTACTTCGAATGCCTGCACGAGCTGAAACTGATCGTAGACCTCATGTACGAAGGCGGTATCGCCAACATGAACTACTCGATCTCCAACAACGCTGAATACGGCGAGTACGTGACTGGTCCGGAAGTGATCAACGCCGAGTCCCGTCAGGCCATGCGCAACGCCCTGAAACGTATTCAGGACGGCGAATACGCCAAGATGTTCATCAGCGAAGGCGCCACCGGCTATCCTTCGATGACCGCCAAGCGTCGTAACAACGCTGCCCACGGCATCGAAATCATCGGTGAGCAACTGCGCTCGATGATGCCTTGGATCAGTGCCAACAAGATCGTCGACAAAGCCAAGAACTGAATCGCGAGCTTGATCGAAAAACGCGGCCCTGGCCGCGTTTTTTCGTTTGGGGGCGGCTTCTGGTATAAAGCTGCATCGTTTGCGGCCGAACCGTCGTCCCAGACGCCTGTCGAATTTTTTCACACCGTTGCAAGGTACTGTCCATGAGCGAACGTCCCGAAGAGCCGAACCAGGCTCCTGACGCCGAAAGCCTGCTGCCTATCGATGAGCACGTCGAAGAGGGCCATGACGCGGAAGGCCGTAAGGTCCGGCATCGTGGTATCTATCTGCTGCCAAACCTGTTCACCACCGCGAACCTGTTCGCCGGCTTCTATTCCATCATCAGTTCCATGAGTGCCCAGGCCGCACTGAGCGCTGGCGACAGTACGGGGGCGAGTCGCTACTTCGCCTTCGCCGCCATTGCGATCTTTGTCGCCATGGTACTTGACGGTCTGGACGGGCGTGTTGCCCGTATGACCAACACCCAGAGCGCGTTCGGCGCCGAGTACGATTCGCTGTCCGACATGGTCGCCTTTGGTGTGGCCCCAGCCTTGCTGGCGTTCGGATGGGCGCTGGGGGACATGGGCAAGGTTGGCTGGATGGTTGCCTTTATCTATGTCGCCGGTGCGGCGTTGCGCCTGGCGCGTTTCAATACTCAGGTCGGCAAGGCTGACAAGCGCTACTTCATCGGGCTGGCCAGCCCGGCCGCGGCGGGGGTGGTGGCAGGTGTCGTCTGGGCGTTCAGCGACTATGGCATCCAGGGGTCGAAAATGTCGTTCCTGGTGGCGCTGCTGGTAGCTGCGGCCGGGATGCTGATGGTCAGCAACATCAAGTACAACAGCTTCAAGGAGCTGGACTTGAAAGGGCGCGTGCCATTCGTTGCGATCCTGGCGGTGGTGCTGGTATTTGCAGTGGTCTTCAGCGATCCGCCGCGTATTCTGCTGCTGGTGTTCCTCGCCTATGCCGCTTCCGGACCGGTGCAGTACTTGCTGCGTCTTCGCCGGCGCTAAATGTTGCCTTAATGTAATTTCCCCCATACTCCGCAGTCTATTGGTGCACCTGCCCTCCAATGCTGCGGAGTCGTCATGCTGATCAAGATCTCCAAGCCGTCCGACTGCCGTGAATCGGACGTCACGCCTGAGTCCCTCTACCTCTCCCGTCGGCAGATGCTCGGCGGGGCCATGGCTGGTATTGCCGTGAGTAGCCTGCCGCGTTGGGCCGGGGCTGCCGATGCGGCGCGGTATGCCGGTGTCGAGCCTGGCAAGGCGCCGTCCTGGTTTGCCGAGAAGCTGCCGTCTACCCAATGGGGGGCGGTCACCGTCAATGAACCCATCACGCCGTTCAAAGACGCTACCCATTACAACAATTTCTATGAGTTCGGGACCGACAAGGGGGATCCGGCCGCCAATGCCGGGTCCTTGAAAACCGAACCCTGGAGCGTGGTGGTCGATGGGGAGGTGGGCAAGCCGGGACGCTATGGGTTGGAAGACTTCATGAAGCCCTATCAGCTGGAGGAGCGGATTTACCGGCTGCGTTGTGTGGAGGCCTGGTCGATGGTCATCCCGTGGATCGGCTTTCCTATCTCTGCTTTGCTCAAGCAGGTCGAGCCGACCTCAAAGGCCAAGTACATCCGTTTTGAAACCTTGCAGGATCCCAAGGTCATGCCGGGACAGCGCTCAGGGTTCGCTTTGATCGACTGGCCGTATGTAGAAGGGTTGCGATTGGACGAGGCAATGAACCCGTTGGCGATCCTGGCGGTAGGGATGTATGGGCGGGAGCTGCCGAACCAGAACGGCGCCCCATTGCGGTTGGTGGTGCCGTGGAAGTATGGGTTTAAAAGCGTGAAGTCCATCGTGCGCATCAGCCTGGTCAGTGAACAGCCGAAAACCACCTGGCAGAGTATCGCCGCCGATGAATACGGGTTCTATGCCAACGTCAACCCGACGGTCGATCATCCGCGCTGGACCCAGGCCCATGAGCGTCGTTTGCCGAGCGGTCTGTTCAGTCCCAATGTGCGCGATACCCTGATGTTCAACGGTTATCAGGAGGAAGTGGCTTCCTTGTATGCCGGGATGGATTTGAGGAAGGACTACTGATGCGTTTTGCTGCGTGGCGAATCAGCGTTTTTGTAGCGTCGGCAATCTGGCCGTTGCTCTGGCTCTACGAGGCGCTGATGAATTCATTGGGACCTGACCCGGGCAAAGTACTGGTGGATCGGCTCGGGTTGGGAACGCTGATTCTGCTACTGATCACTTTGAGCATGACGCCGCTGCAGAAATTGACGGGGTGGGCGGGGTGGATCGCGGTCAGGCGTCAGTTGGGACTGTGGTGCTTTGCTTATGTTGTCATGCACCTGAGTGGGTATGCGGCGTTCATATTGGGATTTGACTGGTCTCAGTTGGGCGTCGAGCTGAGTAAGCGGCCTTACATCATTGTTGGGGCGCTAGGGTTCCTGGGGCTTTTGGTTTTGGCGCTCACGTCCAATCGTTACAGTCAGCGACGACTGGGTGGGCGCTGGAAGAAACTGCATCGCCTCGTCTACCTGATCCTCGGGCTTGGATTGCTGCATATGCTTTGGATTGTACGTGCAGATCTGCTGGAGTGGGCGGTGTATGCCTTTATAGGTGCCGTGCTGTTGCTGCTTCGGCTTCCACCAGTTGCCCGTCGTATCCCGCGTTTAAAGGGGCGGAAAGTCATTTCTGCAACAAAAGTGTAATTAAGGGTTGACGGCAGATTTCAGATGTCTATAATTCGCCCCACTTCCGGCGCAGTAGAAACGGAAAACTCCTTGAGATTCAATAAGTTGCGATGTTTTCGACAGCGGCCTGCTTCAGTTTATCGAAGCCTGGAAGGAGTCGGTGGGGCGGTGTTGTAGAGCCCTGTTGACGGTTCGATCCTCTCGGTCGAAAGCGGTGAAAAAGAGGTGTT
>Ga0268255_10000250_pt1 | contig 42837 bp, 33 predicted proteins | sample AgamicOrMarz_FD_200256 | JGI IMG/M metagenome (GOLD analysis project Ga0268255, IMG submission 200256) | Agave microbial communities from Guanajuato, Mexico - Or.Ma.rz (v2) (version 3) | ecosystem: Host-associated > Plants > Phyllosphere > Phylloplane/Leaf | place: Guanajuato, Mexico...
GTGGTAAGCCGCCTGACCAGCCAGAAAGGGCTGGATCTGGTGCTGGAAGCCCTGCCGGGGCTGCTGGAGCAGGGCGGCCAGCTGGCGCTGCTCGGCGCGGGCGATCCGGTTCTGCAGGAGGGCTTCCTGGCCGCTGCGGCGGAACACCCCGGTCAGGTGGGCGTGCAGATTGGCTATCACGAAGCGTTCTCACACCGCATCATGGGCGGCGCGGACGTTATTCTGGTGCCGAGCCGCTTTGAGCCTTGCGGCCTGACGCAGCTCTATGGCCTGAAATACGGCACGCTGCCGCTGGTGCGGCGCACCGGCGGGCTGGCGGACACGGTTTCCGACAGCTCTCTGGAGAACCTGGCGGACGGCATCGCCAGCGGGTTTGTGTTTGAAGACAGTAATGCCTGGTCGCTGCTGCGCGCCATTCGGCGTGCGTTCGTCTTGTGGTCCCGGCCATCCCTGTGGCGCTATGTGCAACGTCAGGCGATGTCCATGGACTTTAGCTGGCACGTGGCGGCGCAGTCATACCGCGACCTTTATAAACGCTTGATGTAACGAGGCGAAGTGACAGATATGAACGCTCCTTTTAGCTACTCTTCACCGACACTCAGCGTTGAGGCGTTAAAGCACTCCATCGCCTATAAGCTGATGTTCACCATCGGGAAAGATCCGGTTATCGCCAACAAACACGAGTGGCTGAACGCCACGCTGTTTGCCGTGCGTGACCGCATGGTCGAACGCTGGCTGCGCTCCAACCGCGCTCAGCTTTCGCAGGAAACGCGGCAGGTTTACTACCTGTCAATGGAATTTTTGATTGGCCGTACCCTGTCTAACGCGCTGCTGTCGCTCGGTATCTATGAAGACGTGAAAAACGCGCTCGAAGAGATGGGGCTGGACCTGGAAGAGCTGATCGACGAAGAGAACGACCCCGGCCTCGGCAACGGCGGCCTTGGGCGTCTTGCCGCCTGCTTCCTCGACTCGCTGGCGACCCTGGCGCTGCCGGGGCGCGGCTACGGCATTCGCTATGACTACGGGATGTTCAAACAGAACATCGTTGACGGGCGTCAGAAGGAGTCCCCGGACTACTGGCTGGAGTACGGCAACCCGTGGGAGTTCAAACGCCACAACACGCGCTACAAGGTGCGCTTCGGCGGACGTATTCAGCAGGAGGGTAAACGCTCCCGCTGGGTCGAAACCGAAGAGATCCTCGCCGTGGCCTATGACCAGATCATCCCCGGCTACGATACCGATGCCACCAACACGCTGCGCCTGTGGAGCGCCCAGGCGAGTAGCGAGATCAACCTCGGTAAGTTCAACCAGGGCGACTACTTCGCAGCAGTGGAAGATAAAAACCACTCCGAGAACGTGTCCCGCGTACTCTATCCGGACGACTCAACCTACTCGGGGCGTGAGCTGCGCCTGCGTCAGGAGTATTTCCTCGTTTCTTCGACGATCCAGGACATCCTCAGCCGTCACCATCAGCTGCACAAAACCTACGCCAACCTTGCGGATAAAATCGCGATTCACCTCAACGACACCCATCCGGTGCTGTCGATTCCTGAGCTGATGCGTCTGCTGATTGACGAACATAAGTTCAGTTGGGACGAGGCGTTCGAGGTGACCTGCCAGGTGTTCTCCTACACCAACCATACGCTGATGAGCGAAGCGCTGGAGACTTGGCCGGTGGATATGCTCGGTAAAATCCTGCCGCGCCATCTGCAGATCATCTTCGAGATTAACGACTACTTCCTGAAGACGTTGCAGGAGCAGTATCCGAACGACACCGGCCTGCTGAGCCGCGCGTCGATCATCGATGAGTCCAACGGACGCCGCGTGCGCATGGCCTGGCTGGCGGTGGTGATCAGCCACAAGGTCAACGGGGTGTCCGAGCTGCACTCGAACCTGATGGTGCAGTCGCTGTTTGCTGATTTTGCCAAAATCTTCCCGACGCGCTTCTGCAACGTGACCAACGGCGTAACGCCGCGGCGCTGGCTGGCGCTGGCGAACCATCCGTTATCCGGCGTGCTGGACCAGAACATTGGCCGCACCTGGCGCACCGATTTGAGCCAGCTGAGCGAGTTAGAGCAGCACATCGATTTTCCGACGGTGAACAAAGCGGTGCGCGAAGCGAAGCTGCTGAACAAGAAGCGTCTGTCGGTCTGGCTGGCTATGCACCTGAACGTTGTGGCTAATCCGAAGGCGCTGTTCGACGTTCAAATCAAGCGTATCCACGAATACAAACGTCAGCTGATGAACGTGCTGCACGTCATCACCCACTACAACCGCATCAAGGCGGATCCCACCGCCGACTGGGTGCCGCGCGTGAAAATCTTCGCCGGTAAAGCGGCATCGGCGTATTACATGGCGAAGCACATTATTCATCTTATCAATGATGTGGCGAAGGTGATCAACACCGATCCGGTCATTGGCGACAAGCTGAAGGTGGTCTTTATCCCCAACTACAGCGTGAGCCTGGCGCAGATGATCATTCCGGCGGCGGATCTCTCCGAGCAGATTTCCACGGCGGGAACGGAGGCTTCCGGGACCAGTAACATGAAGTTTGCCCTGAACGGCGCGCTGACCATCGGCACGCTGGACGGTGCCAACGTCGAGATGCTGGAACATGTGGGCGCGGAGAATATCTTTATCTTCGGTAACACCACGGAAGAGGTGGAGGCGCTGCGCAGGCAGGGCTACCAGCCGCGTGAGTATTATGAGCAGGACGAGGAGCTGCGCCAGGTGTTGACGCAAATCGCGACCGGTCTCTTTAACCCTGATGAGCCGGGCCGCTACCGTGACCTGGTGGATTCGCTGATTAACTTCGGCGACCACTATCAGGTGCTGGCGGATTACCGCAGCTACGTGGATTGCCAGGATAAAGTGGACGATCTGTATCGCCAGCAGGAGAAGTGGACCAGCGCCGCGATGCATAACATCGCCAACATGGGGTATTTCTCGTCGGACAGAACCATCAAGGAGTATGCCGACACCATCTGGCATATTGATCCGGTGCGGTTGTAAAACAAAGCCGGGTGGCGGCTCCGCCTTACCCGGCCTACTCGATCCTGTAGGCCCGGTAAGCGCAGCGCCACCGGGCATTTTTTTCACCCTCAGGACGCGAGTGACAACTCACGCTTTCCCGCATGTTGTGCCAGCCACTGCGCCACGCGCGACTGCTCCTCGGCGTTAAGCCACATCCCTTCTTTGGTACGACGCCAGATGGCATCTTCCAGACGGCGCACCCATTCGTGCTCCACCAGATAGCGCAGCTCGGCTTCGTACAGCTCATGGCCGAAATGCTCGCCCAGATCCGCCAGCGTTTTCGCCTCACCGAGGATCAGGTCGGTATTGCTGCCATACGTACGGGCGTAGTGGCGCGCCATGCCTTCGGTAATGAACGGATAGCGACGGCGCAGCTTCGCCGCGAAATCATCGCGGTTATCGCCAATATCACCGCCGGGCAGTACCGCCTCTTTGGTCCATGCCGGGCCGATGCCTTTATAGTACGGGGCCAGTTTTTCCAGCGCGTGCTCGGCCAGCTTGCGGTAGGTGGTGAGCTTGCCGCCAAAGACCGACAGCAGCGGAGCCTGGCCGTCCACGTCATGAATATCGAGCGTGTAATCGCGGGTGATGGCCTGCGGCGAATCGGATTCGTCATCGCACAGCGGACGCACGCCGGAGTAGGTCCAGACCACGTCATCACGCGCCAGCTGTTTCTTAAAGTGCGCGTTATACACCTTCAGCAGGTAGTTCACTTCGCTCTCGTCGATCTCGACGTGTTTCGGATCGCCTTTGTACTCCACGTCGGTGGTGCCGATGATGGAGAACTCATCCATCCACGGGATCACAAACACGATGCGCTTGTCTTCGTTCTGCAGGATATACGCCTGCTTCTGCGTATGGACGCGCGGCACAACGATGTGGCTGCCTTTAATCAGGCGGATACCGTAAGGCGAAGGCAGGTGCATACCGTCATCAAAGAACTGTTTCACCCACGGACCGGTGGCGTTCACCAGGCCGCGCGCTTTCCAGCTGAATTTCTCGCCGGTATCCGCGTCTTCCGCTTCCACAATCCACAGGCCGTTTTCACGGCGGGCCGCGGTAGCGCGGGTGCGGGTTTTCACCTCGCCGCCTTTCTTCTCGACCATTTGCGCATTGGCCAGTACCAGACGCGCATCGTCCACCCAGCAGTCGGAATATTCGAATCCGCGCACGATTTCAGGTTTCAGGACCGATTCTGAGCCAAAACGCAAGCCGTTCGATCCCGGCAGGCTGGTGCGTTTGCCGAGATGATCGTACATAAACAGGCCGATGCGGATCATCCACGCCGGGCGCAGATGCGGGCGATGCGGCAGACGAAAGCGCATCGGGATCGCCAGATGCGGCGCCATCTTCAGCAGCACTTCGCGTTCAGCTAAGGCTTCACTGACCAGACGGAATTCGTAGTGTTCCAGGTAGCGCAGGCCGCCATGAATCAGTTTGGAGCTGGCGGACGACGTCGCACAGGCGAGATCGTTAGCTTCCAGCATCAGCACGGATAAACCGCGTCCTGCGGCATCAACCGCAATACCGGCACCGTTGATGCCCCCGCCTATCACAATCAGATCTTTGGTTTCCATAACACCCTCATGCACTTTCGTTAAAGCTCAGAAATGTTCGATATCGCTCATAATAGCAAAGGAACGCGCCTTTGGTAACATCAAAAAAACAATTTAGAGTGATATGGATAACATAATGGCGTTTACCCGCCGCCAGGACGTACACTACGGGGTAAAATAGTGCGGCTTGATGCCCTCACCCCAACCCTCTCCCACGGGGAGAGGGGGATCCCTTTCCCTCTCCCGCCGGGAGAGGGCAGGGTGAGGGGAAAAACCGCGCCACACCTGAACACAAGATGAGAACACCATGGATCAGTTTGAATGTATTAACGTAGAAGAAGCCCACCAGAAGATGCACCAGGGAAAAGCGGTGCTAGTGGACATCCGCGATCCGCAGAGCTTTGCGATGGGCCATACGCCGGGCGCGTTCCATCTCACCAACGACACGCTGGGCGCGTTTATGCGCGATAACGACTTCGAAACGCCGGTGATGGTGATGTGCTACCACGGCAACAGCAGCAAAGGCGCGGCGCAGTACCTGCTTCAGCAGGGTTACGATGCGGTGTACAGCGTTGATGGCGGCTTCGATGCCTGGCATCGCCATTTCCCGGCAGAAGTTGAGTACGCGTTTGAGCGCTGATCTCGCTATACTGTCCTCTTTTGTGTGGAAATAAGCGACCGCCGCCCATGTTGATGATCACCTCCTTTACCAACCCGCGCGTCGCCCAGGCGTTTGTCGACTATATGGCGACGCAGGGCGTTATCCTTACCCTTCAGCAACATACGCAAACCGACGTCTGGCTCGCCGACGAAAGCCAGGCCGCACGCGTCAACGAGGAGCTGGCGCGTTTCCTTGAGAATCCCGCCGACCCGCGCTACCTCGCCGCGAGCTGGCAGTCCGGCCAGACGGGAAGCGGGCTGCAATACCGTCGTTTTCCTTTTATCGCCACGCTGCGCGAACGCGCCGGGCCGTTTACGCTGCTGCTGATGGCGGCCTGTATTCTGGTCTTTATCATTATGAACGTGGTCGGCGACCAGCCCGTGATGCTTGCGCTGGCGTGGCCGTACGATCCCTCCCTGCAGTTTGACGTCTGGCGTTACTTCACCCACACGCTGATGCACTTCTCGGTGATGCATATTCTCTTCAACCTGCTGTGGTGGTGGTACCTCGGCGGTATCGTTGAGAAGCGACTGGGCAGCGGCAAGCTGATTGTGCTTACCGTGATTAGCGCCCTGCTGAGCGGCTATGTGCAGCATAAATTCAGCGGGCCATGGTTCGGCGGCCTGTCCGGCGTGGTCTACGCCCTGATGGGGTACGTCTGGCTCAGGGGCGAGCGCGACCCGGAGAGCGGCATCTATCTGCAGCGCGGATTAATCGCCTTTGCGTTAATATGGCTTATTGCCGGATGGTTTGATCTGTTTGGTATGTCCATTGCCAACGGTGCCCACGTCACCGGTCTGGCCGTCGGGCTGGCGATGGCCTTCGCCGACACGCTCCATGCGCGAAAACGAACATAATTCCAGGGATATTTCATGAAACAAACGCAGCGTCATGACGCCATTATCGAACTGGTAAAAAAACAGGGATACGTCAGTACCGAAGAGCTGGTGGAACAGTTTGCCGTCAGCCCGCAAACCATTCGTCGCGATTTAAACGACCTGGCCGATCAAAGCCGTATTCTGCGCCATCACGGTGGGGCGGCGCTGCCGTCCAGCTCGGTGAACACCTCCTGGCACGACCGTAAGGCGACACAAACGGCGGAGAAAGAGCGTATTGCGCGTAAGGTCGCCAGCCAGATCCCCAACGGCGCGACGCTGTTTATTGATATCGGTACCACGCCAGAGGCGGTTGCGCACGCGCTGCTGCAACACGAGAACCTGCGCGTGGTCACCAACAACCTGAACGTCGCCAATACCCTGATGCAGAAAGATGATTTCCGCATCATTCTCGCGGGTGGCGAACTGCGCAGCCGCGACGGCGGGATCATCGGCGAAGCGACGCTCGATTTCATCTCTCAGTTCCGCCTCGATTTCGGCATTCTGGGGATCAGCGGTATCGACAGCGACGGCTCGCTGCTGGAGTTTGATTACCATGAAGTTCGCACCAAGCGTGCGATCATTGAGAATTCACGCCACGTGATGCTGGTGGCGGACCACTCCAAGTTTGGCCGAAACGCGATGGTGAATATGGGCAGCATCAGCATGGTCAACGCGCTTTACACTGACGTGATGCCCCCGGCGGGCGTGTTGCAGGTGATTAAAGATAATAATTTGCAGTTAGAGTTGTGTTGATCGGTCTTTCTCCCTCTCCCTGTGGGAGAGGGCCGGGTGAGGGCATCAGGCCGCACAAAACCTACACGCCATACCCCATCATCTTCAGCAGCTGCTGCGCATGCTGCACCGCATCCTGACGATGCGCCACGCCGAGCTTCTGATACAGATTACGGATGTGCGTCTTAATGGTCGTCGCCGCGACGGCCAGCTCGCCGGCAATCTGCTCATTGCTGTACCCTGAATAGATCAGCCCCAGCACCTGCCATTCACGCTGGGTGAGCGGACTGGTGCGGATAAGTTCCGGCACTTCGGGGTGGTTCAGCAAACGTTCGACGAAATTCTCGTCAAAATGGGCGAACTTGTGCCGATGGTGCTGATTAATCTCACGCAGAATGCGCTGGGCGCGGTGCTGGTCCAGCTCCGGCAGCGTGTTGAGCTGAATCAACTGGCGCAGCTGTTGCGCCATCACTTCACCCTCAATCACAAAGTGGCTGATAAACCCGGTGCGGTTAGCCAGCTGCAGCGCTTCCAGCAGCACGCGCTGCGCGTCGTTTTTGCGACCCGCCTGCCAGTAAAGCTGGTTGAGCAGCAGCAGGTTGCGGTTCAGATCGCTCATCAGGCGCAGGCTGCGGGCGTTTTCGTTCAACTCTTCCAGCACAATTTCGGCAGGCTCAAATTCACCGAGCAGGATCTGCACGCGGGCAATGTTTCGCCACTGGCTTTGCAGGAAGTGGTTATTGGCAAATTCAGGTTTCGGCGTGTGGCGCAGCCAGTTGGCGGCGGATTTTTTGTCGCCGGTCATCTGCCAGTAAATCACCCGGACCTTATCGGCGTTGGAAACCCAGTCGCTGTGGTACTGGCCGTTGCCGAGCAGGTTTTCCAGGCGGTTAAGATGGTTGCGCGCATTGTCCAAATCCCCACGCGCCAGCGAGCATTGCACCAGCAGCGCCAGGCATTGCAGTTGCTGCTGCGGCTGGAAACTGGAGAGCACGTTCACGCCCTGACGCGCGGCGCTTTCCGCCTCGTCCAGACGCGACCACGCCCACAGCAGCTGAGCGCGAATGCGCAGCAGGAACTCGTGCATCGGCAGCTGTTCCAGATGCTGCTCACGAATAAGCTGGAAGGCTTTTTCCTGGTTCTCCCAGGCGGCCTGCAGGAACCCCTGCGCGAATAAAATCTCGCTTTGCTGGATCAGGCTCCACAGCGCGTAATGCCACACGTCATGGCGGCGCGCCATCTGTTCGGTTTGCTGCATCAGTGACAGCGAGCGCGTCAGGTCGCCTTTGCAGTGCAGCACTTCCCCGTGTACCGAGGTCGCCACAATGCGGCTGTAGAAGTTCGCCAGCGGCAGCTCGTCCAGCGCGACCATCGCCAGACGTTCGGCCTCTTCCGGGTCGCCATCGTTGATAGCCACCTGGGCGCGCAGCGCGTTGAACTCGCCGTGCAGGGTGGCGTCCATCTCGCTTTCCATCTCCTGCTCGGCGCGCGCCAGCAGCGTATTCACTTCGCTGTAGCGATGCTGGCTCTGCATCAGCCAGGCCTGCAGCAGCACCAGGCGCGGGTTTTCCAGCAGGCTTTCCCACGGCAGCGCTTTTAAGGACTCTTCAAGCAGCGTCAGTTCGCTGTGGTTAAACAGCCCCCACGCATGGTTGAGCAGAATATCGCGCAGCATGTTGGCATCACCGGCGGCCAGCGCATGGTGGATCGCCTCGCTTGGGAAGCCCTGAGCCATCCAGCTCTCGGCGGCGGCGCGGTGGATCTGCGGCAGTTCGGCGGCCAGCTCCCACTGGCAGCGCTGGCGCAGGAAGCTGCCAAACAGCGGGTGATAGCTGAACCATTCGCCGGGATCGTCCATCCGCGTCAGAAAGAGTCCCTGACGTTCAATCTCTTCGAGCTGAAGCTGGCCGTTTTCCGTGCCGGTGACGCGCATAATCAGCGCGTCGTTCATGGAGCGCAGCAGGGAGCTTTTGAGCAGGAAGTTACGGGTAGAGGGATCAACGCTGTCCAGCACCTCGTCCACCAGATAATCCGACAGATGGCTGGCATTGATGCCTGCCAGACGACGCGCGGACTGATGCGTCGGGCTGTTATTTTGTCGCGCAGAGAGGGCAATGAGCTGCAGGGCGGTCGCCCAGCCGGCAACGTCATCGCACAGACGGCTGCTCTCGGAGGCTTCAATCGGGGAGGTCAGGCGGCAGTCAAAGAACTGTTTGGCTTCCTGATGGGTAAAGGCCAGCTGCTGGCTGCCCACCTCGAGAAGCTGATCGCGCACGCGCAGGTTTGCGATGCCGAGCTGCGGTAAATTGCGCGACAGCACCACCAGGGTGAGATTTTCCGGCTGATGGCGCAGGAAAAAGCGCATCGACTCATGAATAACCGGGTTGGTGATCAGATGGTAATCATCAATCACCACGTACAGCGGACGATGCCATTCGGCCAGTTCAATAAAGAGCTGTGAGAAAAGGGAAGACAGGCTGGCGTACTGGCGTTTTTGCACCATCACTTCGCTGGCTACGCAGTGGCCGTTGGTGGCCTGCTGAAGGGCAGCAATTAAATAACTGGCAAAACGCTCCTGCTGGTTATCGCCCTCATCAAGGGAGTACCAGCCGAGATCGCTTTTGCCCGCCGCCCACTGTGAAATGAGCGTTGTCTTTCCATAACCTGCAGGGCTCGTCACCAGCGCCAGTCGGAAATTATGCGCGCCGGAAAGTTTAGCCAGCAGACGCTCGCGGACCACCGTGTGGTCGAGGCGAACCGGGCGACTTAATTTGGACGGAATCAACATAGTTTTCACTTCACTGTGGGGAACGAGAAATTTATTTTTTTTGCGCTTCGTAATTAATAGATATAAGGTCGGTGAATAGAAGAACTATTGCAAGTTATGTCTGGGTTTTGTGCCTCTGAATTTGCACTGTGTCACAAAACATTCCGGCAGGCGGCGGAACTTTTTAAAAATGGCCCTCGTGCCGCATGGATACTGGTTTGTTTGCATGACATGCGCTTACGCTGAAACGGGTTTCATAACGGGATAATCACGCCCGCGTTAATAAAGTTTGGGTAATGTTCAGCAGGCGTAATACTTCTCTGAGAAACCTCTTATTTGCAAAAAGCGTATTCTCTGTAAGTAATCATTTCGACGTGAATTAATTTCTTACGAAACGGCACTTCATTTTTTTGACACTCTTCCCGGTTATCTTCTCGCCTTCAACGCACACTGCCGCCTGGCGCGCAAAGTGGCCTCGATCACACTTTTCTGCTCATCCCCGCTACTCCTCCCTGGCTAATCCTTTACGGGAGGAGGAAGTGGCGTAATGAGCCAGGCACACTAGCGCCAGTGGTTAATTTTCTCTCTACAGGATGCCGATTCCCTATGTCACAGCCTACCTTCAACAAAGCTCAATTTCAGGCTGCCCTGACGCGTCAGTGGCAGCGTTTTGGCCTTCATGCTGCAAACGAAATGACGCCCCACCAGTGGTGGCAGGCGGTGAGCGGTGCGCTCGCAGAGCAACTGGATGCTCAGCCGGTGGCGAAGCCCGTTAAGGGCCAGCGTCACGTGAACTATATTTCGATGGAATTCCTGATTGGGCGCCTTACCGGCAACAACCTTCTTAACCTCGGCTGGTATCAGGAGGTGGGCGATGTGCTGAAAGAGCACGACGTTAACCTGACCGACCTGCTGGAAGAAGAGACCGACCCGGCGCTGGGCAACGGTGGTTTAGGGCGTCTGGCGGCCTGCTTCCTCGACTCCATGGCAACCGTCGGCCAGTCGGCCATCGGTTATGGCCTGAACTATCAGTACGGCCTGTTCCGTCAGTCGTTCGCCGACGGGCATCAGATGGAAGCGCCGGATGACTGGCATCGCAACACCTATCCGTGGTTCCGCCACAACGCGCAGCTGGATGTGCAGGTGGGCATTGGCGGGAAAGTCTCGAAGCAAGGCCTCTGGGAGCCAGCGTTTACTCTTACCGGTGAAGCCTGGGACCTGCCGGTGCTCGGTTACCGTAACGGCGTCTCACAGCCGCTGCGCCTGTGGCAGGCGAAGCACGCGCATCCGTTCAACCTGACCAAATTCAACGACGGCGATTTCCTGCGTGCCGAGCAGCAGGGCATCGACGCCGAAAAACTGACTAAAGTGCTCTACCCGAACGACAACCATCTGGCGGGTAAAAAGCTGCGCCTGATGCAGCAGTACTTCCAGTGCGCCTGCTCCGTGGCGGATATTCTGCGCCGTCATCATCTGGCGGGCCGTAAGCTGGCACAGTTGCCGGACTTCGAAGTGATTCAGCTCAACGACACGCACCCGACGATTGCGATCCCTGAGCTGCTGCGCGTGCTGATCGATGAGCATCAGCTGAGCTGGGATGACGCCTGGGCGATTACCAGCCGCACCTTTGCCTACACCAACCACACCCTGATGCCGGAAGCGCTGGAGTGCTGGGATGAGAAGCTGGTGAAAACCCTGCTGCCGCGCCACATGCAGATCATCAACACGATTAACGACCAGTTTAAAACGCTGGTGGAGAAAACCTGGCCGGGTGATAACGCCGTCTGGGCGAAGCTGGCCGTGGTGTATGACAAACAGGTGCGCATGGCGAACATGTGCGTGGTGAGCGGCTTTGCGGTCAACGGCGTGGCGGCGCTGCACTCCGACCTGGTGGTGAAAGATCTGTTCCCGGAATATCACCAGCTGTGGCCGACCAAATTCCACAACGTGACCAACGGCATCACGCCGCGCCGCTGGATCAAGCAGTGCAACCCGCTGCTGGCGGGCCTGCTGGACAAGACGCTGAAGAAAGAGTGGGCCAACGATCTGGACCAGCTCATCAGTCTGGAAAAACAGGCCGACAACGCCAAATTCCGCGAGCAGTACCTTGCCATCAAGCGGGAGAACAAAGTTCGCCTGGCGGCGTTTGTGAAGATGCGCACCGGAATTGAGATCAACCCGAACGCTATTTTTGATATCCAGATTAAGCGCCTGCACGAGTACAAGCGCCAGCACCTGAACCTGCTGCACATTCTGGCGCTGTACAAGGAGATCCGCGAGAACCCGCAGGCCGACCGCGTGCCGCGTGTGTTCCTGTTCGGTGCGAAAGCCGCGCCGGGCTACTATCTGGCGAAAAACATCATCCTCGCCATTAATAAGGTTGCGGCGGCGATCAACAACGATCCGAAGGTGGGCGACAAGCTGAAGGTGGTGTTCCTGCCGGACTACTGCGTCTCGGCGGCGGAAATGCTGATCCCGGCGGCGGATATCTCTGAGCAGATCTCAACGGCGGGTAAAGAAGCCTCCGGTACGGGCAACATGAAGCTCGCGCTGAACGGCGCGCTGACCGTCGGCACCCTGGACGGTGCGAACGTCGAAATCGCCGAGAAGGTTGGGGAAGAGAACATCTTTATCTTCGGCCATACTGTTGAAGAAGTGAAAGCCATCAAAGCCAAAGGCTACGACCCGGTGAAGTGGCGTAAAAAAGACAAAGTGCTGGATGCAGTACTGAAAGAGCTGGAGAGCGGTAAATACAGCGACGGCGATAAGCACGCGTTCGACCAGATGCTGCACAGCATGGGCAAACAGGGCGGCGACCCGTACCTGGTGATGGCGGACTTCACGGCCTACGTGGATGCGCAAAAGCAGGTCGATGTGCTGTACCGCGACCAGGAGGCCTGGACCCGCGCGTGTATCCTGAATACCGCCCGCTGCGGCATGTTCAGCTCTGACCGCTCAATCCGTGACTATCAGGCTCGTATCTGGCAGGCAAAACGCTAAGGAAGCGCGATGGAGAGTAAACGTCTGGATAGCGCCGCGCAGGCGGCGGGGATTAGCCTCAGTTACATTAATGCTCACGGCAAACCACAGTCTATTGGCGCTGAAACCAAAAGACGTTTGCTGGATGCCATGCACAACACCGGCGCGAAAGCGTCGGCCTCCCCGGTGCCGAACGTCAAGGTCTTTACCGCGGGCAAAAAAATGTCGCTGACGGTGGAGGGGCACGGCGAGTTTAGCTGGCAGCTCACTACCGAAGCGGGGCAGGCGCACACAGGCCACGCCACTGGCGGCAAACGCTTTACCCTTCCGGCAAAACTGCCGGAGGGCTACCACACGTTAACGCTCACCCAGAATGACAAGCCGTTCGCCTGCCGGGTGATCGTTGCGCCGAAGCGCTGCTATGAGCCGCAGGCGCTGGTGGAGGGCAAAAAGCTGTGGGGTGCCTGCGTGCAGCTCTACACGCTGCGCTCCGACAGTAACTGGGGCATCGGCGACTTCGGCGATTTGAAAAAGATGCTCTCGTCAGTGGGTGAGCGCGGCGGGGCGTTTATCGGCCTCAACCCAATCCACGCGCTCTATCCGGCGAACCCGGAAAGCGCCAGCCCGTACAGCCCGTCCTCGCGTCGCTGGTTAAACGTCATTTATATCGACGTTAACGCGCTGGATGATTTCAAAAACAGCAAAGAGGCGCAGGCGTGGTGGAGGCTGGAGACCACGCAGCAGATGCTGAAGCAGGCACGCGACGCCGAGTGGGTGGACTACTCTGCCGTCACCTCGCTGAAAATGGCCGCGCTGCGCCTGGCGTGGAAGGGGTTTGCGAAGCGCGATGACGAGCAGATGGCCGCTTTCCGTCAGTTTGTTGCCCGGGAGGGCGAGAGCCTTTACTGGCAGGCGGCATTCGATGCGCTGCACGCATACCAGGTGAAGGAAGACGAGATGCGCTGGGGCTGGCCGGTATGGCCGAAGGCGTATCAACGGGTGGATACCCCGGAAGTAAAAGCCTTCTGTAAAAAATATGCCGACGAGGTGGATTTTTATCTCTGGCTGCAGTGGCTGGCGTACAGCCAGTTTGCCGCCTGCTGGCAGGTGAGCCAGGGCTATAACATGCCGATTGGCCTGTACCGTGATCTGGCGGTTGGCGTGGCAGAGGGCGGGGCGGAAACCTGGTGCGACCGCGAGCTTTACTGCCTGAAAGCCTCCGTGGGCGCGCCGCCGGACATCCTCGGCCCGCTGGGCCAGAACTGGGGCCTGCCGCCGATGGATCCGCACGTCATGGCCGCTCGCGCTTACCAGCCGTTCATCGATCTGCTGCGCGCGAATATGCAGAACTGCGGCGCGCTGCGCATTGACCATGTTATGTCGGTGCTGCGCCTGTGGTGGATCCCGTACGGTGAAACGGCCGATCACGGGGCATATGTGCAGTACCCGGTGGACGATCTGCTGTCGATCCTGGCGCTGGAGAGTAAACGTCATCAGTGCATGGTGATCGGCGAAGATCTCGGTACCGTGCCGGTGGAAATCGTCAGCAAGCTGCGCGACAGCGGCGTGTATTCCTACAAAGTGCTTTATTTTGAGAGCGACCATGAGAAAACCTTCCGCGCGCCGAAAGCGTACCCGGAACAATCAATGGCAGTCGCGACGACGCATGACCTTCCTACGCTTCGTGGCTACTGGGAAAGCGGCGACCTGACGCTCGGCAAAACGCTGGGGCTGTATCCGGATGAGGTGGTTTTACGCGGCCTGTACCAGGATCGCGAGCTGGCGAAACAGGGGCTGCTGGATGCGCTGCACAAGCACGGCTGTCTGCCGAAACGCGCCGGGCATAAGGCATCGCTGATGGCGATGACGTCCACGCTCAACCGCGGGTTACAGCGCTATATTGCCGACAGCAACAGCGCGTTGTTGGGTCTACAGCCGGAGGACTGGATTGATATGGCGGAGCCGGTAAACATCCCGGGGACCAGCTATCAGTACAAGAACTGGCGACGCAAGCTTTCTGTGGGTCTGGAAGCGATGTTTACTGATGACGGGGTGAACAGGCTGATTAAAGATCTGGATAAGCGCAGAAGAGCGTTAACTAAGAAGCGGTGATTTTTCCCTCACCCTAACCCTCTCCCAAAGGGAGAGGGAATAGAATGTAGGCCGGGTAAGCGTTAGCGCCACCCGGCTTTTTTACATCAGATAGCCATATTCAGCAGCAGAACCCCGACCAGGCCGCACACGGAGATAATGGTTTCCAGCATGGACCAGGACTTGATGGTTTCACCGATCGTCAGGTTGAAGTACTCCTTGAACAGCCAGAAGCCCGGATCGTTGACGTGGGAGAAAATCACGCTGCCGGAACCTACCGCGATAACCATCAGCTCCGGGCTGACGCCCGTGGTGGCGATCAGCGGTGCCACGATGCCACCGGCCGTGATGGCCGCAACGGTTGCGGAACCCAGCGCGATACGCAAAACGGCTGCGATAAACCATGCCATAAACAGCGGGGACAGGTTGGTGGCATGCATCATGGACGCAATGTATTTGTCCACGCCGCTGTCCACCAGAACCTGCTTGAACGCACCGCCACCGCCGATGATCAGCAGCATCATGGCGATGATTTTGATGGACGAGGTCAGCGTGTCGTTGATCTGGTCCATTGAACGGCCACGGTTCAGGCCGAAGGTGAACATCGCAATCAGAACGGCAATCAGCGTCGCCATGACCGGGTCGCCCAGGAACTCCGCCACGCTCAGGAACGCGTGACCTTTCGGCAGAACCATCTCGGCAATCGCGCGCATCGCCATCAGGATCACCGGCACCAGCGAGGTCCAGACGCTGACGCCAAAGCCAGGCATCTCCTCTTCGGTGAAGGTTTTGGCGCTGTAGAGACCTTCCGGGATCGGCTTATCAATGCCTTTCAGGAAGCGGGCAAATACCGGACCGGCCAGAATCACGGTCGGGATCGCCAGGATGGTACCGAACAGCAGGGTTTTACCCATATCGGCGTGGAAGATGGTCGCGATAGCGGTTGGGCCCGGGTGCGGAGGCAGGAAGCCGTGGGTCACGGACAGCGCAGCCGCCATTGGCACACCGACGAACAGTAATGGGATGTTGGCCGCTGCCGCGATGGTGAACACCAATGGCAACATCAGGACGAAGCCCACCTCATAGAACAGCGCGAAACCGACGGTAAAACCGGTTAATACCACCGCCCACTGAATGTGCTGTTTGCCGAATTTGGCAATCAGCGTGGTGGCAATACGCTGCGCGCCACCGCAGTCCGCCAGCATTTTGCCGAGCATGGCACCAAAGCCCATGATCAACGCCAGGCTGCCGAGCGTGCCGCCGACGCCGGCTTTAATTGAGCTGATAACTTTTACCAGCGGCATGCCTTGCATCAGACCGACTGCAAGTGCCACCAGAACCAGAGCGATAAATCCGTTCAGTTTGAAACGGATCATCAAGAGCAGTAATAACACAACACCGATAGCGACGATGACTAATGGCATGATTTACCTGGCCTTTGAATTGTTATGGGTAACGTCATTGTTTCAACGACAAATTCCGATTGTCCCAACTGGGAACAGAGCGTTAACGGCACTAATACGGTCGCCTGTGAAACGATTAAGTTTAGTCGGCTGTTATGGGTATGTTTAGTGTCCGCAGGAATGATACGGGTAACATGACGTGATTGAGAATCACCCAGGCAGGCAAAATTTAAATAATGAGACGCAGGTCAACATATACAGAGGGGAGAGGAGGGCAAACAAAAGCCGGGCGGCGGCTTCGCCTTACCCGGCTTACGAATCAAAATGTGCAGCGTCACTGTAGGCCCGGTAAGCGCAGCGCCACCGGGCAAAGGCAGACGGCTTAGTAGTAAGAGTGCTCGCCGCGCTGGTGTTCGGTCAGGTCACGCACGCCTTTCAGCTCAGGGAACTCGTTCAGCAGCTGCTTCTCGATCCCTTCTTTCAGCGTCACGTCAACCATAGAACAGCCGTTACAGCCGCCGCCGAACTGAAGAATAGCCAGGCCATCTTCGGTGATTTCCATCAGGGTGACGCGACCACCGTGGCCGGCCAGCTGTGGGTTAATCTGGGACTGCAACATGTACTCCACGCGTTCCATCAGCGGAGCATCGTCAGACACTTTACGCATTTTCGCGTTCGGTGCTTTCAGGGTCAGCTGGGAACCCAGCTGGTCTGTGACAAAATCAATCTCCGCATCCTCAAGATACGGCGCGCTCAGCTCATCGACATAGGCCGTGAGCTGCTCAAATTTAAGGGCAGTGTCGGTTGCTTCCACGGCGTCCGGTGGACAATAAGAGACACCACATTCTGCATTCGGAGTGCCTGGATTGATCACAAACACGCGGATCTGCGTCCCTTCTTCCTGATTTGCCAGCAGTTTGGCAAAGTGCGCTTGTGCAGAATCGGAAATACGGATCATAGCTTTGGCCTAATAGTTGACTAAATTACCTGGGTATAATCATACGCCCATTGAAGAAGGGCTACAAGGTACGGCACAGACACCATACCTGAACCGACGCGGCGCCGCTTTGCAAAAGCAGCCGTGAAAGTTCGGCGACGGTGCTGCCCGTGGTGACGACATCATCCACCAGCGCGATATGGAGGCCGTTGACCGGCAATTCAAGGCGAAAGGCATTTTTAAGGTTTCGTTTGCGCAGCCGCGCGTTGAGCCGGTGCTGGGTCGCGGTGGCCTGAACGCGCGTTAATGCTGAGGCAGGGTAACGACACCCGAGCCAGTGGGCGAGCGGACGGCAAAGCAGGTCGCTTTGGTTGTAGCCTCGCCGCCAGTGGCGACGGCGATACAGGGGCACGTTCATGATCATGTCCACGCCCGGTAGCTGGCGCGTGCGTCGCGCCTGTAAAAGCGCCAGCAGCAGCAGACGGGCGAGGGGGCGCGCCAGCGAACTCTGACTGGAAAACTTCAGGGAATGAATCAGACCGCTCAGGGGCGGAACGTAGTGGTCTACTGCCACCAGGGCACACCACGGCGGCGGTTTTTTCAGGCAGCGGCCGCACGGGAGCTGCGGGCTAGTCGCCGGTAAACCACATTGCGGGCAGCCGCTGATACGCCCTTGCAGCGAGCGCGTACAGACAGAACAGATGCCCCATCCGCTCAGCGTAAGCGGCATTCGGCATAGCCAGCACAAGCCGGGCGCTGTTAGCATAGACAACCTCCATGTCAAAAAGAGAACGATAGCTGATGAAGACGCTGTGGTGGCAGACCGTTGGGACGGGAAATTGTCATCTTGTGCTGCTGCACGGATGGGGACTGAACGCCGAAGTATGGCGTTGCGTAAGTGAGGAACTGGCCTCGCATTTTACACTGCATCTGGTGGATTTGCCCGGCTATGGCCGCAGCAGCGGCTATGGTGCGATGACGCTTGCTGAGATGGCAAACGAGGTCCTGGACGCGGCGCCGCAAAACGCCATCTGGCTGGGCTGGAGCCTCGGCGGGCTGGTGGCGAGCCAGATTGCGCTTACCCATCCCGAACGCGTGCAGGCGCTGGTCACCGTGGCCTCATCGCCCTGTTTCAGCGCGCATGATGCATGGCCGGGGATCAAACCGGAGGTGTTGGCCGGGTTCCAGCAGCAGTTGAGCGCTGATTTCCAGCGCACGGTGGAGCGTTTTCTGGCGCTACAGACGATGGGCACGGAAACGGCGCGTCAGGATGCGCGTACGCTGAAACAGACCGTGCTCTCTCTGCCGATGCCGGACGTGGCGGTCCTCAACGGCGGGCTGGAAATCCTGAGAACGGTCGATCTGCGTGAACCGCTTGCCTCACTGGCGATGCCGCATCTGAGGATCTACGGCTATCTTGATGGCCTTGTGCCGCGCAAAGTTGTTCCTCTGCTTGATGCGCTTTGGCCGGAAAGTGAATCGCTGGTGGTGGCGAAAGCCGCCCATGCGCCGTTTATCTCTCATCCTGAGGAGATCGTGTCTGCGCTCGTTGCGCTACGTCAACGTGTGGCCTGACTGATTTCTCACCCGCCTGGCAAAAATGCCGCACCGCAACAATACTCAAGGTGTCGTTGCGGTTGTTCTGCCTACGATAATCAAAACAACAATCCTAAGGAGAGTCGGGTTATGAAACTTGTTACAGGTATTGTCACTTCTCTGGTTATTGGGTCTCTGTCATTTGGCGTGTTTGCGGCAGAAGAGCTGCAAAAAGATAAGGTCAAAGAGATGAATCTGACCAAGGTGGGGGAGATCACCACGTCTGACACCACAGCACCGATGGATGCGAAGCGCGAGCTGTCCAAAAAAGCGGATGAGCTGGGCGGAAAATACTACGTGATTACCAGCGCGCAGAAAGACACCAAAAACGTGCATGCTACGGCTGAAGTCTTTAAGTAATACAACAGAGCCGGGCAGTCACGCCCGGCTCTCGCTTAACGCAGCGCCCACCACTCCCTGAGGCAGGCCTTTCCTTCAGGACAGCTTTTGCAGCTGCCCGACAGGCAATCGTTCGGCTCTTCCTGAATACGCACGGCTTTCCCCATGGCTTCGAGCCTTTCCAGCATGGCATCGATCATCGGTTGCGGCGTATGCAGGTTGATGCTCAGCTGTTTTGCCTCCATCCGTCCCTGTAATGCCAGTAAATCCCGAACCTGAATTAACGATGCCATGGTGTTCACCTCTTAATGACAGTCGCCAGCCGGGCTGTTGCAGCAGGTGGCGGGGGTTTTACGGGTCGCCAGCAGGTTAACGTCAACGCGGCTACGCGCCCGACGCAGCAGGCCGATAACAACCACGTTGAACAGGATCACCGCCAGAATGCAGACCAGGCTGTAGCGCGGATGCTGGCTGAAGTTAGCCGCCTGATAAAACACCGTCGACAGCGAGTACGCGATGTTAAGCCCCCACAGTACGGAGAAGCCCATCCAGCCGCGGCTGGATTCACGGGCAATCGCCCCCATCACGGAGATGCACGGAATGTACAGCAGTACGAAGATCAGGTAGCTGTAGGCCGCTGAGGCGCTGCCAAACTTCTCGCTCATCACGCCCATGGCACCGGTGGCCATTTCGCCGTCGCCTTTACTGGCTTCGATGGGGTTTGCCAGAACGCTCAGGCTAAAGGTGTCTTTCAGGCTCTGCCAGGTCTCATCCACCGCGCCGAGTAACTCGTCACCGAGGTGAAACTCTGCCGGGTTAAACGCCTGCTCCTGAATGTTCTCAGCGGTGTAGAGGGTGTTGAGCGTACCCACAACCACCTCTTTTGCCATCGCCCCGGTGAACAGGCCCACGGTCGCCTGCCAGTTATCTTCATGCACGCCAATCGGTTTGAACACCGGTGTGATGACGCGGCTGACGGAGGCCAGCGCGGAGTCGTTGATGTTATCTGCCGCTTGTCCGCTCAGGGTAAAACTGTTCAACGCGCTCAGGAAAATACTGACAATCACGATAACTTTACCGGCACGCAGTACGAAGCCTTTCAGGCGCTGCCAGGTCTGGATCACCAGGCTCTTAAGATGCGGCACGTGGTAAACCGGCAGTTCCATCACAAACGGCGACGCTTCACCGCGCATGATGGTGTGTTTGAGCATCAGGCCGGTCAGGATCGCCATCACGATGCCCAGCACGTACAGCGAGAAGACCGCCAGCGCACCCTGCTGGCCAAAAAAGGCCGCCGCAAAGACCGCAAAGATAGCCAGTCGTGCGCCGCAGGACATAAACGGCGCCATCATGATGGTCATCAGACGTTCACGCGGGGCATCGAGCGTGCGCGCGCCCATCACCGACGGGACGTTGCAGCCGAAGCCGACAATCAGCGGTACGAAGGATTTACCCGGCAGGCCCAGCGCCTGCATCAGGCGGTCCATCACGAACGCGGCGCGGGCCATGTAGCCGGAGTCCTCAAGGAAGGAGAGGAACAGGTACATCATGCCGATCTGCGGCACCAGCGGCAGAACGGTATTGATACCGCCGCCCAGGCCTTGGGCGAGGAAGATGGTCAGCCATTCCGGGAAGTGCAGGGTGTAACCCAGCCACTGAATGCCGTGCACGAAGATCGCAACCGATCCGGCGTCGAAAATAGGCTGTAACGCACCGCCGATGTTAATGGCGAGCAGGAACATGAGGTACATCACGAGCAGGAAAACGGGCAGGCCGAGGAAACGATTGAGGACAATTTTATCAATCGCGGCGGTAAAGCGGCTCGGTTCTGCCGTTAACGCGTTGCTGACCACGTCGCAAATGGCCGCGATGGCCTGATAGCGCGCATCCGCGATATGCAGAGCCGGGTCGTCGAGTTCGTCGTTGAGACGCGCCAGCGCAACGTCCAGCTTATCCGCCGCGTTGCCCGCATAGGCGCGGCTGTAAATATCGCCTTCCAGCATCTGCAGGCCGAGCCACTGGCGCTGGCGGGCGGGCAGGGTGCCATCCATTGCCTGGGCCAGGGCGCTGGCTTCGCGCAGCAGCGGCCGGGCGTAATGCACCAGCTCAACGTCGCTGTTTCCGGTGTGACGGTCAATCGCCAGCTTCAGGGCATCAATGCCGCGAGCGCGGGTCGAAACCAGCGGCACCACCGGGCAGCCCAGACGGGCAGAGAGCGCATCGATATCAATACGCAGGTTCTGCTTTTCCGCAATGTCGAGCATGTTGAGCGCGACGATGCAGGGAATGCCCAGCTCAAGCAGCTGCAGCGTCAGGTAGAGGTTACGCTCCAGGTTGGAGGCGTCCACGACGTTAATCAGTAAGTCTGCATCGCCGCTCAAAATATAGTGGCAGGCGATCTGCTCATCGAGCGAGGTTTGCGAAGAGATGGTGGTTAACGAATAGGTGCCGGGCAGGTCAACTAACGTTACCTGATTATCCGTGGTCGTGAATTGACCCTCTTTTCGTTCTACCGTTACGCCTGCCCAGTTCCCCACGCGCTGACGTGCGCCGGTAAGCTGGTTAAATAAGGTTGTCTTGCCGGAATTAGGATTGCCAATTAAGCCAATAGTTAATTTTTTCATTGTAATAGACTCACTGAAACCGCTGGCGTGTTATCGGGATAAGGATTCGACTTCAATTAATGCGAGGTCTTTTTTACGCAATACCAGATTGACGCGTCGGGTTTCGATATGAACGGGATCGCCCAGGGGCGCAACGCGTACGACCTGGAATGACGAGCCGGGGAGCATGCCCAACGACAGCAGCTTCTGCCGATAGGCCGGGCTAATTTCACGGGTAAAACCGGTAATTTTCCATGCACTGTCTGGTGTAAATTGCATAATGCCTGATTCCACGGAAGGTTAAATAATCTACTACAGGATGATAATGAGAATAGTTTTTATCAGCAATAATAAAAATGTGACGGGATGTTGTCGGCGCAATTAATTTCGCGCCGGTTTGACCTTGCTCAATATTAGTGATTTTAAGAAATGAAGCGCAAAAGGGTTATTTGTTAAAGATGTGATAAATAGTGGTGTAAATACGGATATACAACCGGTTTCATATTTTTGATAAATGAGTGAGGACTTAATTATTTAATTTTCTGCGGTCTGTATACCGGGCCTACAAAAATCGTAGGCCCGGTAAGCGCAGCGCCACCGGGCGTTTAGCCACTTAGCGCTTCTTACCCATTGCCGCCGCCAGCGCATCCATCATTGCGCTGTTGCCAGCCGGTTGTGCCTCGCGACCACGTGGTTTTGCCGCTTTGGCCGCCGGGCGCTGCTGTTCGCGGCCACCGCCGTTGCTGCCACGGCGCGCGTTGGTTTCGCCAGGCTGCTCGTCCAGACGCATGGTCAGGGCGATACGCTTGCGCTGCAGATCCACTTCCAGCACCTTCACCTTCACGATGTCGCCCGCTTTGACCACGGTGTGCGGATCTTCCACGAACTTGTCGGCGAGGGAGGAGATGTGGACCAGGCCATCCTGATGCACGCCGATATCGACAAACGCACCAAAGTTGGTGACGTTAGTCACTGCGCCTTCCAGCACCATGCCCGGCAGCAGGTCGTTCATGGTTTCGACGCCGTCAGCAAAGGTGGCGGTTTTAAACTCAGGACGCGGATCGCGGCCCGGCTTTTCCAGCTCTTTGATGATGTCCGTCACGGTTGGTACGCCGAACTGTTCGTCGGTGAAATCGACCGCTTTCAGATTACGCAGCGCGCTGTTATCGCCCATCAGATCTTTCAGCGCCTGTTGGGTGGCCGCCAGAATACGTTCCACGACAGGATAGGCTTCCGGGTGAACGGTGGACGCATCCAGCGGGTTGTCGCCATGGTTGATACGCAGGAAGCCCGCACACTGCTCAAAGGCTTTCGGCCCCAGACGGCTCACCTTCAGGAGCTGCTGGCGGTTCTTGAACTGACCGTTCTCGTCGCGCCAGGCCACAATGTTCTGCGCCATCATGCGGGTTAAGCCCGCTACGCGCGTCAGCAGGGGAACGGAAGCGGTGTTGAGGTCTACGCCGACGGCGTTAACACAGTCTTCTACTACCGCATCCAGCTTGCGTGCCAGCTGCGTCTGGCTCACGTCGTGTTGATACTGGCCCACGCCGATGGATTTCGGGTCGATCTTCACCAGCTCCGCCAGCGGATCCTGCAGACGGCGGGCAATTGAGACGGCACCGCGCAGTGAAACGTCGAGATCCGGGAACTCCTGCGCCGCCAGTTCGGACGCGGAATAAACGGACGCGCCCGCTTCGCTGACGATGACCTTCTGCGCCGTGACTTTCGGGAACTGCTTCTGTACATCCAGGTAGAAACGCTCGGTTTCGCGTGACGCGGTGCCGTTACCGATGGCAACCAGCTCAACGTTGTACTTCTCGCACAGCGCCGCTACCGCAACAGCCGCTTTGGCTGCCTGGCCGGTATGCGGATAGATGGTGTCGGTCGCGACCAGCTTGCCGGTCCCGTCAACCACCGCCACTTTCACGCCGGTACGCAGGCCCGGATCGAGGCCCATGGTCGCGCGCAGGCCCGCCGGCGCGGCCATCAGCAGGTCGTGCAGGTTACGGGCAAAGACGTTGATCGCCTCGTCTTCCGCGCGCTCGCGCACGGTACCCATCAGCTCGGTTTCGAGGTGCATCAACACCTTAATGCGCCACGTCCAGCTCACCACGCCTTTACGCCAGGCATCTGCCGGGGCGTTGTTCAGGCGCAGGCCGAGGTGGTCGATGATGATCTGCTCGCAGTGGCTCTCTTTTGGCGGCTCGTCGAACTGAGGGTCGGCATTCAGGGAGAGCTGCAATACGCCTTCGTTGCGGCCGCGGAACATGGCCAGCGCGCGGTGCGACGGCGCGGTAGAAATCGGTTCGTGATGGTCGAAGTAGTCGCGGAACTTCGCGCCTTCTTCCTCTTTACCGCTGACAACGGTCGAGACGATGTGGGCATTCTTCCACAGATAATCACGCACTTTGGCGAGCAGCGCCGCGTCTTCAGAGAAACGCTCCATCAGAATATAGCGTGCGCCATCGAGCGCAGCCTTGGTGTCCGCCACGCCTTTATCGGCGTCGATAAATTTCGCGGCTTCGGTGTCCGGATCGTGAGAGGGGTCGTTCCACAGCAGATCGGCCAGCGGCTCAAGACCTGCTTCGATCGCAATCTGCCCGCGCGTGCGGCGCTTTGGTTTGTACGGCAGATAGAGATCTTCTAATTCGGTTTTGCTGAGGGTGCCGTTAATGGCTTTTTCCAGATCGCTGGTCAGTTTGCCCTGCTCGCCGATGGATTTCAGGATGGCCTGACGTCGGTCTTCCAGCTCGCGCAGGTAGCCCAGGCGGGTCTCCAGATTACGCAGCTGTGTGTCATCCAGACCACCGGTGACTTCCTTACGATAACGTGCAATAAACGGCACGGTGTTCCCTTCATCAAGCAGGCGAACGGCAGCTTCTACCTGTTCGGCTCTGGCCTGAATATCACCCGCAATAATGCGGCAGAGCGACTCTTTCATCATGGCTTTATCATCTGTTGGGTCGAAAAATCAGGGGATAGTTATACGGGCTGACACGGCAAAATGCCAGCCGCGGAGGGCGCTCTCGGACTATTTAACGTACTCGATTTCGTTCACGTACCAGCTCGCTTCCCCGCCAGGGGTCTGGACAACGGCTAAATCGCCCACTTCCTTTTTCAGCAGGGCGCGGGCCATGGGGGAATCGATGGAGATGTAATCCTTACGACCAAAAATTTCATCGTAGCCGACAATCCGAAAACGCAGGGTGTCGCCGTCGTCATTCTCTATTTCCACCCACGCGCCAAAGAACACTTTGCCCTCCTGCTGCGGGGAGTAATCGACGATTTTGAGGTGTTCGAGGCATTTCGTCAGGTAGCGTACGCGGCGGTCGATTTCGCGCAGCCGCTTTTTGTTGTACTGGTAGTCAGCATTTTCGCTGCGATCGCCCAGGCTCGCAGCCCAGGTGACTTTTTTGGTCACTTCCGGACGCTCTTCGCGCCACAGGTAATCCATCTCTTTTTTGAGCTTCTCGTACCCTTCGCGGGTGATCAGGGGCGTTTTCATGGTGTGACCTTCTGACTCGACATCGTTGCAAACCTTTCGCACATTACGTATCACATAAAATAACAGACAGTGTAAATAAGGGTTTATGTGATGATGTGTGCAGATAAGCTGCTGTTAAATATGCTTTGTAACAATTTCGACTAGAATTTATACCAGAATTCGCTGGTCGAATACGTGCACTTTTTTAGAATACGCTGTTATTAAACGATCCGAACCTTTGGGAGTACACATAATGCAAGAGAACTATAAAATTCTGGTCGTGGATGACGACATGCGCCTGCGCGCGCTGCTCGAACGTTATCTGACCGAGCAGGGCTTCCAGGTTCGTAGCGTGGCGAACGCCGAGCAGATGGACCGTCTGCTGACTCGCGAATCGTTCCACCTGATGGTCCTCGACCTGATGCTGCCGGGCGAAGACGGCCTCTCTATTTGCCGCCGCCTGCGTAGCCAGAGCAACCCGATGCCGATCATCATGGTGACGGCGAAGGGCGAAGAAGTTGACCGTATCGTGGGCCTGGAGATCGGCGCTGACGACTATATTCCAAAACCGTTCAACCCGCGCGAGCTGCTGGCCCGTATCCGCGCCGTGCTGCGCCGTCAGGCGAACGAACTGCCTGGCGCACCGTCGCAGGAAGAAGCGGTTATCGCCTTCGGTAAGTTTAAGCTGAACCTCGGCACGCGCGAGATGTTCCGTGAAGACGAGCCAATGCCGCTGACCAGCGGTGAGTTTGCCGTCCTGAAAGCGCTGGTGAGCCACCCGCGTGAGCCGCTCTCCCGCGATAAGCTGATGAACCTGGCGCGTGGCCGCGAATACTCCGCAATGGAACGTTCCATCGACGTGCAGATCTCCCGTCTGCGCCGCATGGTGGAAGAAGATCCGGCGCATCCTCGTTACATTCAGACCGTATGGGGTCTGGGCTACGTCTTTGTCCCGGACGGCGCTAAAGCATGAGGCGAATGCGCTTCTCACCGCGAAGCTCGTTTGCCCGCACTCTGCTCCTGATTGTCACCTTGCTGTTTGTCAGCCTGGTGACAACCTACCTGGTGGTGCTGAACTTTGCGATCCTGCCGAGCCTCCAGCAGTTTAATAAGGTTCTGGCGTACGAAGTCCGTATGCTGATGACCGATAAACTGCAGCTGGAGGACGGCACGCAGTTAGTTGTCCCCCCGGCGTTTCGCCGTGAAATCTACCGTGAACTGGGCATTTCGCTTTACTCGAATGAGGCGGCGGAAGACGCGGGTCTGCGCTGGGCGCAGCACTATGAATTCCTCAGCCAGCAAATGGCGCAGCAGCTGGGTGGCCCCACCGAAGTGCGCGTTGAGGTCAACAAAAGCTCGCCCGTCGTCTGGCTGAAAACCTGGCTGTCACCCAACATCTGGGTGCGCGTCCCGCTGACTGAAATCCATCAGGGCGACTTCTCTCCGCTGTTCCGCTATACCCTTGCGATCATGCTGCTGGCGATAGGGGGCGCGTGGCTGTTTATCCGTATACAGAACCGACCGCTGGTTGACCTGGAGCACGCGGCGCTGCAGGTCGGTAAAGGGATTATTCCACCGCCGCTGCGCGAGTATGGCGCGTCGGAGGTGCGTTCGGTGACGCGCGCCTTTAACCACATGGCGGCAGGCGTGAAGCAGTTGGCGGACGACCGTACGCTGCTGATGGCGGGGGTGAGCCATGACCTGCGTACTCCGCTGACGCGTATTCGTCTGGCAACCGAGATGATGGGCGAGCAGGACGGGTATCTCGCCGAGTCCATCAACAAGGACATCGAAGAGTGTAATGCCATTATCGAGCAGTTCATTGACTACCTGCGCACCGGGCAGGAGATGCCAATGGAAATGGCCGACCTGAACGCGGTACTGGGTGAAGTGGTGGCCGCCGAGAGCGGTTACGAGCGTGAAATTGATACCGACCTTCAGGCGGGCGAGATTCAGGTGCGTATGCATCCTCTCTCGATCAAGCGTGCGGTCGCCAATATGGTGGTTAACGCGGCGCGATACGGCAACGGGTGGATCAAGGTCAGCAGCGGTTCAGAACTTAACCGCGCGTGGTTCCAGGTGGAAGACGATGGTCCGGGCATTAAGCCTGAGCAGCGTAAACATCTGTTCCAGCCGTTTGTACGCGGCGACAGTGCGCGCAGTACCAGCGGAACGGGTTTAGGCCTCGCGATTGTGCAGCGTATTGTCGATAACCATAACGGGTTGCTGGAGATTGGCACCAGCGAGCGGGGCGGTTTGAGCATTCGCGCCTGGCTACCTGTGCCGGTGACGCGCGGGCAGGTGAAAGAGAGTTAAAAAAGGGTGGCAGATGCCACCCTTTTTTTGTAGGTCGGGTAAGGCGACGCCGCCACCCGACAAAAATACGACCTCTGCGGTCTGATGCCCTCACCCTGGCCCTCTCCCACGGGGAGAGGGAGATGGGTTACAGCTTTGGTCCCGCACTCACCAGCGCAACGCCCGCCGGGGTGTCGGTATACTTCTCAAAGTTCTCAATAAACAGCTTCGCCAGCGATTCCGCCTTCTCACGCCACTGCTCCGGTGAGCCGTAGGTATTGCGCGGGTCGAGAATACGCGTCTCCACGCCCGGCAGCTCCGTCGGGATCGCCAGATCAAACATCGGCAGCGTGAAGGTTTCGGCGTTATCCAGCGAACCATCCAGAATGGCGTCGATAATGGCGCGGGTATCTTTGATAGAGATACGTTTGCCGGTGCCGTTCCAGCCGGTGTTCACCAGATACGCCTGCGCGCCGACGGCCTGCATGCGTTTCACCAGCACTTCAGCGTACTGCGTCGGGTGCAGCGACAGGAACGCCGCGCCGAAGCAGGCGGAGAAGGTTGGCGTTGGCTCCGTTACGCCACGCTCGGTCCCCGCCAGTTTAGCGGTAAAGCCGGAGAGGAAGTGGTACTGCGTCTGGCTGGCCGTCAGGCGAGAAACCGGCGGCAACACGCCGAACGCATCAGCCGTCAGGAAAATCACCTTCGTCGCGTGACCCGCTTTTGACACCGGCTTAACGATATTGTCGATGTGATAGATCGGGTAAGAGACGCGGGTATTCTCGGTTTTCGAAGCGTCGTCGAAGTCGATGGAGCCATCGGCGCGCACGGTGACGTTTTCCAGCAGCGCATCGCGTCGGATGGCGTGGTAAATATCCGGCTCCGCCTCTTCAGACAGGCGAATGGTCTTCGCGTAGCAGCCGCCTTCAAAGTTAAACACGCCGTCATCATCCCAACCGTGTTCGTCGTCGCCAATCAGGCGGCGTTTCGGATCGGTGGAGAGGGTGGTTTTACCGGTGCCGGACAGGCCGAAGAATACCGCCACATCGCCTTTCTCCCCAACGTTTGCCGAGCAGTGCATCGAGGCAATACCGCGCAGCGGAAGCAGGTAGTTCATCACCGAGAACATCCCTTTCTTCATTTCGCCGCCGTACCAGGTCCCGCCGATCAGCTGGATGCGCTCGGTCAGGTTGAAGGCGATGAAGTTTTCGGAGTTCAGACCCTGCTCTTTCCACTGTGGGTTAGTGCATTTCGCGCCGTTCATCACGATGAAGTCAGGGGTGAAATCGTGCAGCTCTTCGTCGGTTGGGCGAATAAACATGTTCTTCACGAAATGCGCCTGCCAGGCCACTTCGGTGATAAAACGCACGGAGAGACGGGTATCGGCGTTCGCGCCGCAGAAAGCATCGACAATAAACAGACGCTTGCCGGAAAGTTGATGGGTGACGAGCCCTTTCAGATGCTGCCAGGTTTCCGGGGAGAGCGGTTTGTTATCGTTCTTCCCTTTGCCTTTATCAGCCCACCACAGCGTATCGCGGGTGGTTTCGTCTCGGACGATATACTTATCTTTCGGCGAACGACCGGTAAAAATACCGGTATCGACGGCGATAGCACCAAGGTTCGTCAACACACCTCGCTCGTATCCTTCCAGTGCTGGATTGAGCTCTTCCTGATACAGCGTATCGTAATCGGGGTTGTAGACGACTTCCTGGACGTCGTGAATACCATAAGCCTTGAGATCTTGCGGGGTTAAACCAGTAACACGCATATCACTGCTCCTTAGCCAATATGTACTGCCTGAAATTGTAGGGTTTTTCTGGGGTTGTTAACCGCGACGGGGCTCATAGATTTACGTATCTGGACAAAACCCTTGCTAACGGAAAACGCTGCGACTCCAGTCACAGGGCAGGCGGATTATCGCAGGAATCGCTTTTTGGGTGGGGAAAATGTTCCTAAAAGGTTAAATGCTGGTGATTTTAACGGAGAGAATGTGAATGTAATCGCATACATGTTGGAAAATTACGTAAGAGTTTCAGTGCTAAAAACGATTCACATCGCCTGCGGCAGTGCAGATTTCTGACTATGTTGAGGGCGCCTGTCCTGAAACAATACGCTTTTCGTGAAAAAGGGATGAGAAATGGAAAACAGTGAGACGCTGTCGCTCCCGGCGCGTGGTGCCGTGGTACTTGCCGGCGCATTGCAGGGAGCGCTGTGCTACGCGGTGACCTGGTACATCGACTATGCCAGCTTGCCGTCCAACACGCTGTTGCTGCTGTGCCTGATACCCGCCACGGTGGTGATGACCACCACGCTGGCGCTTTCGGTCACGTCGCTCAACGCCCGTTTTTTATGGCTGGCGTTAGGGGGGCTCGGCGCTGTCGTGGCGGGCATGGGAGCCTGGCTTAAAGGGTCCTTGTCGGGGCTTGGGCAGTGGGATGTGAGGGAGACGCTGCTCTTTTTTGGCTTTCATCTCCTGCTGATGACGCTGTTTATCCTGCCCTGGATCCAACGGCGTCTTGCGCCAGAAGGGGCCTTTTACAGCGATTTCTATGCCAGGAACTGGCAGAACGCGCTGACGATAGCCATCGTTTTTGTCTCTAACGGCCTGTTCTGGCTGGTGCTTTTCCTGTGGGCTGAACTCTTTAAGCTCATCGGCATCGCATTTTTCGAACGGCTTTTCTTTGATACGGCCTGGTTTATTAGCCTCTCATTCGGCATCGTTTCGGCGAGTGCGGCCGTGCTGGCCCGCGTGCAGGTGCGGCTCATCGCCGCATTGCAGCATCTGCTCACGCTTATCGCCACCGGCCTGCTGCCGTTGACGGCGGCGCTGGCGTTGCTCTTTATCGGCGCATTGCCTTTCGTGGGCCTGGATACCATTTCAACCCGCATCTCCGCAGCGGGCCTGCTCACGACGCTGGCGTTACTGTTGCTGCTTCTGGTGACGGTCGTCTGGCATCCGCAGCGCCGCACGTTGCCTTACTACTCTGCGCTGAACGCTTTGGTTCGCCTGGCGGTGATCGTTGTGCCGGTTTATCCCGTTCTGGCCGCATGGGCACTGTGGCTGCGCATTTCACAGTACGGCTGGTCGCCCGATCGCCTGTACGGCACGTTGGTCACTATGGTGGCGCTGGTGTGGGCAGTCGGTTTTTGCGTCAGCGTCCTTTTCTACCGTCGTGAATCGCAGAAGATCCAGGCGTACGTCACGCCAGCGACAGGGTTGCTCTCACTGCTCTTTCTGATATTGATCCACACCCCCGTGCTCGACCCGTGGCGCATTAGCGTGAACAGCCATATGGCGCGCTACAAGGAAGGGCGGATCACAGCAGATCAGATAAGCTTGTATATGCTCAGCCACAGCGGGCGTAAGGGACGAGAGGCGCTGGAAATGCTGCAAAACGATCCGCAGTTTATTTCAAACCCTAAGCGCCAGCGCGAGCTTAATGGTCTTCTCTCTGGAAACCGTGGCGGGGCGGAGAAAATGACCGCCGCGATGCTGGAAAAGCAGGTCCAGCTCGCGCCGGGAATGGTCCGTCCTGACAAGGGATTATGGCAAGCCATGCTCAGCAATCAGTATCGCTTTGAGAGCTGTGATAGCGCCCAGGGTAACTGTTTGCTCATGTCGCTCGATCTCAACGGAGACGGCAAGCCGGAAGCGATACTGTATCAATTCACCGATCGCACGATTGTGGCTTACACACAAACAGACACAGGCTGGAGGATAGCCGGAGACGCGTGGAAAATGCCGGAGGCATTGACCAGAGAAGAGCTCGACCGCGCATTACGGCAGGGGAAGGTGAAATCTATCGTGAAACCCTGGGCGGATATTGAGATTTTTGGGGAGCGTGTCGACATGAGTTACGACAGTTATAACAACGCGCAGTGGCGCTAGCGTACTTTCTTGCCGGGTCTTGCCGGGTAACGCTACGCTTACCCGGCCTACAATGGGCAATCATATCAAGAGATTGCACAATTTTTTGTAGGCCCGTGCAAGCATAGCGCCGTCGGGCAACAGACTCAGAACTTAGTGAACCTGCGGATCCGCCGGGGAGGCGTTATTGCGGATTTCCGCAATATCCATCGAATTGAACACGTAATGCGTGCCGCAGTAGTCACAGTGCATGTCGATTTCGCCGTCTTCCGCCATGATGCTGTCGATCTCTTCATCTGGCAGGGTTTTCAGCGCGCCCGCACAACGTTCGCGGGAGCAGGTGCACTTAAACTCAACCGCCTGCGGATCGTAAACCGTCACTTCTTCTTCGTGATACAGACGCCACAGCACGTCGGTCGCTGACAGGGTGAACAGCTCTTCCGCTTTGATGGTTTCCGTCAGCGTCGCCAGGTGCTCGAAATCGTTGGTCTGCGCGTCCTGAGCAGGCAGAACCTGCAGCAGCATACCGCCAGCCGCCGGCTGGCCGTCCACTTCACCGGTGCGGATGAACAGACGGGTAGGCAGCTGTTCAGAACGCATGAAGTAATCTTCCAGACAGGCGGCCAGGGTATCGCCTTCCAGGCCGACAACGCCCTGATAGCGCTCGCCTTCTTCTGGTGAAATGGTGATCACCAGGTAGCCATTACCCACCAGCGTTTTGAGGTCTGCGTTTTCAGGTACGTCGCCCTGAACGCGCGCCACGCCGCGCATCTGCTGCTGGTTGTTGCCGTTGATCACCGCCAGCGTCATCGGGCCATCGCCCTGCAGCTGCACGGTGATATCGCCTGCGAATTTCAGCGTGGCGGTCAGCAGGCTGGTGGCAACCAGCAGTTCGCCCAACAGGTTTTTCACCGGCAGCGGGTAGTTGTGGTTTTCCAGAATCTGTTTCCAGGTTTCGGATACGGTGACCAGCTCGCCGCGCACGGCGAATTGTTCAAACAGATAGCGGTGTAATTGGTCGTGTTGGGCCATTTTCATCTCTCGTGCAGGTGAGGTTATTCGCTCTCACCGTGTTTAAATTTCATCAGATCGCGGCGCTCTTTCTTATCCGGTCGCCGGTCCGGGTGTGGCATCGTCAGCGCGTTCATTTTGCGCGCCAGCGCGGTTTTCTCGCGCTTCTCAATGCTTTCTGCCGTCTCTTCATAAAGCAAAACGGCTTCGGTTGCGGGGCGCCGCTGCTCGGTGATGGCTTTCACCACCACCGTTTTTTCATCGTTGCCCTGGCGAAGCGTCAGGGTGGCATTCAGTTCAACCAGCTTGCTCGGTTTGCTGCGCTGGCCGTTGTAATGCACTTTGCCGCCGTCAACCATTTCACGGGCAAGGGCACGTGTTTTATAAAAACGGGCAGCCCACAGCCATTTATCCAGTCTTACCCCATCAACGGGCTTTTCTTTCATGGCGTCTCCTTCACGGTGAGTGAGGGGATCATCCGGCGATAATCGTTCAGCCCCGGATGCCGCACGTAGCTTTTCTCGGCCAGGCCAGAATCAGGATTGGTCACGCCCAGGCAGTAGCGGATCCCGAACGTGGCGGCCGCATCCAGAATCGGCTCGCTGTCATCAATGAACAGGGTTCGCTCCGGCTGTAAACCGGTCTCTTCCGCTACCGCATGCCACAAACGCTGATCCTCTTTCGGATAACCAAATGTGTGGGTGGAAAGTAATAAATCAAGGTGCGCAGCAAGACCGGTGTGTTCCAGCTTCACGGCCAGGTTATGAGGATGCGCGTTGGTTAGCAAAATACGGCGCTTGCCGCTTGCTTTCAGGGCATCCAGGAACGGCACCGTGTCTTCACGCAAGACGGCGCGCGGCCCCTGCGTCGTCGTCATGGCGCAAATATCCAGGCCGAGGCGCTCGCTCCAGTAATCAAGACAGTACCAGTTTAGCGTATGCTGCACCGCGCTATATTGCGAACGAATGAATTCCTGTGCTTCTGCGGCGGAGATACCCTGCTGCTCGCCATAGGTTTCCGGCACCAGCTTTTGCCAGAAGTAGTTATCAAAGGCGAGATCGAGCAGCGTGCCGTCCATATCCAGCAGGACGGTATCGACGTCCTGCCAGGCGATATCAAGATGCATAAGGGAAACTCCAGCCAGAAGAAACGTGCGCGACAGGGTAGCACAACTTGTCGCGCGGTGACGTTATCCGATCAGGCTCTCGGGGGCGGAGATAAGCTGAGGATTAAGGCAGTTTTCATAATATTGCTGGATGTCGGCCAGACGCGAACGCGAGCGCTGATAGCGGCGTACCGCCAGATAGCCGTTGCAAATAATGCACACCAGCATCGTGAGCATCAGCAGGGAGGTGCCAATGTAACGCCATAACCCGGCGCTATCCGGCATGCGGTGCAGGCCGATATGACGCGTGCCGTTGGCATCGGTATAAATCCCCGTCACGATCCCTTCTGCGGTGAACGGCGTTTGCATCAGCATCTGCGCCAGCCGCTGGAACTCACCCCACTGTTCCTGAGCAGGGTAGTCGTAAAGAGAGACCTGAGGATAAGGCTGGTCGACCAGGTCGCTGCCCTCATCGCTGGCGATAACAAAGCCGCCCGGTGCCGGGCTGTTTAGTGCCTGCGCCGCACGAGTGGTTTCGCGCATCACGAACGGCGCGGTGGACGTTGCCACCAGGTTGTCCAGCGACTCGGCGCTGACCGGGCGCAGCAGCACGTTGACGCCATCCAGCCGTCCCGCTTCGGCGCGTTTCACCAGGGCATCCCAGTCTTTGCTGTTACCCAGGTTCACGAGGGCGTTTTTGAGGCGTACGCACTCGTCCTGAGCGGAACACAAATCCTCTGTCTTCAGCACGATTTCACCGAAGTCATCGAGCAGTACCATGCCGGATTTTTGAATTGCCGAGCGCAGCGCCGGGCTGACGCGAGAATCATCATCCGGTTTGGGATGAAGCTGGCGGTTGACCGTCTGGGTGAGCGCATTGGCTTTGGTGACGATATCCGATTCCGGTAACGGCAGGGGAGGCGCGTCGTTCCAGATAATTTGCGAACAGTCGAACGGCATAAACGGTGAATTCTGACGGGTGTTCCACGCGCCCGGCGCATGGATATTACACATGCCTGTGCCCTTCAGACGCAGCGTATCGCCGACGCGCACGCCCGCGTCGTCCAACTGTTTAACGCTGGTGGCTTCGACGGTTTGCGCCCCTTTAAACCACGACAGGGTGAATTTGATCGGCATATCCAGCGGAACGAAAAGCAGCAGCATCGCGAAGACCAGTGCGGCCCCCCCGGCGATAACCGTGCTACGCAACCAGTGCTGAAGCGGGAAGTTTTTCACTTCATCATGCAGGGAGAGATACCGCCCCTGGCGCACAACGTGGCGGTCGAGATAGATATCAATATCCGTTTTATGGCCTAAATCCTGGACGATCCACGGTTGCCAGTGGCGTGGGTAGATCAGATCGATAATGCCAAGCGAGATATTGTTGAGATGTTCCTGATCGTTCTCGCCGAACAACCCCCAGCGCTTTGGCGTTCCGCGCAGGCAGTGGATTTCACGCAGCGAAGTTTTCGCGGGAGGGGCATACAGGCCCCATAACCCGGCGGCCAGCAGCAGGATAGCCCCCCCGGCGAGCCACGGCACGAACACGTCGGGCGTGAGCAGGCAGAAGAAAAACAGCAGGAACGCGACCACGATCAGCACCGCTTCGCGGATGCCATCCGGGCGGCTCAGGGCGTACTCTTCATGCGTCTCCTGACGGATGTTCAGCAGCTCAATCTGCTCGGTCTCTTCACCCCGAATCGAGGCCTGCGTGGAGCTTGCACGCTCCAGCGCAAAGCGCGGCGCTTCCTGAACGTATTCGCTCAGGGTGTGGCCGTTAAGCGTAATCACTAGCGGAAGGGCGTCGGTATGGATCAGCTCTACGCTGTTCTCATCGTTGATGTACTGCTCCCAGAAAGGCGGCAGATGCACCTCAACCGAGTCGAGGTAGTAGCGCCATTTATTGGGATCGTCGGTAGTGATGCCATAGCGGGTAATGGAACGCGTCACGCAGAGCACCGTGTCGCTTTGCGCGTTCAGGTTGAGCGATACCGGCGCGGCAGTCGCCCCCGTCGGCCCGGGCGACTGCTGAGAGCGATTAAGCGTTTCAAGGTATTGTTCAACTGCGCTGCGTTCTTCTGGCGACAGCTTACGCGTGGTCGCGCCAGCAAAAGCGTTCAGGAAGGGCAGCCGATATCGGCGATGTACGCGACGCCTGTATAGCCACCCTGCAATCATTGCGCCGGCCAGCATAGCAGCGAGAAAAATCAAAATGGTGCTCATGCTTTCCCCATCTTACTTAATTTTCTTACAGGTGTAGTCAGTTGCACCTTTAAAAATGAAACAGAGTCTGTGGTTGGCTATCGGCAAGTAAGGAGTCGAACTTGAGCATTTTGAAGCGCATCCCAGTGATCGATGATGATAGCAAAGCCTGCCATGGCGCGATATCAGCAAATTCCTGGAAACATTTCAACCTCTTGACTTTTCTTTTGAATTGAGAACTACATCCTTTTACGTTGCAAGAATGTAAATAAAGAACAATTGACATTGCCGAAACCGTGCGGCATATCGCACAATAAAGCCAGATCACACAGCAAAGACCCATCAAGATGAGCAAACCACTACAAAAACCCACCATTCTGCACGTTGAAACGGTCGCGAAATCGCGTCTGTTTAATGTCGAAAGCGTGGACCTGGAGTTCAGCAACGGTGTGCGTCGCGTTTATGAACGTATGCGCCCGTCATCGCGCGAAGCGGTGATGATCATTCCCATCGTTGACGATCATCTGATTTTGATCCACGAATACGCTGTGGGAACGGAATCCTATGAGCTTGGGTTCCCGAAAGGGCTGATTGACCCGGGCGAGTCGGTGTTTGAAGCGGCAAACCGCGAGCTAAAAGAAGAGGCGGGTTTTGGCGCAAACGCGCTGTCGTTCCTCAAAAAACTGAGCATGGCACCGTCCTACTTTTCCAGCAAAATGAACATTGTGGTGGCGGAAGACCTCTACCCAGAATGGCTGGAAGGGGACGAGCCTGAGCCGTTGCCGCAGGTTCGCTGGCCGCTGGCGCATCTGATGGATCTGCTGGAAGAGCCGGACTTTACCGAAGCGCGTAACGTGAGCGCGCTGTTCCTGGTGCGGGAATGGCTGAAAGGACAGGGGCGGCTGTAGCCCATAAAAAAGCCGGGTGGCGGCGTCGCCTTACCCGGCCTGCGATGTTATGCCCGATTTTTATCGGGCATTTTATTTTTTAAAACAGCTCGTGCGTCTCGCCGTTATCAATCAGCTCTGTACCCACCTCATGCACCGCCTGCGTGGTTGGCTGGGTGCCTTCGATGAAATACTCTGCACGACTGTTGCCCCCGTTCGCCAGCTGCCCGGTGCTGCGGTCAATATTGACCGTCACTATGCCAGGTGGTGGCGTCAGCGGCTGCTCCGGCACTCCTTCCAGAACGGATTTCATGAACGCATCCCAGGCTGGCTGAGCGCTTTTTGCGCCGCCCTCATAACCGGAGATCTGATCTTTGATCGCGCCGGAAGCGGTGGTGCGGCCCAAATCGCGACGGTGATCGTCAAAGCCAATCCAGACGGAAGTCACCACGCCCGGGCCGTAACCGGAGAACCACGCGTCTTTCGAGCTGTTGGTGGTCCCCGTTTTCCCGCCGATGTCGTGGCGCTGCAAATCGCGCCCTGCACGCCAGCCGGTGCCCTGCCAGCCTGGCTCACCGAAGATGTTGGTATTCAGCGCGCTCTTAATCAGGAATGAGAGCGGGGTGTTGATCACGTGCGGCGCATACTCAGGCGCGCCGGTTTGCGCGACCAGCGCCTGGTTGGCCTGCTCCAGCTGCGGCTGCGGTACGGTTGAATTCTGCTGCTCCTGAGAGATAGCCACATCTTCCATATCCTTGTTCTCAAGCACGTTCGACTTCGGCGTATCGCCGTAAATCACCGGAATATCGCACTCGGCACAGGCGATTTTCGGTTTGGCTTCGAACAGAACGCCGCCCTGGTCGTTCTCAATTTTACTGATGAAATACGGATCGATCAGGAACCCGCCGTTTGCCATCACCGAGTACCCGCGCGCAACCTGCAGCGGGGTAAACGAGGCTGAACCCAGCGCCAGTGATTCGGTGTGAACGATGTTCTGCGCCGGGAAGCCGAAACGCTGCAGATACTCTGCGGCATAATCAACGCCCATCGCGCGCATCGCGCGTACCATCACCACGTTTTTCGACTGTCCCAGCCCCTGACGCAGGCGAATAGGGCCTGCATACTGCGCCGGCGAGTTTTTCGGCTGCCAGTCGGAACCGGCCCCGGCATCCCAGCGGGAAATCGGCACGTCGTTGAGGATGCTGGCGAGCGTCAGGCCTTTATCCATCGCCGCGGTGTAGAGGAACGGCTTGATATTCGAGCCAACCTGACGCAGTGCCTGGGTGGCACGGTTAAACTTGCTCTGGTTGAAATCAAACCCGCCCACCAGGGCGATCACCGCACCGTTTTGAGGATTGATTGACACCAGCGCGGAGTTCACGTCCGGCACCTGCGCCAGCCACCAGGCATCTCCCACCTGGCGAACCCAGATCTGCTGACCCGTCTGGACGGCGTCGGTCACTTTACGTGGCGTTGGCCCCTGCAGGGTGTCAGACCGGTACGGTCGTGCCCAGCGAATGCCCTCCATGCGCAGCGATACCGAGGTACCGTCGGCCAGCATGGCCACCGCTTCCTGCGGATCGGCCTGGGTAACAACCGCAGGCAGCAGCGGGCCGTAGGTCGGCAGCGATTTCAGCGAGTCGGTGATTTTTTTGCTGTCCCATGCGCTTTCGCCCACTTTCCACAGCACGTTCGACGGACCGCGATAGCCGTGGCGCATGTCGTAATCCATCACGTTGTTACGCACCGCCTGCTGCCCCGCCTGCTGACCTTTGCGGGTCACCGTGGTGTAAACGCGATAGCCATCTTCATAGGCTTTCTCACCGTAACGCCTGACCATTTCCTGGCGAACCATTTCCGTGAGATACGGCGCGGAAAACGCGATCTCCGGGGCATGGTAGTTGGCATCGATAGCATCGCTGCGCGCCTGGTCATACTCGTTCTGGCTGATATAGCCTTCGCTCAACATACGCGACAACACAACGTTACGACGCGCCGTGGCACGTTCCAGCGAGTACAGCGGGTTAAACGTTGAAGGCGCTTTCGGCAGGCCCGCGATAGTCGCCATTTCGCTTAAGGTAAGCTGCTCGATAGGCTTACCGAAATAGACCTGCGCCGCCGCCCCCACGCCATAGGCGCGGTAGCCCAGATAGATCTTGTTGAGATAAAGCTCAAGGATCTCATCTTTGCTCAGCAGTTGCTCAATGCGGATGGCGAGGAACACCTCTTTAATCTTACGCATCAGCGTCTTTTCAGGGCTGAGGAAGAAGTTACGCGCCAGTTGCTGCGTAATGGTACTCGCCCCCTGCGACGCATGGCCGGAGAACAGCGCGACGCTGGCGGCGCGGAAAATCCCCACCGGATCGACACCGTGGTGCTCGTAAAAACGGCTGTCCTCGGTGGCAATAAAGGCCTTCACCATGACGGGCGGAATTTGGTTTAAGGTCAACGGGATACGGCGTTTTTCGCCATATTGCGCCATGAGCTCGCCATCGGCGCTATAGACCTGCATTGGGATCTGGAGACGCACATCGCGAAGCGTGGCGACATCAGGCAGCTGCGGCTCAATAAATTTGTACAAACCATAAATCGAGCCTGCTCCCAGCAGAATGCAACAGACTGCAAGGATCAATAAATACTTTACGAACTTCACCGGAGATTTCCCATTTGGTTTCACTTGGGCAGTTTCTAAACAATCGCGCGGTAGTATAAAGGCAAGCCTGATTCATTGATATAGCCGTCAACCTGACGGGCGATAAGGAGATCGTGAAGCATGGCTTTCAATACATGGCAAACGGGCGTTCATATTCAACAAGATAAGGTGATGATTGTTGCACTGGTGCGCGAGAAAACGGCCTGGCGTTTGCGGCGCTGGTGGGCCGTTCCACTGGCGCAAGGCATCATCAGCGAGGGCAAAATTCACAAGCCTGACCAGCTGATTGACGCGCTGCGCGACTGGCGGCGAACGTTGCCGCATTACCACCGGGTTTTCCTCGCCTTTCCCGCAGCGCGAACGCTGCAACGGTCGTTTCCCCGGCCCACCCTGACGCTTTGCGACAGCGAGCAGGTCTCCTGGGTCAGCTCTGCCCTGTCGCGCGAGCTTGAGATGCCAGCCGACGCGCTGTGCTTCGATTATTCTCAGGACACTTTCAGCAGCACCTGGCATGTCACGGCGGCACAAAACAAAGAGGTGGCAACGCTCCTGGCGCTGGCGAAGGCGCTACAGCTGCGCCTGGTGGCCATTACGCCCGATGCGGGTGCGCTGGCAAACTTTCTCCCGGCGGTAGCCCCCGCCTCGTGCGTGGCCTGGCGGGATGAAAGCCAGTGGCTGTGGGCGATGCGCCACCAGTGGGGACGACGTCCGATTGATGATGCGGCCGACATATCCGGGCTGGCCGCGCTGCTGGCGCTTTCTGCATCGGATATCGCGCTCTTTGATGCGACGCGCGATCCCTGGGAAACGCTAACGCGCTGCCAGCCCCCCTTACCCGAAAACGGTGCGGATTTTACCGTCGCCCTGGCGCTGGCGATGAGTGAGGTGCCCGCATGATCCCGGCAAACCTTTTAGCCTGGCGGCAGTATCGCCGGACGCGCTGCCTGCGCTTATGGGGCGTGATGTTTACGGGCTCGCTGGTGATGATCCTGACGGCATTGTCAGCCTTGCGGGTAGATAAGCTCCTGGCCCTGCGCGCGCGACAAAGTGAATGGGCGGGTATACACGCGGTTGAGCAGACGCTGAAAGCCCGCCAGCTGGCGTGGCAGGCTGCGCAAAAACACGCGGCGGTACCGGAAGCCGCGCCCCGGGTGGCGTGGCGACCGGTTCTGACCTCGCTGTCGGCGCTAATCCCGGAGCAGGCGTGGCTCACGGAGCTGCGCTATCAGCCGCCGGGGCTGGTGCTGACCGGTTATGCCACTACGGCTCCGGCCCTTACGGCGATGCGGGATGCGCTCGGGCACGTGGACGGGTTTAGTCCCGGCACCGTGGGAGCGTTGCAGCAGGATAAGCAGGGCCGCTGGGCGTTTACCTTTCAGCTGAAACATCAGGGGTAGCGCGTGGAGAGGCTGGTTGAACGCTGGTGTACAAGCCCTCCGTGGTTGCGGGTGCTCTGCTGGGCGCTGTGCAGTACTGCGCTTGTGGCGATCGGCTGGGCCGCGTTGCTGCGGCCAGTGGCGGAACAGATCGCCGAAGCACAACATCAGGTGAGTGTCGCGGGGCGTACCAACGCCTCGCTGTGGGCTGCTGTGAGAAAAATCCCGACCGAAACAGAGGAGCCGGTTGCCCCTGCGGTGAGGCCATTTTCACCGCTGGATTTTCAGGCCAACGGCACCCGACTGGTCCACTGGAAGCCCCTTTCGCACGGCGGGGAGCTGGAGCTTGACGCCTACTGGGCGGCGATCCCCGGCATCTTTGCGCAGCTGGAACAGTGCAATGTCAGGATCGGCACCTTCGTGATAACGGCCGAATCAGGCCGGTTGCGCCTGCGGATGGAGCTGCAACATGGGGCATAGCATGCGGTTAATGATTGTCGCCTCGCTGGTGTGCCTCACGGGCATGCGCGATCCGTTCCAGCCTCCGGCAGACACCTGTCTTACCGGGCAACTGCCGCAATGGCGCTATCAGGGAAAGGTGAACGACGTGGGTTTTATGCAGGACGGGCAACAGCGCTGGCATCGTGTGAAGCAGGATCAGCGCTTGCTTACCGGATGGCGCGTGATGGCAATGGATGAACAGCAGCTGACCGTTGAGGTTGGCGAAACGTGTGACCCTCGACAATGGACATGGCAACGAGAAGGAACGAAAAAGCATGAAGATAAGGATAGCCCTGCTGTTAATGGCCCTCAGCGCGTCGCTGTGGGCCGCTGAGCCAAAACCGGTCACGCTGGTGGTGGATGAGGTTCCTGTGGTTCAGGTGCTGCAGGCGCTGGCGACGCAGGAGAACCGCAATCTGGTGGTGTCGCCTGATGTAAATGGCTCGCTTTCGCTCAGCTTAACGCGCGTCCCCTGGCGCAAGGCACTGCAAACCGTGGTGAATAGCGCCGGGCTTGTCCTGCGGGAGGAGGGCGGGATTTTTTATGTCCATACGGCAGCCTGGCAGCAGGCACAGCAAACGCGTAAGGCGCAAGAGCAGGCCCAGAGACAGCTCGACGCGCCGCTTGTCTCTCACGGCATCTCTTTTTCCTATGCGGATGCCGGGGAGCTACAGAAAGCCGCGGAAAAGCTGCTCAGCCCGAAGGGCAGCCTTTCCGTGGACAAGCGAACCAACCGCTTGCTGGTAAGGGATAACCAGACTGTACTGGATACGCTCGTGCGCTGGGCCGAGCAGATGGACCTGCCGATCGACCAGGTGGAACTGGCGGCACACATTGTGACCATCAATGAAAAAAGCCTTCGCGAGCTGGGCGTGAAGTGGAACCTTGCTGAGGCGTCAGAGGCGGGGCGGGTCGGGCAGGTGACGGCGCTGGGCGCGGACCTGTCGGTTACCAACGCCACGACGCACGTGGGGTTTAATATCGGGCGCATCGACGGCAGGCTTTTGGATCTGGAACTGTCGGCACTCGAGCAGAAACAGCAGGTCGATATTATCGCCAGCCCACGCCTGCTCGCGTCGCACATGCAGCCAGCCAGCATCAAGCAGGGCAGTGAGATCCCCTATCAGGTTTCCAGCGGTGAAAGCGGGGCAACGTCGGTGGAGTTTAAAGAGGCGGTGCTCGGAATGGAGGTGACGCCGGTGGTGCTGCCGGGAGGACGCGTGCGGCTGAAATTACACATCAGCGAAAATATGCCAGGGCAGGTGCTGCAGCAGGCTGATGGCGAAACGCTGGCTATCGATAAACAGGAGATTGAAACTCAGGTTGAGGTCAAAAGCGGTGAAACCCTGGCGCTGGGCGGCATTTTCTCGCAAAAAAATAAAACCGGCAGCGATAGCGTGCCGGGGCTGGGGCGCATCCCCTGGCTTGGACAACTTTTTCGCCATGACGGGAAGGATAACGAGCGGCGGGAGCTGGTGGTGTTTATTACGCCACGGCTGGTTGGCATTCACTGATGGGCGACGATCCCCGCAATGATTTTGCATACAGATTGTTGCAGATGTTTGACGTGGGGCATGAATTAGCATACAAGGAGTACCGATTTGAATCGGACTTACGTCTTATTACCTTATGCGTTTGGAACGGTGATTTAATCAGTTGCCAAACAAGCCGGAGTATTGAGATAATTTTTAGTCTGACTCTCGCTCTATTGCATATGAGGTTTCAGTTCATGTCCCGCTACGCTGGGTGTCTTCGAAGCGGGGATTACCATTAACGAATAGTCTTAGTAGTACCGAAAAAATGGCAGAGAAACGCAATATCTTTCTGGTTGGGCCTATGGGTGCCGGCAAAAGCACTATTGGGCGTCAGTTAGCTCAACA